>Ga0209755_10001039_pt1 | contig 46401 bp, 36 predicted proteins | sample TergutCo191P1_FD_187301 | JGI IMG/M metagenome (GOLD analysis project Ga0209755, IMG submission 187301) | Cornitermes sp. P1 segment gut microbial communities from Petit-Saut dam, French Guiana - Co191P1 (SPAdes) (version 2) | ecosystem: Host-associated > Arthropoda: Insects > Digestive system... | reverse complement strand
TTGGTGTTGGTGCCGGGCTTGGGCTTGGTGTCGGACTCGGTGTTGGTGCCGGGCTTGGGCTCGGTACCGGCGTTGGGCTTGGTGTTGGCGCCGGGCTTGGCACTGGCGTCGGACTTGGTGAAAGCGTCGGAAGCGGTGCCGGACTTGGGGTCGGCACTGGCGTTGGGCTTGGTGTTGGCACTGGCGCTTGTGTTGGGCTTGGGGTCGGCACTGGCGCTACTGGCGCTGGCGCTAATACCGGCAAAACTACCGGCGCTTGCCTTGCTTCTTCTACGACGGTTGCTCTGGCTATGGCGGCGATTATTTCTTCCCTTGTTGGCTGGGTGCCTCTGGCTATTGGCTCGCCTCGTTGCTCTGGGGCTGTTAGGGTCGGTAAAATCTCCTCCGCCACCGATGCGAAGATGATCTCCGGCTCTGGCCTTTCTTCTAGTAACTGCTCTCTTATATCGTTTTCCATTCTTCGCCATTCTATGGCTTCTTCTATCCTACTAAAAAGTTCTGGGTTTTGCTCTCTGGCTCTTGGGTCGTCCCTTAGCATTTCCAGTATCGCTAGGTCTAGGCTTTCTAGCGGGACTATAAACATATCCGGTATATTGTTAAGGCTTTCAAGATCGTAGCTATCTAAATCGCCGCTTAGGCGGTACATTCCTTGCGGGGTCACTAAAAAGCTTGCCGTTTCGCCCTCGTTATCCGGGTCTGGCAAATCTACTACCACTTCCCCCTCTATTACCAACATGCGCACAAAGGGATCGCCCACTATTTCGCCGTCCTCAAAAATCATGCGGCGGTATATCAATATGTACTCTGTGCCTCGCACGCCTACTATTGTTCCGGCGGCTTGCACTGTGTTTCTTGAATTATCGTCTAACTGAACGTCCACGCGTACTTTTATCATGCCTTCTACCAGCGTGATAGAGCTGTTATTGCGTCCGTGGCGCTGCCATACTGAGTTTATGGATAGCTTCGTTAGCTCGCCCATTGTTATCATCTGCTGATAGTATCTGATGGTCGCTGATGAATTTATATCCGTTATAATCACATCGCCGTCATATATATTCATGCCGCGATATACAGCCGTCAAATGATGCCCACCCGCCCGGTGTACAAATACCGAGCCGCGAAGCGCCTCCACACGCGGGCTGTCGTTTGCCGAAGCAATAACAGGCATGGAAGAAAGCGTTAGCACAAACACAATCGTAATAGATATTATTTTCTTAATCATCTATTTTCCTCCTATTTATAGTACGGCGTTTACTACGTAGGCTAATATTCCGTCTTTTTTATTTTTTACATGTATTACGCCAATTTCCTCCGCTTCTATTTTATCTTTCACTAACTGATAGCTTGCGTGCGAAATTACTATTTGCCCTTTTTGTGCGTGTTCCTCTAGGCGGGCGGCGGTGTTGATTGCGTCCCCTATTGCGGTGTAGTCCATCCGGAAGTCTGAGCCCATGTTGCCTACTACTGCTGTGCCGGTGTTTATTCCTATGCCAAACTGTAGGTCAATCCCATAAACTTCTAAAATTTCCTTATGCAGAGCCACAGAACCCTGCTTCATAGCCCAGGCCGCTTTTACGGCGCATAGGGCGTGATCTTTAACGTCGTTGGGCGCGTTGAATAATGCCATGGTCGCGTCCCCTATATATTTATCTATAGTCCCGCTATTCCGCTGGATAGCTAGGCTTGTCAACTCCAAATACCTATTTACAACCGCCACTACCTTCTCTGGCGAGCTTACCTCCGAAAAAGCCGTAAAGCCTCTTATATCCACAAATAACGCAGTGACCTCTTTAACTACACCGCCTAGCTGTATCTCTACGCCGCCAGAAATAATCTCGTTTACCACCTCTGGCGCTACAAATCTGCCGAATAGTTCTCTTATATGCTGTTTCTCGTCCTGTGCTGATAGTAGGTTAAGTATCAATCCTATTAGATAACATGCGGCCAAAAAAAATATTGTGTTTCCTACCCCAACTATAATATGTAAATGGTCGTAGGTCAAGCGAACACCCGCTAAAAGCGCAATCACCAAAGCCACAGTAACAGCAAGAGCCAGCACCGGTTTTAAAAACAACAAAAGCGCAATCATTATAAGCGTGCATAAAAACAGTAGCGCCAAATTTATTTCAAAACCGGCTTCTACCACAAAAATCCCTTCAAGAAAATTCTGTATGATATTCGCGTACATTTCTATTCCGTGCATGGCCACTGCGCGATCCATTGGCGTTATAAAACTGCCGTCGCCTATCCCCAGCGCATAGGGGCCTATTAAAACTATCGCGTTTTCAAATAAAGCCGGAGAATATTCCTCGTTAATAACGCCCCACAGGGATACCGCCCTAAAGCTTCCGGGGCTACCTACGTAGCGTATATTAAACTGACCGTTTCTGTCCAATCTAACGACCGTCTCGCTATCGGGGCGGTAGCTACGGTAAACCTCATACGGAAAAGATCGCAAGGTTATATCACCAAAGCGTATAGCCGTAAGCGAAGAGCGCATAACACCGTCAGAGCCATCGGCTATGGCATTTAAAAAACCCACGTTTACATGCCTAGCCAATTCGTCAAAAGGGGGCAGAAAGTACTCTGCCTCAAGCAAGCTGTCTGCTTCTTGGAAGCTACTAAATACGGCTGTTCCGCCTAGCGTTAGGCTTCCGCCGGCTGTTTGGGCGGCCAAAATTAAATCCTCGTCGTATTCCCCTACCGTGTCGTACCATATGTTTACGCCTATAGCCGCCGCGCCCATTTCCGATACAACTCTTATGGCCTCTGCCACAAATAACCGCGGCCACGGCCAGGTTCCTATTTCGTTTATACTTCGTTCGTCTATGCCCACTATGATGATGTTATCGGCGGCCGGCCGCGATGAAAGCATTATGTTATCATGAATTACATTGTCCAGCGCCGGAAACCAGCTGAAATATTGCATAAATGCCACAATCACAAAAAGAAGGGCGGGCAGTAAAACTTTTAGACTTTTATACATTATCTACCCCCCTCAGATCATGCGGTACATATAATGTAATAAGGCTAAGCTCCGGAAACCATTCTATAACAAAAGGAAAAAGCCGATATAATTCGCTTAGCGTTGTCACCATAACACCCCTTATAATGAAGTAATCTCTGTCTTGGGTAAGAACCGTTACTGTATCTGCTACTACTATAAAAAGCTCGCCCGTTTGCTCGTTTAGGTGAAGCTCTGCGCCCAAGGCCTCTAGGAACGGCCTTATAGGTACAAAAATCGAATCGTCCCTAATCCACGGTTGTACTCTGCCCATGTCTACCCGCTGGTTATTTAAGAACACACGAATATCGCCCCGGAACGCGAAGCGGGAATCTACACTTAGGCCTGTATCTGCCAGCATTCGGCTTCTGGAGGGGCGGCCAGCAAGCACCCTTTCGGTAAGGGGTAGCGACAGAACACGATTATTCATTGTATCAGATATGAACAGGGTTTCGCCATCCGTTGCAACGCCCTCTGGCCTTGTTAGCTGTAGATTTTCTGCGGCTTCATGAAAGCGTCCGGCCGCGCCGCTACCGGCAATAGTACGCGTGCTGTGTGCGTCTATTAAACGAATAGAGTGGTTTAGGCTGTCTGCTACTAAAATATTTCCGTTTGGCAGTAAGGCGATGTCTCTTGGGAAGTTGAAGCGGGCTTCGTTGTTATGGCCATCTATATGTGCGCCTTCTGTGTAGTTGGAAAATCTAATGGGCTCGCCGGGGCGGCCTGCTATTGTTGTCACCATGCCAGATTCTATTCTGCGAATGGCGTGATTTGCTGAATCTGCTACATATAATACCCCTTGTTCCGTAAGGTAAAGGCCGGAAGGCTCAAAGAAGCGGGCTTGACTTAAATCTCCGTCATAGAAGCCGCTTTCAGTGGGCGCACCGGCAAACGAGCTTACTGTACCCTCTGGCGTTATGCGGCGTATAACGTGGTTCATGGTATCGGCCACGTAGATGTAGCCTTCTGGGCACATAAGCGCCGCACGCGGCTCGTTAAAGCGGGCTTCGCCTTCTTCCCCGTCCCTAAAATCTGGGCTTCCGTTACCGGCTATGGTAATAACAAAATCGCCCCGTATCATGCGGATAGCGTGATTGCCGGAATCACTTACTATTATAACACCCTCCGGCGTAACAAACACGCCCGATGGCTTCATAAACATAGCGTGTTCCCTAAAGCCGTCCACAAAGGCGCCAGAGTTATAATAGGAAAGACCAAAGCGGCCCGGCCCGCCTATACGTTGGTTTTCCCGCCCGTCCAATATTTGTATGCGGTCGCACATTGTATCGGCTACAACTAAATATGTCCCCAAAAGGGCTATGCCGCTGGGGTTATATAGTTCGTCGAATATATTTTGCGGGTTCCACAGGCCGTCCTTGGCCGTGGCTCTGGTGACGGCCACTGCCTCTGCTTCCCCTATTATTAAGAGCTGGGCTTCCTCTTCTTGCCAGAACAAAATCATAAAGTAAAGAGCCAAGCCTATCAGCAATATTAGCGCGATTGGTATGACAATTTTTTTGCTCATATTTGTATTTCTATCCCGTCCCTTGCTAAAATAAACTCGGTGTCCCCTTCAAAATGCTGCGACCAGCTATCTAGCTGATAGTCTGTATACTGCTGACCAAAATGGGCAAACAGCATCCTTTTAGGCTTACAGGCCTTGGCAAATTTTACGCCCTGTTCTACCGTAGAATGCCCCCAGCCTTTAAAAAACCTAGGGTAATCATCGCTAGAATAAGCGGCGTCAAACACGACCATATCGGCATTTTGACAAAAGCTGAACATCTCTTCGTACAATACCTGGCTCATGTCATACACCTCAGAATCTAGCAGATGCACAAAATTCTTTTTCCCGTCCGTTATATGGAAGGACAGCGTCTTATCCGGGTGGCTGGCGGTGAAGGGCGTAACCGTAAAGCAACCGATGGTGAAGGAGCTTCTGCTTGCGATAGGAATACACTCGGCGCCGGAAATCGTTGCCAGACAGCTAGGCCAATAAGGGGGCTTAAACATGCCGAAAACCTGCTCGTTAAGCGGGCGCGAGTCTCGCGAACATGTATATATACGTGTCTCGCTATCTGGCTTCCAGACCGGTGCGAAGGTTCCCAGGCCTATAATATGATCCATGTGCAGATGGCTTATTAGTATGTTGTGGTTGTTGTCGTGCTGATGTTCCCTTTCCAGCATATTAAGCCCGCTACCCGCGTCAATAATAATTTGGCTACCCTTTGAAGATACCGTCATACAGGAAGTATTGCCGCCATAGCGTGAGCTTACATGCGACATAGGGATAGAGCCCCTGCATCCGTAAGTTTTAGTTTTCAGACTAATCACTCCAAAAATATGTATGTTAGAGCTTGCAATAAAGGACAAAGTTATATATTATTTTGTGAGGTAAATAAATTTTAGTAGCGGAGGGTGTATCTTGGACTTATCTAAACTTGTAGAGCTTTCTACGGCGAAAAGGCTGGGAAAGGGTGCAGTAATAATTAAAGAAGGCGCTACCATGCCTTATAGTATGTATATAGTTCTATCCGGTTCGGTACGTGTGGTGAAAAGCTACGGCGCTTACGACCAAATGCTTGTTGCTACCTTGTACCCTGGCGACTTTTTTGGGGAAATGTCTTTGTTTCTTATGAAGCCCCGCACCGCCACCGTGGTTACTATAGAAGAAACTGTCGTGCTTGAAATTAACCAGAGTAATGTTTATGAGGTTATACAGAAGGATCCTCAGTTTCTTTTTAGTGTGCTTAAGACGCTTTGTACCAGGATTGATGATTTGAATGAGAAGGTTAAGCGGTAGGTGAATTATAGCTGGGTGGGGGGAGTATGTCAAATGGTGGGGAGCGGGTAGGAGGTTATTATGATTACGATTATTGATCCCGGGGTGTCCTTTGATGAAGATGAGCTTAACGTAAAGTTTGATGGACGTTGGGTCGCCGTTATTTACAATGATAAAATGTTCCAGGAAGGGGAATATGTTGCGGTAGCGACAGGAGAAGATAACGAAGAGGACTGGAATAAACTTTCTGATTATGTAAAAACCCGCAGAACGAAGGATATGAGCTTTGGCAGTACCAGGTTCGCTGATACTAATAAAGATGAAGGTGATCTATATGTCGTATTTAGTGACATTGAGTAAGAGGGTTGCGAATAGGTATATGTGCGACATATCGCTTGGAGACGAAATGTGCCCGGCTATTATAGATACAGCTTGTTCTACCACACTTATGCCATTGATTATAGCAAATAAGCATGGCAGACCTACATCTCATAAACAAAAAGTTACCGTAGGAGGGCGAACGTACGATGCCACCTTATACAGAGTCGATAACGTAGTCATAGGCAACTTTGTAATAGAACGCTTATCAGTTTTTGCAGCTAAGTACGAAGGAAATTTGAAAGAGCGTGTCCTTATTGGCCAAAATATTTTGAATAATATCAATTTTTCAATTTCCAAAAACGCTTCCAGAATGAAATTTGAAATTGATATATGGAGCATAGCAAAATCGAAAAAATACCCTTTCACCTTGTTCTTCAATCAGCACGGATCAAACCCTGTGTACGATCCCGATTTAATGCAAGAATCAGTTGGTGACTGTGAGTCACCAACTGCCGCCCTCAAAACCGAAAGGAATCAACCATCCCCATGAAACTAGACATTCTAGTAGCGGAAATAGGCTCAACAACAACCGTAGTAAACGGTTTCACCGGCATAAACACCAAAAACCCAAGCTTCGCCGGTCAAGGCCAAGCCCCAACCTCAATATCCCAGGGCGATGTCCGCATAGGCCTACGCCAAGCCATTTCCAATTTAAACCCCCAGGGCGTAGAATACACCAAAATACTAGCAAGCTCCAGCGCCGCCGGAGGCCTACGCATGACCGTACACGGCCTGGTTTACGACATGACAGTACGCGCCGGTTCCGAGGCCGCTTTGGGCGCGGGCGCAAACATCCATCTAAGCACCGCCGGGGTATTGCATGAAACAGACATAGAAAAACTAGAAGGCATATCCCCAAATCTAATTCTACTAGCGGGCGGCACAGACTACGGCGAACGCGACACAGCCATAAAAAACGCCGAGCTAATATGCTCAGCAAAAACAAATTCCCCGGTAATCTACTGCGGCAACATCCAAAATCAGGAAGCGATCAAAAAAATCTTCGCAAAAGCAGAGCGCCAGCTATATATAACAGAAAACGTATATCCAAGGCTGGACGAGCTTAACATAGAGCCGGTACGCAGGCTTATTCACAGGGCGTTTGAGGAACACATAACAGAAGCGCCGGGAATGAAGCATGTACGGGAAATGGTAAAAGGAAAAATTATGCCAACCCCGGGCGCTGTAATGGAATGCGCCCAGTTGTTGTACAAAGAAATAGGCGACCTACTAGTAATAGACGTAGGCGGCGCAACAACAGACATTCACTCAGTAAGCGAGGGTAGCGAGGAAATAGCCCTAATACAAATTTCCCCAGAGCCCAAGGCCAAGCGCACGGTAGAGGGCGATTTAGGCCTATACGTAAACGCGAAATCGCTATGCGAAACGCTAGGCTACGAAATGCTGGAAGATTACAAGCCTATTCCAGAAAGCGAAGAGCAAATTAAACTAACCGAAACGCTATGCTACCACGCCGCAAGCATAGCCCTTAAGCGCCACGCGGGCCGCTTACGCTACACCTACGGCGCAGGAGGCCGGCGCACTTGGGCCCAGGGCAAAGATTTAACAAAACTACGCGCTTTGGTAGCCACAGGCGGTGCTTTAACGCGCTTACCAGGTCGCCGGGCTATAATGGAAAAACTCTGCAACATAAACGAGGACGCCAGCTTACTGTATCCGCGTCCGGGCAATTTAGCGATTTACGAGGACAGTCAATATATAATGGCCTCCCTAGGAGTACTACACGGCGAGCATCCGGAAGATGCCGCAATATTGGCAAGGAGCATAGAAAATGTATCCGCGATTAATAATTGACCTAAAAAAATTCAAACACAACGCAAGCACACTGTTGAAACTTTGCCATAGCAAGGGCGTATCAGTGGCGGCTGTCACAAAGGTATTTTGCGCCGACCCTGAAATGGTGAAGGTGCTATGCGAGCTAGACTTTGAGTTTTTGGCAGACTCGCGCCTGGAAAATATCGAAGCCTACCCTAAAGACCATAATAAACGTACCATGCTACTGCGTCTGCCCGCTATATCTGAGGCGGCGCGTGTTGTTCAGAGTTGTGATATTTCGCTTAACTCTGAAATTAGCACTTTAAAGGCTCTGGCAAGTGCGGCAACTAAACGGCACGGCATAATTTTGATGATAGATTTAGGCGACTTACGCGAGGGCATTTTTCACGAAAACGCAAAGCTAATTACAGAGGCAATAAACTTTATAGAAGAACAGGAAAATTTGCTACTGGAAGGTTTGGGGGTAAATTTAACCTGTTACGGCTCTGTGTTGCCCACAAACGAAAATCTGCAAAAACTATGCGACTTAGCGCATGATAATGTCAAAATAATCTCCGGCGGGAATTCCAGTTCATTATACCTATTGGAGAACGGCAAAATGCCCAGCGAAATAAACAATCTACGCCTGGGCGAGTCGATAGTACGCGGAGTAGAAACCGCGTTCGGCAAGCCCTTCCCGGGCCTAGAACAAGATGTAATCACCCTTGAGGCAGAAATAATTGAGCTAATGGAAAAGCCCTCCATGCCCGAAGGGCAAATAGGTATAAACGCCTTTGGCGAGACAATTCAATATGAAGATATAGGCATAAGAAAGCGGGCTATTCTGGCGATAGGCCGCCAAGATATGGACTGCGAAGGGCTGGAATGTAGCGACCCCGCCATAAGCGTAATAGGCTCAAGCTCAGATCATTTAATTGTGGATGTTACAGATTCCAAAAAAAGCCTACAAGTAGGCGATATATTGACCTTCAAACTCACTTACGGAGCAATTTTAGCAGGTTTCACCAGCAAATATCTTAAGCGCAAGCACATTTTTTAGTATTTAGGAATATAATGGCATAAAAAAATTGGAGGTCTAAGCATGGCCGAATATTCCCGCCCTGTTCATAACCGTACACCTTTTTTTAACACATTTACCAATAAGCGCATGGGCAACGTAGCGCGAAACATGATACGCCCCGAAGAGGACGACCCTAACGGCTTACAATATTATCCGATACTGCGCGGAGTACTAATAAAAAAGCCGCCTATGATTCCCCAGGAAGAGCCAGTTACGCACCCACCCATAACACCGGCAGAGCATTTTCAACAAGTAAACCGTAACCTGCCAGACGGTGTTCGCTTCGAGCCCTTAGACGAAGAGACTAAAGCGGCGCTAAGAAGCCTAGGAATGGACAAACCAGCACCGGAACCAGCACCTGAACCAGTAACAGTTTCAAGCCCTGAGTCCGCTCCTGCGCCAGCGCTCGTATCTGAAAATGATATTCCTTTACTAGAACGGCTTATCCAGGACGAAAAGAACGCATCTGTATACTATCAATATCTATCTGAAATTGCCCCAAGCGACGACTTAGCAATAGCACTAAAAGACATAGCAAACAACTGTGAGGTACGTTACCAACAGTATAAGCAGATTCTGCAAACCCGCCACGGACGTGCCTTTGAAGCTGTAGATAAACCCGTAAACACTACAATAGCCTTCAACCCAGGCATAGAAATGGCTCTTCTTGAAGAACATAAAATTTTAGAGGCTATGTCAGAGCTGATTGGGTGTTATGCTTAGGGCTCAACTGACCCCGCAAGCTCTGCCAGTTCGCGCAGTTTATTTTCTAATAAGGCTTTTTGAGGAAGTTTAAGCTGATAGTCAGCCACAAGCGCCGGGGACATGCTACGGCTCAAAGCATACTCGACTACCGTGTCATCCTTCCCGGCGCATAAAATTAGGCCAACGCTTGGGTTTTCGTTAGGCTTCTTCACATCACGATCAAGAGCTTCAAGATAAAATTCAAGCTGACCTAAAAACTCCGGTTTAAATTTTTTAACTTTTAGTTCAATGGCAACCAAACAGGATAGCTCTCGATTATACAGAAGAAGGTCTATATGAAAATCCATATTGCCGACCTGCACCCGGTATTCTTCGCCAACCAATGTAAAATCTTTTCCAAATTCTAAGATAAAGTTACGTAAATTAGCAACTATGGCTTTCCTTAGTTCCGTCTCTTTGTGGCTTTCTGGTATGTCAAGAAATTCTAAAACATAATTGTCGCGTAGCGCAGCTAAGCCCGGACTTTTTGCAAGGAACAGTTTGATTTTTTCGTCTGAAATCATCGTACGCTCAAAAAGCATACTGTCCATTTGGCGCTCAAGTTCACGCTTGGAATAGTTGTTTTTATTGCATAATAACAAATAAAATTCCTTTGCCTCATCTGTCTTTGCGCCCATCATTATTAAGACATTATTTGTCCAGCTAATTTCTCTCACCAGTGGCGAGAGTTTTTCATTTTCGCTGTATGTTTCGTAAAACTGCCTCATACGCCAAATATTCTGCGGAGAAAAACCGCGTATGCCAAGATAGCGCGACTGAATATATTTAGAAAAATCTTGTACCACCGATTTGCCCCAGCCATCTTTTTTTACTCGCTCGCTAATGTATTTTCCAATCTCCCAGTACATGGAAATCAACTCTCTATTGACTGCGCGAAACGCATTTTCTCTGGCTCGTTCAATAATAGAGATTATTTCATCGTAATCACTCATCATGCCTCCCAAGCTTCCTCATACAAAACCCACGATGCTCATTATACTGCACGGCATTTGCAATAGCTATGGCCTTATTATAAAACTCAATCGCATCGCTATATTTACGGTTCCTTTCCAAAATCAGGCCAAGCCCAAAATAGCATTCGTACCAGTAGTTATCCTGCTCCACAATAGCCATTAACATGCTACGCGCCAGTGCAAATTTTCTTAGGCCTATATAGCAAAAGGCGATTTGTATTTGATGGTATGCGTTTTCTGGGTCTTGTCGCTGTCTTTCTTCAAATAGCGACAGGGCTCTTTTTAGATCTCTATTCGCACGCAAGTACCGTTTGAGCTTACGATAAACCACCGCACGGGCTAAATAGGCATGTGGCTCGTTTGGCTCTAAGTCTATCACTCGCTCGTATAACTGTAAGGCTTTTGCGGTATCTTTATAATAATAAAAGTATAGATCGCCCATGTTTCTAAGCACATCTTCCATATCCGGCTTGCGGTTTAGGGCGCGCTGATAGTAGTCCATAGCGCTTGGGGCATCGTTAAAGTACGTGCAAAACTTAGTCGCTATCGCCACAAAAATATAGGGCATGTTCCAGTTATCGCCTATTTCCTTTTCGCGGTCTGCCCCCATTACCAAATTGACAAGCGCTTCTTTTTGCCGTCCCATTTTATGATAGGTAAGCCCGCGCCTTATTTGAATATCGCCGGATTTTGGGAAAAGCTCCTCGCCTTTATTTAAAATCGCCAGGGATTCATCATAGCGCTCTTCCTGGCACAGGCAGTAGGCTATTTCCGCATACAAATACGGCTGCTGGTCATTCTTTTGCAAGGAAATTTCAAATTGTGTAATCGCTTCGGTATAGCGCTCGCAGTTCCTTAGATACATGCCAAAACTATGATAGCCACGTGCGTCGTTTGGGAATTTTGCTATGCTGTCATTATATATAGACTCGGCTTTATCGTTCAGGCCGCTGTTAGCGTGTATCCAGGCCAAACGCAGACTGTTTCCCAAGCCGCCGAAGATAGCTAGGGCTGTCTCTGCCCATTCTAGGGCATCTTCAAAGTGTTTTTCTGCTAAATAGCTGTCGATTATTTTTTCTATTGCCCGCTCATTTTTGTTATCTATTTCTAGTACGGTCTTGCAGTCTGCGCGGGCTTTATCGTAGTCTTTTTGGTCATGAAAAAGATCGCTACGGCCAAGCAAGGCCAATATATAATTAGGAAAGCGCTTAAGCAAGCGGTCATGAACCATCAACGACTGCGCGTACTCCTTTTTTAGCCGTAGGACATTCCCCAAAAATACGTAGCGGAACGGATACTCTGCGCTAATTTCCACCGCTTTCATTATGTGCGTTAGGGCTGAATCGTAGTCATGCTCTGTCATGGCTAGATAGGCTTTTTCTACATGGAAAAAATCGCGGTAGCCTTCATCAAACTCTTCTTCTAGTAGCTTATCTAGTATTTGCTTGGCTTCTTGTAGCTTCCCCAGCATTCGCAAGGCGCAGGCCTTGTGATACGATAGCCGCGGGCTCTCGAAGCCTACCTGCTCCGCTTGTTCTGCCAGGCTTATCATTTGCTCAAATAAATCTGCATCGTAGAATATCTCCATTTGCAGAGTGTAGGATTCTGAGGTAAAGGGAAAGATTTCTATAGACTTCTGGCAACAGTCCATGGCCTCGGAATACCGGCGCATACTATGGTAAGCCCGCGCCTTGTGGATATAGATATGCGCGGCCTGGTTGTTGATTGACAGGGCTTCGTCAAATGACTTTAAAGCCTCGTTATGCTTGTCCAGTTTATGCAATATTAGCCCCTTGTTATCGTGAAGATAGGCCAGGGAAAGCTTGTCGCTATCGTCAATTAGTAGGGCTTCTTCTACCCGCATTAGCGCTTGGCCGTATTTTTCTGCCTCTATTAGGTTGCCGATGTACTTTACGTAATTTCTGCGGCTTTTTTCTAGTTTTATATTTTTTTCGTAAAGCTCTAAAGTTTTATCTAGCTTACTTTCTGCGGCGTAGCAATCGGCTAAATACTCGTAGTATCTGGCGGTTTCGTATTCCTTTTCTTCTAATATAATTTTACACTTTTCGTACTCGTAGCCGTTTAGGTAATGCTTGGCCAGTGTTAATGCTATTTCCATATCGTCCGGGTTTTCTGCGTGCTTTTCTTCGTAGACCTTGGCTAACTTTTCTGTTAGTAGCCTAAAGTAGTGCAGGGCAAAGGGGTTATATGGGTATTTGTCTAAAATATCCAGTAAAAAGCTACGGGCTTCTTCGTAATTATCATTGCTTTCCGCGGCTACTACGGCCTCTATATAGCTTCTTTTTATGGATATATCTTCCGGGTTTTTCTCAAGCAGAGCCTCAAAATGTGTTAAAGCCTCAGAAGCCTGGCCATCGGCCAATAATGACAGCGCATTAAAGCGCTCCTTCTGTTGCTCGTAGTTAATATGCTTTATGGGCATGGACTCTATCTCTTGTTTGCATTTTAAAAAATCCGGATTTTGCGGATTGTAAATAAGGGCTTCCAGCTCGTAATACAGCCATAGCCAGCGGTCGTAGTCCGGATCTTCCAGGCAATACGGGTCAATTTCAAATAGGGAATAATCTATATTTTCATGCTGTATACAGGAAAGCACGAAATCAATATAATTTTGCGGAAAGCTTTGCTTGTAACTTGCGGCCTTGTTCTGCCAGTCGAAGTGCTGATCTAATAAGACCCATATCTGATGCGGTATGTAGCAGTGATCCAGCAAAAAAACGAGTATACGCACGCTGGTATCGTCCTCCATGTCCAGCCGTACACATACTTCGTCTTTTAGTAGTTCCTTCCACTCTTCAATATCGCGGCGGCGCTCGAAATCTTTGTATAATTCCTCCAAGCGCTTTATGAAAATGTCTAGCTCGCTTTCCTCTTTTTTGGGCTCGTTAAGTTCCTTTAAAATTTGCTCGTAGGCGCTACGCAAACGTGTAAAACCCTCCGGATCATCCTCTGGGTTATAGTGGGGTAGTTTTAGCATATACGCACGCTTGATGGCCTCTCTGTCATCGGTCGCGTTTATGCCCAAGATCATCCAACCGCTCATTCCATATAATCCTCAATATCCTGTAAAAGCTCTGAAAACTTTGTGGCGTAATCGCGTATAGCCCGCTCATCTTGCCTGTCTAGCAGACCTTCAAAGTTTACTATCTCTTGAGATAAAACTTTACGGGCCTCCCCTACGTTTTCTTCGTATAAGCGCTCGGCTTTGGCTAGTAGCAAACGGTTTTCGTCCTTGTCTCTTGGGTGTACTTTTAGGTCTTTTAAGGCCGCAAGCTTTTCTGCCACTTCGGCTTCGCTTAAAATTCCTGGGTTCTTCTCTAGTATTAGGGTTTTAGTAGTTTCTGTCGATATTACCTTTATTTCTACTTCTAAAATACCATTTATATCGTAGGTGTAGCGTACGTCCACGGCCTCTTTGCCGGCTTTATTTTCTGGTACTTCAACGTTTAACTCGCCCAGTACTACGTTATCGCTGGCTCTTCTGCTTTCGCCCTGCAAAATTTCTACATTAATGACGCGCTGGTTATCGTTGACGGTAAACAGCCGCTCGGAACGCGAAACCGGTATTACAGAGTTACGCTCAATTATAGGGCAAAAATGCCCCGGCTCGTAGAAGCCGTTGGATTTGTATACAGATACGTTAGTACCCAGGGTATATGGGCATACGTCTGTTAAAACTATCTCGGTTATAGCTTTATTGCGCTGTTTCATTGCAGAATGTACCGCCGTACCCATGGCAACAACCTCGTCCGGGTCAATATCGGTAGAGGGAAAGCGCCCCATTAGCTTAGATACAAAAGACCTAAGTAGCGGCAATTTAGTAGCACCGCCCACCAGCAGAATAGATTCAATATCATTCAGCTTAATAGAAGCGTCCGACAGCGCCCGTTTAATAGGATTACGCAAGCGCGAGAATAAAAGCTCGCATCGCTTTTCGTATTCCTCTGGCAAGACTGGCATAGAGTAGCTTTGCCCGTCCAGATTACATGTCATGGTAACGTCGCGGGTATCTGATAGTGCTATTTTTGCCACTTCTGCGCTTCTACGTATTATACTGCGCGATACTTCGTTCATAGTGCCTGTATCCAGCTCGTTATAGCTTACAAACCAATCTACCAGTACATCGGTAAAATCTTCGCCGCCCAGGAAGTTGTCACCGGCTACTGCTCTTACTTCCATTATATTCTCGTACTTTTCTAATATGGAAACGTCAAAAGTGCCGCCGCCTAGGTCAAATACTAAGTATTTGGTATAGTCTTGCTGATCGTGCAGACCGTAGGCAACAGCGGCGGCGGTCGGCTCGTTCACTATGCGCTCTACCTTAAGACCGGCCAGCTCGCCAGCGGTTTTGGTGGCACGGCGCTGGGTATCGTTAAAATATGCCGGCACACTTATAACAGCTTCCTCTATTTGTAGACCCAAAAATTCCTCTGCATCTTCTTTTAGTTTGCGAATTATCATGGCAGATAGTTCTTCCGGCGAAAAATTTTGACGGCCTAATTTAAACTGCTTCTTAGAGCCCATACTGCGCTTAAAAACAGAAGCGCTTAGCTTCGGATGGCTAAGAAGCCGCTCTTTAGCTATGCGGCCTACAAAAATTTCACCGTTTTCGTCCACGCTAACCACAGACGGCGTTAAGCGATCGCCAAATACATTGGGTATGACCACAGGAGCCTCACCGTCAAAATAGGATACCAAGCTATTTGTAGTACCTAAGTCTATGCCTATTATTGCCATACTATCAGCCCTTCTGTAACTCTATAACAGCCACTTCCGGTGGATTGAATAAACGCAGATGAAAATGTGTAGCGCCCACTCCACGGGAAATATACATTTTTAAGTCACCGCTATTATACCAGCCTTCGCCGTAACGCGGTAGTATGCCCTGCCCCGGTGCCAGTAGTGTTGGAAAAAAAGGCAAACGTACCTGCCCGCCATGTGTATGCCCCGCCAATACTAAACCAGAAATACGCCGCTTACACAGTAAATTAAATATCTGCGGCTGATGACTTAGTATAACATGAAAATCCCCACTATTGGAAATTTCTTCTATAAGAGGCAGTGCATCTTTAAAACGGGTCTTGTGTAGATGGTAATAATCTCTAAAACCGGCAATTGATAATACTGCCGATTTACTTTTGTCATTTAAGCCCACCGCAAAATTACCTCGGCGGTTAAATAACGATTCTATGCCTATGCCCTCAAACAGTTTGGCTATTTCTGTGTAGTGTTTGGCTTCGTGATTGCCGTCTACGTAAAAGCTGGGCGCTTTTTTTGCCATAGCGCGCAAGCCGTCCATATGCGGATATATTTGGGCGACTTTATTTAAAATAATATCGCCGGTAATAACCGCCATATCGAAATCAAGACTCATTATGGCAGGCCATATATCGCGGTGCATTTTATTTGTATAGCGCCCGTGCAAGTCGCTAATATGCAAAATCTTCAAAGCCCGTAAATGCGGGGGTAAGTCGGCATAAAAGGCCTTTTCGTAACGTATACGCAAGGGCAAGCTTAGGGCGTAGCCTACGGTAGGCAAGGCGGCCGCCGCCATCCCCAGGCTCATTAAAACAACTCTTTTAGTGTCCATTTTAATGTCCGTGTGAGAAACAGCTTCCGCCCACAAATTCACGCAAAATAGAGTTTATTGGTATCAACTCGCTACTTGCGCCCAAAAAGCAATCTAGGAATTTTATTAAGCGTTTAGCTTCCGGATAGGCCGGCTCGTTTTTGTCTATACCGAACAGAAGCGGCTCGGCAAACTGTTTAAGCACACACATTTCATATATAATCGCAGAGTTAAAGAAGGCATCAGCCTCTTCCTGGAATGGGAAGATATATTTGCCTTCCCCGCGCATTACGGACGGCCATAAATCTATGGTTCTGGTGGCAGAATAGCCTCTAAACTGGTAATCACGCACTATGCGCCGTACTAGCCTTGTGTCCCTGGTTGGGATACGGTTATGATCGTCCACGTTTATCTGCGTCAGCGGCGAGACGAAAATACGAAAAGCATCTTCGCGGGAGATTCCCTCGCCTATAGCTTCGTTTAGCCCGTGTATTCCCTCCATTATAAGAACATCGTTGGGCTTCATTTTAAGATAATTGCCCTTGTATTCCCTTGTACCTGTCAGAAAGTTGTACGTTGGCAGTTGTACCGTTTCGCCTTTTAGTAAGTCTGATAGATCTTTATTAATTTGCTCGACATCAAGAGCTTTAATGGTTTCAAAGTCGTAGTTGCCATCGGCGTCACGAGGGTTATTTACCCGGTCTACGTAGTAATTATCCAGCGAAATTACATAAGGCTGTACGCCGTTTACCCGCAGTTGCACGCTTAAACGCGCTGCAAAGGTGGTTTTACCGGAAGATGTAGGCCCGGCTATCAGTACGATTTTTTTATGACCGTGCATTATTTGGTCGGCTAAGTTAGCTATCTTCTTCTCGTGAAGGCCTTCCGTTATGCGGATAATTTCGCCTACGCCTGTGCTACACAGTTTATTGTTAAGCGAGCCAACTGTATCTATTTTTAAGACCCTTGCCCACTGGCTGGATTCGCTGAATATTTCTGATATTTTAACGTTAGGTGCCGGCTCGGTAAGCTCGTAGCCGTGGCTTTCCGACGGAAATTGCAACAAAAAGCCCCTAGAGCGCTTCATCAGCTTAAACGAGCTTAAAGAGCCTGTATCAGGCGCCAACTGCCCGTAAAAATAGTTAAAGAATCCGTCCAGCTCGTATAAATTAACAGAGGAAGTACGCCTGTATTTAAGAAGCTCTACCTTATCTTCCATGCCCATTTCGGCTACAATTCGCAGGCCTTTTTCCAGGGGAAATACGTATTTTTCTATCGGAAGCGATTTTTTTACTACCTTCCGCATAATTTCTTCTATTTGGCCTAATAGTTCGTCCGTTATAGGCTCTTTAATATCCGGAAGCTCGCAATAATAATTTTTATTGATAGAATGCGCAATCACCACCCGCGTATTAAGAAGCTTACGGGCGGCATATACCATCAGGAAGGAAACGCTACGCTGATAAACCCTGTAGCCGTTTGCATCGCTAATATCCAAAAACTCTACATCGCAGTCGTATATCAGCTTGCTGTGAAGTTCTTCCAGCTCGTTGTCTACCTTAGCAATAAGCACCGGGCGCGGGAATTTGTATTCCTTACTTAAGTCGTGTAAGCTTGTGCCCTCTTTAACTGACAGTGTACCCTGGCCTTTTACATTTACCTTTATCATTTTTATGACTCCTTATATTAGTAATAGTGTACGCAATATATAAACACCAACGGTTAATGTTATAGACGAGAATACGGTGGTGACTAAAATAATCGCAGATGTTATGGTGGTATTAGCGTTCATACGAGCGGCCATAACGTAGCATAAAATAGCCGTCGGGTTGGCGAACATCACAAAGAGTGTAGCCAAGGCCTCGCCCCTAAAGCCCAGTAGTACAGAAATTGGTATAAACACAAGCGGTGTTATTACTATTTTAATGGAAGCCGCCGCTAAAACCGGTTTTAAGTAAGATTTTATCTCAGAAAACTGGATAGAGGCACCCACGGCAATTAAGGCCAGTGGCGTACATAGTAGCGCCAGATTATTTACGCCCGCGTTTATTATAAATGGTAGCTGAAAGTTGCTTACGCTAAACGCCACCCCAAAGGCTATGCCTATAATAGAGGGGTTTTTGCATATTCCCAGCACTATATTTTTAAACATAGCGCCGTCAAATTTTTTATCTGTCTGGGAAGAATCCTTGGCTGTAAGCACTATCACAGAAAGCACGTTGTAGGAGGTTACAATAAAGGCCGCGGCAAGTGCCGCTTTGCCTGTATCGTTGCCCTCCATTACGTTTGCCACAAGGGGGATACCTACTATGGCGTAGTTTGAGCGTAAACCTGCCTGTACAAACGCGCCTATTAGCTCCTTACGCTGGCGCAGAAATATTTCCGCGCCCACCCACAAAAGCCCAAAGCTTATTAGAATACTGGTCAATATCCAAGATATAAACGCGAAATCTAACAGCTCGGTAAAATCTGCCTGGTAGACGTTTCTAAACAATAGCATTGGTAAGGCAAAAGTAAATACCAGCCTATTCATTTCGCTTATTGTGTCAGTAGATAAAAACTGCTTACGCCGCAGAAAATACCCCATGGCGATTATCAAAAATATAGGAAAAACCGCGTTTGCGCTAAATATAAAATTTTCTAGCATCCGCTATACCAACCGCTTTATATGCCCTTCCCGCTCGCCGGGTAAGAGGTCTATCATCGGTACTTCTATCATAGTATAAGCGCCTGGCGCCATTCTTGTACAGGCTCTGGCACATGATACCATAATTTGTGCGGTTAGCGCCGGGTTATTGATCTTCATATCAAAGGAAAACATCTGGTTATCGCTACTGCCGGACCGACCTTGGCGTACCATATGCACACCATGTCCTTTATCTGACAGTACGCTAACATCGTCTACGGCGATTACATGAGTTTCATCGTGCTTAAAGTAATCGTCACTTTTTATTGCTTGCGTAACGGCTTCTAGCGTGGCATTTTTTTCCAACTTAACATAAACCATGCGGCGGTGTACGCCTGTACCAAGCGGAATGGTGACGGAAAGAGCATCGGCAACACCAGGCTTAGAGCGCACCACAACGCTATGACCCATGCTCATGCCGGGCCCGAAGTTGGTATAGGTTAGCCCGATAGGTGCAGAGGCTTCCAGTAAAGCGCGCACTACCGAGTCGCTACCCGGATCCCAACCAGCCGCTATTATAGCCGTGGCCTGTCCTTGCTTTGCTATTTTTGCCAAATTGCCGCGTAATTCTACTATAGAATTATGAATATCGAAGCTATCTACGGTGTGTATGCCCTGCGATAGGTATTTGGCGGCGTATTCTTCTATTTGACGGCTTGGCTTGCATAGCGCTACTACGTCTACCTTGCCTAAAGCATCTATGCTTGTCTGCTCGTCTATAAATTTAATGCCAGGTTTTTGTAAACTTGCGCCCTCTCTGCGGATAACCCCGGCCAGCTCCATGTCAGGCGCGGCTAAAACAGCCTCTACCGCGTGATGCCCTATGTTGCCGTAGCCCGCTATTGCTACTCTAACCCTACTCATAGGTACGACCAAAAGCGGATTAGAAAAACAATCAACGCTATAATATTTATTCCGCCGATGATAAGTATAGACTTCCTTACCTTGTCAGTTTTACGCCGCATTCTCAGCATGTTAAATATAAAGGCCGCGGCACAGCTTAGTAGTGATAAAACCAAAAAGATTAGGGCAATTGGTAATAAGTTTGCGTCCCATACCGTCCTAACAGTACCGCCATACACAAGTGTAAAAAAATTTTCCCGCTGAGGTGCGGCTTGGTCTATAAATATTACCGCGCCCACAGCTACTAACCAGGATACAAAGCTTAAGGCAGTTGCCGCTTTTACTACCCAGTCAGCTTGTTTTCTACGTTCTTTATAATTCATAGGTAACCCCCCTGCCTTTATTTGGAGTACATTTTACATCATTGTAGATAATTTGTCGAGATATTGACACATGCGTACTTAATCTGTATACTCATTCCATGTAATTCGTGTAAAATTTCGTCGAAACAATTTTTTTACATAAAGGTTATACTTTTTTATAAAGGTGCCGAAATGTATTTTAGTTGAATACATATTAGGCTTTACAAGGATGTAGAGTTGCTCTAATAACAAGGAGGAATTTTCATGGCGGCAGTAAACACGATAGTAAGAACAAATATAACAGCGGTAAACGCACACAGGCAGCTTAGCGGTGCGGGTATCAAGCAGACGAGCGCTTCCCAGCGTTTGTCCTCTGGTAAGAGGATAAACTCTGCGGCAGACGACGTTGCCGGCTTGGGTATTGCTGAAAAGATGCGTGCGCAAATAAGAAGCATAGATCAGGCATCTTTAAATGCACAAGATGGCGTTAGTTTGATTCAAACTGCTGAAGGTGCCCTATCTAGTATAGGTGATATGCTGATTAGAACACGCGAGCTTCTTATACAAGCGGCTAACGATACTAATGTGCATGATCCTTCCATGCTTGACCAAAGCGACCGCGCCAGAATTCAAACTGAAATTGAACATATTATGTTTGAGATAAATAGTGTAGCTTATAGGACTGAATTTAATACGCGTGCTTTGCTTGATGGTAGCTTGAGTGTGGAAGGTGCTATACGTGGTGGAGATTGGCATTCTGTTGAAACAATTACAATGAACAGCGCCGCCCAGCTACAGACCTTAGATGAGTTTTTACGCACTACCGCAAACGATCCGTTTTTAGGTAGTTTTGAGCAGTTGTTGCATGTAATTGGCGCTGATATTTCTGATCTTAATGCTTCTGACTGGCTTGCAATGCATGTCGCCAGCAATTTTGCGGGTTTAGAAAATGCCTTAGATTATGCCATGGGTGTTGAATTTGATGCTAACGGCGATCCTGTACCAGGTACAGGCCGCTGGGGCGAGCAATTGGAAAATAGAGCAAGTTTACAATTTGGAAACGCCAATGAGTTGCTTAACGCTTTTGTGCAAGGCTTAACTAATCCTAACGTATTCCGCCCTGGTGACATGGGTACTAATATGCCACAATCACCCTTTACCAGTTGGCAAGATTTTGTAGATAATGCAGATGGTAACGTAGGTGCTTCCACATTTTCACGGGCCTTGTCAGAATCAGGCGGCGAACCTCTTTACCGTGCTTTGATACGTGCAGAGTTTCATGATTTAGACCAGTTTTCCACCTTCAACGATGTACGCAATATCTTCTATAGAATGGGCGGCGGCTGGACAACAGGCTTACCGGACGATATAGCCGCGGCTTTAAACCAAACAGACGTAGGAAACCCAAGAAGCTGGTTACAACTTCGCATGGGTGATGACGGCGCAAGCGGCCTTACTGATACAGATTTATGGGATGCCTTTTCACGCAGATATATATTTGCTGATGTTACCTTGGAAGATCGTCAAATATGGCGTGCAAACGAACACGAGCGCGAACGCGGCAGACCACTTTGGTTCCACATAGGCGCAAACTCTGGCCAGGGCATACACATGGGCATAAACGCAATGAATACAAGAGCCCTTGGCGATCCTTTCGATTTGTCAGAGCTGATTGACGTAGAAAGAGTAGACGGTCGGCCAATATCTGAGCAAGTTGAATATATCGACCACGCTTTGATGCGTGCTAATAGAGAAAGAGCCCACCTTGGTGCTGTTAATAACCGCTTAGAGTTTACAATGCAAAACCTTGATGTAGCTTCTGAGAACTTGAATGCCGCAATGTCCCGCATACGTGATGCTGATATGGCTAAGGAAATGATGCGTTTCCACCAGGCTAATATTATGACACAGGCGGCAGTGGCTATGGTCGCACAGGCTAATCAGTCGCCGCAAGCGGTGTTGGAGTTGTTGCAAGCTTAGATGATATTGATTTTATAATGTAAAAAGCCGCCTGATTGGGCGGCTTTTTGTTGTTTTTTACGGCAACACTGTAGCCATAAAATGATTGATTACTTGCTCGTTCCTCCTAATCACATCTTTGGCGCATTCCGTTAATCACGAGCATAAACCCAAAACACCGCAACGGCAAAAGGAGCGTTCGCGGGATTGGGAGCGGTAGATGTTGTTTGGGTTTCCGCAAGGGCAAGGATATGATATAATGCCCTTGCGGAATTTTCTGCGGTAAAATTATAAAATGTCTTTACGTCGAACTAGGGGTGTTGATTCGATGATAAGCAAAACGCCAAAACCAAATTTTTACAATCTACATTGGTTTGTATTCTACGGTTTTCAAAGGAGAATATCCCATATGACACCCTTGAAATTTAAGATGACCCATGACCTATTATTCAAAATGTTGTTTGTGAAATATCCCGACCTTTTGCGGAAACTCGTTGCGGTTTTATTGGATATTTCATATGATAGCATAACGGAATTTACCATAGCAAATCCCGAAATCCCACCCGAAACATTGGGCGATAAATTCTGCCGCTTAGACATTAACATGACAGTAAACGGACAGCGGATAGACCTTGAAGTCCAAGTAGAAAATGAGGGAAACTATCCCGAACGTAGCCTTTTTATTTGGGCAAAGGAATATTCAACAGGTATAGGCATGGGCGAGAATTACAAAAATCTACCCCGCACAATCGTCATAAGCATTTTGGGCTTTAATCAATTTGCCGACAAAGAAAAATATCACCACGAATTTCAATGCCTTGAAGTGACAACTCACCAACCACTTACCGACAAAATGGCGTTGCACTTCTACGAATTAAAGAAACTCCCGCCACTTGCGGAAAATGACAAAACAAACGGCAAAGATTTATGGCTAAAATTATTCAGAGCAGAAACCGAGGAAGATTTAGCCGCTATAGAAAAATTGGAGGTGCCAGAAATGAGCGAAGCATTACAAGCATACCGCCATGTTGCGGCATCAGATGAGTTCAAAGAAAAAGAACGTATGTGGGCAAAAGCAAGGCACGATGAAGCACAGGCTTTGTTTAATGCAAGACAACAAGAGCGTGAGAAGTGGCAGGGTGTTGCAGAGGAAAACGAGCGACTACGCAAAAGACTTGCAGAATTAGAATCGAACTAGAAAGCCCTAAGTATTGCCAACCCGATAAGAGATTAAACCCTTTTATCGGGCTTTTTTGCGCCTTTTTTGGTGAAGTGATGAAAAAGTCCTTTACACAATGCAACAGGTGCCGATGTGAAGCTTATTTAGATGAGGCGTCAGTTGGTGACTCACAGTCACCAACTGACTAGGATCGTTCGCTACACTCTAATCCAACACCCCACTCAACTCCACATTAACCATAGGCGCCGCCCTCTGATACTCTGCCCCTATCTCCAGCGTCCCGCCTTCCTTCGCCGAACGCTCTATCCCAGTCATTACCTCAAGCACATGAAAAGTCAAATCCACGCCAGCCCGTTGCGGACGCCCTGTGGCTATAGCCTTAGCCATATCCGCAAGACCCAGCCCACGACTATTTTCCGGATAACCAAACACTAACGGAAACTCGCTAAATTTACCTTCCTCCGGCCTAAACAACGCCACCGGGCCACCAAATGTATTAGGATCAGGCACCGCTATTGTCCCCTCTGAGCCATAAATTTCAATTATCGGAACATTAGCCTTATGGACATCAAATGTAGTAAAAATACTACCCAGCGCCCCGCTTGCAAACTGCAACAAGCCCATTGTATAAGTAGGCACCTCTACATCAACTACCTTACCGAAATGCGGCTGGCTTGTTATTGTTCTTGTCGGGAAGCTTGCTCTTGCCATTCCCGTTACATTTTTAATAGCACCCAGCAAATTAACCAAAGCCGATACATAATAAGGCCCCATATCCATCATTGGCCCGCCGCCGAATTTATAATAAAATTCCGGGTCAGGATGCCAAGATTCATGCCCGCGACACACCATAAAAGCCGTCGCGCCTACCGGCTCGCCTATATATCCGTCATCTATCAGCTTACGGCAAGTCTGTATGCCCGCGCCTAAAAAAGTATCCGGCGCACCGCCTAGCCTTACACCTTTAGCGGCGGCGGCCTCTTTTATCTTTTTACCCTCTTCGTAGGTAGCGCCCAGCGGCTTTTCCGAGTACACATGCTTGCCCGCCGCTATTGCCGCCATGCTTACATCATAATGTTCGTATGGCCGCGTGATATTAAGCACTATATCCACTTGCGGATCAGCAAAAAGCTCGTGCATATCCTTATAAACATGCAGGCCATATTCCTTTGACGCCTTCTCGGCACGTTCCGGAATAAGATCACATACACCGGCAATCTCTATCTCTTTGAACATGTTTGTTATGTTCTGTAAGTATATGCCGCTTATATCGCCGCAACCTACTATCCCTATCTTCATGATTTTAGACATATTTAATACTTCCCCCTAGTACATCTTGGCTTCGTTTTCAAATGGCTCTGTTGTTAGCTTGTTAGCTACAGTATAAGCCTTGCCCTCTGCCGCCCATAGCATTCCGCGGCGCATAATCACCTCTGCGCTTGGCGCCTTGTCAAATACATCGTCATGATGCCCCAGCGAGTTATAAAATACCCTGCCGCGCCCCCACATTTTAGTCCATACAACCGGCATATCTACCGGCTTGTTGGCTATGTTGTAGTATGAAATCATCGGAAAGCGCGTGGTCGCTAAAACCTCAATCGCCGGGTCTATATGCAGATAATATTGCTCGCTACAGACCGGGAAATCTTCCAAATCTGCCACTATCGGGTTAGACTTTGCGCTTATATTCACCACATAATCCACACCGTCGCCGCCGGGATGACTCACCCATTGCCCACCGGTCATAAACTGCCAGTGGGTATCGTCACGGAAGGAATCGCACATGCCGCCATGGCAACCGGCTAAGCCTACCCCGGCGCCTACGGCCTTTGAAACGTTTTCGGTATGTTCCCGTTCAATTTTACCCATTGTCCAGCTTGAGACTATTAGGTCTAGGCTCATCAGCTTATCCAGATCGCCCAGGCAGTCCATGTTATCATGGATTTCTACCTTAAAACCCTCTTCCTCTAAAATACGGCCAAAGCGTTTTGCTACCAAAACCGGTTCGTGACCGTCCCAGCCCCCCTGAAAAATTAATGCCTTCTTCAAAAATATCCCCTCCTATAAATTACATGAAACCGAAGCGCCTGTACGGGCAGACTCAAATATTGCGTCTATCACCTGCATACAACGCCTGGCTTGGCTATGGGTAACTATTGGCTCGGCTTTGCCGGCCAGTACCTCCACTATATTGCGGTGCAAATCAAGCCATTCCCCTTTTACTACGGGTAGCGGCAAAATGTCCGTTGTTTCCTTCGGCCTGGGCGCCATAGACCTTGTTGGCCCGGCTGAGGTGTATACTATGTCCTCTTCCCATTCCATTTTGTCTGCGTCTGTTGTTAGCTTTACAATTTCGCCCTCGCAGTCCCAGTTATCTATTCTTGCAGAGCCGTCTTTGGCGAACAACTGCCAGCGCGGCTGGGTTATAAAAGTACTCATCGAAACGTTGACTATGGCCGATAGCCCGTCCTCAAATAGTAGCATTGCGGTAAAATCGTCCTCAACCTCAGGCATTACTATCTGATGAAAGTGCGTGTATACCGACTTCACCTTCTGCGGGAACATATACAAAAGCTGGTCTAGCAGATGTATACCCCAGTCAAGCACCATGCCGCCGCCGTTTATTTTGTATCCGCGCCAGCCATGAACATACTGCCGGGAACCCTGCACTTTAGTTTCTATGCGGTACAGGCCGTTTAGAAGCCCGTCGTCTAATATCTTACGCACGGTCAGGTAATCGCTATCCCAACGCCTGTTTTGATGCACTGTGAAGAACATTTTGCCGGTTTTTTCGGCCACGGCTACAATTTCGTCAAACTCGGCTGTGTTTAATGTCACCGGCTTTTCGCATAGTACGTTCTTGCCGGCCTCTAATAGAGCGATGGAATAATCTTTGTGGACATCGTTAGGGGTAGCTACCAGTACCAGGTCAATTTCCTTGTCCTTATAGATTTCCTCTGGGCTTTTGTAGTTTTTTAAGCCTAATTTCTCTATGTTTTTCTTTGACTCTTCGCGGATGTCGTAGGCTCCTACTATCTGAATTTCAGGCACTTTCTCCTTAATATTCCTATGATGCCAACCTGCCATCCCGCCCATTCCAATAATTGCCATTTTTACAGGCATATTCCTCGCTCCTTTAGATAAAATATTTAATAGCAACTTTATTATAAGTTTATGGGCATCTTTTGGCAATATCAAAAAAATATGGTATTATATAGTCGAAACATAGGGGGTGTTTAAGATTAATGACGAAATATATAGAGAAGAGTCCATGTACCAAGCGGCGGCGGTATCAGTAATGGACGCACGCACGGGCTTTGTTATTTACGAAAACGCTCAGCATCAGCCCATGTACCCGGCCAGCATTACTAAAATAATGACCGCCTTAGTGGTATTGGAAAATGTAGACGATCTATCAGAAGAAGTGGTTTTTTCAGAATACGCGGTGATGTCCCTACCCTACTACGCCAGCCGTTTAAACGTAATGGCCGGCGAAACAATGACGGTATACGAGGCGCTTTACGGGCTAATGCTACCTTCTGGGAACGATGTAGCTAACGCCCTAGCAGAGCATGTAAGCGGCTCCATAAGCGGCTTTGTAGAGCATATGAACCACCGTGCCTTCCAGCTTGGTGCTGTCAACACGCAGTTTGTGAACGCTTGCGGGCTTCCCGGCGACAATCAGCATACCACGGCATATGACATGGCGCTTATTATGCGCGAGGCCATACAGCACCCGGTATTTAATGAGGTAATGTCTGCGCCTACTTTCGTGTTGCCGCCCATGGAGAGCTTTCCGGATTTCCCGGAAGGCCGCGAAATTTGGAATACTAACCTACTTATACAGAACGGGGATTTTCATAATCCCTGGGTGTTAGGCGGCAAAACCGGCTTTACTAACGCCGCCCAGCATACACTTGTGAGCCACGCCCGCCGTGGAGATTACGATTTGATAATATCAGTACTATACGCGCCCAGGCGAGCGACTTTTACAGACACCACGGCACTATTAGAGCATGTTTTTGAGATGCCGATACAGACACTTTTCGACATTAGGGATCATAGCTGGCAAAAGCCCGTTATGCAGACGATAGAGGGCGAAGCCACAGAGGTAGGTCTTATTAATATAGAGGGGGCAAACAGCTTGTTATTGCCCTTACCGCCCGGCACCCCGGCGATACGCCACGAAATATACATACCGGCTCACTTAACTGCGCCTGTACGATCTGGCGATGTAGTCGGCTATAAGAGCTTCTACGCCGGGGACGAGCTAATTGCCGAGGTAGAGCTTATATCCAAAAACACAGTTTTGCCAAGAATGGCCGCGCCGCCCCGTCCGCGTCAGGAAGTTTCAATAACCCCGCCGATTACAAGCGATAATTCGCATAATCTTGTTTTTTTCGCGCTACTACCTGTGGTAACATTTATATTACTGGCGGCTTTGTATGTGTTAATGCAGAGGCATCGCAGAATAATGTTAAGGCGGCGCCGCAGAATGTCTCGCATAAGATACGCCCGCTATGGAGGTTTAGAATAGATGTACGAAGGATTTATCCGTGTAGCGGCGGCAACGCCAACAATACGGGTAGCAGATTGTGAATATAACGCAAAAGCGATACTAGCTTTAATAGAAAAGGCAAACGCCGAAAACGTAAACATACTATGCCTACCAGAGCTTTGCATAAGCGGCTACACTTGCGGCGATTTGTTTATGCAGGAAGCACTTCTTGATGCCGCTATGGAAGCGCTTAAGTTTTTGCTGGAAAAAAGCGCGGCTTATAATGTTTTAGTTGTAGCCGGGCTTCCGCTTGCTTGTAACGGTAAGCTTTATAATGTTGCGGCGGTTTTTTGCCGTGGTAAATTGCTAGGCTTTGTGCCAAAGACTAATTTACCTAATTACGGCGAGTTTTACGAGTTTAGGCAGTTTACCCCTGCGCCGGAATATACGCAAACAATAAATGAAATCCCCTTCGGTACGGATCTGCTGTTTCAATTTGAAGGCTTTAGCCTAGCGGTGGAAATCTGCGAAGATTTATGGGCGCCGATACCGCCAAGCTCTCGTCATGCGGCGGCTGGCGCTACTATTATTGCCAACCTTTCCGCCAGTAACGAAACCACCGGTAAGGCCGATTATAGACGTTCTTTGGTAGCCGGGCAGTCTGCCAGGCTTACTTGCGCTTATATATACGCAAACGCCGGCAAGGGAGAAAGCACCGGCGACATGGCATTTTCAGGCCATAATTTGATTTACGAAAACGGAATACTTTTAAAGGAATCCCCGCCCTTTGGCGAGGCCTGGGCCATGACTGAAATTGACTTAGTGGCTCTAACACACGACCGCAGACAAATCAACACCTTTTCAGCAAAGCAAAAATATACCGAAATACCCTCTAAATTAGAATATAACTGTAACGCCCTATCCCGCGCCATTTCCGCTAATCCCTTCGCCCTTTCCGATGAAGAAAAGGAGATTGTTTTAAACATACAAGCTTCCGGCTTGGCCAAGCGAGTAGGCCACGTTGGTAGCCAGCTTATGGTAATTGGGGTTTCCGGCGGTTTAGATAGCACTTTGGCGCTTCTAGTTGCCGTAAGAGCAAAAAAGATGCTTAACGCGGATATATTAGCCGTTACCATACCCTGCTTCGGAACAAGCGAGCGTAGCAAAAACAACGCCCACCGCCTATGCGAGGCCCTGGGCATAAATTGCCGGGAAATAGACATAACAGAAAGCGTAAGCCGCCACCTAGAAGAAATAGGGCACAGCGGCGAAGCGGACGTAATATACGAAAACGCCCAAGCAAGAATGAGAACGCTAACACTAATGGGTTTTGGCGGTATAATGGTGGGCTCTGGCTGTTTATCTGAGCTTGCGCTGGGCTATACTACCTACAACGGCGATCATATGAGCATGTATTCTGTAAATGCCGGCTTGCCTAAAACGCAAGTACGCCAGTTGGTTAAATATACAGCAGATAAATTTCCTGAGCTTAAAGCGGTGTTGACGGACATACTAACCAGCCCGGTAAGCCCAGAGCTATTACCAACAAGCCAGCCAACCGAAGATATTGTAGGCCCCTACGAATTACACGATTTCTTCATATATCATCTAATGCGCTGGGGCCGCAGACCAAGGGCGGTATACCGCTTAGCCTGTGTAGCCTTTGCCGGAAAATACCCGCCCGATGTAATTTTGAAGTGGCAAAAACTTTTTTACAGAAGATTTTTCTCTCAGCAGTTTAAACGTAGTTGTTTACCGGACGGCCCACAAACCGGTCAGGTATCACTATCGCCACGCGGTAGCTGGAGAATGCCCAGCGATGCCATGTGTTCAGTATGGCTGGCTGAGTTGGAGGAGATTATTAAGTGAAAAAAACCATTTTTATAGTGGACGATGCAGATTCAAATTTATCCCAAGCAAGGGACGCATTGAAAGAGCATTATAAAGTACTAACAATGGCCTCCGCCGATAAGATGTTTTCTTTGCTTGAAAAAATGCAGGTGGATATTATCCTACTGGACGTAGAAATGCCGGAAATGGACGGCTTTGAAGCCATGGGGCGCTTGCAAAGGGAGTTTGGCCAAATACCGGTAATATTCCTAACCTCCCACCGGGATACAGATACAGAAGCAAAGTGCTTTGAGCTTGGGGCGGTGGATTTTGTAAGTAAGCCCTTTACAGCGGCAGGATTATTGCAGAGGGTTAATACTCAGCTTAATATTAAGGAGATAATGGAGGCTTAAATCGGGCTCTAGTAATACCGCTCAATCAACTCCCGTATCAAGCGTACAACCCGCTTACCGCGCTCCTTTTCCCCGCCAAGCGAATAAATATCCCTCAAGGAAAACTCCAACTTACACCCCTTAGCGGCTTTAAGCGTCTTAATAATTTCCGCAGAATAAGCCTCTTCGTCAAATTGCCCTTCTGCCGCCACAATATTAGGGCTAGGCTTACGGTGATAAACAACTGAGCTACCCCGCAAGCGATCCCCAATAAAGGCCTCATCGCACCACGGGGAAACAGATAATTTTCGGATATTATCACATTTACTAAGGCAATTATCCCAAATCGAGTGAACAGGCTCACAGCAACCGTAATTAACCAGCCCACAAACGTCCATCAGCTTTTTATAATACGGAAAAATAAACTCCTCATACATATCTGGTGAAATAGCGCTGGTTTCCTGAGAGTCGAAATAGCCCCACATATCAGAAAGCTTAGCCCCGTCCTTATACTCAAACTTGGTATTTGCCGAACAAGTCCCCTGCCCTACGCCTTGGTTTTGATTGTTAGTTATAAAAAATCCCGATGCCTCAAGCTCTTTAAAAAACTTTAACAAATCGTCAGTATACTGTTTCATTACATCATGAAACAGCTCCGGTTCATCATAAAAGGAGATCATCATAGTCTCCATGGTCATATAACGTAAAATTACCTGTGTCAAGCAACCTTCGGGATAATATGAAATTTCCCTGACCGGGATAACGCCCTCAAAAACTTCCTTTGCTATGGCTAGTTTATCTTCATTCCTATTTTTTTCGTCACGCCCCCACTTAGAGGCGCCTAGTTTATCTCTATCCTGTGCCAGATCATATACCACAGGCTCGTATTCATATGCCATCGAACCTTCCAGACCTATTCTTTTGGGCTCTAAATTAAATGGCAGAAACCACGCATCGCGCCTTACACTAAAAAAGTCAGGCGTGGCTCTGTCATCGTCAAGATCCTCGCGGCCTATTATGTTGTTTAATAACTGCTGTTCAAACTCCCTGGCTAATTCCGTCTCGCAAGCTAAGGGTCTTGCCAGCTCGTGACCAAAAGTCCATTCCTCTATTGTCACCAGCGGTCTGTCCCCTTTTAAATCGTTATGTAAATACCACTGACGTTCCCGCTCCTTGTTTTCTGGCGTGTTGGCGTACTCTCGCTGTTTTTTTGCCAGCTCCCTTAAAATGGCCTTATCCTTCTGGTTCATAATTAGCCTCCCCTTTTTAAAAAACCCGCCTAACCTATAAGGCTAAACGGGTATTCTTATCTAAAATATACGAGCAAACCTATAAGCCGGGTTCTGTCGTGGACAGCCATCTATCTGGGCGCAGTGTTACCATCCGCGCTCTTGCGATACTACCTAAGCCTGGCGGGCCACCATTAACAGCTTGATTTGATCTTGCTCCGGAATGGGGTTTACATAGCCTGCCTTGTCGCCAAAACAGCGGTGAGCCCTTACCTCACCTTTCCATCCTTACCCAGTTTCCCGGGCGGTTTATTTCTGTTGCACTTTCCTTGGAGTCGCCTCCACCGGGTATTACCCGGCACCCTGCCCTATGGAGCCCGGACTTTCCTCAGATAGGGTAGACTACCCGCGGCTGCCCAGCTTACTCGTTGTTTTTATTCTTCTACTTCTTCTTCTTCTATTTCTTCATCGTCATAATCATCGTCATCGTAATCGTCGTCGTCATAATCATCGTAGTCGTCGTCATCGTAATCTTCGCCAGATAGCTCGGCATCTGCCAGCTTCTTAGACAGACTGATTTTTTTATTTTCTTCGTCAACGTCTGTCACCTTAACGGTGATTACTTGATTGACTGTAAGCTCGTCCTCCGGCTTTGCAACGTGTTTACCGGCGATTTGCGAAACATGCACAAGGCCGTCTACGCCATCTTCCAGGTTCACAAAGGCACCAAAGGGCGCCATACGCACAACTTTACCTTCGATTAAACTACCTACAGGATATTTTTCCGCCACCTTATTCCATGGATTATTGTTTATATCCTTTAAGGTAAGAGAAATTTTATTTTTATCAGGGTTAATATCAATAACAGTAACAGTCACCGATTCGCCTACAGTAAGCACATCCGAAACTTTACGTACGCGCCGCCAGGCCAGCTCAGAGATATGGATAAGCCCGTCCACTCCGCCAAGATCAATAAAAGCGCCAAAGTCTGTAATACGGCTAACAACACCTTCTATTTTTTGGCCAATTTCTAAAGAGGAAAACAGTTCCTCCCTGCGGGCTTTTTGTTCCTGCGCCGCTAAATCGCGCCTTCCTGCCACTATGCGCCGTTTTTGACGGTCAAACTCCAATATACTGAAGTTAAGCTCTTTTCCTTTAAATACGGAAAGATCTTCAACATAACGGTTAGAAATTTGAGATGAAGGCACAAAAACACGATTGCCAAACACATTTGCAATTAAGCCGCCCTTAACCAGGTCTTGTATACGTCCGACCACCGGAGTTTTATCGTTAAAGGCTTGTTCGATCAATTTATAGTTTGTTTGAGCTTCAAGCCTACGTTTTGAGGCTAATACATTGCCGTCGCCATCGTTCACACGCATGATTAACACTTCAATAACATCGCCGGGGCTGGCCAAAGTTGTCAAATCTGCATTAGAATCGTCCGTAAACTCATTCTTTGTGATTATGCCGTCGGATTTATAGCCCAAATTTACAGTAATTTCGCTATTTGTAACTTGTATTACAGTACCTTTTACGACATCCCCTGTATGTAGCGTCACAAAAGATTCATTAAGCATTTCTTCAAAAGATTGTGCAGATTGAAGATCTGATTCCATTGTTCTTTCCATTTCACTCATAAAAGATAAAGCCTCCTTTATAACTGCGGGCGGTGTTGACGCACCCGCCGTTAGACCTACTCTACCACATTCGGACAAATCCCGCAAGCATATATCACGAATACTTTGGACAAAAAATGTATTTTTACAGTTTTTTTTGGAAATTTCATACAAATTTCTGGAATTAGCGCTGTCCCCATCACCCAAAACCAACATGCAATCTACCACTTTTGCGATACGTTCCGCTTCTTGCTGGCGTTTGCTTGTTGCGCTACATATAGTCTTATAGATTATCGTATCGTAGTTATTTTGCAAAAATTTTGAAGCTGTCTCAAAGGTTTCGTTATCATATGTAGTTTGTACCACCATGGTATAGCGTTTCTGCGGGTCTAAGTCTGCAAGCGAGGCGGCATCTTCCCGTACAATGGCTTCTTTGCCGGCGTAGCCTAGGGTAGCAACTACCTCCGGATGCTCTGCCTGGCCTAATATAACCAGTATGCGGCCGGCTTCCCGGCACTCTATTGCACGGCGGTGTATCTTCTTTACCATTGGGCAGGTTCTGTCTATATAATCTATGCCACGCTCGCGCATTTCCTCTTCAATAGAAGGAGTTACGCCGTGGGCTCTTATTATTACCTTTTGGCCTTGCCATTCTTCCAGGCTGTTAATGACCTTAACGCCCTTTTTGGTCAGATCCTCCATTACTTGCCGGTTGTGAACCACGGGGCCAAGGGTTACACAATTATTTTCGGCTTCTTCGTAGGCTGTGTTTACCGCCCGGCTTACCCCGGAACAAAAGCCCAGATGCTCGGCTACAATTACCTTGAACAATTAATCCACCAACATTTCCACGCGGGACATTATCCCTGTCATAATTTCGTCAATCTGGTCGCCGCTTAAACGCTGGCCGTAATAATCGTCCAAAGTAACAGCCTGGCCAAAACGCACTTTTAACGAAGAAAACATAAAATAGCTACCGGAAATACCAACCGGCACAACGGGCGCTTTGGCCTTTACTGCAAACAAGGCAACCCCGCCTTTAGCGCTGTTAATATCAAGAGTTTTCATTTTGGTACCCTGGGAAAAAATGACTAAGCCCGTACCCTCTTTAAGGATATTCATGGCCTTGCGATATGAGGTCATGCTTGCCGCCTTACGGTCTACCGGGAAGGCGCCCATGTTTGTGAAAAAGAATCGCTTGATCGGGTTACGAAACAGCTCTTTTTTGGCCATAAAGCGTAGCCGCCGCGTGCTAGTTATGGCAAGCAGAGCAGGGTCATAAGAATGAATGTGGTTACAACACAGTATAAAAGCCCCTTCTTGGGGAATATTTTCTAGGCCGCTTACTTTAACTCTGTAAATTACACGGGAAACGCAAGACAAAATGAAACATATAACTGTATAAAACATCCACCCAAACTCCTCTATTTGATACCTTCTACTTCTTTGATTATCATTTGCATAATATCTTCAACGGACAGCCCGTCAGATTTTATATAAACTGCGTCATCGGCTTTAACCAGCGGTGCAATGTCGCGGTTCATGTCACGATTATCGCGAATTTTAAGTGCCTCTTTTACCGTCTCAAACTCGGCGGCTTCGCCCTTTTGCTTTAGCTCGTTAATGCGTCTTACGGCTCGTTCGTCTGGGCTGGCATCTAAGTAAATTTTTACTTGCGCGTTAGGCAAAATATGCGTGCCTATGTCTCTGCCGTCCATAATTACGCTGTTTTTGCTGGCTATCTCCCGCTGAAATTCCATTAGCTTTTGCCGTACCGCCGGATACGAAGCTACAACAGACGATGCCGCACCTACCTCTTGGCTTCGCAGTTCCTCTGTAACATCTTCGCCGTTTAAAATAAGACGCTGCTGGCTATCTTCGTCGTAGCGAATATCTATGGAAATATCGGGCAAGCTGGCTTCTACCGCCGCCTGGTCGTTAGGGTCGGCGTTATAGAAAGCGACAGCCCGGTACATTGCACCGGTATCTACATATATAATGCCCAAAGTTTTGGCTAACTCTTTGGCAACAGTGCTTTTTCCAGAACCGCTAGGGCCATCTATGGCTATATTTATCATGTGTATAAAGCTCCTTATATCGAATATCCGGCCAGATAAGCGGTTGAGAAGGCTATCTGCAAGTTAAAGCCGCCTGTTTGGGCGTCCAGATCTAGTATTTCGCCAGCGAAGTATAGGCCTGGCACTTTTTTAGATTCCATGGTGGAAGGATTAACTTCCCGTACATCCACGCCCCCGATGGTTATAACTGCCTCGCGGAAGCCCCCGCTTCCTACCAGCTTAAAAGTTAGTTTTTTAATGGCAGCGCTTAAAGCCCTGCGCTCCGCTTTGCTTAATGCGTTTGCCTTCTTTTCCTTATCTTTTACTAGTAGCGGGCTTAATCTTTTTGGTAAATAGTCAGATAAAATATTTCTTACGGCTTTATTCGGGCTATCGTCAAAGGCCGCCAGCAGTAGTTTGTCCACTTCTTCATGACTTAAGTTTGGCATTAAATCTATGCTAATTTCAGATTTCCCGTCAATATATCGGCTTGCCTTCAAAGCTAATGGGCCAGATATTCCCTTGTGGGTGAACAGTAGCTCGCCTACTTCGTTAAATAAGCCGACATTTTGCAGACTTAAGCCCGCCAGGTCTTTTGTCCCCTCTGTAAACAGAGGCACTAAGCCCGGCCTAAGATCAGTAATAGTATGCCCAAATTCCCTTGCCCATGCATAGCCGTCCCCGGTAGAGCCGGTATTGGGGTAGGAAAGCCCTCCGGTGGCCAACACCACGGCCTCTGACTCTTTTAATAACTTTTCCATATTTTTAATCGGATAATTTAGTTTTACAGTCACCGATGCATCGTGTAGGGCTTTTTCAAGCGCCTTTACAACATCCTCAGCGCGGTCAGATTTTGGAAAAACTCGTCCATCCTCAACTTTTAAAGCTACATTACGGCTTTCAAAAAAATCCATTAAGGCATCGCTACCGAAGGCGTAAAACGCGCTATATAAAAAGGAAGAGTTTGCGTTTACCTGTTTAAGAAGCTCCTCCGGCTCGGCCTTGTAGCAGAGATTACAACGGCCGCCGCCTGTGATTGACAGCTTCTTTCCCAGACGATCGTTTTTTTCCAGTAAAGTTACTTTATGCCCGCGGGAAGCGGCGGTAATAGCGGCCATCATTCCGGCGGGCCCAGCGCCTATTACACTTACTTTCATCCAAGAATGATAGAAGGATCAGGCGCAAAACCGGTCGAAAGCGATCTATCGCCCAGGGTAATAGCCAGTTTATCTCTGGAAACTTCGCCCTTTACGCAACGCAACATTGTATCTATCATTAGCGTACCTTCCTGTACGGCCTCTTGGTATAGCTCTAAAAAGCTTTCGGTTTTGGCTTCTAAGCCCGGAATACTCCAGGGGCTATGCTCCATGTTCATGTAGTCCACGCCGTCCGTTACCTTTTGCATGTGAATTATACTGCTTATCACGTTTTCGCCTATTGTTAGGTTTTCAAGTAATTCCATAAAGCGTTTGCGGCGGCCTGTGGCTGATTGCAGAACTCGTGTTAAATTTACCATATATATCATGGCTTTGTATATTTCTTTGGGGCTGATAGTGCGCTCATATGCCTCTTTGATGGAGGCGCTCATGGCTTCGGCTACTATCATAGCCGGGTCGCGCTCTACCTGGATAAGCTCCCATAGCTTGTAATCTGAGGGTTTTTTACTGCTCATTAAATTGAGCATAAGTACGTCTATTGCCGTTTCAAATCTTCTATGGTTGACGCTGTATCTTATGGCCTTTGCCTTATCGCCCTTTTGGCGGATTCCTGTCTTAGAATACACGTAGGGGTGAGCCGTAGCATCCAAGGAATAGTGAGTTAGGAAACCGCTTATGTATGCCATAAGAAGCGAACGGGTAGAATCCGGTAGCTCCGGCGCTTTCATAATATCTATCATGTTCAGAATGAAAGGCCCGAAGTGGCTTTTATGCATTTGAATGCCGATACCGCGTGAGTTTCTTCTAATCAAGCCCGGTAGATAGTAAAAAAAAATATCCGGCCCTTGGGTCCCGATATTGTAGAACTGCTGATAGGGCTTGATCATTTTTTTGGCGTCTGAATCCACGGTATTAAGAATCGCTTGCCCGCAGATGTAATGGGTTATGAACCCTGGCATATATGATCGTCCTTTCACTTAGTTGTTAAAAATGCTTACACAGCTAAAGATAACACAAATATGCGGATTGGGCAAATTAAATTATGTGGAAGGGTGAATTAATCGCTCACCACAAAAAACGGGCTATCCCGCTAATAAAAAACAAGACAGCCCTAATACTAGCATTTTAAGAAGCCAAATACCTATCCACCACCTGCTGGCGATACTCCTTAGACAAAGAAGCAAAAAACGCCGAGTAACCCGTAACCCGTACAACCAAGTCAGGATAAGCTTCCGGATCTTCATGTGCGGCTTTAATCTGCTCTCTTGTTATGCAATTCAAATTTATTAGCGTGCCGCCCATTTGGTTATGGGTATGAATTAATGCGCATAAGGCATCTACACCGCCGGCGCCCTTTACCATTTCTGTATCTATATCAAGATGCAAAGGCGCAGAGTTGCCGTAACCCGGCTGGGCTTCTGCCACCGCTGTCGCTTTTAAGGACGGTGAAAAGCTAACCACTCCCGCCGCAAAGCCAGGGTCTGGCTCGTTAGAATGAGAAATAGGATCATCCGCAAAGCGTCCGTTTGGCGTGGCTGGCAGGCCTTTTCCCAAATCTTTTATATCCCCGTGGGAAAATAATCCCGGTACCACACGTATATGATGCTTTGGCGTTGGGTTTTCGTTTACCAGTCTAACAAACTCGTCCCTAATACGTGTAGCCCAATTTAATGCCTTAGATTCCGGATGCCCAAAGCGCGGAATATTCTTCAACATTAGCCTTGTTTGCTCTGCATCTTTGAAGTTGTTTCTTACTACTTTGTACATTTCGTCCCAGCTTAGTTTGTTTTCATCTACAACGCGCTGTTCTATCGCCGCAAAGGAATCTGAAACTGTGGCTAGGGCTACGCCGTCTACGTTTAGGTTGATTATATCTACCCCGCCGCTGGCGCTGTTTACGCCGCGCTCAATTGGGCCGTGGCAGAATAAATTTAAAATCAGCTCCGGCGTATTGCGAGATACCACCTCATAATGCCAATCGTAGCCTTCCGAAATGCATTCCACTGCCGCCTTTAAATGCTTGGCAAAATGCTCCCACAATTTTTCAAGGTCAGGTTTTTCTTCTGCCATAAGATCGTCCAAGGCATGGGTAAAGACCCAGGCTAAATTAAGCCTGGTTACATCCTGCAAGGGGTATTCAATGCCGGGTAGCGCGACCCAGTTACAGCCGACCTTCGCCCGCATACGTGCAAGCTCTATGGGGTGGCCTTGTTTGGCAAAGCCCTCTTCTATGCCCTTAGAAAGCGAAAAGCAAGGGCCGCTCCCCTTCTCCATAATGTACTCAAGCGCTCTGCGCAGTAGTTTATCGTTACTGCCCTCAAACACACGTACAGCCAAGTTATGCGGTATTGCCAGCTCATGGGAAGCTTGCAAAATTAGGAACGACAGCGGCGTGGTCATCTCTCGTGTGCCGTCCGGCGATTGCCCGCCTAGCTGGGAATAATGCGTGTCGTTATAGAACAGCCCGGCCAATATCCAAATAGCCTCTTCGTCGCTTAGTGTACCGGCTTGCTTGTCGGCCTCGTAGTATGGCCTTAGTGTCTCGTCTAGCTGGCACAAAGCGCCGCCGCCGAAATACGTACGGTCAACACTTTGGAAAATAGCTATAAACTGGCAAGCCTCACGGAATGTTTTAGGCGGGCCGCTTAAGAGATTATCCAATATAGAAGCTATTGTACTGTAGTTTTCCTTTTCCCAAGGGTCTGTGCTTTGCTCGGCCTTCTTAAGCGCTTCTTGCCTATGATTTTCTGTGTAGGCTATTATGCCCTCCATTACCGCCTCTTCACCAGCGTAGAAATCATCACCGGCCGGTTTGTTTTTTGCGCGGTAATAGCGGACTTTTTCCAATAAGCCCGGATACCCCAGCCTCAGTCCCATTTCCATATCGGGGCCAAGATGGTTCATGCCGCCTATGCCCGGCCTTAGGCCGTACTTTTCGTGCGTTTTGTATAAATGCGTGGGGCAATCCTCTGGGCGTAGGCCTATATTTACAAAATCTCTATTGAAAAAACCCGCCCATGCCCCGGCTAAGGCGCTTTTTGGATGAATATATCTGGGCATTTCAGTAAAAAAGCGCTTTAAATTTTCCCCAATGCAACGGGCGCCAAACATTATATCGTAGCCCTCCGGGTACTCCGGCTTAAACTCAAAGCCGTCAAAGCAAATAAAGCCGTGGTCGTCAGTGTTGTACTCGCCGCCAAATTGCTTTAGCTTTTTGCGGTTTTCTGCTATTTTGGTGTCATGTAAAGCCGCTATCCTTGCCTCTATTTCTTTTGATAGTCGAACAGCTTCCATAATTCCTTCATCTCCTCTTCCTTTGGGTTTTGGTAAATTTGTACTTCTTTACCGAACCAAGCCGCCTTGCCCTCACCCAGCCGGTGATAGGCCAAAAGCTCTACCTCTACCTTTAGCTCGTTTAGTTCTTTGGCTATGGCGGGTATTTCTTCCCAGTTGGCGCCCGGTATGCAGGGGATACGCACCAATACCTTGCGCCCTTCTTTTACTAGCCTTCTTAAATTTTCCCATATTAAAGTGCCGTCTACCCCGCATAGCTCCTTGTGCTTGTTAAGGGATTTGATGTCGTACAAAAACATGTCCGGGTTCGCTCGTATTAGCCAATCGTATGGCACATGCCCGGCTGTATCTACTGCTGTGTGTAGGCCTTTTTCCCGGCACAGCTTTATTATTTCTTCCAAAAAATCCACTTGTAACATGCATTCCCCGCCAGAGAAAGTGATTCCGCCGCCGCTATTCTTTAAATATGGGACGTCCACTGCCAGAAGCTTCCATAGCTGTTCCGGCGAGTCAAATTCGCGGATTGTTTTTGTTCTGGCACCGGCGTAGCATTCGCCGCCTGTTTTACAGGCTTCGCAACCTATACACTTTTCCGGCAGAAAAGCGTCCGGCGCGTCAAGCGGCTGGGATTCAGGGTTATGGCACCAGGCGCATTGTAAATTGCAACCTTGAAAAAACACCACAGTCCGAATCCCAGGCCCATCTGTTGTAGAAAATGATTGTATGTTAAAAATCTTTCCCGTCATCCTTTAATACCTGCCGAAGCTATGCCCTGCATGATGTATTTTTGCAAGAAAAGGAAAATCAAAAACGGCGGTACAATAGCCACCGCAGACATAGCAAAAATACGAGGATAGTCCCTATCGCCAAATTGTTGAAGAGCCGATACTAACACACCCAAATAAGCAGGCAGGGTAGAACGTTGTACGTCTGTAATATACAGGAAAGGTATAAGCCAGTCGTTCCACACGCCAAGCGCTACGTTTACGGCAATAACGGCTATAATAGGCAGTTGTAGCGGTACTACCACTCTAAAAATAGTGCGCAAAAAGCCGCATCCGTCAAGTTCTGCCGCTTCCTCGAAATCACGCGGCAAGGCCTTCATAGCTTGCATAAACAGGAAAACCCAAAGCAAAAAGCCCCAGCCCAAAGGTAAATGAATAGCCAAACGGCTGTTTATAAGCCCACGGCCACCCATACCCATCCAGTCATTGCCGCCCACAAACGGGATATGAGCCATCATAACAAAGGTCGGGATAAGGGTCAAAACGCCCGGTATAACCTGGGTCGCTAAAATTGTGATAGCAAAAAATCTTTTAGCCTTAAACTCGTAGCGTGCCATTACATAGCCCATTAATATGGCCATCAAGCACACTATAACGGTATACCAGCCGGTACGGACTATGGTATTAACAAGAGGCCTTATACCCCTTGGCGTAAACATAAATAATAGATTGCCAAACTGAGGAACCTCTGGCACAGGGAACAACGCGCCCATATGCCCAAATTCCGCTTGGGTGTTAAGCCCGGCAAGCACTGTAAAAATAAAAGGGTACAGCATAACAAAGGAAAGGCCTGACATGATTATAAGCCAAATTGAACGTAAGATTATAGGAAAAGCCTTATCCATTGCAGAAGAATTAGTTCTGCTTACAGTAGCGACTCTATTCATTCATTTTTTCCTCCCTCCGCTGTACGTAATAAAAATATATTACAGCAAAAAACATTGTTATGAGGCCAAGAATGGTACCAGCCGCGCCCGCCATACCCAAATTAAAGGTAACAGCGCCGTATCGGTAAATGCGGTACATAAGAATATCTGTCTGCCCAAAGGGATTACCCCCAGTAAGGAACATAACAATATCGAACATTTGCATAACGCCAATAATGCCTGTAAGTATAATAAAGGCAGTTACAAAACGAAGCCCCGGTATGGTAATGTACCTAACTTGTTGGCTAAATGAGGCACCGTCTACTTTAGCGGCTTCGTATAAGGAAACGTCTATTCCTTGCAGACCGCCCAGCCATATAATTGTCGCAGGGCCAATAGCACGCCATACAAAGTAAACTACTATCCAAAAAACCATCCAAAACTGGCTGTGGTTCCAAATTATGGCATCTTGCCCGATAGAGATAAGGAAGCGGTTTATACCGCCGCCAAAGGGGTCAGTAAGGGAAACAAAAACAGCCGTTGTTACAGAAACAGCCGCAACAGCCGGCACATAAAAACTGGCTCTAAAAAAGCCCCTTGCGCGGCTTTCCACATTAAGAGCCAAAGCAGTAAAGAAAGACAAAACAGTGTTAAGCCCTAAAGCTATGCCGCCAATCCATACCTGCCGCCACAAAAGTGGAAGATATACCCCGGAATAAAAAAACATATGATAGTTACGCATACCCACCCAACGCGGCGGGCTAAGGGCATTATATTCAGCAAAGCCCAAAAGCACACCCAGTATAAGCGGTATTAAGTTCCAAAAAGCTATGTAAAGAAAAAACGGAATAAGAACCATATAAGCAATACGAGCCTCACGATTTGCACGAGTCTGTACCTTCTGTACCTTCACCTAAATTCACCTACTTTCTAATTATTAAAAAGGGGCTGTGGCAAAATGCAACAGCCCCTAAAAATTTAAAACCTATTGTAAAAGCAGATCAATTTGCCTTTGGGCATCTGAGGTGATTTCTTCAATCGGAGTATCGGTCATAGTTGTACGTGCCAATACTTGAGTATTGATGAGTTCCCAAATTTGCGCATCGTTCCTTGGGAAAGAGGCAAGGGTCGAGAAATCGCCGCTTGCTACTGCGTCCATAGCAACAGCCATAGCTACATCGTCCTCAAACAGATACCTTCTTGCTTGTAGGGAACGAAGAGGTGTGGCTCTACCTCTGCCAAAGTTATGTATTTGCACTTCTTCGCTAAGCATAATACGTATCATTTCAAAGCTGATGTCTGGATGCGGTGCGTTCCTTGGCACGCCGTAGAATGTGGCACCAACAAGGCAGTTACCTTCTACGCCGCCAGCCGGCATTGGAAGAGGCGCAACGCCCCAGTTCATACCGTTACGTTCTGCGGCGGCAACGCCCCACAAACCGTTTACTGCAAAGGCCAATACTTGGTCAACTTCAAAAGCGTTCCACATTGGGCCTTCGTCGGTCAGGTTGCCTAAGCCCGGAGGCAGGTTACGATCCATGTCGCGGATAAATTGCAAGGCACGATGAAGATCGGGGTTATCTAGCTGTAATTGACCGTTATGGAAAAAGTCTGTACCTAGCTGACGGAAGAATGGTGTTGCCCTAAGTGCGCCGCCCGCATGTGGGAAGGATGGCACGCCGCCGCCCCAAAAATCGCCGTTACCAACCGCAGTAATACGGTCAGACATATCTTGCCATTCGTCCCAGGTTGTAGGCGCTCTGTCAAAGCCAGCCGCTTCTAGCAGATCTCTGTTGTATATAAGTACGAATACACTGGCCGCACCAGCAACAGCAACAGGGATACCATTTAAATCTCTGATTAGGAAAGAATCAACTACCATATCAACTATGTCCGGAGGCAGTGGATACAGTATTCCTTCATTTGCGTAAGCAGGCATAAATATTTCGCCGCCTACTATGTGAGGAATGTCGCCAGCGGCTATCATTGTTCTTTGGCGGGTATCAAGAGTTTCTGCCCAGCCCCAATCTTCAAATGTAACTTGTATGCCCGGTATTGCTTCAATACCTTCGCGCATTAAACGGTAGTATGTAGGGCTTGGGTCGTCAAGATCGCCAGCGGCTACGTGAGCGGCAATCTGGTCGTCGGTTATACCCAAAAGATGGATGCTCATTTGAATAAGGTCGCCATCATCGTCTGCGTCGTCGTCAGCCGCCGCTGCTGGTGCAGGGGCTGGTGCCGCCGCCGCAGGAGCCGGTGCCGCCGGTGCGGGCGCAGGTGCCTGAGCCGCCGGCGCACATGCCGCAAGGGCAAGTGTCATTACTAAAAGCATTGCTAAAAACCTTTTGTTTTTTCTCATAAACTTGTTACCTCCAATTGAAATGTAGAGCGTCTCCGGATACCGAAGGCTTATGAAAAGACCCGGATCAGCTTATAAACGTTATTGTTGCAATTACACAAAACCTTCGGTTATTTCTGCCGTTTTGTTATCATGTAGCGTCGATTTTATGGGCAACTTTGAAGCTTTCACGCATATTAAACTAATAATCTCTATGCGTGACTGTCTGCGATTGTAACATTTGCATTACACCCTGTCAAGAGCAAGATAAAATTCTTATTCTTGGTGCCTTTAAAATACCCGTAGGCATTATCACATACTCATAAGACCAGTCGTAATCAACTGTACGCCATGCATTAGGCCCCATCCAGCGTATCTTTTCGTCACAATTATGCAAGGCACCAAAGGTATTGACCCTATTACCGTAAGAACATATCTCAATATCATGCCAGCCTTCCGGCAAATTTCCTAAGGAAATAGTATATGGCGCGTAAGCGATATAGCCAACATCTTTACCGGCCAGCTTAACTTTCAATACAGGAGTGCGGAAATAAGAGGCCTCAAGCTGAGTAACCCCGCCTTTTGAATAAACGCGGCATTTGTACGTTAGGTTTCCGCCATAGAAAGGCAGACCTTGCTTTGTAAGGTCGCCAAAACTAAGCTTTTTAGGGTACTCTGTGATGTATGCATTCGCCCCGGCAAGTTTTAAGCCGAATTTACCCAGTAAAAAGCAATTTTCTACATTCGTCCGCTTCTCAAATTTTATATTTAGTATCAGTTCGTTATCACCGGCTTTTAAAGAGGGTAGCGATAACTTTTTGATGGAACGGTCAACGTAGTATCCCTCTGTTTTGCCTTCTAAAAGCTGGCCGTTCCAAATTACTTCGGTTCCTTCGCGGTTTTCTAAGGCCAACTCGACTTCATCCATGGCTATTTCAGAAAACACTTTGAAGCGTAAATTCAGTACATTGCCGCTTTCCGGCTGTTCGCCTAAAGTCCATGGCTGTGCCAAAGACTGCATTCGCAGTGGATAGCCCAAGCGCTCGCGGAATATATTGTCTATCCTCAGTATTTCTTCTTTCGCTTGCCATTCGCCGCCGTTGAAGGCATATTCTGCCATATCAAGCACCAGCACATTAGGCTCGCTTAGTTCAAAGGCATATGGATCTTCAATTTCGCAAAAACCGCTGGAAGAAATAGGAATATCTATATCGTCACCAGGATCTCTGTCCGGGCCGATTGTACCTTTCGCTTCGGAAACATCCGCTAAAGCCTCGGCGGGCAACAGTTTAAGAAGCAGACTATCATGCATATGCATGGTTGTTTCAATAATGGTATTTCCTTCCTGATGCCTTGGTCTAATCTCTGTTACGCTACCGTCTAAAGTGTTATATAAAAGCGGCGCGTACAAGCCTTTTATGCTAATTGTATATTTCTCCTGCTTGGGAAGATCTTCATTATCAGGCTTTGTTCCGTTGCAGAGGAATAGCCAGTGGCAGTCATTATCTTGGCGTAGCTGATATAAGAAATGCTCTGCCCGGCCACCGTCGCTTCCGCTTACGGTAATATCGCGATAATCTTCTAAAACGTCCAGAATATGAGTTTTCGCAAAAGGCACATTAAGGCATTTGCGTGATAAAGCTACTGCCGCATCAGACAAAACACCTTCCACAACGCTTGCCGGTTCACCCGCGAAAATTACCTTCCCGCCCGCTGTTTGGAAGTCGTTAAGGGCATTTAAAGTGCTGTTCCGTAAAGACAGACAGTTTGGCACTACTACTGCATTGTAAGCCATTTCTCCTATGGCAAATTTACCATCGGCGGTCTTATTGTATAGGTCGGGTAGCAGGGATTCTGCAATAAAGTCAAAATCTATTTGGCCAAATAGTAGCCATTCAATAACATCGGCAAATTCTTTTTCCATTTCCGAACGAGCCTGAGAAGTTTTGTCATTAGGCCCAAAGCGAAGCCAAAAGCCCTCTACAGGATGCACAAGCGCTACCCGTACTACCGGCTTGCCCCGTGTTAGGGCAGTGTTAAGCCTGGCAAAGTGATCTTCTACATAGGAATATTCTGTGTACCAGGGCGACTGGTAGCCTATGCAGGCCGGATAATCCCGCTTGGCTTCCCCTTCCATTGTTACCCAGGTCAGATGGTGTACGCGCAGTGTAACGCCCAAGGCGGCTTGCCAATCGCCTTGCAGTTTATGGCCGCGGAAATCGAAATCCCAGCCGGTAACGCCGTAAATTTCACTTAATACGCCTTCCCTGCCGTACTGCCGGGTGGCGCTTTGGCATTGCTTGGCTGTGGTATATTCACGCCTGTCGCAAAGCATGTCTATACCGGGAAGTTGCATATATCTATAGCCGCGCATGGCCTCGCCCACTAAGCGGGTTTGAAAGTACAGGCTTTCTTCCGACATCATGTGGCCTGTTAGCATAATGCCATTTTTTTCGCACCATTCGCCCACATTATCTATGAAGGCTACGGTAAAGCGTTCGCACACATGGTCGTGGTAGCGGTATCTGGCCTTAGAAAAGCCGCTTTTAAATTCCCAAAAAAGTTCTGGCAGATAATCCAAAAAGCTTTCGCCGTAAACTTTCTTATAGCTATCCTCAAAGTCGTCTGCGAAAGGCACGGTAACTACTTGCGCTGTATCGGAACGGGTAAAATTATCTTTTGCCCAAAACTGGGGCTCGTCAGTAAATATTGCCGGAACAGAACCGCCGAAATCTGCACCCAGGCGCTTGCGATACGGCTCGTGTGTTTCTTCTATAAAACGGTCAACGGCCTCTTTGCTGAGGGTATCTAAATAGCCTTCGTCGTTAAACCAGGGGCTGTCCTCCACATAATCCAAATAGGCTTCCCATACCCCCGTTGTATCGGAAGGGGGTTTATCTAGGGGCAGAATTTCGTATTTATCCAAAAATCCCTCTTTAAGCTGTACACGGTAACGACCCATTAACTTGCGCTC
>Ga0209755_10001038_pt1 | contig 46405 bp, 50 predicted proteins | sample TergutCo191P1_FD_187301 | JGI IMG/M metagenome (GOLD analysis project Ga0209755, IMG submission 187301) | Cornitermes sp. P1 segment gut microbial communities from Petit-Saut dam, French Guiana - Co191P1 (SPAdes) (version 2) | ecosystem: Host-associated > Arthropoda: Insects > Digestive system... | reverse complement strand
AAATTATCAGTCCCCGCCTATCGACCTTCTAAGCAAATCGCCGCAGCACAACCAGACGGAATCCCGCACGCAAATCTTGGAAAACTCGCGGATTCTGGAGGAAACCCTGCGCAGTTTCAGGGTAGAGGCGAAAGTAGTAGAAGTAAGCGTCGGCCCAACCGTAACGCGCTACGACCTTGCCCCCGGCCCCGGCGTAAAGGTAGCCACCATCGCTAACCTGTCGAACGACCTTGCCCTAAGCTTGGCCGCCCAAGGCATCCGCATAGAAGCGCCTATCCCCGGCAAGGCCGCCGTAGGCATAGAAATCCCGAACAAAGACCCGCAGGCCGTGTTCCTGCGCGATATTCTCGAGGATGATATCTTCAAAAAGTTTCCGTCAGCCCTGGCATTCGGCGTGGGCAAGGACATAGCCGGCGCGCCTGTGGTCACGGACGTAGCGAAAATGCCGCATCTGCTAATCGCAGGAGCAACGGGCGCGGGCAAAAGCGTCTGCATCAACACCCTAATCGCAAGCGTGCTGTATAAATCCCACCCTGACGAGGTAAAACTCCTAATGGTAGACCCGAAGGTAGTGGAATTAAGCATGTACAACGGCATCCCGCACTTGCTGGTGCCCGTAGTAACCGACCCGAAGAAAGCCTCGGACGCCCTGCAATGGGCGGTGGCCGAAATGGAACAGCGCTACAAAAATTTCGCAGAGGTAGCCGTCCGCGACTTAAAAGGCTATAATCACTATGTAAAGCACGTAGCGGAACCGTCCGAAGACGGAGAAGAACTGCAAATAATGCCGCAAATCATCATTATAATAGACGAGCTTGCCGACCTCATGATGACTTGCAAGGGCGCGGTAGAGGAATCCATATGCCGCTTAGCACAAAAAGCACGCGCGGCCGGCATTCATATGGTACTCGCGACACAGCGCCCTTCGGTGGACGTTATCACAGGCTTAATCAAGGCGAACATCCCGTCAAGGTTAGCGTTTGCCGTATCGTCGGGCACAGACTCGCGCACGGTTCTTGACATGACAGGCGCCGAGAAGTTACTCGGCCGCGGCGACATGCTGTTTCTGCCCGTGGGTCAAAGCAAGCCGACGAGGCTGCAAGGCGGCTTTATTTCCGATAAGGAAGTGGAGTCGGTGGTAGAATTTCTAAAGGCGCAGACGGTGACAGTCTACCCGCCGGAATTGGTAGAGCAAGTAACCTCACCCGCAAAAGGCGCCGCCGCGGACGAGGATTTAGACGAGTTCTTCCGCGAAGCCGCGGAGTTCCTAATCGAAAAGGGCAAAGGTTCAACAAGCATGTTGCAGCGGCGGTTTAGGATAGGTTACAACCGCGCGTCACGCCTTATGGAGGATTTGCAGACCCGCGGGATAGTAGGGCCGGAAGACGGCGTTAAGCCGAGGAAGATAGAGATGAGCTGGGAAGAATATCAGGAACGGTATGGAGGTTGATTGGTATGTCGTTGGAGACGCGGGTAATTTTGACTTCGGTATTGACCGATATAAAAACTTCAAAATCCCTTGAAGAAGCAGTCATTAAAATCGAAGCAATGTGCGACGAGGACTGGATACGTGCCGCCGATAAAGCTGCGGAAAAACTAAATAAGATGAATGCAAACAAGTAGCATGACCGTATACCTACACTCCCTGGGCTGCGACAAAAACCTAGTCGACAGCGAACTAATGCTTGGCCTGCTCTACGAAGACGGCTACAAGAGCGCCTCCGACCCCGCCCAAGCCGAAATGATAATAGTAAACACCTGCGGCTTTATCCAAGAAGCGGTAGAGGAGGGCATCGAAACCATCCTCGAGATGGCGGCGTACAAAACCGACGGCATCTGCAAGAAACTGGTCGTAACAGGCTGCATGGCGCAGCGCTACCGCGACGAAATCGTTGCCGAAATCCCGGAAATAGACGCAATCTTGGGCGTAAACGATTTTCCGAAAATCACAGGTAAAGATTTCGACATACTGGACGACGAGCTATACGTAAAACGCGCGGCCACCATGCCCTTCCATGTCGCTTACGTAAAAATCTCCGAAGGCTGCGACAATAACTGCACCTACTGCACAATCCCCGCTATCCGCGGTGCGTACCGCGACCGCGCCTTCGAGTCGGTTGTTTCGGAATGCGCACGCTTAATCGCGGGTGGGGCGAAGGAGCTTGTGCTGCTTGCCCAAGACTCGGCGCACTACGGTATGAAGCTGTACGGCAGGCAGCGGCTGCACGAGCTGCTTACGGAAATCGCAAAGCTTGACGGGCTCGGCTGGGTGCGGGTCATGTACGTTTACCCGGAACACATCTACCCGGAGCTGCTTGATGTGATTAGCGGAGACGAGAAAATCTGCTCGTATTTAGACATGCCCGTGCAGCACTGTCACGACGACGTAATCAGGCGCATGGGCCGGAAAAGCAGCTACGCAAGCCTAACGGCGCTTGTCGGAAAGCTGCGCGAGAAGAATATAACCATACGCACAACCCTGATTACCGGCTTTCCCGGCGAAACGGACGAGGAATTTTCGCTGCTGCGGCAGTTTGTGAAGGAAGCACGGTTCGACCACCTGGGCGTGTTCGCGTATTCGCGGGAGGACGGCACCCCGGCGGCAGAGATGAAACCGCAGATAAAAGAAGCGGTAAAGACAGCCAGACGGAACGAACTCATGGCACTGCAAGCGGAAATCGCCGAAGAAAACGGATTGACCTACATCGGAAAGACGCTAAAGGTAATAGTAGACGGCAGCGTAGGCGAGGACGGCGGAAAGTTTGCCTACTGCGGACGCAGCCAGCGTGACGCGTACGATGTGGACGGCGCAGTGTTTTTCTCGTCAGAGCTTGAATGGCTCAGCGGGGATTTTGTTGAACTTGAAATAATTAACGCGAAAGGCTATGATTTATATGGAGAGTTATCTGAATGAATCTTAATTTACCGAACTTGCTAATTTTCTTTAGGATACTGCTGATACCTGTGTTTTTAGTTTTCTTTTTCATTCCCGGACTCCGTTTGGTCGCTATGGTCGCGTTTATTGCGGCGTCCGTTACTGACTACTTCGACGGCTATTACGCGCGGAAGTGGGATATGGTGACTAACTTCGGGAAGCTGATGGACCCGCTTGCAGACAAGATGCTGGTTTCGTCCGCGCTTATTGCTCTTGCGGCGCAGCAGGAGCTTGCCGCTTGGGTTGTTGTTGTGATTATCTGCCGCGAGTTTTGGGTGACATCGCTCCGTATGCTTGCGCTGGAGCAGGGGCTGCCGATTATTTCGGCCTCTGTTTGGGGGAAAATCAAGACAACCTTCCAGCTGACTTTGATTATCTCTTTGCTTGCCGGGCTTGCTTCGGGTGAGGATTTTGGGCGGTTATTTGTGCCGTTCGGGGCGTACGTTGCTGTTATTTTGGTCTACTTGACTGTTTTTGCTACAATTTATTCGGCGGTGGAATATACGAGGGATTATAGGGGTGTGTTTAAGGCATGACAGCAGAAATTATTTCGGTCGGAACAGAGTTGTTACTCGGCGATATCGTCAACACAAACGCGGCGTTCCTGTCACGCGAGCTTGCGAAGCTGGGGATTTCGACCTTCGCGCAGACGGTAGTCGGCGATAACCCGAAGCGCCTTATGCGGGCTTACGAGCAAGCCTTCGAGCGCGGTGCGGACATGGTGATTGCGACAGGCGGGCTTGGGCCTACGGAGGACGATATCACAAAGGAGATTGCGGCAGAGTGCTTCGGGCTGTCCTTAGAGCTGCACGAGCCGAGCTGGGAAGCAATCCAGAACATGTTCTCGCGGATGAACCTTCCTATAGTCCGCAACAACAAGAAGCAGGCGATGCTGCCCGCGGGCTCCACGCCGCTGCCGAACGCAAACGGCACGGCACCGGGCATTTATATGGAAAAGGACGGCAGAATGTTCCTGCTGCTGCCCGGCCCGCCGAACGAGCTTGAACCGATGTTCTTGCAGCAGGCATTGCCGCTGCTCCGCAAGAAGTCCGACAAGGTATTAGTCTCAAAAGTCCTGAAAGTAACGGGCGTCGGCGAAAGCATGGTAGAGCAGCGCATCAAGGCACTAATCGACGCGCAGGACAACCCGACAATCGCGCCTTATGCCAAAACTGCCGAGGTCTGGATTCGCATAACGGCATACGCGGACAACGAAGCCGGGGCGCAAAAGATGATTGCGCCGATAAACGCGGAAATCCGCAAGATACTGGGCACGGCTGTATTCGGCGAGGACGATGACAGCTTGGAGTCTGTCGTTTCGGATTTGCTTAAAGAGCGCGGGTTCACGCTTTCTGTAGCGGAATCCTGCACAGGCGGGATGCTTACGGCAAGGCTTGTTAACCATCCAGGCGTCTCGGCAGTACTGCGCGAGGGGCTTGTTACGTACGCAAATGAAGCGAAAGTACAGCGGCTCGGCGTAGACGAGGCATTACTTGCAAAACACGGCGCGGTAAGCGCGGAGGTAGCCGCCGCTATGGCGGAAGGCATAGCAAAATCCGCCGGAAGCGATGTAATCGGCATCTCCACCACAGGCATAGCAGGCCCCGGCGGCGCAACCGAAACAAAGCCCGTCGGACGCGTATACCTTGGCTTATACATTCCCGGCAGGGAAGCAAAAACAAAGGAACTGACACTAACAGGCAACCGCGATAAAATCCGCGCACGGGCTACCGTTTCGGCGTTGGATTTTTTGCGTTCTGAACTGATAAGGGGATAAAAAATGCCTAAGAAAAAAGAAGCATCAAAAAAGATGACAAAAGAAGACACCCTTGGCTTCTCCAAAGAGGAAGCGCTGAACAACGCTCTTGCGCAGATTGAAAAAACATTCGGCAAGGGCGCGGTCATGAAAATGGGCGAGAAGATGACTAACCTGAACATCCCTGTAGTTACGACAGGCATTATCAGCGTGGACGCGGCGCTCGGCGTAGGCGGCGTGCCGAAAGGGCGCATCGTGGAAATCTACGGCCCGGAATCTTCGGGTAAAACGACCATGGCGCTGCATATCGTCTCAGAGGTACAAAAGCTGGGCGGCGTAGCAGGCTACGTGGACGCGGAACACGCGCTTGACCCCGCGTACGCAAAGAAGCTTGGCGTAAACATAGACGAACTCTACATATCCCAGCCGGACAACGGCGAGCAGGCGTTGGAAATCTGCGAGGCGATGGTGCGTTCGTTTGCTATTGACATCGTTGTGGTAGACTCAGTAGCGGCACTTGTACCCAAGGCGGAAATCGAAGGGGATATGGGCGCAAGCCATGTAGGGCTGCAAGCGCGGCTTATGTCGCAGGCCTTGCGGAAGCTTACGGGTGTTGCGGCACGTTCTAACTGTATCGTTATCTTCATCAACCAACTGCGCGACAAAATCGGCGTAACATACGGCAGCTCCGAAACAACCACAGGCGGCCGTGCCTTAAAATTCTATGCGTCTGTCCGCATAGATATTCGCAGAGCGGAAGCGATTAAGGTAGCCGATGCCGTGATGGGCAACCGCACGAAGATAAAGATAACAAAGAACAAGGTAGCCCCGCCGTTTAAGGCATGTGAAGTGGACGTAATGTACGGCGAGGGGATTTCTAAGTACGGCGACATGCTTGACCTTGGCTCACAGCTTGACATCGTGAAGAAAAGCGGCTCGTGGTTCTCGTACGGGGATATAAGGCTAGGTCAAGGCCGCGAAAACGCGAAGCAGTACATCAAGGAGCATCCCGACTTAGCACACGAAATCGAAAACGCCGCGCGTAAGCATTTCGGCATGAAGGAGCTTGAAGCCCTGGCTCTGCCCGACAACTACATCGTACCGGACGACTTGCCTGCTGAATTCGACGACGACAATCTGGACATAGAGCTAATCGACGACGACTTGCTAATGGAAGAAGAACCTGTACTCGTAAAATGACCTCGGGAGGAACTGCAAATGAAGAATGGAAGTTTCGGTTTTGGTGATATCAAAGTGTTTACCGGAAATGCAAATAAGCCGCTTGGCGAAGCGATAGCAAAGCATCTTGGGATGCCGCTTACCGAGTCGGTAGTTTACAAGTTTTCTGACAGCGAGACTTATGTAAAATTTGACGAGACGGTAAGAGGGTCGGATGTCTTCATTATCCAACCGACCTCCGCGCCGGTGAACGACCATGTTATGGAGCTTCTTATAATGACGGACGCGCTGCGCAGGGCTTCTGCCGGACGCATCACTGCCGTAGTCCCCTACTTCGGCTATTCCAGGCAGGACAGGAAGGACAGGTCACACGCGCCTATCACAGCTAAGCTTGTGGCTAACCTGCTTACGGCAGCCGGGGTTGACAGGGTTATTTCCATGGACTTACACTCCCCGCAGGTACAAGGGTTCTTTGATGTCCCTTTCGACCACTTGCGCGGTACGAAGATTTTTGCGCGGTATTATAATGATAACCTTGCCGACAGGGGCGAGTTTGTTGTGGCTTCGCCCGACTTGGGCTCGGTAGGGCGGGTCGGCGATTTTGCCAAGAGGATTGACCTGCCTATGGTAATCGTAAATAAACACAGGCTTTCGCCGGACGTTTCCAAGGTAGTAAACGTAATCGGCGGCGAGGCGATTAAAGGAAGAAACGTCCTGATTTTGGACGATGTGGCAAGCACAGCAGGCTCACTGGTAAACGCTGCCAAAGCCTTGAAGGATTTGGGTGCGAAGGAGATGTATGCCTGTGTTGCGCACCCCGCTTTTTCCGCGGTTGTTAAGGAAAGAGTAGAGAACTCTGTACTGGATAAACTAATCGTGCTTGATACTATCAACGTTCCCGAGGAGTACAAACCGATGAATATAGAAATACTTTCCGTGGCAGAATACTTCGCAGAGGCAATCACACACATCCACGAGGGCAAGGCGATTTCGACCTTGTTTGACTAGGGCATATGCGGATAGTTGTCGGACTGGGAAACCCGGAAGGCGAGTACAAGGGCACACGCCATAACATAGGCTTCGAACTGGTCAACAAGATGGCGTACGACCACAACATCCCTGTGGAGCGCAAAAAACACCGCGGCCTGTTCGGCACAGGGACGATTGCGGGCAAATCCGTCGCCCTGGTAAAACCGCAGACGTATATGAACCGCAGCGGCGAATGCGTGCGCGAGGTTTTGGATTTTTATAAACTGACACTTGCGGATTTGATAGTCGTCTATGACGATGTCAGCCTCGCGCTCGGCGACATACGTGTAAGAGAGCGCGGCAGCTCCGGCGGGCAGAAGGGTATGCAGAATATTATCGCGCAGCTTGGCAGCGACGAGTTTGTGCGGATTCGGATTGGGATTGGCGCAAAGCCCGAGCGGATGAGCCTTGCCGACTATGTCTTGTGGCGCTTTCTGCCCGAGGAACACGAGGGCATGATTGCCGGCGTAACACGCGCGGGCGAGGCACTTCAAATGATTCTAAAAGACGGCGTAACTGCGGCTATGAACTCATTTAATAGGAAATCGGAGGTTGATATAGATGATAGGTGATATGATAGCAATGGTGGTGGCGGCGCTCATGACCGTACCCGGTGCCGGCGTTTCTCCGAATGAGACAGTGCCTGTAATGGCACATAATGTTACGGTGGTGGAAGCACCCGTTCAGGAGGCCGAACCGGAAGTTCAGGCCGCAGAGCGCGGCGAAATGCGCGGCGTTTGGGTTACGACCGTCATAAACCTAGACTGGCCAAGCCGTCCTGGCTTATCTAATGCCGAAATAAAGCGTGAAATCGACTACATAGTGTCGCATACCGCGTCCTTGGGTCTTAACACGATTTTCCTGCAAGTGCGTCCGGAGGGCGACGCGATTTACCCCTCCGAAATATTTCCGTGGAGCAGATACCTTACAGGCGAGCAGGGACGCGCACCCGCAGACGGCTTTGACCCCTTGCAGCACTGGCTTGACGCGGCGCACGCCGCGGGGTTGGAGCTTCACGCGTGGCTCAATCCCTACCGTGTTACCCATTCGACCTCGAACATTACTAACGTAAACTCGCTTTACCGCACCAACCCCGCAAGGCTGCGCCCCGATTTGGTTTTCAGGCACGAGCGCAGACCCGCGCTGTACTGGGACCCGGGCTTTCCCGAGAACAGGCAGCTGATTGTGGACGGTGTTATCGAACTGCTGCAAAACTATCCCGCGCTTGACGGGATTCATCTGGACGACTATTTCTACCCGAGCCATTTCAATGATGACGCGTCGTTTGCGATGCACGGCTGGGGTAACGACAGGGCGCTTTGGCGCAGGAATAACGTAAATCTGCTTGTGCAGGAGCTGCACGAGGCGGTCAGGCAGTATTCGCCTCATGCGCGGTTCGGGATTTCGCCGACCGGAATCTGGCAGAACCGCGGCTCCAGCCCCCTAGGCAGCGATACCCGCGGGAACGAACACTACCGCGCTTACTTTGCGGATTCGCTTGCATGGGTACGCGAGGGCTGGGTTGACTATCTGATTCCGCAGATTTACTGGCATATCGGGTTCGATATCGCCTGCTACGAAGTGCTGCTTAACTGGTGGGCTGCGGCGCTTTACGGCAGCGGTGTGGATTTATATATCGGCCATGCCGCATGGCGCGAGCATGAAGGGCAGGCTAATTTCAGCGGCGAAATGCTGCGGCAGCTCCAAATGAACGAGGGACGCGAGGATATCGCGGGCAGCGTTTTCTTCCGTTGGGCGAATCTGCGCGGCGGGGTCGGCGATGTGCTGCGCGAGTGGTACGGAATGCGCCCGCAGGAGCCAAGGCCGCATATGAAAGCGCCCACGCCGCCACGCGAGCCGCTGCTTCTGTCAGACGCGCTGACCGTAGTAATGCCCTCGCGGAACGTAAGCGTGAACCTAAACGCCGCCGGACACAATATCTGGGGCGCAAGCATCCCCGACATACCGCTGCTTATGAACGGCGAGTTGGTGGAAGGACGCACCCCCGAAGGATTTTTCAGCTTATTCGCGGAGCTTGAAGACGGCGATAATGTTTTTGAGTTCAGCCAACCCGGGCAGCCGAGCGTAACGCGGACGATTAGCCGTGTAGCGCCCGTGCCTCCGCCGCCGCGCGACTCTGTGCCGCCCGCCGCGGCAAGAGAATATTCGCGTGACGAGCCGTTCTACGCTACGGTATCGGCCGAGACCGCATGGCTGTTTCCAAACGCCACCGAGACCGGCGGTACTAACTGGATGCTGGAACGCGGAATGCGCGATAGGGTAATAGCAAGCGCTGCCGACGGCAACTGGCTGCGCCTGTCGAACGGCGGCTGGATTCGCGCTGAGAACGTCACGACAGAACGACCAAGAAGGCTGACCGAGAACGTATTAAGTAACGGACGCTTCAGCCGTGACGGGCATATCGAGACAGTCACATGGCGGGTAGCACGCGGGAACGTACCCGCGGCGCGTGCCGTACTTGAGGAGTTCAACGGCATCATGAGTTTGAAGGTCTACTTCGGTATGCAAACGGATATCCCTGTGACGCAAGTGCCGCCGGAAGGCTCTATATTTGGGGGACTCGGTGCCGGAGAAACTGACGAGGGCATTGTCTACATGATTTTCATACCGATGGACGGCTATCGTATAAACGGGTTTGATATAACAGGCGACGATGACACACTCACGCTGACTGTAATGACCCCGCGTCCACTCTATCCGAACTGGCGCACGCCGTTCTATGGGTTCACATTTGTGATTGACCCCGGTCACGGCGGCAGTGATGTAGGCGCACTAGGCCCCATGGGCGCCGCGTTTGCGGAGAAGCACATCAACCTGACAAATTCCTTCCTGCTTGCCGAACGCTTAGAGAACCTCGGCGCGGAAGTACACCTTTTCCGCGAAACAAACGATAACGACTACACCCTGCGCGAGCGCGTGATGCACAGCCGCGGAATCCGCCCGGACATGTTTATCTCCATGCACGCAAACAGCGTTGCCTACACCACCGACGCGACCAACATCCGCGGCTTCACGGTCTGGTACCGCAACGAAAACAGCTACCGCGCCGCGCGGACTATGCTTGACCAGCTGCACTACATCAACCCCGGCACAAACCGCTGGAAGAATCCGAACCAAGCAAACTTCTACGTATGCCGCCCGACATGGGCACCGTCGATTCTGCTTGAAACGAGCTTCATGTCAAACATAGACGATTTCGTCTGGATGATAACGCCCGACGAGCAGGCAAGGCTTGCGGACGAAACAGTGGTCGCGCTGATGAACTACTACCTGAGGGGGCAGCGATGATTAAAAACGTAGTGTTCGACCTTGGGCGGGTGATGTATACATTCTTCCCGATGGAGGATTTGCAAGGCTTAGGCCTGCCCGAAAGCAGCATCGCCCGCATAATGGACCGCGTGTACAACAACCCAACCTGGCGCGATGCCGACAGGGGTATCACCACCGTAGCCGCACACCTGGCGCAAATACGCGCGGACTATCCAGATATGGCTGAGGATATGCAAACCGTATTCGGCGATGGTTGGATTGACAGACTAATCAAAATAATGCCCGATTCTTTGGACTTCTTCAACGATGTAAAGAAGCGCGGGTTCGGGATTTATGTGATTACGGATTTCGCCGCGGACACCTTTGCGCATTGCCGTGCGCGTGACGCGTTCTTCAATGAAGCGGACGGGATAGTAGTCTCCGCGCACGAGAAGCTGCTGAAACCCGACCCGGCTATCTTCAAATGCCTGCTTGACCGCTATAAACTCACCGCGGAGGAATGCGTATTCATAGACGATTTGGAGCCGAACATCACCGCTGCGAAGTCTGTCGGTATGCATGGCATACAGTTCACGGGCGCGGAAGCCTGCCGGAAAGATTTCGAGGAGTTAATAAAATGAGACTGGACAAATACCTAAAAGTAAGCCGGATAATCAAACGCCGCAGCGTAGCAAACGAAGCCTGCGACGCAGGACGCGTAACGGTAAATAACAAAACCGCAAAAGCAGGCGCCGATGTAAAAATGGGCGATGTAGTAGAAATCCAGTTCGGCAACCGCATAACGAAATTCGAAGTTCTGCAAGTAAAGGAAGTAGTCCGCAAGGAAGAAGCGGAGCAGATGTATAAAATGCTATCATAAGTACGGCTGCCGCCCCATATGATTATTAAAAAGGGGTGCATTAAATTGCCGGAAGAAAAAAAACGCAGTGCGTCGCGCCACGCGATTAACCTAATCCGCCGCGAAAGCCTTACCGCCACGGGCGTTCTGGACGTAGTCTCATTCGACGAAGAAACCATCATCGCCGAAACCGAGCTTGGTATGCTGATTATCCGCGGGATAAACCTGCACGTTAACCGCCTGAACCTAGAAAACGGCGAACTGGCCATAGACGGCGAAATCAGCAGCGTAACCTACGAAGACGGCGGCGGTTACATAAAAGGAAACAAGTCCATCCTAGGGAAACTGTTCCGATGATACTTTCGATGAGCGGGCAGGCCTGGCTGTTTCTCACGACCGTTGCCGCGGGCTTTATTATCGGACTGGTCTACGATATCTTCCGGATTCTGCGGAAGGCGTTCAGGCACAGGCAATGGGCGGTGCAGCTTGAAGATATCCTGTTCTGGGTAGCGGGCGCGCTCCTCATGTTCTACTTCATGCTGCAAAGCAACTACGGCGAAATCCGCTTCTTCACGATAATGGGCGCGGCACTAGGCATGGTGATTTACTTTTGCAGCCTAAGCCTAGTGGTAATGCGCGTAGCGTCAGCGGTAATTGATATAATAAGGCGCGTTCTGCGGTTTCTGTTCGCACCGTTCGCGCCGCCTTTACGGAAGTTCACACGTTTCCTAAAGCGCGGAAGCGCCGCAAAAATACGCAAGACAAAGCGCAGCTTTCTCGTCATGCTAAAAAAAGTATAGGGGTGTAAAAATGAAACGCAAAAGAAAAAAGCCAAAGATGTGGCTTTATGTTCCGTTCTGGATTTTTATTATCGGCATGTTCATGGGTCTTGTCGTGATGCAGCTGAACCAATACAGAGACTACAGGCAGGAGTTAGAAAGGCTTGCCGCCGAACTTAGGCACGAGCAGCAAATCGCCGAAGATTTGCGCTACCAGCAAGCCTTCGTAGGCAGCGATGCCTACGTAGAGCGCCTAGCACGGGAATGGCTGAACTTCGTTCGGCAGGACGAGATTTTGTTCCAGAACATCAACTCCCCTCCATTCCCGTAATTTTAGCTACGCGCCTGGCGTGCCGCCCGCCCTCAAACTCCGCCGCAAGAAACGCGTCCACAATCAGCTTCGCAAGCTCTACGCCAACGACCCGTGCCCCTATGCACAGCACGTTCGCGTCGTTATGCTCACGCGAAAGTTGGGCGGTATACGGCTCGGAACACACCACCGCGCGGATGCCGCGCTTTTTATTTGCGGCGATACACATGCCCGCGCCCGTCCCGCAAAGCAGGATTCCGAGGTCAAACTCGCCCGAGGTCAAGCGGTCGGCTATATCCCGCGCATAGTCCGGGTACTCAGGCCCGTGCCTGTCCTGCGCACCGTGGTCTGCACCCGCAATACCGTGTTTCTCGGCTAAATGCCGCAATACTTCCTGTTTCAGCTCCACAGCAGTATGGTCGTTCCCTATTATTATCCTCATATCCAAAATCACCTCCCCTACATTATAGCATATAACTTGTAGCAAACACAGGAATAGTATATAATTCAAGGCGAGGGGTATTCGATGATAAATATTGTGATTATTGCCGAAAAACTGAATCTTAGCGAGCTGGAAAAGCATCTCGGTGCAGAAAAGGACATCACCGTCCTCTACGCAACAGACAACATACCGTCCGCAAACAGCTACCTAAAACGCGCACAGGTAATAGTAGTAGACCTAGAACAGCGCAGCACCGAATCAGCTATCACCCAGCTAAAACCGCTTAACATCCCCATCGTCGCGGTAAGCCACACTGCGACCACAGGCTTTGCTTTGCTCGAAATAGGCGCCGCGGAAATGCACCTGCGCAGCTCCTCTCAAACAGCCGGCTACTCTTGCAGGCTGCTAGCCGGAAAAATCCGCGCAGTAGCCGGAAAAGAAGGCGGACGCTCCGCACGCATACTAAAACGCCCGGAAATCTCACGCATCACCGACTCAGACAAAATCATAGTAATAGGCTCATCCACAGGCGGAACAGACACCGTAGAATATATACTAAAACGCCTGCCCGACGACGCACCGCCCATCCTGCTCGTGCAACACATGCCGCCCATCTTCACAAGAATGTTCGCAGAACGCCTAAACAACACCTGCCGCATGAGCGTATGGGAAGCAAAAGACGGCGACAGCCTATCCCGAGGACTCGTCCTAATCGCACCAGGCGACCGCCACATGGTCATAGCAAAAGGCGGAAGCGGCCTAATAGTAAAATGCATAACAGGCGAACGAGTCTGCAACCAAAGACCCGCCGTAGACGTCCTATTCGACTCCGTAGCAAACACCCTAAACGCCGAATGTAAACGCGTAATAGGCGTAATCCTAACCGGAATGGGCAGCGACGGCGCAAACGGCCTACTCGCCCTCCGCCACAAAGGCGCAGCAACAATCGGCCAAGACGAATCATCCTGCGTCGTATACGGAATGCCAAAAGCCGCCTACGACCGCGGCGCTGTACAGAAGCAACTGCATCTTAACGAAATTGCTTCGGAAATTATGAAGCTTATTAAATAAACCGTGGGCTCCGCCCACACCTGCAAACTTTTGAAAAAGTTTGACCAAAACTTTATTATGGGAGGTTTTTTTCAATGGGATTTTTGGAAGACATTAAAGGCCGCGCTAAGGCGGCTGGAAAGACCATCGTTTTGCCTGAGACTAGCGACCCTCGTACGCTGAAAGCTGCTGCTGCTATTCTTAGTGAGGGTATTGCTAAGGTTGTTTTGATTGGTAGCCCTGCTGACATCAAGACCAACAGCGCGGGGTTGGACATCTCTGGTGCGGAATGCATCGACCCTGCCAACTACTCTAAATCCGCCGAACTTGCGGACAAGCTTGCCGAACTCCGCAAAAGTAAAGGCATGACCGTCGCGGAAGCAGGCGATTTACTTAAAAATGACTCGCTCTACCTGGGCTGCATGTTAGTAAAAGAAGGCCTGGCAGACGGCATGGTCGCAGGCGCGGTCAACTCTACCGCAAACGTCCTTCGCCCATCCCTGCAAATCCTTAAAACAGCACCCGGCATCCAGCTGGTGTCCAGTTTCTTCATCATGATAGTACCCGACTGCACCCTTGGCGAAAACGGCCTGTTCCTGTTCTCCGATTGCGGACTCGCACAAAACCCCAACGCGGAACAGCTCGCCGCTATCGCACTAAGCTCCGCCGAGTCCTTCAAAAAACTCGTCGGCAAAGAGCCGCGCGTCGCCATGCTCTCACACTCCAGCATGGGCAGCGCAAAACATCCTGACGTAGACAAAGTCGTCGAAGCCACCCGCATAGCAAAAGAAGCAGCACCACACTTGCAGCTCGACGGCGAACTACAGCTTGACGCAGCCATCGTAGCAGAAATCGGCAAAAGCAAAGCACCAAACAGCCCCGTCGCAGGCAAGGCAAACTGCCTCATTTTCCCCGACCTCGACTCGGGCAACATCGGCTACAAGCTCACCGAGCGCCTCGCCAAGGCCGAAGCCTACGGCCCAATCACACAAGGTATCAGTAAACCTGTCAATGACCTGTCCCGCGGCTGTTCCGCCGAAGACATCGTCGGCGTTTCCGCAATCACCGCGGCACTAGCATAACATAATATGGAGGGAACACATACATGAATGTACTCGTAATCAACTGCGGCAGCTCCAGCCTAAAATATCAGCTGCTTGACATGACAACAGAAAAACTGCTCGGCAAAGGCCTCTGCGAACGCATCGGCATCGACGGCGTCCTGAAACACAGCTACGGCGACAAGGACTACGAAGCAAAAGTAGCAATGCCCGACCACGAAGCAGCCGTAAAAGTCGTAATGGACGCACTCGTAGACAAAGACCACGGCGTCCTGAAAGACATGAAAGAAATCAACGCCGTAGGACACCGCGTAGTACACGGCGGCGAACAGTTCAGCGATTCCGTCGTAGTAACAGCCGAAGTCGAAAAAGCCATTGAAGACTGCTGCGAACTCGCACCCCTGCACAACCCGCCAAACCTAATCGGCATCCGCGCCTGCAAGAAAATCATGCCCGGCGTACCCCAAGTAGCCGTCTTCGACACAGCCTTCCACGCAAACATGCCCCAGGAAGCCTACCTGTACGCCATCCCCTACGAGCTGTACGAAAAGCACAAAATCCGCAAATACGGCTTCCACGGCACAAGCCATAAATACGTATCAATGGTAGCCGCGGAAATGCTCGGCAAGCCCTACAACCAAGTAAAAACAGTAACATGCCACCTAGGCAACGGCGCAAGTGTATGCGCAGTAAAACAAGGCGTGTCAGTAGAAACATCCATGGGCCTAACCCCCCTGGAAGGCCTGGCGATGGGAACCCGCAGCGGCGACGTAGACCCCGCGGTAGTCACCTTCATCATGCAAAAGGAAAACATGACCGCACATGAAGTAGTAGACCTGCTTAACAAAAAGTCCGGCATGTTAGGCGTATCAGGCGTATCAAGCGACTTCCGCGACCTAAGCGCCGCAGAAGAAAAAGGCGACCCGCGCGCAAAAGCCGCACTAGACCTGTTCTGCCTGCGCGTAGCCGAATACGTAGGCAGCTACGCGGCATCAATGAGCGGCATAGACGCACTCGTCTTCACCGCAGGCGTAGGCGAAAACCACAGCGGAGTACGCGAACGCGTAACAGCATATTTGAGCTTCATGGGCGTAGATATCGACATGGAAAAGAACGGCCAGCGCGGACAAGCGATGGACATCTCAACCGCAGGCGCAAAAGTAAGAACACTAGTCATCCCAACAAACGAGGAACTGGTAATAGCAAGAGATACCGCCGAAGCTTTGAAGTAGATTTTAATATTAAAGGCTCAGTCGGTTAGCAGCTAACCGGCCGAGCCTTGTTTTTTTCATACTGACAAGTCCCCTACTCGCCCTGTTCCTGATTCTGCTCTTGGCTCTCCCCGCCGTCACCCTCCGGCTGCTCCTCAACCGAAGCGCTAAGCTCACGCAAATACTTCTCAAGCTCATCAATCCGCTCAAATGTAACAGCCGCATCCGACTCCTCGAAAGCGCGCAGATATTTTTGCAGCATATCATTATAATCATTTTGGAATGACTGCATACGATTGCGTTGCGTCTCAATCGACTCGTAAATATGCCGAAGTTGGTCAAGGGTACGGGTCTTGTATTCTGCGGCTTCCAGATGCGTGTTTTTAAGGATATTATCAGCAGCCACCTGCGCGCTTATAATCGCGTTTTTTATGGCGTTATCTTTATCCTTATAGCTCTTTATAACCTGTTCCAAAGTCTCGATGTACTCATCAACTTCCTGTGGGTTATAACCGCGTTTCACAATGCTAAAACTTTCCATGCTGGGACACTCCTACTCTGATATACTGTTGTTAGGCTCAATTGGTGGTAGTTTACCATAAAGTAGAAAAAAAAGCGAGAGGGATTTAACAATGAATGACAGCAACTTTATGAACGAAGCCCTGACCGAGGCACGCAAAGCGTACGAAATAGGCGAGGTACCAATCGGCTGCGTAATCGTCTCCGGCGGCAAAATAATCGCCAAAGGCCACAACAGGCGCGTAACCGAAAAAAACGTACTGCACCACGCCGAGATAATCGCAATAAACGAAGCCTGCAACCAAATACAAGACTGGCGCCTGGATGGCTGCCGCCTATACGTAACAATAGAACCCTGCGCAATGTGCGCAGGCGCAATCCTTCAAGCAAGAGTAAAAACAGTAATCTTCGGAGCAAGAAACACAAAAGGCGGCTGCGTAGGCTCAGTCCTAGACCTGCTCCGCGAGCCAAGATTCAACCACCAAGCAGAAATAATAGAAGGAGTACTGGCCGAAGAATGCGGCAGCCTAATGACAGAGTTCTTCACCCGCTTCCGGACATAAAAAAAACACTTGACGGAAAATAACAAAAAATGATACTATCATGCGGATATGAAACCAACAACAAAAAAACATTATGCGGGAATAGCAGCCGCCCTGTCAGCATTCTTCTTCCTTCTGTCATACATCTACCTACCCCTAGGAGAAGAAGCAGCATACGTAGGCCACAGAGGCCTGCAAATCCTCTACTCTCTAATCATGGGAGTAACAGTCGCCATCCTGACAGTCTTCTGCCTAATAGCCGCAACAAAATGGAACTACATCCGCCAGCAATGGCAGACAATGATGCGCTTCCGCCACCTACTGCTCCTGATGGTAAAGCGCGACTTCGTAACCCGCTACCGCAGAAGCGTACTGGGAGTCCTATGGTCAGTCCTAAACCCCATGCTGACTATGCTGGTCACAACCATGGTCTTCTCGATGCTGTTCCGCTTTGAAATCCCATTCTTCCCGGTGTACTTCCTAAGCGGGCAGATTTTCTTCAACTTCTTCAGTGAATCAACAAACCAAGCAATGGGTTCGATTATCGGAAACGCAAATTTAATCAAAAAGGTGTATGTACCAAAGTATATATTCCCAATATCTCGGATAGTCTCATCGCTCGTGAATTTCGGTTTCGCCTTCATAGCATTCCTGTTTGTACAGTTCGTAACAGGCGCACCGTTTCACTGGACGATACTGCTGCTGCCCATCCCACTGCTCTATACATTCATATTCGCACTGGGCGTAGGGATGCTGCTGTCAAGCATGGCCGTTTTCTTCCGCGATTTATCGCACATGTACGGGATTCTGCTGACGCTGTGGATGTTCCTGACCCCGATAATGTACCCGGTAGATATACTGCCGGACAGGGTATTCCAGCTGATACACCTGAATCCGATGTTCCATTTCATAACTTTCTTCCGGTCGCTTGCACTGGACGGAGTAATTCCCGGGCTATGGGCGAATGTAGTCTGCCTGGGCTTCGCGCTACTGGCGCTATGCGCCGGGCTGTACGTAACAATGGCAAAACAGGATAGATACATCCTTTATATATAGGAGAAAAAAATGAGCGAGCCGGTTATAACGGTGCAAAATGTTTCAATGATGTTCAACCTGAACAAGGACAAGGTTCTCGGAATAAAGGAATATGCCGTAAAAGCCCTGCAAGGCAAGCTGAACTATGAGGAATTTTGGGCGCTGCGGGATGTAAGTTTCGAAGTGCAGCGCGGCGAGGTGCTTGGGATTATGGGGCTGAATGGCTCTGGGAAGTCCACGCTGCTAAAGCTGATTGCAGGAGTATTTAAGCCAACCGAAGGCAGCGTAAAAGTAAACGGCGAACTTGCGCCCCTGTTGGAACTAGGCGCAGGCTTCGACCCGGAGTTTTCCGCCCGCGAGAATGTTTATATGAACGGAGCGATATTCGGGCATTCGCCTGCTTATATGGAAGAATTATATGACGATATCATGGATTTTGCGGAGTTATGGGAGTTCGAAAACGTGCCGATGAAAAACTTCTCCTCGGGGATGTATGCACGCTTGGGCTTCGCAGTGGCCGCTAACGTGGACGCGGATGTACTCATCTTGGACGAAGTGCTAGGTGTCGGAGATTACCTATTCGCGAAAAAGTGTGAAAAAAGAATAAACGAAATGCTGTCAAGCGGCGCAACAGTTTTAATGGTTTCACACAGTGCGGAGACTATACAGGGACTGTGTTCAAAAGCGCTCCTTCTGGAAAGAGGCAAACTAATCTGCGAAGGCTCTGTCGAAGAAGTCGCAGGAGTATACGCGCCGTGATTTCTATTCTGATGGCAACGTATAACGGCGGAGAATTTTTAGCAGAACAGCTCGAATCGCTGTTGGCACAGACATTTGATGATTTCGTCATCTACGTAAACGATGATTGTTCTACTGATAAAACTTGGGAGATTTTATGCAGTTATGCAGAAAAATACCCCAATAAAATAAAGATAACACGCAGAAATGAAAACTCCGGTTCAGCGAAACATACATTTTTGGAACTAATGACCCGCGTGCGTGATGATTATGTCATGCTTTGCGACCAAGATGATGTCTGGCTGCCTGATAAGATAGAAGTTACACTTGCCAAAATGAAGGAGATGGAGCGCGAAAACAGCGGTGCGGTGTTGGTTTATACCGATTTACAAGTGGTTAGCCGTGATTTGATGATAATCAGCCCGTCTTATCAAGATTATATGCATTCGGATTTCGAGCGAACAGCTTTTGAACAAGTGCTGATTCAAAATGTTTTCGCGGGTTGTACAGGTATGTATAACCGTGCTATGGCAGAGTTATTAACGGAAATTCCGAGATATTGTGTGGCACATGATTGGTGGTTATTACTGGCGGCATCGGCTTTTGGACGGGTAACATATGTGGACAAGCCTACGATTCTTTACCGGCAGCATGGTAAAAACGAAGTTGGCGCCCGGAATATCCGCAGTGTTTTGTATAAACTTAAAATGATATTAAGAGAAACGCACATAAAAAAGGCTATACATGTGACATATGAACAGGCAAATTGCTTTCTGAAAATATATAAAAACCGTTTGGATGCAAAACAGATACACAAATTAGAAAAATACTGTGAAATTCCAAGCATGAAAAAGCTGAGACGTTTACTAACCATACATGAACTTGGGGCGTACAAAATTGGTTTCAGCAGAAACATAGCATACTTCATGTTCGTATAGAAAGGAGTGTTTGGCTTGAAGGGAATAATCCTCGCGGGCGGTGCGGGAACAAGGCTTTTTCCATCCACACTATCAGTCTCAAAACAAATGCTCCCTATATACGATAAACCAATGATATACTACCCAATTTCAACACTAATGTTAGCCGGAATCCGCGAAATTCTAATCATATCTACCCCAAGGGATATCGGACAGTTCGAGGATTTGTTGGGCAACGGCGCACGGTTTGGGTTGACATTTTCGTATAAAGTGCAAGAGCAGCCGCGCGGACTTGCCGAGGCGTTTATACTCGGCGAAGATTTCATCGGAAGCGATAGTGTGTGTTTGGTGCTGGGTGATAATGTATTCTATGGTCATGGCTTCACGGGCTTGTTAGAAGTAGCGGCAGAGCGCGAAAGCGGCGCAACTATATTCGGATATCACGTAAGCAATCCGGAAGATTTCGGTGTTGTTGATTTTGACAAAGGCGGTCAGGTGCTGTCAATAGAGGAAAAACCCGCGAATCCCAAATCAAACTATGCCGTTCCGGGACTGTATTTCTATGATAATCAGGTAATTGATATAGCAAAAAATGTAAAACCGTCTTCACGGGGCGAGGTCGAAATCACCTCGGTGAACAATGAATATCTGCGGCAGGGCAAGTTGCATGTCGAGGTTTTCGGTAGGGGAATGGCTTGGCTTGATACAGGGACGCACGCAAATCTCCTGAATGCCTCGGTGTTTGTGGAAACTATTCAAAATAGACAGGGTTTGTATGTATCTTGTTTGGAGGAAATCGCGTATAAACGTGGTTATATTACCAGAGATGAGTTGCTTAAACAAGCAGAAATAATGAAAACTACCGATTACGGAAAATACCTAAATCGTATAGCAGGTGAATAAATGAATGTAATCGCAACAAAAATCCCGGATGTATATATTTTAGAACCAAAGGTATTTGGTGACGAGCGTGGTTGGTTCATGGAGACATGGTCAATGGAAAAAATGAAATCTGCCGAGCTAGCCTACAACTTCGTGCAAGATAACCACTCATTCTCTGCAAAAAAAGGCACGCTGCGCGGTATCCATTTCCAAGTGGGCAAAGCCGCACAAGCGAAGTTAGTACGTTGTGCAAGAGGCGCGGTATTGGACGTAGCAGTAGACCTGCGGAAAGACTCACCAACCTACAAAAAATGGGTAGCAATAGAACTATCAGCAGAAAACAAACGTCAACTGTTAGTCCCTCGAGGGTTGGGGCACGGCTTCCTGACCTTAACCGAAAACGCAGAGTTTCTATATAAAGTGGACAACCCATATAACGCCGCAGCTGACAGCGGAATCCGTTGGAACGACCCGGATATAGGCGTAGATTGGGGAATAACATCCCCAATTCTGTCAGAAAAAGACGCGATATTACCCTTCCTTAAGGAGATAAACTAGATGACAGTGCTAATAACAGGCGGTGCAGGCTTCATAGGCAGTAACTTCATATACCACTGGTTGGCGAAATATCCATCTCACGAGGTAATCTGCCTAGATGCACTAACCTACGCAGGAAACATGGAAACCCTAGCCGAAGCAATGAAGAATCCTCAATTTACATTCATAAAAGGCGATATAGCAGATAGGAAAGCTGTATTTTCGCTTTTCGAGAAACACAAACCGGACACAGTAATAAACTTTGCGGCAGAAAGCCATGTAGACCGTTCTATCAACGACCCCGATGTTTTTTTGAAAACAAACGTCCTGGGCACAGGGGTTCTAATGGACGCGTGCCGTGAGCATGGCACAAAGCGCTATCACCAAGTATCAACAGACGAAGTATACGGCGATTTACCGCTTGACCGTCCTGATTTGTTCTTTACCGAAGAAACCCCAATCCATACATCAAGTCCGTACTCTGCTTCAAAAGCAGGCGCGGACTTGTTGGCGTTAGCGTATCACAGAACTTTCGGATTTCAGGTAACGGTTTCGCGCTGTTCAAACAACTATGGCCCTCACCATTACCCGGAAAAGCTGATTCCGCTGATGATAACAAAGGCAATGCAAGACAAGCCGCTTCCAGTGTACGGCAAAGGCGAAAATGTGAGAGATTGGCTGTATGTAGCTGACCACTGTAAGGCGATAGATATGATTATCCATAAAGGCAAGGTCGGCGAAGTTTACAATATTGGCGGGCATAATGAACGAACTAATTTGGAGGTAGTTAAGACAATCCTTAAAGAGTTGGACAAGCCAGAGAGTTTAATAAACTATGTAAGCGACAGACCGGGGCATGATTTGCGTTATGCGATTGACCCTAAGAAGATAAATGAGGAACTGGGTTGGCTGCCGGAGACGGCGTTTGAAGAAGGGATTAAAAAGACCATAAAGTGGTATGTGGAGAATCGAAGTTGGTGGGAGTCTTTATAATTAATCATCGTCTACCTCAATAAGCTCGAGGACTGTCCCGCCGCCGGAATCCAGTTATTCCATGGATTCTCATAGACGTTTTTGATTTATGGCACTATCCCAAGCAGAAAATAGCTCGTCAATCTCTACCCAGTTTTCCGGGTCGTCTGCGGTAGATTCAGCTTCAGCCAACTTTTGTTTGACGTAACGCTCAAATTCGTCAGTATGAACATTATTCATAAGTAACCCTCCGAATATTTGTGATACGCATTGTATCACCCCAAGGTTGCCGTGTCAAAGGAGTGTGTTGACATAAAAATTTTAGTAACAGGTGCAAAAGGTCAGCTAGGCACAGACATAATGCAGGAACTGACAGCGCGCGGCATCTCAAGTATTGGTGTCGACATAGATGGCTTCGACATAACTGACCGTCAAGCTGTTAGTGACGCTAACCGCTTGCATCAACCGAATGTCGTAATCCACTGCGCGGCGCATACAGCCGTGGATAAAGCCGAAGACGAGCCGGAACTTTGCAGGCAAATCAATGAAGAAGGCACCAGAAACATAGCGCTTGCTTGCAAGGAAACAGGTGCGAAAATGCTGTATATCAGCACGGATTATGTCTTCGAAGGAAACGGCAGCCACTTCCACAAGCCGCACGACCCAACTAACCCGTTGTCGGTATACGGTAAGACAAAGCTTGATGGTGAGATAGCGGTGCAGGAGATTCTTGATAAGTTTTTCATCGTACGTATTTCATGGGTATTTGGTCAGCATGGTAATAATTTTGTGAAGACGATGCTGCGGTTGGGTAAAGAGCGAGATAGTTTGAATGTGGTGTGTGACCAGATAGGCTCACCGACATATACGGTGGACTTGGCAAAATTGCTTTGCGATATGGCGGTTTCAGAGAAGTATGGTGTGTATCATGCGACGAATGAAGGGGTATGTTCTTGGGCTGAGTTTGCGGAGGAGATTTTCAGGCAGGCAGGGATGGATGTGGTGGTTAATCGTATAGCTGCGGTTGATTATCCTGTGAGGGCGCGGCGGCCTTATAATTCTAGGTTGAGTAAGGATTGTTTGGATGAAGTTGGGTTTGATAGGTTGCCGGAGTGGAAGGATGCGTTGACTAATGTGCTAGTTTCTCGCTCAAAGCATCTTGCAAAACACGAGAAAGACTCAAACCATTCTCAATAGCAGAGCTTTTAATATCTATCCGAATAAGGCTGACAAACTCCTCGCCGTTTACGCCAATGCTTTTGACAGTCGAAGCTTGGGGAATCTCTTGTTCTTTGTCTGATAAATACTGCACCCATTGCGTAAGAGCAGATTGCGCCATGTACATTGCGTTTTCTAGGGATTTGCCTTCGGTTATGCATCCGGGTAAATCGGGGTATGTGACTGTATAGCTGCCGTCGCTGTTGGGATAAAAAATAGCTGGATATAGTACTTCATCATAGCACATCACTCCTTGGGCGTATTATGCTACGTAAATTACGTATGTCAATAGAGGAAGGCTGCGATTGGGTAAAGAGCGGGATAGTTTGACAGAAAAGATAAACCATTTGACTATACATTTGTAAAACAAAAATTTCAAGGAGCTAAGTAAATGGGCATAGTACGGGAACAGATAAAAAATACCCTTAGGAAAATAAGCCAATCAAATAAATTCAAAAGCTCTGCGCGCATACTATTTGAAGATATATTAACTGAACAAAACGCTTTGATACACCATACCCCGCCGCAGGAGTTTGTTCCAAACGGGCATTTTTACTCACCTATTGCCTCTATTGAAGAAATAGACCGTGATAAAGAACGAATTTATGAAGAAAAAACATTAGATGACCTCCCAAATATTGAGTTCGACTTTACCGGACAAATATTGCTTCTAAATCAATTCAAAAACTATATGCCAAAATGTATATTCTATGAAAATGAGGAGACAGGCAGCAGATATTTTTATAATAATGAGTTTTTTAGCTTAGAGGATGCATCTGTGCTTTTCTGCATGTTGCTGCATTTCAAACCGCAAAAGATGGTTGAGGTAGGTTCAGGGTTTTCTTCCGCCGCCGCGTTGGACGCAAATAGTCAATTACTAGGTGATACGATAAATTTTACATTTATTGAGCCGTACCCGGATAGATTGTATTCGCTGCTGAAACAAAAAGAAAGGCAAATTACCAAGATTTATACTTGCAGAGTTCAAGATATAGACAAAAAAATTTTCTTGGATTTAGAGAAAAACGATATTTTGTTTATTGACAGTTCACACGTTTCTAAGACCGGTAGTGATGTAAATTATCTCTTGTTTGATGTATTCCCTCTTTTGAAGCCGGGTGTCATTATTCATTTCCATGATATTTTCTGGCCTTTCGAAATACCTAAAACTTGGGCTTTTCAAGGCAGAAATTGGAACGAAACTTATATTCTTAGAGCGTTCTTAGAACATAATAAGGATTATTCTGTACTGTTCTGGGGACAACTGCTTCGTTGCTTCGCACACGAAGATTTTTACGCAACATTTCCCTTGGCAAAAAAGCCGGGGGGGGGGAGTATATGGTTAATAAAAAAATAGAAAAGGTGTGGTTAGCATGTGCAGCAGTTCCCTTAAAATAGATGGAGAAAGATATCTGCCATGGATGCCACTTGCCAGATGGGGTGTCTCCCATTACGAACATTTAGGCAGATATCACTTCTTGAAGCAAGCTGCGGCAGGCAGGTATATCCTTGACCTTGCATCGGGCGAAGGATACGGCTCGCATATGCTAGCGGAAGTCGCCGAGGAAGTAATAGGAATAGATATAGCGGCAGATGCAGTCGAGAACGCAAAGAATAAATATAAAAAAGAAAACTTGAAATTTATGCAAGGAGACGGCTGTAAAGTACCGATAAGCGGTGAAAAAGTTTTTGATATCATATGCAGTTTCGAAACAATAGAGCATGTAAATGAAAATGAGCAGGTTCTGATGCTTAAAGAATTTTCACGATTAGTAAAAGACGATGGGCTTTTATTTATCTCTACACCGAACTACGAATATACCCATGGCATCCTTGGTTTCGACAACCCGCATCATAAGAAAGAGTTAACATTTGAAGAATTTGATAGCCTTCTTGCAAATGACTTTCCATATAGAGTATTTTTTGGTCAAAATAATTATTATCACAACCAGATTACACAATTGGGTACAAACTGCGGGTTATACAGAGAAACGATTCTAAAGCACGAAAAGGATGCTTTTATTGAGACCTCCGCAGATAAAAAAATACCCATATTGTATTTATGCGTTGCATCGAAAAAGGAAATTAAATTCGATTTTAGCGCTTCATATACTTATGATGTAAACAATACAGTACTAGCGGAAATGCTAGAACCGACAAATCAGGCACAATTATTTTGGAGTACAGACGAAGATTATTCAGAAGAAAACAGCTTTATTAAAAAAATCGGAAGTTTTGATGATGGCCTTATTGAAATTACATTTGAAACCGGCAATATTAGAGTCCGCAACCTAAGGTTTGACCCGTTGAATGGCAGCTGTATCTTGATACTCAGAAAAGCCGTCGCGGTCTACGATGACGGAGCGCAGGAAGAAATCAAGGTCAGTAGGTCTAACTCCCTTTACAGTGAAGGCAGTAAGTACTCATTTTCATCAACTATTGACCCTCAACTGTATTTTAATGTTAACCCAAACAAACAAATTTCCGAAGTCAGATTTGAAGTTGAATTTTTGATTACCAACGATGCTGCAAAAATGACCGAAGATATCACCATAGCCATCGAGAAAGAACGCGCTTTGAAAAGAGAACTAAAACAAAAATATGAATCTGTGATTGAATCAACATCGTGGAAGATTACAAAACCTCTGAGAAAACTTAAACAGTTAAGCATGAAAAACGAGGGGCAAGTATGAAAAACATAAATCTACAAGTTCAGTCTGTGTTGTATAAAACAGAAAAAAAGGATATCTTTCGTTCGCTAGAGTCGAGAATAGCCGCAGCAAAATATGCAGGGATAGACCTTACATTGGCATTTGGAGACGCGTCACCACAGCCATTATTTACAGATGGCGAAATTGATGAACTCAAATCGAAATATCATCAGGACGCAAAACTTACTTATGAATTTTTTGACGAAAACACCGGTCATGGCAGAGGGCAAAATTTGCTGGCTAGAAATAAAAAATCCGGCTATCTAATGTTTCTAAACCCGGATGTAGTAATAGCCCCGGATGCTTTTTCCGAACTCCTTAAACCATTTGAAGATGCAAACGGAAATATTGGGATTACAGAAGCGAAACAAGTACCTTTCGAACATCCAAAGGAGTATAACAGAAATACAGGAGAAACCAGTTGGGCGTCCGGCGGGTGCATGTTTATTGAAGCCGAACTATTCTGGGAAGTGGGTGGCTTTGATGAAATATTTTTTATGCAGTGTGACGATGTAGATATTTCATGGCGCGTCAGACTAACAGGCAAGAAGGTAATATATTGCCCTACGGCGCTTGTTTTTCATGATAAACGGCTTTCTGCAACATACGCGCAATGGGTAGCATCAGAAGCAGAGAGCCAATATGCAGTAGAAGCGTTCTTACTCATGAGCAGAAAGTGGTCAAGACCAGACCTTACAATGGCAGCTATAGCACTATATAAAGCTAGCAACAACGAAAATCATAAAAAAGCACTTGATGCTTACGACAAACTAAAAGCTGAAGAAAGATTACCAACCCCTATAGACCCCCGCCATAAAGTTAGCGAGTTCATAAAATTTAATTATGGAAAAATGAGGTTTACAATGTGATGATTAACTTTGATTTTTCAATGAAACAATCGTCTATTGCCGAAACAATAAAGTCGTTGGGAATAAATGTAGAGTTTACTGATAGAAAAAGCGACTACTTTTTGACAGTACTTACACGGACACAGGGGCTTCGTCCTTATTTGCTTAAAGAGGTAATGTTATGCCTAATGGCACAGGATTGTGATGACTTTGAATGGATTATAGCGGTTCACAGGGCAGATGATGATAAAAGAAATTCTATGATAGAAATGGTAAACCACTCCCCGTATTCCTTTAATTCCAGAGTCAGAATACTGGATATCCAAGACGGAAACAGGACGCGTCCGCTGAATGTTGGATTCGAAGAAGCAAGAGGTCGTTATGTTTCTGTTCTTGATGATGATGATATTGTGTTAGCACATTGGGTAAGCGAATTTAAGTCAATGGCAGAATCGAATTCCGGCAAAGTATTACGAACTATGCCGCTCTGGCAAGACTATACGGTTCAAAAAGGCCCAACATCAAAAGAACACACTTCATGTTCTGTAGAGGCACCTCGCCGGGGAACGGATAAATATGACTTCTGGAAACATTTTTATTTGAATGAGTCGCCTATACACTCTCTGGCATTCCCAAGCGCTGCTTTCCAAGAGTTTGGAATAAATTTTAATGAGGAATTAAATGCTACGGAAGATTGGGATTTTTTGCTTCGTACAGTAAGTGTATGCGGAATTTACAGCTCAGCTGTGCCTACTTCGATTTATAGGAAATTTAGAAATTTAGACAACTCTAACACAGAACATAACACCGCGGAGTGGATGAAGTGTTATGACATAATTCAAAATAATTTGAACAATAAGCACTTTATAATACCGCCGGGAAACATATTGAATCTCAACAGCAAGACAGCAGGAAAAGAGGATGTTAATGAGGAATCCGCACCTAACGGCTCTCTTTCAAGCGTATCCGCAGCAAACAGCAGGAGGTTGTTTAGAAGGGCTATTCAAGTATTAAGAAATGAAGGTATGTACGTCCTCTTGTATAAAATTTTTCACAGGCTAGTGAGATGGAGGGATAAATAGAATGAGCATTGCTATTGCTTCAACATTACTTACTATAATCGGAATTGCTTACGCTGTTTTGCTGAAACGAAAGCTTGCAGAGACGTTTTTTTTAGCTATAGTTAGCGTTATTTTAGTTTTGTATCTATTCGGATTGTTAAACACGGTCGGCAGTTTGTTGTTAGGTATATATTTCATCATAGCAATGACCGGAGTTTGTTTATTATTTTTGATATATGAGGTCTTGAAAGATAAAACTATTCTGTTAGAAACACAAGTACCTCAGGGCTGTATTATGATATTGTCAGCGATAGCATTTTCGCTTTATGTTAACTTGGGCAGAGGTTTAGCAAGTTGGGACGAATTCACTCATTGGGGTTCTATTGTTAAGACATTTTTTGTATATGACGCATTAGGCACAATAGGCTTGGCGACCGGATATGGTGTGATTGGCTTTGCTGGGAATCCGCCAGGTACCAGTTTATTTAATTATTTCTTTATTAGGTTTTCTAGTGAGTTTTATGAGTATCCCCTGTTTGTTGCCATGAATATTCTCTATTTCAGCATGATTATGCCGGTTATTAAAGATATATTTACAAAAAAACACGTATTAAAACAAGGTGTTATACTGTTTATTTTGGTAGTTATACCCGCTCACAGCAACTTCGTTTATTTATATATAACCCTATTAACTGACGGAGTTTTAGGCACTTTATTTGGAATATCGTTCTTATACTATTTCATTTATAAATATGAAAAATCTATATATGGTTTACTTATTACTACAGCTGCAATTTTTATGTTAGCGCTCACAAAAGATACCGGTTTCTTTCTTGCATTAGGGGTAATCGGTGTAATTTCCGCTGACATGGTTCTATTCAGAAGAAGGCAGATAATGGACTTTATTTCAAGCCAAAAAAATGTTGCGGCAAAAATAAAAAATATTACATTATTATTTCTGCCCTTGATAACAGTTTTATTTTTCAGATTTTCATGGTCAACACTCTTTAGTCGCGCAGGCAGAGCTATGCCTGTTAGCGGCGTGCCGAATGCAATTACAATTAGTGACATACTAGCACTGTTTACGGGTCAGCTCACCCAAGGACAAAGAGAAGTAAGATGGTACTTTGTCTTCCAAGGAATGTTAAACAGAAGCATATTCAGGCTAGAGGCTATAAATTTAGATGTTACATTCGCAATCTCTTGTCTATTATTTTCAATTTTAGTTATCGCTATTGCTTATTGCAAAAATCGCGATTTTAATTTTGTTCGCATGGTTTCAATATCTGCATTAGTCTTAGCCGGGGCTTTTATTTACCAATTCATGCTCTTGTTGACATATGTTTATTTATTCTATCCGCGTGATATAGCGTTTCGCATTTGTTCATATGAGAGATATACGCATTCTTATATATTAGGGATGAAAATTTTCTTGATTGCGTTTTTTGTTATGAGAGATGACGGGCAACATTCAAAACAAAAGCCATTGAGAGAATATTTATCAATATCAGGTGATATTTTATCTATCAAATATATGAGCTTATATCGAGATTTCTTCTTATCGGAAAAGAAAGGTTTTCTTTTTATAATTGCTATCTTCCTGCTTGCTAATCTACACCTAGCAGGTTTTTCAACAGTACTACTCTCACGTATATACACTCCTAATTTCACAGCTCGACCAACATTAATAGCGGCTGATTACTGGAGAGAAAGATTAGAAGATAAAAGCGTTAACCTAATTGCACAAGACGATAATGGGTATTTATTTTGGGTACTACATTATGAGCTTTTTCCTAACGCATCAATAAGAAATGAATTCGTGAGGTCCCGCAGCTCTAACATCGCCTCTGAATACTGTGAATACAATCCATCTGCTTTAATAATTTCGTCTGATGAATGGGGGGAGTTTGTAATTGCAAATAATTTCGATGTTGTTTGGGTATACAGGTATAATGATTCATTTATAAACGATTTCGGACACTTCTTTCCATACGGAGTGCAAGATAATATGGTTTATGAAGTTATGATTATTGATGATGGTTTATCGTTAATTCCTTTGGGTTAAGGTGGCATAAAGAAATATCATTCCAAAGCAAAGGGGGCATAAATACACAATTAAAACAAGTCGCTGTGCGTACCCGTGCTATGTAGCGACAATATGAGCTTATCCTCAATAACATGTGTTTTCTTGTACAAAGATGTTTCAACGGGTTTGTATTTGTAATCGCTCACTCATCTTCCTCCCAAACCGCAAACATCTCCTTAGACATTGAGTAGACCACAGCAGTCCCGGCTTCAAGTGCAGCATCAACCTCAGCTGCATCACGCAAAAGTATATCTTCATAATCCGGCGCACTGTCAACAAACACCCCGGAAAAATCCCCATGAATTTTTCCGCTTCTAACCACCAACCTAACATGCTACGCTCATACACAAGCCAACCGGTTACAAACCGTAACCGGTTGTCAAAATTCAAATACAGAAAGGGGAACATCATAAAAAAATCAACCAAACTCTTTAACAACAGAAAGCGTATCGCAATTGCGAATTGGAAAATATTCCTAGAAAGGACTTACTTATATGTTTTGCAACAACAAAAAATCATGCGGAGATATAACTTTGACAGGTGATTTCACAAAATCTTTCTCGTTACGAGTGATTATATACTGAACATCGTGTCTTGCTGCACAGTATGCAAGCAAAGCGTCTTCAAAATCAGACATTTCAGATGATAAAGCGTTTTTTACGTCATTATCATCAGCAATCAACAATTTGAGTTGGCTCAGCAATAAAGTTACTGACAACTTTGAATCATCTGACGAAAGACCGCTTTTGCACAATAAATAATGTATATCTCTGCACTGCACAATAGATAAACACCCATAATTCAGTTTACTGCAAAACTTAATGGCAGCGCCGGAATTTTGATAGAAGGGTTCTCTTTTAGCCAAAACATCAAGAATGACATTCGTGTCAAACAAGATTAGCATAATCTTCCCACAACCCTTCCGAAATTATATCTTTAACGTTTTTATGTTTATCGCCTTCGGGCAACGAAATTATTCCCGTTAACTGGTCTACCCAGTTTACATCTTTATCAAGGTTTAGTATGGAGGGGGTGCTTGTTTGATGATTACTCTTAATATAAGTTAGCTCGTTAGGGATTCGTTTTTCCCGGATAACTGCCCTTGCGAACATATTGACCGCTACAGAGGCATTCATACCGATTTCAGCACAAAAGTTGTCGAATTGCTTCTTTACATCTTCATCCATGCGAATGCTTAGGGTTACTTGCGCCATACGGCATCACTCCTGTCTTGTGATTTTAGGACATTGTAACACGATTTGAGATGTTTGTATAGGGAACGCCGCGGGCTGTATGAGACAAAAAGCGCAGGAAATAGGACTAGAGTAAGTCATGTATACGCTGCATACTTCTAAACAAGTGATGAACCTCAATTACCTCGGTATCGGTATTGACAATGTAAAAACAAAGATATTGGTAGGGTAACGGCATAATACGAAAATCCGGGTCAACTTCGTATATCGGATACATGTAGGGGTGTGATAACAATAGTAACGTTTGTTTTTCAACGGCTGAAGTAAGCCTCTTAGCGGCTTTTGGACTGTAATCCGAGAGATAAGTTTCCGCAGTAGATAAATCAATATCAAACGCCGGCATAAATTGCAATTTATATGCCATGATTTCTAGCTTCCTCTCGCAATTTGATATTGGCTGCGATTTCTTCGTAAGACATCCATTTAGTATTTGGGTCACTAGCTTGGGCTTTAGACTTTCTAAGTGCCTCGGCTATATATTCTTGAGAAACAAACGAACCATATGGTTCGGACAGGCTTAGCTCATACGGAATCCTTTTTTCTCGTACTACGGTTTTTAGGAATGAGTTGATAGCGGTGGACATGTCCAAGCCTAGTTCGTCGAATATCATAGAAGCATTAAGACTTGTTTCTTCATCAACATTAACAGTAATCCTTGCGGTTGACATCACAACTAGCCCCCTTTCTATTGAGGCATTATACGGTGGTGATGTACCGAGTGTCAAGCTAAAGGCACGGAAAGGAAAGAAAGGGGAACATCATGAAAAAATCAACCAAACTCTTTAACAACAGAAAACTACGGGCTGTATGGGATAAAAAACGCAAAACATGGTGGGTAAGCGTAATCGACGTTGTGGCTGCGCTTCGAGCTACCGACTATGATACTGCAAGAAACTACTGGAAACAGCAGAAACACAGAGCCGGTGAAAAGCTTAAAAAAACGGTAAGCAATCAAATGAAATTTCCAGGCAAGGACGGCAAACAGCGTTATACGGATGTAATGCGGTACAAGGATATAGTTCAGCTGATACAAATGCTTCCGGCAAATACCTCAACGGGAATAAAACGCTTCAAGAAACATATTGGACGTTTAGCCGCAAGCACTGCTGATATTTTTGATACATTTAACGCCGCTTGCGAAATACAAGCCTTCGGCGGGACGCAGCTGCTGCAAACTACGATGCGTAGAAGGTTGCTTTAACGAGCTTTGTAGCTATCCATCATTACGCGCAATATCCTTACAGGTCAAGGTGAAAAAATGAAACCCATAATCATCATTCCCGCATACAACGAAGCGGAAAATATAGTAACAACAGTAAAAACGCTTCAAGCCGAATGTCCGCTTACAGACTATATCATAGTAAACGACGGCTCGAAGGATAACACCGCCACGGTCTGCAAGGAAGCCGGGCTAAACATACTCGACAGCCCCATAAACCTTGGGCTGCCCGGCGCATTCCAGCTTGGTATGCAGTACGCGAGTAAAAACGGCTACGATGCCGCGCTCCAATTTGACGGCGACGGTCAGCACTTGCCGGAGTATATCTCCGCACTTTGTACCGCTATGGAAGACAGCGGGGCGGACATTATAATCGGTTCGCGTTTTCTGGAAGAAAAAAAGCCGCTCAGCAGCCGGATGCTCGGAAGCTCACTTATCCGGTTTCTTATACGGCTTGCGACAGGTGTAAAACTGACTGACCCAACATCCGGTATGCGTTTGTTTAGTAAAAGGTTAATTGAAAAGTTCGCATGGTCACTAAACTACGACCCGGAACCGGACACACTTGTATACCTAATACGCTGCGGCGCAAAGGTTGTTGAGGTTCCTGTGAAAATGAAAGAACGCGAGTTCGGCGAGTCGTACTTAAGCGCCACACGCGCCGCTGTGTATATGCTGCGTATCTGTGTTTCGATTTTATTTATACAATGGTTTCGGAAAAAGGGGGTTTTGGGATGACGGTTTTACTAAGAGTAGTACTGTTGCTTGCAAGTTTCGCTTCGTTTCTATACGTAGTACGTAAAATCCGCAAGTCACAGTTCCAGATTGCTGATTCTGTGTTTTGGGTGTTTTTTTTCCTGATGTTTTTGGTATTGGGGATAGCTCCGCAGATAGGAGAGTTTTTCGCTTCTTTACTAGGCTTTCAAAGTGCAGTTAACTTTATCTTAGTTGCAGTAATATTTGTAATGCTTGTAAAAATATTCGCACAGTCTTTCCAAATTTCACAGTTGGACAATAAGATAAGAACGCTAACGCAACGGATTACTCTGGAAAAACATATTGAAAAAACAAAACTGGAGCAAACAGCGAATGGAGATTAAGAACACATCAAAAACATTTTGCATTTTTTCCGCCATGTACTTGCCCCATATCGGTGGGGTAGAGAGATATACCTATAATCTAGCGAAGCAGCTCGAAGCTTCTGGCCATAAAGTTATTATAGCAACATCAAGCACGAGAAAAATGCAAGCAATTGAAATTAACAATAACATAAAAATATATCGTTTGCCATGTATAAACTTATTGAACGGCCGCTTCCCCGTACTAAAACTAAATAGTGAGCTAATAAAACTAAAGAGAAAAATGAAAAAAGAAGGGATAGACTATGTTTTGATTAATACAAGGTTTTACATTCATTCATTGTTTGGTTTACAATTCGCAAGAAGCATTAGTGCAAAATCAGCAGTTATAGAACATGGAAGTGCACATCTTACGATAGGCAGTTGGTTTTGGGACTCGGTTGGGCATATATATGAGCACTTTATAACATCGATAGTTAAATTATACGCTAAGGATTTCATCGGTGTTTCTGCTGCCTGCAATCAATGGCTTCAGCATTTCGGCATTAAAGCCAATGGTGTTTTCTATAATGCTGTAGATTTGGAAGAAATTAATAAACTGAATGCAAGCCCGGTTAGAAATTTTCGGAACGAATACAGCATATCACCTGACACAATCGTAATAGCATACGCAGGCAGACTAATACCGGAAAAAGGTATCAGGGAGCTTATACAAGCTTATAAACTATTGGAAGAACGCGGAATGAATGTTAAATTACTCCTTGCGGGTGCCGGGCCTTTGGCTGAGGAAATTAAAACATTTGAATCCGAAAACATTATTTTAATAGGCACTGTCAGTTTTCCGGAAGTAATAGCGCTTTTTTCCCAGTCAGATATCTCCACCGCCCCCTCCTATTCAGAAGGTTTTCCTACATCTGTATTGGAATCGGCAGCTTGCGGATGTTTCTGTATAGCAAGCAAGCAAGGCGGTGCAAAGGAGTTAATTAAGGATGAAAACTATGGACTTATTGTAGATGAGATAACTCCGAAAGCTATTGCGGAGGCAATTTATAAAGCGGCTAATGATGAAAAATACCGGAAAAGCGCAGCACAGAAAGCGCAAGAAATGGTTAGGGATAATTTCCATTGGGGCGTTACGGCAAAAAAAATAGAGGAGTATTTCAAGACGTAGAGGAGAATAAATTATGTTTACAAATGCTTTTATGGCAAACGATATAAGTGAATTTCTATCTGTTTGGCTTGACAATGAAATGCTTTCATCTGAAAACAGTACTGTTTTCAACAGATATTATAGGTCATATAAAAGGTGTTTTGGAAAATATATAAGGTACTATTACAGAAGACAAACAAAAGAGATAATGGACATCATAGATAAATTTAAGAATCCGTCCATATTGGATGTTGGTTGCGGTTGCGGGACTGAAACCCTTTGGTTTGCATATAAACTGAAGGATTTAGGAGGGAGCAGCGTAACTGCTATAGATATTGATGAAAAAATGTTAGATACAGCTAGGGAAAGGCAGCAAATAATTGAATCTGAAATAAAACAAGACTTGCCGGTAGTGTTTAGTAAAAAATCTATTTTAGATTTGAGCTGTGATGTGAAGTATGATGTTATATGGATGGAACAGGCTTTTCATCATTTAGAACCACGGGATGACGTTTTAAGGAAACTTAGCGACTTAACTAAGCCGGGAGGCTATTTAGTTTTTTCTGAAAGCAATGCATGGAGTCCAATTAATCAATTATTTCTTTTATGGCATCGAGGATTCAGTACGGTATATTGGAAAAATGGGGTTATGATTGGAAATGAGCGCATCCTAACACCCAAAGCATTGAAAAACAATTTACAAAAAAATGGATTTGATAATGTTGATTATCAATACTTTAGGATGTTGCCAAACGAAAAATGGGCGGATTATTTCCTTTATCCTAATGCAAAATTGCCCCTCGCATTCCTGTATACACATTATAGTCTGATAGCTAAAAAGGTATGAATATGATATTAAGTTTTATAGTCCCGGTATATAACATAGAGAATTATCTGCCGAAATGTATAGACAGCATTATGGCTGTAAGCATGGCTGAAATAGAAATTATCTTGGTTAACGACGGTTCTACGGATGATTCTCCCCAAATTTGCGATTCGTACGCAGTTGTAGATAAGAGAGTAAAGGTCATACATCAACAAAATGGAGGGCTTTCCGCCGCGCGCAATTTGGGAATAAAAAAAGCAGAGGGTGATTACATCGTATTTGTCGACGGTGACGATTGGATAGATGCGGCTGTTATCCCAAAAACATCTCATTTTATTAAACAAGGAATTGATGTTATTTTTCTCGAAATTGTAAAAGTTTTTGAAAATAACATCCATAAACCGATGGGGGAAGGATACGATGCTTCAAAGATAAACGGAAGAAGCAAGAAAGCAATCCTGGCACACTTGGCGGGATTGTCCAAATATCCGGGAAGTGCATGTGCTAAGATAATCCGCCGTGAAATAATTATATCAAACAATCATCTATTTGAGGAAAACCTTTTCTCGGAAGATATTGATTGGACTGTCGGACTGTTCAAACATGCTGGTACATTTGCGTATTTCTCAGAAATATTTTATTTTTACAGACAAAACCGCTTAGGCTCCATAACTCAAGGAGCAAATACAAATCGGCTAAAGGACTTGCTATATATTATTAATAAGCACAGTACGGATAATCTATCTAATCACGAGTTTCAAGAATATATAAATGCCTTTATGTCTTTTGAATTTGTTGTTGCCCTGTATTTATACGGCACCATACCAAAGTCAGACCGCAGGTTATTTTATACCCAACTGAACAACTTAAAATGGGTTCTTGGCTACAGCCGCAACTTTAAGATTAAAGTAATCTATATGCTTTGTTATGTTTTGGGTTTTATGATTACCGCAAAAATGATTTCCGTCTATCGGCAAATAACAGAAAACCGTGGAAGTTAAAGATGTTATTGAAGGGGTGATTTGACTTTGACAGAAGGGCTTATTTCGGTGATAGTTCCGGTATACAAAGTAGAAATGTATTTAGAAAAATGTGTGCGAAGTATTTTGTTGCAAAGCTATAACGATTTAGAGGTAATCCTTGTAAACGACGGCTCACCTGACGGCTGCCCGGCTATATGCGACGACTTTGCTGCCAAGGACGCCAGAGTCAGAGTTATACACAAGGAAAACGGCGGCTTAATAAGTGCACGGAATGCGGGGCTTGACATCGCCTCCGGCGAATTTATCGCATTTGTGGACAGCGACGATTATATTTTGCCGGATATGTATGAAAAGATGCACGCCAAACTCATAGAGGAAAAAGCGGATATATGCGTATGCGGTTACAAGATGGTTGGTGACGAAATAGAACGTGATATTACTGTAAACCTTAAAGGAAAGCAAAGTGCAGCCCAAATATGGAAGCTGTTTCTTACAGATTTTATACTATACAGCCGCGCCATGATGTCCCCTTGGAACAGGCTTATTAGGGCAAAAATAGTAAAAGGCGAAGGAGGCTTGCGCCTACCTAACTGGCCGCGTATCACCCCGGACGGTCAGCGCATCACCGATTCCTGTGCCGCATTTAACGCTGACTGTCTCGCCGCTGCCGCTAACGGTATCGTTTTTATAGATTACGCGGCATATATCTACAGACTCGCGGAGCAAGCCGGTTCGCTCAGCACTTTCCGCGGTACTAAGAATTTAGAAATGGTACTGGAGCATATTGCGGAAGTGATAATACAGGCCATGCCGCACAGGGCGCGGGAGATTGAAAACATTTACGAAAGCTATATATATGTCAACTATGTAAGCACAAACCAAGAACATATGATGCGAAACGGCGCTAGGCCGCTGGATATCCCCTTCTCTGCGGTATGCAAAATCCTTCGCCATACACCGTCGTACTCATTAAAAATTCAAGCATTATGCATGTATTTTCTGCCGGACAAGTTATATATGTTTATTCTGCGTTTGTACTATGCGGTTGTTTAGCAAAAAAAAAATTGGAGGAGTTGCTTTTATGCAAATTGTAGCATTAAAGGGTGGATTAGGAAATCAAGTTTTTCAATATATTTTTCTTAGATATCTGGAAGAAACAAATGAAACTAATTGCTTAGCAGATGATAGTTGGTTTTGGATTGCGCACAAGGAACTTATAAAAAGAAGAAATGGTAAACCTGAAATCAATTACTCAAAAACACATAATGGCTATGAATTAGAATACGTATTTCCAAAAATAAAAAAGCCAATTTTACTAAGTGAATACTTTGATGCTGATACATGGGCGAGCATAATTCACAAAAGACGTGGTTTGGATTTGAAATTCAAACTGGGGAAGATAATAAGACTGCTTTTTTTACGCAGCACAAATTTACCTCAACTTTTTATTGATAACGGATTGGGAAATCTGACATTTGTTGCAGAACATCTTAGCATCAACTACGAGAAAGGGTTTAAGGGGAAAAAAATAACCGTACCTAATGAATCTTTCAATCCCAAATTATCTTTACAAAAAGAAGCATATTTTTTGGGGACATGGATAAATAGCAAATATTTCGAAACATACAAAGAAATCCTCATAGAGGAACTAGCCTTTAGACCAATAAGTGATGAAAAAAATAAACAGTATGAAATGGCGATACAAAACTGCTTTTCTATAGGTGTTCACATACGCAGAGGTGATTACTTGTTGAATGCTTGGGATAAACCGGCAGAGTATTATGCCGCATATATAAACAAGATAAAATCGCAAAAGAAAGATGAATGCCGTTTTTTTGTTTTTTCCGACGACATGAATTGGTGTAAAGATAATGCTAAGGCTTTAGGATTACCCGGTGGAGAATCCACTATATTTGTAGAGGGAAACTTTGATTACAAAAATAATTATATTGATATACAACTTATGGCTATATGTAAGGCTTTGATTGTTACACCGAAAAGCACCTTTTCCTTCATTGCCTCATTGCTTAACCAGGTCGAAGGATTCGAAGTAATCAACCATTTCTAAACGAAAGGAAGCAAGAAAATGAAACTAGTGACTTGTCATTTGAGCCTAAATGTACTTGCGAGGAAAGGATAATATTTATGTGCGACCAACATAAGTTGTTTTTGGCTCAAAGCCATGCAGAGAGTAACAAATTACTCCAAGAAGCTATTCATAACGAACGCGCTATATTTTGGGATAATATACTAATTACCACCGCTACTCAAGCACAAGCCTATATTTACGAAACATTTATCACGGATAGAAAAAACCAACATTACATTCCATCCAAATGCCGATATATAACCCAAGCTGACAGGAGCGAAAAACGCATCGGTTCCGGCGGCGCAACTCTCTGCGCACTTGTGAAACTGCTAAAAAGCGCAAACGGTGATATTGATAGCCTTGTCAAACAAAAAAGCATGATTATGCACTCCGGCGGAGCAGCAAAACGACTGCCGCATTCTGCCCCATGGGGAAAGCTTTTCACGCTTTCCGGCAGCCATATGTCAGATGATATTACAAAACCGCCCGGCACCGTTTTTGATGATTTAATGGTTGCCATGGCAGGCATACCGAGCCGTATGTCAAATGGGATTATTGTCGTAGCAGCAGATGCTTTTTTTCGTTTTAATCATACCCAATTTGATATCGATACAACAAATGCTATGGCTTTTTCTACAAAAGCTCCAATTAAAATAGGGACTGCACATGGCGTATACTTAGAAAAAGACGGATTTGTAGGTGAATTTCTTCATAAATTTTCTGAACAAGAATTACGGAATAAAAATGCCGTGTCTGCGTCCGATACCGTAGATTTAGACATAGGCGTGACATATCTGGGTGAAGATGCAATAAGGGCTTTGCTCAGTCTCGTTCTTGACGATAATGGAAAAATTGACGAAGTTATGATTGACAAATTTGCTAACCCTAAGGTGAATTTGTCTTTCTATGGCGATATCATATACCCTATGGCAAAAGACTCCACAATAGAGGAATTTTTAGAACAGGAGGGCGACGGCCCTGTTTCAGATGAGCTGCGCTCGTTGCGCCCAACAATATTTAAGGCAATGCACCCTATATCTTTGAATATGTTCCGCTTATCACCCGGAACTATCAGGAACATGGGTACAACAGCAGAGGCGCTAGAAACCCTTGCCTTTTTCCGCGATGAAGCTGAACTTAAAGGCAATACCAGACATGATTCGCATATTGCGCTTATTAGCCAAGCCATTAGCAAAAACTGTTTTATAGAGGATAGTTACATAGAAACCGGAGCTTTTATAGGTGAAAACTGCCTGATATCAGGCTGTGAATTGCCGAAAAACTTCAAAATGCCGGATAATACCGCAATCCACTGTGTTCCCCTAAAAAACGGGGGTTGGGTATGCCGTTTCTGGGGTGTTTATGATGACGTAAAGGCAAAATCAACTTGGCTTGGTATGCCAATCGAAAAATGGGACGAAGATGCCGACAGCTTGTGGAATGCAAAACTCTTTCCGATTTGTGGCAGCCGACAGGAAGCACAGGAATGGACAAATAAGTTTTTTAACGAAAAAACAGAAGGATTTTACAACGATTGGAAAAATAAAAAACGCCTAGCCTTATCAGACATATCGGAAATAGATATAGAAAGAATATTGTCAACTCGAGGGATAAAAGAAGATGATTTCCGCACAGAGAAGTTTGCGTCGGAAGTTATTAGCGGCTCTCCTGTAGAAAAAGCTGTCAGTTACCTTGGAACAAAAGAACATGCACTAAGGCGCATAAAACTGCTTGAGTCAAAACTTGCAAAGGGAAACTATAGAAACTGGCAAGATGAAATGCGCATTTATATATGCATAAGCAAAGCGGCAGAGCTTCTTGGAATAGAAAAAGATGCAGAATATTTTAGGGAAAAAGGATTCGGTGTGCTTCGCAGTGCAGCGGTGAACATGACTCCAAATTCTTCAAATAGTATACAGGCTTGGGCAAAAGACAAGGTAGAGGTTAGTTTGCCTGCACGGGTTAATTTTGCCGGTTCATGGAGCGATGCTCCGCCATATTGTTTCGAACACGGTGGTACAATGCTAAATGCTGCCGTGTCGATGGATGGCAAGCTTCCGGTTTACGTATGTGCCGAACGCACTGATGAACTGGTGGTTGAATTCATCAGCTTGGACTTAAACGTGAAAAGAAAATATGAGGATGTTCCGTCTCTGCTAATGTTCCAAGACAACACTGATACGTTTATTTTGTTCAAAACAGCCTTAGCAATGACTATTAATGTTAATAATAACGATTTAAGAGAGGTACTAAAAAAACTTGGCGGCGGATTACGTATTACCTCAAAGGTAGATATACCAAAAGGCTCCGGTCTCGGAACGTCAAGTATTTTAACAGGAGCCCTAATCGACGCGATTTCCAAGTTGGCAGGGACTAACAAGACATCAGCAGAATTATCTGATGACGTTTTAGTCGCAGAACAGCTCATGACAACAGGCGGCGGTTGGCAAGATGCCATCGGAGGAATGTACCCGGGCGTCAAGCTGACATTTACCGAAGCGGGAATACCGCAAAAGTATGATGTTCAGCAGATTACGTTAACAGAAAACGCAAAAAAAGATTTGAATAACCGAGGATTCTTGCTTTATTCCGGCCAACGCAGGTTAGCAAAATCTGTACTAATGCGTGTACTGTCGGATTATGTGTGTAACAAACAAGAGAGCATTGCCGCTCTTGATGAGTTGCAAAAGCTATCCTATACAATGGCTTACGAGCTGCGGCGCGGGAATATTAGCACATTCGGAAAATTACTTACAGAACATATGAATATGATGCGCCGCTTGGACGCCTCATGTTCAAATCTTATGCTCGACCATATTATGACCGGCATGGCACCTTTTACAGAAGGGCACAGTATTTGTGGGGCGGGGGGTGGCGGGTTTATTTATGGAATATTAAAGCGCAATGTATCATTAGACAATCTTCGTAATTGGATAGAAAAGGAGTATGGAGGCATAGCTATTCAAGTCTATACAAGTGAGATTGTGTGGTAGAAAGGATGCGAAAACATGTTATTTGTTACCAGTGCTTCCATTTATAAATAGCAGTATTAAAGACAAAATAAAATTATATAATGACTTCCGAACTTATAAGCGGCTGCAAAATACTGGGGGGTGCCTTTACATTTCAAGTATTTATTTCTTTATGCTCTAGGTATATTTATATATCGGAAACTGAGTTAGCAAGCGGAGGAGGCTACGGTGAGTAGACTGAGAAACCCAGATATTCAGAATCAGTTATGGACAATTATTTCTGCGGGAGTTAGCTCTATATATATGAGTTTGTTGATTTTAATAACTACGCGAAGTGTCGGTCTCGGCATGGCAGGGTTAATTGCTTTCGCAGTAGCTTTGTGCGACCCATTAAAAACTATTGCATTGTTTGGAGGGAGGAGTTACCAGTGTACAGATGTAAGACAAGAATTTAATTTCAATGTATATATGGGGTTTAGAACAATTACCACGGGGTTTGCCACCATAATTTTTCTAGCGATTTTGCTTGTCAGTCAATTCGAATTATATATGATTATAGTTTTAGTTTTAGTTTATTTTGTAAATATCACAGAAGCTTATGCCGATGTATTTGAAGGCGATTTTCAACAAAAAGGAAAAATGAGATTAGCAGGGAGGATGAAAACGAGTGCTTTTTTGACCGCATTGTCAGCCTATGCAATTGTTGTAGTAATCTCAGGTAACATTTTGTTGGCTCTTGCGGCATCCGGCGCTTCGCTGCTTTTTGTATATGTTGGATGGATATGGATGACCCGTTTTCATTTTGGAGCAGTAAGGGTTAGGTTCGATATCTTAGCAATCCGCAAGTTGGGGTTTGCAGTATTTCCGTTGCTGGTTTCCGGAGTATTGTCAGTATTTTTGAATAATGCACAAAAATATTATTTGAACGCATATGTCTCAGAAGAAGCAGTTGCTGTTTTTACCATTATAATTTTGCCTGTATCGCTATTGAACTTGTTTTTTACATTTTTCTTTTCAGGAGCCGAAGTTACCAGAACAGCTGAGATATTGGCCTCCGGTGACATGAAGAAACTTATCAGGCGCGTAAACCTTCAAATGCTTCTTGCTCTAGGTTTCTGCATTCCATTTATGGCGGCAATGGCATTTGGGGGGATAAATATTTTATCATGGTTATATAACGTAGACTTAACCGTGTATAGGACACACATTTTCATATTATCTCTTGGCGCCTTGTTTATGGCACCAAACCGTGTGCTTGGACCAGTACTTACAGCCATGCGGTATCAGAAGATGTTTATGTACACTATGCTAGGAATGACTGCTACGGCCGGGCCTTTGATGTGGTGGCTAGTTATGAATCATGGACTAGTTGGAGCTGCGTTTATCAATATCGCTATACAGCTGCCTTTACTAATAGTGGTGTATTTAACGTACAGAGTAGCGTGTAAGCGTATTTCAGAAGGGAAAGATTTGTTATGAAAAAAAGAAAAATTATCCTTTATTTTCCGGGATTACAGGAGACCATAACATTTGGTTTTAGTAAAGTTATTCCATATACACTATTGTATCTTGAGCGTGCAATAAGACACTTTGACCTGGATATTATTTTAATCGACCATCAAATCAACAATAATTTTGAACAAATTATCGAGCCTATAAAAGATGATTTGTTTTTTGTAGGTATAAGCACTATGACCGGATATCAGTTGAAAGGAGCGATTGAATTCTCAAAGTATATACGCTCAATATCCGATGTCGAAATTTGTTGGGGGGGGTGGCACCCAAGCATTCTCCCGGAACAAGTCCTTAAAGAGGACTACGTTGATTATGTTATAACCGGCCAAGGAGAAACGCCGCTTAGGGAATTTATTGAAAATAAATTAAATAACATGGCCGTGAATGATATATCCGGTTTGGGATATAAACATAACGGCAAAATCATTATCAATAGCCGAGATAAATATAAGGACCCTACGTGTCTTGGCGGAGATATTGATTTTTCGTTAATTGATATTAATAGTTATGCATCTAAAAGGTTAGCTGACGGAAAGAAATCCTTAACGTATTTATGCAGTCACGGGTGTCCGTACAGATGCGGATTTTGTAGCCAAGCCGTGATATATAACAGGAGATGGTATGGGGTTGGTATTGAGAAAATTGTAGACGATTTACGGTATTTCAAAACCGCGGGTGTAGATGTAGTATATTTTGGAGACGCCAATTTCTTTACTAACAGAGCTTTTGTACTTGAAATATGCAGCAGAATAATTAATGAAAAATTAGATATTGAATGGTCTGCCCAAGCTCATGTTAACACATTTCTGCGTCAATACAGCGATGCAGATATAAAAAAAATAAAAGAATCAGGATGTACACTCATAGCCATAGGTGCAGAATCTGGAGACCAACAAGTACTGGATGTAATCGCAAAACAATCAACTGTCGAGGATAATCTGAAAATCGTGAAGGTGTTAGCCGAACATGATATTATACCACATTTTTACACAATTGTTTGTTTTCCTATGAATCCCGAAAGAGATTTTGACTTGACAATTAACATGATTGGTAAGGCTCAATTTATAAATCCCAAACTTAGAAGCTCTATCAACTTCTACACCCCCTATCCTGGAACCGATTTGTATGATATTGCTTGCAAAAATGGGTTTAAGCATCTCGAAACTACTGAAGAATGGAGTAATCATCTAATTACACAAGCAAACATTCCGTGGCAGAAAATTGAATATCAAAGTAAGGTAAGCGATATAATGGCATTTTATCTACCAATGGCAAATCCGGAATTTGCTAATATCGTGCCGCCGAAGTTCAAACTGCTTGCAAAAATACTGTTAGCTTTATTTCATAAGAAAGCTTGTAAGCGTTTTAGAGATAATAATTTCGACAAACGATTTGAAGCGCTAATCTTCTTGAAAACGCTGTCTTTATTTAATAGGATTTTCCGGACTCAGTTTTATATCGGCAGACCATCCAGATAAAAAAATAAAAATGACAAGGTGATGATAATTATGATATTAAAGAAAAATCCATGGGTGATATCAAGGACTATAAATTCCATTGCTTCGGCGGTGTGGTGAAATTGATTCAGGTCGATATTGACTGGTTTACCGAACATAAGCGCAATCTTTATACTCCGGATTGGGGGTTGATAGATGCCTATTACGTTTATCTACCGAACACAAGCCTTACTATTGAAAGACCGAAAGCCTAAGCATTGAAATGGGAAGTTGGATGAAGATTAGCCCTCCAGTCTAAAGCAGATGGGCATAAGAATCAAAGTCATCTAAAACCCGGATGCCATCCTCATCCATTTCCAATTCATCAATAATTTGTTCGCGGGTTTTGGATTTGAGCAGCTTTCGGTGGATTTGAAAAACTAGTTGTTTGAGTTGACCGCGCTCTAAGCCTTGCTCTAAGCCTTGCTCTAAGCCTTGCTCTAAGCCTTGCTCTAAGCCTTGCTCTAAGCCGCGCTCCACACCTTCTTCCTTAGCTTTCGCCAACGCGTACTCTTGCAGTTGTTCCGCTGTAGGGTATAAAAAATCTATTAATGCCTGGTTAAACATCATGAATTCCTCCTTCTCTACTATACCGTGCAAATAACTGTTTCTTATGCACTGTTGCACCGCATAGTTAAACGCGGCTGTCCGAGTTTCACCCTCTGCTTGCTTGACCTCCATCTGTTTCAAAAAGAAGGAGTAACCGGCAAGTATATTGCTTGGCTGTTTGTCCGTTAGTTTATCGAAGTCTATATCGACCAACTTGGCGTTGACCCGCAGAAAGCTGTTGCCGAAGGTAAGGTATTGCTCGTTAAAAGTCTGTTTGCCGCTATAGATTATATAAAACTCCGGCATTGGGATATCGAAACTTGCGCCTCTTGACATACTCTTGCCCTCTGAGGTCAGCCATTGCTGCACCAGGCTTGTGTAGTACAGCAGGTCACGCTGCGCCACATTCCGTTTTGGGTTGCTGAGGTGTTCCGCCATTAAAATTAGCCGCTTATCAGATGTTATGTGGGATGCGTCGTTAATAAATGGGCGGTCAATTAGGTCTGAATCCAGAGCAAATGGTTTTAAGTCGTTTTTATCCAAGCGGAACCCGCTACAGGCTTCGTATAGGTCAATAAAATGTTCGCTTTGCCTAAATAAAGTATTGAATAAGGAAGCGTGCATGTTTCTTGATACTGTAGGTTCTTCAAGCAAGTTCCGCACCACCTTTTTATTAAAATAATTTTAGCTGAAACTCAAACACAAGTCAAATTAAAGGAGAACAAAAGAAATGAAAAAAACACAATACAACAAGCAATTTTATTCCGTACGGGAAAAAGCTGCCGTTCAGTCAGCGGAACAGGTTGTGCCTATTGTGCTAGAACACTTAAAACCCTCATGTATCATCGACATAGGGTGCGGAAACGGCTGCTGGCTATCGGCATTTGCCAAACAAGGTGTAAATGATTACATGGGAGTGGACGGCGGTGCTGTGGATAGCGAAAATTTGCTTATTTCGCCTGAGCATTTTTCTTCTGCTGATTTATCAAAAGAAACATACACACCTGGACGAAGATACGATTTAGTGGTTTCACTGGAAGTTGCAGAACATATCCCGGAAGATAAGGCAGATAGTTTCATTGAAATGCTTACAGGATTGGGTGATACTGTACTGTTTTCCGCAGCAATACCCGGGCAAGGCGGCGTTGGGCACGTTAACGAGCAATGGCAAAGCTACTGGGCGGCGAAATTCAAAAGCGCCGGATATGAAGCGCTTGACATCGTGCGCCCTTTGATTTGGGAAAATCCGAAAGTTAGCTACTGGTATAAGCAGAATATTTTGGTTTACTCGAAAAATCCGGATAATATCGACAAATCCCCCCCCCCC
>Ga0209755_10001037_pt1 | contig 46436 bp, 35 predicted proteins | sample TergutCo191P1_FD_187301 | JGI IMG/M metagenome (GOLD analysis project Ga0209755, IMG submission 187301) | Cornitermes sp. P1 segment gut microbial communities from Petit-Saut dam, French Guiana - Co191P1 (SPAdes) (version 2) | ecosystem: Host-associated > Arthropoda: Insects > Digestive system... | reverse complement strand
CTTGGTTAGTGACGATGCTTAGGGAAAACAAGGACTATTTATTTAAGGAGGGGTACATGAAAGACACTTACGCGGTTTTAAGGGATCTGGCGGACGAATGCGGGCTTACTGACGATATCCGGCGGGAGGGCTGGCAGGAAGCCGAGCAAAAGGGCTGGCAAGCTGGACAGCGGGAAGGCTGGCAGGAGGGTAGCAGGAACATTATCGAATTCCTCAGAAATGGGCATACCCTCGAAGAGGCCGAAAAAAAGTTCGCCCTGCACTAACACCCAAAACTCCGGGCGCGAAAATTGGGCCGCCCTTTTAGTTTACATGCCGTACGCGTCATGGAACATGGCTGGTAAGCATGACCGCCCCCGATTTCTGATTCAAAAAGCGCGGGTTGAGGCCGTTTGGCCCCGCCCGCGTTCTTTGTGTTGTGACGGCTTAGTCCCTGCTCATAAACAGGCGTATAATGTACCACAGCAGCACTATGAAGGAGGCAAAGAGCATTGCCCCCGCGCCGATATGCTGGTTGGTGTTGAACTGCGTCTTTATCTGATGCGTCTCGTAAAGGATCGTCGCGGACATGAGGATGATCATGGCTATGGCGAACCAGCTGCCTAATGATGCGCCTGTCAGCACAAAGATGACTATGGCCCCAACAGCTATAAACGAGCCGAACACTACGATGCTCTTAAGGAAGGAGAAGTCTGTCCTGCTCATAAACACGACTGCGGTCAGCGCCGCGAAGATGGTGAGGGTTGCCACAAGCGACGGCAGCAAAACGGAACCCGCCGCGTAAGACTCCACCACCACGAGGAGCGGGATGAAGATCAGCGCGTAGGCGGCTACATAGATGGCAAGCCCCAAGAGCTGCGAGCTCTTCTCCTTGGCGAATGTCAGTTTGCCGCCAAGATACGACGACAGCCAAAACACACCAAGCACCACAAGCCAGCTCACGCTGCTGATCGCGCTGAACACGGTGTAGGCTATTCCTGTGGTGAAGAGCGCGTAGAGGGTGAGCATCCAGGCGACGAACGCGCCGCCGGCCGTAAGGTAGGTCTTGCGGTAAAAGGCCGCCTGTTCGGCGGTCGGCACGTCCCTTACCAAGCAGTCGTCCCAGCGCGTGGACGCCACCGCCGCCAGCTGGTCGCCGCGGGCCTGGTACTGCCCAAAACCGTCAAACCGCTCCGGTTCAGCGCTCTGCGCCGCGGAACCGCCGCACCGTGCGCATACGGATGCACCGCCTGAGACCTCGGTGCCGCAATTTTGACATCTCATCATTCCCATAAAGCCCTCCCTTTTTGTTATTATGATACTGTTTATATCACACCGTCTCGTACTTCCCCGCCCCGTGCCGCTATTCAGGCAGTTTGACCCCGTAGACGAAGATCCCCAGCCGGTCGGCCAGTTCGATTGTATCGGCCACGTCGTCGGCGATGGTCCTGCCGGCTTCGATGAATACCCCGGAGAGGCCGTATTTTGCGATGGTTTCTACGGTTCCGGTTCCCACGACCGGCAGGTCGGCGCGGTCGTCCTGGCCCGGTTCCATGATCTTGGCCATGAAGCCGCCGCTACCCTCCCCCGCCATCCGCCGTTTCTCGGTGGCCCGTTTAGCGAGGTCGTCGGTTCCTTTGATGTTCTCGAAGGCGAGAATCTCGCCATTGTGGATGATGACGGCCTGCCCCTCGCCGGTGCGCGCGTAGTCGAGTATGGTTCCCAGGTTCTTGTCGAAAGCGGCGATGTCGGCGGCGGCGGGGGCGGTTTTGCCTAAGGGGCCCTCGCCTATGAGGAGTTCCGGCATAAGTTCCTGGATCGACCTGACGCGGACCCCCCGGCGGTCGAACATGGAGAGGATTATGGTAAAGACGCCCTTGTGCCGGTTTTTCATGAATAGCAGCCGGGCGGCGATCTTGGCTACGTCGAGGCTGGGGCGGAGCTTGGCCTGGGCGATACCCCCTATCATCACGACCTCGCGGACGCCTTTCTTCTTAAAGTGCCGGATTATCTTAGATACGCTAGTGATATAAAAATCATGGTAATGCGCGGTATCTACCTCCTCCTTCAGCCGGCTGTCGGTTTCGCCCTTGATGCCGGCGATGAAGAGTTCGCGGCCGTTACGTTTCGCCCAGACGGCGAACTGGAACGGAAGTCTGCGGTTTCCGGCTATAAGGCCTATCGGGGCGCCGGTGTTAGCGTTTGGCATATAAATCCTCCTGTCTGGCTGATGCCTTGATAACCCAAAAATAATATTTGCCGCGGGCGCCGGGTGGATACTTCGAAAAAATCCCGGGAAACCACTATTTTTAAAAAAAATGCGAAAACCGCCCACCCGCCGTATACTATATATTATAATCTAATATATTCCGGGCGTTGGGTGTTGTGTCTTTTAATTTACTGTTTCGGGAGCATCAAGAGGCGGCATTAATGATAAATTGGTTCAAAAACGTAAAGATACGGAACAAATTTTTTCTCGTTTTCAGCGTCTTTATGGTGCTTGTGGCCTGCGTCATTACATACGCCCTGGTCTCCATCAACGCGCTGACGACCGGCTACATTCGCATCACCGACGGGCCGAACAAGCGGCTTCTGCTCTCCTCTTACGCAACCGTGGACCTGTCGAACATCCGCAAGAGCACTATCTCCATGACCGCGAGCGCCGGCAACGCCGAGGCCACGCGGAGCCATTTTGTGGATTGCAACAACTCGAACGAAAAGCTCCTCAAGAATCTGGACGACTGGCATAAGAACCTGACGGCCGACCGCTCCCTGCCGGAGGACGTGCGGACCGTACAGCTGGCGAACCTGGAAGAGGTACGCGGGCGGCTCGCCGAGTACATGGGCTACGTCAAGGAGATGTACGAGGCCATGGTGATAATGCCGAACAAGCAGCTTGTGGCCGAGCTCAACGCGAAATGCAGGCCTCTGGGGGACCAGCTAATGAACCAGCTGGGGACCAACCGGACCGACACGGAAATGCTCATCGACCATCAGGCCGGCGGCATCAGCGAGAAGGCGCGGATAACCTCAATTATCATGGCCATCCTCGCCGTAGTCATCCTGCTCTTCTCGCTCACCCGCGACATCAGCATCTCGTACCTTATAACGTCGCCTATCGGGCGTATCAACAAGTCCATAAGCGAGATCGAGAAGGGCAACCTCAGCTACCCCATACGGCTCAACTACGGTGACGAGCTGGGGCAGCTCTCCAACCACATAGGCGACATGGTAGACAAGATCTCGGAGCTGAACTCGTCGCTCACCATCCTCGACCACGTGGAGGTTATGGCCTTCGTGACCGACCTTGAGTACAATATAATCTTCGTTAACAACCACTTTGCTGCGCTTATGGGCGTTGAGCGCAGCGCCTGCATAGGCCGGAAGTGCTACAAGATTTTATGCGGCGGGCACATCAGCGATCCATGCCCTTCCTGCCCTATGCCGGAGATGTTTCCCAGGCGCAGGGAGTTCCCTCTCAGGGAGTGGGAGCGGTCGCTTACGATAAACGGCAAGCCGGCGTGGTACGCCTGCCGCTCCTCCATCATCCGCTGGACGGACGGGGAGCCGGTGCTCTTCAACGCCTACACAGACGAAACGGCGCAAAAGCAGCACGCCGACGAGCTAAGCGACGCCGCGCGCATCGCCAGGGAGGCCTCGCAGATCAAGTCTTCCTTTCTGGCCAACATGAGCCACGAGATACGCACACCCATGAACGGTATCATAGGGTTCTCCGAGCTCGCGCTTGACGTGGGGGACGTCCCGCTCAAAGTACGGGACTATTTAGACAAGATCAAGGCCAGTTCCGAGGGACTTTTGGGGATAATAAACAACATACTCGACATCTCGAAGATCGAGGCGGGCAAGATAGTGCTCGAGGCCATCCCGTTCGACCTGCACGATGTGTTCAGGATCTGCCAAAATATGGTTATGCCGCGGGCCGCAGCCAAGGGCATCTCCCTCTTCAGCTACTCGGAGCCATCCCTCGACCGCAAGCTCGTGGGCGACCCCGTGCGGCTTCGGCAGGTGCTCCTGAACCTCTTGACCAACGCCATAAAGTTCACGAACAACGGGATGGTGAAGGTACTGGCGAACATCGTCAACCGGCAGGATAACAACGATAGTGTGACCGTGCACTTTGAGGTTAAGGACAACGGGATAGGGATGAGCGAGGAACAGCTCGCCCGTGTGTTTGACCCGTTCACGCAGGCCGACAACAGCACCACGCGCAAGTACGGCGGCACGGGCCTTGGGCTCACCATTACCAAGAATTTCGTGGAGATGATGGGCGGCGAGCTTAAGGTTGAGAGTACCGTGGGGTTAGGCAGCAAATTCAGCTTCGACATCGCCTTCCCCACCTGCGAAGACGGCGTGGATACCGAGCTCCTCGACGAGGCAAACACCGCAGAGAAACCCATGTTCAACGGGGAAATTCTGGTCTGCGAGGACAACGAGATGAACCAGATCGTCATCACGGACCATCTGGCGAGGGTTGGGATACGTACAGTGATCGCCGAAAACGGCAAGGCGGGTGTAGACTTAGTATCTTCGCGCATGGAGCGCGGCGAGAAGATGTTCGACATCATATTCATGGACATACACATGCCGGTGATGGACGGCATAGAGGCTGTGCAGAAGCTCGCCGAGATAGGCTGCAGCATACCGGTAATCGCGCTGACGGCAAACATCATGACCACCGACCGCGAGACGTACAGCCTGCACGGCATGAAGGAGTACCTGCCCAAGCCGTTTACCGCGCACGAGCTCTGGAGCTGCCTGCTCAAATACATGAAACCGGCCGGACGCGAGGCTGCATCGTCATCCTCTGGGCTGGCGGCTTTCGCGGGGGTATCGCAGACGGAGGAGGACTTCAAGCTGCGCATGCGCCTCATTACGAACTTTTTGAAGCACAACCGCTATAAAGACAGCGAGATAAGGGGCGCTATAGCCTCACGGGACATAAAGCTGGCGCACAGGATCGCCCACACCATAAAGGGCGTGGCGGGGCTCATAGGCCAAACGCGCCTGCAGAGCGCCTCTTTCAAACTGGAACGCGCGCTCGCGGAGAACGATGTTGACGGAGCGCTCAAGATAATGCCATCGTTCGAATCGGAGCTGAAAAAGACGCTCTGCGAGCTAACAGCATTCATCGAGACGGTCGATACGGCACATACCGGCGAGGCGCAGGACGCGCCGGTTGACGCGGCCCAAGCGCTCCCGCTGCTCGAAAAACTACGGCCCATGCTGTCCAACGGTGATACCGACTGCCTCGAAATGCTGGAAGGGTTCAAGCACCAGCCTCTCTTTGCGCAGCTGGCTGAGCATATTGAAAATTATGATTTTGAACCGGCGCTGCAGGCACTGGACGAGATAAAGAAAGGTTTGGGAGGGTAATTCCATGACCGTCAGCGGCGAACAGAAGCGCTTCAGCGTACTCGTTGTAGACGACGAAACGTCCAACATCGACGTGCTAAGCTACATACTTAAAGATAAGTACAAACTTTTCATTGCGAAAAACGGCGTGAGCGCCGTCAAGATAGCCAAAGACAACCAGCCCGACCTCATCCTGCTCGACATAATCATGCCGGGCATGGACGGCTACGAGACGCTCGCGCAGCTCAAAGAGTCGAAGATAACGAACAGCATCCCCGTCATATTCGTTACGGGGGAGGATAGCAAGGAGCACGAAACAAAGGGACTGAATCTGGGGGCGGCAGACTACATAACCAAGCCCTTCCACAACGTAATTGTGGAGGCGCGCGTGCGCACGCAGATGATGATAGTGGAGCAGATGCGGATCATTGAGCGCATGAGCATCACCGACGAGCTGACCGGCCTGCCGAACCGCCGCTATTTCAACGACCAGCTGGCCAGGGAGTGGGAGCGCGCCATCCGCGACACGTCCCCGGTCACGCTGATCATGATAGACGTGGACAACTTCAAGTCTTACAACGACGCCTTCGGCCACCCGCAGGGCGACGCGCTCCTGAAGGCGGTCGCGTCGGTGTTCAAGAGGTCACTGAAGCGCCCGGCAGACTTTGCGGCGCGCTGGGGCGGCGAGGAGTTTATAATCCTGCTGCCCCACACCGGTATCGACGGCGCGACGGAGGTAGCCGAGCGCGCGCGCACCGGCGTTGACGCGCTGGTTATCCCCTGTGAGGACGGCACACTCACGAGCACCACCATAAGCATAGGCGTAAACACCGAGCAGCCCGTTCTCAACCTGCCGGTCGCGGGGTTCGTGTCGCGGGCCGACAGGGCGCTCTACGCGGCCAAAAACGCTGGTAAAAACAGAATTTGCATATACAAGGAGGGGATGTAAATATGGAAGAAGAGAGAAAGCTCAGTATCCTGATCGTCGATGACGATAATTTCAACATCGACGTCCTCAGCCGCATCCTTGCAGAGCGGTACAAGATTCTGGTGGCTAAGAACGGGCCGCAGGCGGTAAAGATCGCCCACGACGCCGTGCCCGATCTTATCATGCTCGACATCATCATGCCCGGCATGGACGGCTACGAGGTGCTCGCCGGGCTAAAAAAGTCCGAGCAGACCAAGGGCATCCCGGTCATCTTCATCACCGGCCAGGACAGCCGGGAGGACGAGATCAAGGGGCTGACGCTCGGCGCGGTAGACTACATCGCCAAGCCCATCCACAGCCTCGTGGTGGAGGCGCGCGTCAACACGCACATGCGCAGTCTCGAACAGATGCGCACAATAAAGCGCCTCAGCACTATAGACGAGCTGACCTCTCTGCCCAACCGGCGGTATTTCAACGACCAGATGAACAAGGAGTGGGGCCGTGCCATCCGCGAAACGGCGTGGCTGAGCCTGCTCATCATAGACATAGACCACTTCAAACAGTACAACGACGCCCACGGCTTCCCGCAGGGCGACACGCTGCTCAAGGCGGTGGGCGGGGTATGCGGGCAGGCGCTCAAGCGCGCGGCCGACGTCGTGGCCCGGTGGGGCGGCGAAGAGTTCACCCTGCTGCTCCCCCGCACCGACACCGGGGGCGCAATGGACGTGGCCGAGCGCATCCGCAAAAGCATAGAGGATCTCGTAATCCCCTGCGCAGACGGCACGCCCACAAAAACGACCGTAAGCGTCGGCATAAACGCGGAACAGCCTATCGTAAGCGAAAAATCGTCGGTGGGTTTCGTGTCGCGGGCCGGCAAGGCGCTCGGCATGGCCAAAAAAAGCGGGCGCAACCGGGTCTGTGTCTATAAACCCGACGGGAGTGAGGATGCGGTCAGCTAAACCTGACGGAAGATGCCGAGGCCCAAAAATATCCCATAATTAATAGATATTATCCGGCCCTGAATACTATACTAATATTATTGCTATATAATTCAAAGAATAAGGCAAGGAGCATACAATGAGTGCGCCGGATATACTTCGCTGGTACATAGATGCCATCACCGCCAACCGCAAGGAGACGAATTTCACCCTCTCCACCGCCGATGAGCTTCTGGGGCTTGCTACGCTCGTCAACAGGAAGAAGGACGATTTTTCGGGCAAGACCATTACGCTCAAGGGGGACATAGACCTCTCCAGGTATGAAGATTGGGTTCCGATAGGGGTTTTCGCCGATGACGAGCACAAAAAGTTCTCCGGGACCTTCGACGGCGCAGGGCACATCATAAGCAACCTTACCATAACGAGCCCCGACGGCCTCAGCGGCCTGTTCGGGTTTATAAGCGGCGGTACGGTGAAGAACCTCGGGCTTACCGGCGTGAACATCCACCGTGCCGGCGAGTATGTGGGAAGCATAGCGGGGAGCATCGTCAACTACGCCAAAATGATAGCCTGCTACGCCACGGGCGCGGTTCGCGGCACCGACAAGGTGGGCGGCCTTGTCGGCAACGTTGGCAACAACAGCAGCGTGACCGGCTGCTACTCGGTCTGCACGGTGAGCGCTGTGAACAGGGCCGGTGGGGTCGTGGGGGCCGCAAGCTACAGCGACGTAGCCGGATGCGCCGCGCTGAACCCCGAGGTGTGCGCCCCCGGGATGCACGGGCGCGTGGCCGCCAGTGTAGACAGCGCGCAAGCGGTCTCAAACAACGCGGCCTTCGCCGGGATACTGAAGAAAGACGGCTCCACCAGATGGCAGCGCACGGGCGCGGGCGCGGTAGACGGCGTCAGCCTCACCGCCGACCAGATCAAGGCCGACCCCACAATCGGCGGGCGGTTCAAGGGCGAAAACGGCTGGACAACCTCCCCAGGCACCCTCCCGGGCCTCGGCGGCAAGACAGAAGAACTGCCGGAACATTTGAAGTAACCCACGGCAGGGCAGCCGCCGGACGGTAAATTGGGAGCAGGGTCCAAAAATTATTTGCCTGTTATATTATAGATTATCCCTGTATACCATTTATTATATTTAATACCGGTTGACCTGTACCTGTTGATTCGTGAGAGGGTTGTAATTGAGCCGTTTATTCTCTTTTTTGGCAATTCATAGCCGGTACACGCTGTTTTTTATCGTTATGGCGATAGCGACGGCCTCCTCCCCCGCCCCCGTACGGGCCGAAAGCGAGGTTTTCCCCATCCCCGATATCATAAAGAACAACGTGGCGTTCTGGATCCGCATATACACCGAGGTCTCCCTGCAGGAGGGGTTGCTGCACGACCGCGACTACCCGCAGGTAGTCTACGAAAAGTCCCCCACCGGCGACCGCACCGGCAAGGCGCGCAGCGAGTACCTCAGCGGGCGGATGAAAATCTACTCCGACGCGATAGCCAAAGTGCGCGACTCGTCGCAGGAAAAATGGGGCACGGTGGAGAAGCAGGTGGCCGAGATGTTCAAAAATCTCCCCAAAGAGGCGCTCGCCGACGCCGAAACGCGCATACGCCACCAGACAGGCCAGCGCGAGCGGTTCAGGCAGGGGTTCGAACGCTCCGGGATGTACCTCGACACCATTGCCGCCATCATGAAGAAGCACGGCGTCCCCGAAGAGCTCAAGTACCTCCCCCACGTCGAGTCCTCCTTCGACGCCACGGCCTACTCACGTGTAGGCGCGGCGGGGCTTTGGCAGTTCATGCGCTCTACGGGGCGCGGCTACCTGAGGATAGACTACATGATAGACGAGCGCAGCGACCCCATACTCTCCTCCGTCGCCGCGGCCAAGTTCCTGCGCAACAACCACGACATACTGCAGTCCTGGCCGCTCGCCATCACCGGCTACAACAGCGGCCCCAACGGTATGCGCCGCGCCATAGAGACGCTCGGCACCCGCGACATCGCCATTATATTGGAGAAACACGAGAGTTCGTCTTTCAAGTTCGCGTCAAAAAACTTCTACGCCTGCTTCCTCGCCGTGTTAGCGATAATGGAGCAGCCCGACAAGTACCTCAAAGGCGTCAAGCCCCGCCCCCGCTGGGAAGCAACGAGCATCCGTGTCCCTTTCGCAATAAAACCCGCCGCTCTGTGCAAATCGCTGGGGGTCTCGGAGCAGGACTTCAAGCGCCTCAACCCGAGCTTCAGGCCCGTGGTGTTCAATGAGCAGAGGCCCATCCCGGCCGGATACGCGGTAAACCTGCCCGGCACCATAAACGGCGCCGAGGCGCTCGCGGCCATAAGCGCCGGCACTCCCCCGCCCCAGCGGGCCGCGGCGGCAAGAGAGCTCGAACACGAGACAAACGATGGCTACTACAAGGTCGCCGGCGGCGACAACCTGCAGGCGATATCGCGGAGGCTCGGCGTGTCTATGGCGGATCTCGCGGAGGCCAACAATATAACAAATTCGAGCAGGATATACGTTGGGCAGGTGCTGCGGGTGCCGCTGCCGTCAGCCTCAACGCCGGCAGCCGCGGCATCAACAGTAAAAACCGATACGATGCGGATAGCGCCCATACCCGCGCCCGACACAGCAAAAACCGCCGCGGCGCCGGCCAGGAAGCCTGATACTGCGAAGGCCTCCGTATCAACACCGCCTAAACCCGATACCGCGAAAGCCGTTGCCGTACCAACAAAGAAACCGGATACCGTAAGGACGGCGCCGAAACCGGTTCCCCCGCCCGAACCGCCGGTACTCAGCAACGTCCGCCTGACGATAAAATGGCCGGCACCCGCCCCGAAAAAAGCGGAGGCAACGGTTAAAGCAATGCCCGCGGCCAAAGATACCGTCAAGGCGGCCAAGGCACCGCCCCCCAAAGACACCGCCGCCGCCGAACCGACTCTGGCCGACGTCCTCTCCGCCGCCGCTGCCGTCCGCGTGGCGGAACCGGGCCCCGCGCCCGACCCCGACCCCTCCGGCAAGCCGTCCACCGACACCCGCTTCGACGCCGACGCCTACGACCTCACCGTCAGAGTAACCCCTGCGGCGGCCCGCATCCGCGTCAACGTAGACGAGAACATCACACAAATCGCCTCGTGGATGCGCGCCTACGTAGCCGACATCCGCACGGCGAACGACATGGGGCCAAACGACGCCTTAACGCCGGGGCGCCTGATCAACATCCCGACCACATCCTCGTCGCACATAAACAAGTTCGAGACCAGCCGCCTGCAGTACCACATGGCGATAGAGGAGGACTTCTTCGCGCGCTACGACGTAACCGATTTCGACCAGTTGACCGTAAAATCCGGCGACAACCTGTGGCGTATATGCCGCGCCGCGCAGATCCCGATGTGGCTGCTGCGGAAGTACAACCGCGGCCCGAACTTCTACAACTTGCAGCCCGGTAACCGCCTGTGGATACCCAAAATAGCCCCCAAAGCCGATACGGTGGAGGGGATGAACCTGTTCGACGATACCGTTACCGAGTCGGACGAGTAGCGGCGGCACGGGCGGCACCAATATTTTGGGGGGCGTTATTTGACTTTTGCGGTGCTATATTAATACAATATGAATATAGTCTCAATCAGCAGCACCCATTAAGCAATGTGAGGACGCAATGAAGAAGTTTTTCGCAATTTTACCGGTTTTGGCTATATCATCCGCCCTGTTCACCTCTTGCGGCGACGCAAAAAAAACTACCGAGCCCCTTATAGGCATCGCCATCCCCGAAACCCACGTAACACGCTGGGTTAAAGACGGCAGCTCCCTCAAGGCCGAGGCCGAAAAACGCGGCTACCGGGCGCAGGTCCAGCACGCCGACGCAGATCAGGATATCCAGAACCGGCACATCCAAAGCTTCATGTCCGTAGGGGCGAAGCTTTTGGTGGTGGGCTCCGTAGACGAGAACGCCGCCCCCGTAATCGCCGAGGCGAATAAGAAGGGCGTGGAGGTTATAGCTTACGACCGCCTTATCCCCAACTCGGAAGACTACGACTACTACATCACGTTCAACAACTTCAAGGTGGGCGTGCTTATGGGGCAGGCCCTCGCCGCCGCGCTGAACCTCGACGCGAGGCACGAAGCGCCCAAAAACATCACCCTGTTCGCCGGGGCCCCCACCGACGGCAACGCCTTCTTTTTCTACGACGGCGCGATGTCGGTGCTTAATCCTTATATAGAGCGCGGCGTACTTAAGGTGGTCGGGCCGTACGCCAAGACCTCCGACGACCGGGAGAACTTCCTCAAAATAGCCACCGAGAAGTGGCTGACGCCTGTGGCCAAGGCCAGAATGGAGGAACTCCTGAAAAACGAGGCCGCCGGCGTAACCTTAGACGCGATTTTGGCCCCCAACGACAATTTGGCCCGCGCCGTCATGGAGGCGGTCAAGGCGGACCCCAAATACGCGGCAAAACTGCCGCTCGTCACGGGGCAAGACGCCGAGTTTGAGAACGCCATGCTGATAAAAAACGGGCAGCAGCTCTGCACTATCTTCAAAAATACGGCCATTTTGGCCGAGGCGGCAATAATTCTGGCCGACCAGATACTCAAGGGCGAGACCCCGAACATCCCGGTGGCGTACCTCGCGACCGGCGACCTTGAAAAGCTCGGCAATACCGGAAAAAAGGTAGTAAAAACCTACCTGCTCGACCCGGTATTGATAACAAAGGACAATCTTAACATCCCCATTGAGGCTGGGTTCTACACGGCGGCGGAGACATCCGAATTGCAAAAATAACGCATTAATTCCGCCACCCCAAAATGTGCCTCTTGACGGGGCGCATTTTTTTATTACAAATATTTTTCTCTGCACCGCCTGCCATAATATATTTTATATATCTTTTTATATTTGTACGGTATTTCAATTATAACCATATTAACAATCACCCCATTTAGGAGGTTGTATGGAAAGTTTAAACCCGCTGTTGCTGTTGTACGGAGCGATAGGCGCCGCGGTTCTGGCCCTGTTGTTCGCGATTTGGAAGACTGCTTGGGTAAACAAGCAGGACGCCGGTACCGACAAGATGAAGGAGATCGGCGGTTACGTGCGCGAAGGCGCGATGGCGTTTTTGGGCCGTGAGTACAAAACTCTCGGAATATTCATCGCCTGCGTGGTAATCCTGCTCGCGGTCGGTTACAAAGGCCAGGAAAAGCTTGTAGCGGCTTCCTACATCGTGGGTGCCGCCTGTACCATGCTTGCCGGTTTCTTCGGGATGCGCGTGGCGACCAAGGCCAACACGCGTACCGCCAACGCCGCCCGTAAGGGCCTGCAAGACGCGCTGGCCGTGGCTTTTGCCGGCGGCTCCGTTATGGGCATGTGCGTCGTGGGTCTCGGCGTTCTCGGCCTCGGCGGGCTGCTTGTGGGCTACTGGCTTATGTTCGGCGTCACAAACGACGCGGACGGCGCGATGCTCCTCAGCCAAACCGTACTCCCTATAATAAACGGTTTCGGTCTCGGCGCGTCCACCATGTCGCTCTTTGCGCGCGTTGGCGGCGGCATCTACACCAAGGCTGCCGACGTCGGCGCCGACATTGTGGGTAAGGTAGAGGCCGGCATCCCCGAAGACGACCCCCGCAACCCCGCAACCATCGCCGACAACGTGGGCGACAATGTGGGCGACGTGGCGGGCATGGGCGCGGACCTGTTCGAATCTTATGTGGTCGCCATCATCGGCGCGATGGTCATCGGCGCGGCCGCTGGCAGCGTCGCCCTCGTCGTCCTGCCGCTCGTCCTGGCGGGCGCTGGTATCATCATGTCCATCATCGGCACCTTCTTCGTGCGCACCAAAGAGGGCGGCAGCCCCCAGAAGGCGCTCAATACGGGTACGTTCGGCGCTGGCATAGCCATGGTCCTTGTCTCCTACCCCATCATTAACTTCATGGCCCCCAACCAGTCCATCGGCATCTTCGTCGCGACGATCGTCGGCCTTGCCGCCGGCATCGCCATCGGCCTGATCACCGAGTACTACACCGCCGAGAACAGGAAGCCGGTCGCGAAAATCGCCGAAGCCTCCACTACCGGCCCCGGCCCCAACATCATCTCCGGCCTCAGCACCGGCATGATGTCAACGGCATTCCCCACCCTCGTTATCGGCATGGCCATCTACATTGCCTATAACTTCGGCAATTCGCACGGCGGCATCGGGCTCTACTGCATAGCCATCGCCGCGGTCGGCATGCTCGCGACCACCGGCATCCAGCTCGCGGTTGACGCCTACGGCCCCATCGCCGACAACGCTGGCGGCATGGCCGAAATGGCCGAGCTCGACAAGGAAGTGCGCAAGCGCACCGACAAACTCGACGCAGTCGGCAACACCACCGCCGCCATCGGCAAGGGTTTCGCCATCGGCTCCGCGGCGCTCACCGCCATCACGCTATTCGCGGCGTTCAGGGAGAGCTACAATGTTCTGGCCATCAAGGCCAACCCGAATGCGTCCCCCCTCTCCATTGACGTTACCGACCCGTCGGTGATGATCGGCATGTTCATCGGCGCGATGGTACCGTTTGTATTCTCCGGCTTCGCCATGGGCGCCGTAGGCCGCGCCGCGATGGCGATGGTGAAGGAAGTGCGCCGCCAGTTCAAGGAGATCCCGGGCCTCATGGAGGGCAAGGCGAAACCTGAGTACAAGAAGTGCGTAGACATCTCCACCGCCGCGGCCATCCGCGAGATGATCGCCCCGGGACTTCTGGGCGTCATCACCCCGGTCCTCGTCGGCCTCATAGGCGGCCCGGAGATGCTCGGCGGCGTTTTTGCCGGAGCGACAGTCTCCGCCGTCATGATGGCCCTCTTCATGGCCAACGCCGGCGGCGCATGGGATAACGCCAAGAAACATATCGAAGGCGGAGCCCACGGCGGCAAAGGCAGCGACCCCCACAAGGCAGCCGTCATCGGCGACACCGTAGGCGACCCGTTCAAAGACACAGCGGGGCCGTCGCTCAACACGCTGATGAAGCTCATCTGCGTCGTCGGGCTGGTAATACTGCCGATCATCGTTTCGCTCCACGTAAAATAAGCCGTTTTTACGGGATTGATATTGATTATTGCCGTGCAGGGCGGGGTTTTATACCCGCCCTTTTTTTATTTGGGATTGAACCTGCGATTTTGGCATCGTGTCGCCTGACAGGCGACATTTTTAGCGGAGTAATATTTTTATTTGTAGATAGCAGCTAATTTTATTATATTTAGTAATAAGAGACAAAACGTCTCATCCGTGAATTTTGTTTTACGTGCTACGTCAACGTTTAAAGAGGTCGATTATGGATGTTAATGAGATAAAAAAGCTAATTAAGGCACTGGGATTCGGCCCGAAAGAGAATTTTCAGGGTATTTCCGAAAAGGTATATGCCGGCGGTTATGCCATCTTGGTAGATTTTGAAAAACAAATTATAAATTATGGGAACAAAATACAGGCAGAAAGCAAAACTACGCAAAACTTTTCGCAGCCGGAAAATTTTGTAGTGCTGGAATGTGTGGATCGGCTGCTTGAAAAAGGGTATCGACCGGAGAATATCATTCTGGAAAAAACATACCGCGCAGGACGCGGTAAATCAGACAGGTTAGATATCTGCGTAACCCATGATGACGGTTCGGAATACCTGCTTATTGAGTGTAAAACATACGGCAAGGAATTCGACAGGGAACTCGCCAATATGAAAAAGGACGGCGGGCAGCTTTTTACATATTTCAAATTCACCAACAAACCTGATCTTCTTATGCTTTACGCTTCTGAATTAAAAGGGCAAAAAATTGTTTATCGTAATGAAATCGTGAAAATTGAAGACGGTTATCGTACCGGTGACGTAAAGGATTTCTATAAAAAGTGGAATAAATCGGCACAAGACAACGGCGTTTTTGAAAAACATATAAAGACCTATAATTTTAATAATGAACCTTTTACCAAAAGGCAGCTAAAAGAGCTGACTGAAGACGAGGGTAAAAAATTATTCCACGGATTTGCGACTATTTTACGCAAACATTCCGTATCCGATAAACCGAATGCGTTTAATGTGATCTTCAACCTTTTTCTTGCAAAACTCTATGATGAGCAAAAGCGCAATGATCAGGAGCTGGAATTCCAATGGAAACAAAATGATGACCCTGTAGATTTTCAGGTACGGTTATATAATCTACACAAAGAAGGGCTATTTGATTTTTTGAAAAAGGAAATAGAGGGGATAAACGATAAAGATTTTGAAAATAAATCGGGAACGGATCTTAGGGAAGCAAAGAAAAAAATCTTAAAAATAAATAAGCATTTTGATATAAAAAATGTATTAGATGACGATAGTTTTATACAAAATCACAGAGTTTTACTTGAAGTAGTAATGTTGTTGCAGAAATATCAAATTCGTTATCCGCGAAAGCAGAAATATCTTAGCGAATTTTTTGAGCTTCTTCTAACAACCGGTTTAAAGCAAGAGGTCGGGCAGTACTTTACTCCCCCTCCTGTTGCAAAATTTATCGTAAAATCTCTTCCTTTGGCCGCTATGGTAGAACAAGCCGTAAATCAACCGACCCCGTCGCTTCCCGCTGCAATTGACTATGCCGCAGGAAGCGGGCATTTTATCACAGAAATTTTGGAAGAATATCAGGATATTATTGAAAAATTAGATGCTGCCGATTTTTATCCTAAAACCCAAAAGGTAGTAAATTCATGGAAAGCCGACCAGTATAACTGGGCTGCCTCTTATGTATACGGTATAGAAAAAGATTATCGCCTTGTAAAAGTGGCAAAAGTTGGCTGCTATTTCTATGGCGACGGATTGGCACAAGTTATTCACGGCGACGGCCTCGATAGTTTCGAGAAATCAACCTCTTACGTTGGATTGTTAAAAGACAACGCTAAAAAACCGCAATTTTCCGTACTCGTTTCCAACCCGCCCTATTCCGTTGATTATATAAAAGATGATATGGAGTATATAGGTGTACAGGATGATTTTAAATTATTCAAAAACCTTACCGATAACAGCAGTGAAATAGAGGCCTTATTTGTTGAGCGTACAGCTCAATTATTAAAAGTAAACGGTGTGGCAGGCATAATATTACCGAGTACAATTTTAAGCAACAGCGGAATTTACGCCAAAGCGCGTGAAATCATTTTACAGTATTTCGATATTGTTGCGATTACTCAATTAAGCGGAAATACATTCATGGCTACCAATACAAACACAGTCATACTGTTTTTACGCAAGAGAGATATGGACGAAATAAAGCGAATAGAATCCGCCGCTTATAACCTCGCCGAGGACTATGCTAAAACGGGCAAAGACCTGACAATAAACGGAATTGAAAAACCAGCTCGAAAATATTTGGACTATACCGGCGAAACCGAAGTAGACCCCGAAAAATTTTATTATTTTGTACTAAATTACCGCCAAAAGGCAGTGATAGTGAAAACGGGTGAAAAAGACGCTGAGAAACTATTTCTCGGCTATGAATTTTCTAATCGCCGCGGCGGGGAAGGCATCCATCCAATACAGCGTGGCAAAACCATTGATGAATGCACAAAATTATATGATGACTGCGAAAATAAAACAAAAGCCAACTTTTATATAAGTAAAGCGTTTAACAACAATTTTCCAAAAATCCACGATTCCTTGAAAGACAATGTTTTTTATGTGAATTTAGTTGATATGTTAACTTTTGATCGCGAAAAATTTGACAAGAACATTTCACTTATGGTAAAAAAAAAAATAGAGATCAATAGTAAGTGGGGATTAGAAAAATTAGGGAAAATATCCAAAATAATTAGAGGTGTTACTTATTCAAAAGACGATCAAACTTTAAACAAAACAAATAAAATCATATTAACAGCAGATAATATTACCTTAAATGGTTATTTAGAGATAAAAAAACAAGTATATCTTAACAATAATTTTGACATTTCGGATGAGAAAAAATTAAAAGCAAATGATATTTTTGTTTGTTTTTCAAGTGGCAGTAAAGAACATTTAGGAAAGGTTGCTTTTATTAAAGCCAGCACAAATTATTACGCTGGCGGTTTTATGGGTATTTTGCGAGTGTTCGAGGATTATAATTCAAAATATATATATTTGTTGCTAAATACTGTATTACGACAATCGGTGCGAGATATTGGCAGTGGTTCAAATATTAATAACTTATCAAGTGTTATTAATAACATTAAGATCCCTCTCCCTCCCAAAGAAATACAACAAAAGATTGTAACCGAAATAGAGGTATTGGAAAAGAACGAGGAAAAAAACAGAAAAGAAATCCTAAAATACAATGAACAAATACATGAAATTATAAATAATTTAAATGCCTCAACAACAATAAAATGTTATTTTGAGGTAAACACAGCTACTATAAATCCAACAGTAAAATGGGAAAATGAATATTTTACTTACGTAGATATTGACAGCGTTGGTAAAGGAAACGGTTATGTTGACTTTAATCAGAAAATACTAGGAAAAGATGCTCCATCAAGAGCTCGAAGATTGGCAAAAAACAAAACCGCAGTAATTTCTACTGTTAGGCCATATTTAAAAAGTTTTGCATTTCTAGATTCTGTACCGGAAAAAACCATATTTTCAACTGGTTTTGCATTGCTAAACTCTATCTCTGAAAACAAATACATTACAAAATTCATCTATTTGTTATTTATGTTTTCAGACGACTTAATGAAACAAATAAAAAATGTAATGCCAAAATCCGCTTATCCAAGCATAAATGTAAAAGATATAGAAAATTTCAAAATTCCTCTTCCGCCTATATCGGAGCAACAAAAAATCGTTTCTAAAATAGAACGTCTTGAAACGCAAATCGCCGAAGCGCAGAAAACCATTGACGAAATGCCTGCTGCAAAAAATGAGGTATTGAAAAAATATCTATCGGCATAACCGGGACACTATCACATCAATCCCCATCCCCCCGTCAATAACAACAACATTATCCCCGGCAGGCTCCTCCAAATCATCAAATTGGGATTGTATTAATGAGGGCGGCATGAAGTGGTTTTGGCGGGATGATACCCGCTGATTGATAATATCAATGCCGCATTTCAGATAGATGAATTTTATTGATGCGGGAGGATGTCCCCCAACAAGAATATCCCTGTACCTCTGTTTTAACGCCGAACATGCCATCACTAATGATCTATCCGCCGACACATATTTGGTGATGATTGATGATAACGCCTCTAACCATTGCCGCCTGTCATCATCACCCAGCGGCCTCCCCTGTTTCATCTTAGAGATATTTTCGGGCGGATGGTAATCGTCCGCATCCGCAAAATCAGCACCGATACGTTTCGCCAATAATGACCCTATGGTAGATTTTCCGCAGCCGGATACGCCCATCACAATGTAAATCATAAGATATGCCCCGTAATCAGGCAGGGGCGACCGCCCCTGCATCGATGTCAGTATCATCACCAGCAATCATTATCATTTGTCAAGAGACGGCAACGCATCGTCCGCCTTGATGACCTTCGTCTCGAACCGCAGCTCACGCAAAAGATTGGCCTCTTTGCGGTGGTGCTCGCCCAGCATCATCGTGAAGTGCGGGAACTCTAAGCGCTTGGGGTAGTTTGCGCGCAGGTTTTCGAAGAATTTGGTCTGCTCTTCCTTCGGGGCCGCGTATATCATGCGGAACTGCTCGTCGTCGGCCATTATCGAGTAGGCGCTCTTCACGCCGTCGTAGACCGGGTCTTTGGAGGCGGTGAGGTCTATGACCGTGTTCTTCTGCCTGCTGAGATCGGATTTTGACACGTCCCACGCGGCCTCCTTGAAAAAGAACGCGGCGGCGGACCTGTAGACCATGTCGGTTCCGCGCAGCTTCCCGTCGAGGGAGTAGCCGGCGATGTGGGGCGTGGCGATGTCTGCGAGGCGCAGCGTATCCACGCTGATGTCCGGCTCCTTCTCGAATACGTCGAGGACGATTATCCCCAGGCGCGAGCAGACGGTTTTGAAGCTCTCCTCGTCTATGACGCTCCCGCGGGAGGTGTTGATCAGCGCGGCTCCCTGCTTCATCTTCGAGACAAAATCGGAAGCAACCATGTGGCAGGTCGGGTTGGGCCCAGACTCCACAAGCGGGACGTGGAGCGAGACGATGTCGGCCTGCTCCAGCACTTCGTCTAATGGGCGGTAGATATCGCTGCCGGTCAGTTCCTGCTTGGGAGGGTCGTTGAGCAGGCACTCCATGCCGAGCGCGGTGGCCATGCGGCAGACCCTGCTGCCTACGTTCCCGGCGCCTATTATGCCCAGCTTCATCTCTTTTGGGGCGCGGCCGCTCTTGGCGCAGATCTCCAGCATCGCCGCCGTAACGTACTCGGCCACCGAGTCGGCGCTCGACCCGGGCGCGTGGGCGAAACCGGTGCAGCGCTCGCGCAGGTACTCCGTGTCAATGTGATCGACGCCTATGGACGCGCTCGCTACGAACCGGACGCCGGTACCGTCCAATAACGCGGCGTTCACCGGCGTCACCGAGCGGACAAGCAGGATGCCGGCGTCGGACAGGAGCTCCTTCGTAATCTTGCCGCTCGGCACGGCGGTAATGCGGCCCAGATCGACGAAAGCCTCCTCTACCTTGTAGATCAGCTTATCGGCGACGATCTTAATCGCGTCGTCATCGGCCCGGCGGCCCCGGCTCTGTTGGTTCGGCGTCAGCATAGATATAATATAAGTTATGGCAAACAGTTTTGCACAATTTGGCCCATCGCCGGAAAATCCGGCAAAAATTTAAATACGTACGCCAGCCGCTCCGCCGCGGGCGGGATGAACTGGCGGTAGCGCGGCTTTCCCTTGTGAAGCGACAGGTTGCCGTACGCCCCAAGGGCCTGCATGAGCCGCTGGGCGGCGCAGATGTAAAAACTCTCCCTGCCGCCGGACAGGCCGGCCTTGTCTAAATAGTAGTCCAAAAGCCTCTCAACCATCGAACCGCCCAGATCGACATACGGGTCGAACAGAAGCGACGCAACGTCGTAGTAAGGGGCCCCGAGGCGCGCGCCCTGATAATCGACAAACCGGATCCGGCCGCCGTGGATCATGATGTTCTCGGACTGAAAGTCGCGGTGGACGCAAACACGGGGTATGGCGTCCGCCAACTCCGCCATGCGCCGGCGCTCATCCTCCCACGCGCCCGTCAGCATCTCCTCCTTCCCGAAGAACCCGGTAACGCAGTGCTGCGCGAAGTACGCGCTCTCCCAAAGGTAAACATCCAAATCCATAGCCCGCGACGCAATGGCCGGGCAGCCGGAAACATCGAGGCGCTGCCAGGCGCACAGCGCGTCGAGCGTGTCGCGGTACATCTCCTCCACCATGCCGGCGTTGTCCGAATAGCCCGCGCAAAAACTTTTCAGCATCGTAGCGCCCAAATCCTCCTCGAGGATAAGCCCGTGGGTGGGATCGTTCGCGTAGATCTTCGGCAGAAAATCGATAGACGGCGAAACGTACGCCGCAATATCCAAAAAACGCGGCCAGTCCTCATCGCGGCTGTCCCACTCGACAAGGATATACTGTATGCCGGTGCACGACACACGGAAAAACCTGCGTGTAGATGCGGCCTGCCCCGCCAGCTCGACTTTCCAGTCTGCCGTATTAAACCCCTCTATGGACGATCCGAGAAAATCCAACTGCGCGGGAGTCAGTTCCATAAGTCAACCTTTCCGTTCTTCACATCTTCCTGAATTTCAGCCAGTGCCTCGTGCGTGCCTATATCCATCCACCATGAAGACGCTCTCTTGGGGAGGATGATGCCGGGGATGTACCTGTAATCCTGCGCGGACACCCTTTTCCATATTGCGGTAACGGAGAAATCGTCCCCGTTCACAAGACCCAGAAATTCCCGCCTGTAAAACGTAACGCCGGTGAACTCCGCCTCTTTGATGACAACGGGCGGCGCGATTTTTGAACCCGTCCCAGCCGCGTATTTCAACTCCACCTCTTCCCTGTCCGCAATAACGCCGAGATAATCGCCGGTCGAATCATCGTACAATATCGTCCCGCCCGTACCGGCAGGTATCGACACAAGGGAACAGATACGGTTGGCGTTGATAAAATGCTCAGCAAGCGCCGGAATGTCGAATTTGTGGAGGATGTCTACGTTGGCGACCATAAAAGTATCATCACCGCCAAGAAAATCACGGGCGAAATCAAGCGCGCCGCCCGTCCCCCTTATCTTATCCTTCTCATAAAACAGTTCAAACGGTATTGACGACCCGCGCCTGAATTGCTCCATCTGATCGTGCAGATAGTGCGAATTTACGCCTATCGCGGAGAATACGCCGGAGTTATGCAGCCTTCGGAGATTATGCGCCAGCAAAGGCTCGCCGCAGACAGGCACGAGCGCTTTTGGAACGGTGTCGGTGATGGGCTTGAGGCGCGTGCCGAAACCGGCCGCCAATATGAACGCTCTCATCGTGTCAACCTCCGCAAAGAGCCGTACATCAGGCCGGGACGCAAAATTATCCGTTGTGCCGGGAATTTTTTTATCATGCGGATTTCTCCGGATAGTGCGCGAGCGTCTTGAACAGTTCATCCCACGCCGGATAATCCTTCTCCCACCCCGCACGCATAGACGCCGCGCTCTCACCGGCAAGCAGCGATTCGCGCATCCCCGTATCGCCTGCCAAAATGTCAAACGGCATCTTCTTATACTCGTACTCATACGGAGGATCCTTGAACTTGAACTGGCCGCCGTACAGTTTGATGACAGCGCCGAGCAGCGCCGCCGTTGCCTGCACAGGACGGAATACTTTGGGATCGGTAACGTGGATCTGCACCCCGCCGCAGAACTGGCCCGCCCACTTCTGGAACGTGGGGATGAACCCGTGCTCCCTGAACAGGCATCCGGGCAGATTTTGCCCATTTAATATTTTGATGACCTCGCCGGCGTTGATAAACGGCGCGCCCCACAGCTCAAACGGCCGCGTAGTACCCCGCGCCTCGGAAATATTCGTCGCCTCCAAGAGCACCTGGCCGGGATAGACAATAGCGGTATCGAGCGTAGGCATGTTGGGCGACGGCAGGACCCACGGCAGCCCGGTATCGCTCCACAAAGACCCGCGCACCCAGCCGTCCATCCATACTATATTTAGATCCGAATCTTTGACATACATCTTTTTGATGAAGAGCCCCATCTCCCCCATCGTCATCCTGTGGCAAAGCGGTATCTCCCCGCCGCCCACAAACGAGAAGAAATCCGGCGACAGCATAGGCCCGTCAACCCCCACTACACCAATAGGATTAGGCCGGTCGAGCACCCAAACGGGCATCCCCTTCTCCGCGCACGCCTCCATGCAGTGCTTGAGCGTCCAGACGTATGTGTAGGGCCGCGCCCCCACATCCTGAACGTCGAAAATCAGCGCGTCGAGCCCGTCGAGCATCTTGGGCGTGGGCTTGCGGTGCTCCCCGTAGAGGCTGTAGACCGGCACCCCGTACAGTGGGTGGGACACGTTCCCCTCCCACTCGACCATGTTGTCCTGCGTCTGGCCGAAAAGCCCGTGCTGCGGCCCGAAAACCGCGGCCAGCGTACACTTCCCGCACCCCGCGATAACATCAATAACGTGCCGGTACGAAGAATCGACCGACGCCGCGTGGCACACAACGCCCACGCGCTTGCCGGAGAGCTGCCCCGGAAACGCTGAAATCAACACATCCAGTCCAAATCTGGCCATTAATACCTCCCATCGTAGTATAATTAACAAAAATAGTATTTGGGAGTACAAAAAAAGAGGATATTTTTGAATCCGCCCCAATTCCGGCGAAAACCGGTTTGCCGGTCAAAGTGGCCGGCAGGGGATGCGATAAATTGGGGTTTACCGTTGTGTTGATGATTGTCTGAACCATGATTTGCCTGATTAAAGGATTAACATGATTAAACGTCAAAATCACCAATAATCCGGGGTTTGACGTTGATTTTTAATCAAGGAAATCATTTAATCATGTAAATCAAGGTTCAGACAATGGTGCCGGAATGTGCGCCAAATGGCAATTTCCACCGATAATACCTGTAGGGGCGACCGTCCCCGGTCGCCCGTGCCGGAATTGCGATATTGTGGTTTATCGTTGTGATGGATATACGGTTTTGACGGAAACAAAACGGTTTTGTAGGGGCGATCGCCCTCGATCGCCCGCCGGAATTACGATATTGCGTTTGATTTCAACGTATAACGCAATCCATGCGTTGCGAGCGACCGGGGACGGTCGCCCCTACAGGTGTATATTAAACAACAACCGTAAATGTCCATAAACACACCAATAAATTATCATTTACCCCGCATATCACTGCGGTTCGAATCTGGCTACGACATCCAGATTCCCGGTGAGCATGTGCGTGAGCATCGTCTCGGTTGATGGATGCGTACCGGCCCACCCCGCGAATCTCCATCCGGGGGCGGGTTCGGCTATGAGCGAGACCGTCTGCCCGGCGGTAAACAGCTGCTGGGTTGCGGGGCGCGGGCTTACCGCTACCTCTCCCTGGCCAATCTGCCTGACCTTAGCCGTATAAAACGCCGGCACCGCTTTCCGCGGTGTCTGGTGCCTGGTGCGAATATATGAACCCGACGCAGAGAGGTTGCTGTTCCAGTTGCCGGTTGTGGGTGCACCCGGCATGAGCGCGGCGGAACTCTCGCTAAGCGAGCTGAGAGACCAGTTAGCCCAGCCGATATGGAACTGATCCATGAAATCCATCCATATGTCCGTCTGCGCGGTGTTTACGGCCCCTGCCCCGTCCGCGGCGACGGTGCCGAACTCCGTGACGAAAACCGGGAAGCCCATCTGCATGGTCCTGTAAATTCTTTCCCTGAGCCGCGCCGTGTGGTTGAGGGTAGCCTCCGAGTTCGTGGCCTCGCCGGCATAAAAGTGCGCGGTGTAGGCGATATTGGCACCTGTGACCGGGCTCGCGGCCGCAAGGTCAGGGAGCAGGCACCAGCGCGGGTTCCCGATGATTATGAGGTTGCTGGGGTCATTCGCCCTGATGGCGTTCGTAACGGCCTGCATGTAGGGCTTTATGGCCTGCCAGTACAGGTCGTCTGTCATCGAACCGCTGGTAGTCGGTTCGTTGTAAATTTCATAGATGACGTTCGGATAGTCCTTGTACTTCGCCGACATCTCCTGAAAAAACGACACCGCCTGCGACTGGTTGTTCTCCGCCTTATGCGAGTGCCAGTCTATGATGGCGTAAATGCCGCTGGCGATGGCGGCGTCAACAACGGTAACCACGCGGTCTCTGTTCGCGGCGGGGTTGGCAATGTACCCTTGCTGGTCACCCCCGAAGCTATCTTCAACACCCATAGCCGCGCGCACAACGGACGCCTTCCAGTCCTTCGCCAGAAAATCAACAGCCTGCGCGTTGTAGAACTGCCTGCCGGTGGTCTGTATGCTCCAGTAAAGGCTCATGCCGCGCAGCTGCGCCGCCCTGCCGTGCTGATTGACGATATAGGCGCCCTCGGTACGCAGCCGCCCGTGATGGGCAACGGGGGTAACGCCGGCCGCGGGGCCGGGATCCGGGGTAGCCGGGGCGACGACCGGGTTCGTAATGTACACCGCGCCGGCAGTATCGGCGGGGTTGCCGCCGGGGCCGGGGCCGGGTGTCGGGTCAGGCTCGGCCGAATCTTCGCCGCACCCAACAGCCATAAGCGCCGCAAGCGCCGATACCGCGGCTATCCGCCGCACCCTGCCGGCGCGCGGCCTTTTTAACGTAGATGCAAAAAGCATAAAAAATCTCCTGATCAGGTTTTTGTTAATGGTATAAGAACCGGTTTAAAGTACTAATAAATATAATATATATACGGCGGCGGGGGGTTAATTTTTTGGAAATTATATACTTTATTATGCAACCCTACCTCAAATCTGGCCCTGCCGGGGTCAAAAACGCCGGTTTTCCGTTTTTCAACTTGCTATTCGAGGGTTCCTGATAGAAAGTTGCTAATTTTTGGAGGGGAATTCGGCAAAATCTGCCCAGTTTCCAACCCCTAATATAGGAAATATACCCAAAACGAACAAAAAATGCAACATTTCCGGGATTAAAAACCGGATTTTCAAAAAACTTATACCGACCCTTGACTTTCTAAATGCCCTTAATCCATATTAAATAACATCAGTGATTCCGGGACGGGATTTCCGTGCTTACGGGGTTGATATTTTCTATATAGTGAAAAGGGGCTGTATATGTCCAGAATTTCGGTTTTGGGGTTGGCAACGGTTTTTGCCGCGGGGATGGCCGTCAACGCGATTGCTCAAGATGCTTCGTGTAATCCCGCTGCGATTGTTTTCAAGACACCCATTTCCAAACCCCAACTACCATCAGGCACTCTGCCGGAAATTATCATCCCTGGTGTAGATTTCATTGCCGCTGTAGAAGTACAAGACAGTTTTGGCAACCCCGTTGACTGTCCTGTAACCGTCTCCATAACCTCACTTCAGCCAAATAGTGCCGATGTGGGAGCACCGGGCGACATGAGCATTAAGAGCGTTACTACAGACCCGGCAACTGGTTTGGCCACATTTACGGTACGGGTGACGAATGGCGAAGAGGGCCAAATCATTGACATGGTTGCTATGGCATTTCTTGAGGATGGCAGTACGGTAAGTGATGTTGGAAGCCTTCATATTTCCTTTGGTGACTATGATCCAGAATGTACCTTGAGGTATACCGCTAGCATTGGCGGTATGTTACAAGGAGTTTCTACACAGGTAATTTATCCTGGGGAGAGAGGTACTTCAGTAGAAGCAATACCATATACCGGGTATCATTTTGTAGGATGGAGCGATGGTGTGACAACTGAATCACGGACCGATGATTACACAGATACCGACATTTCAGTTACAGCCCAATTTGCCATTAATACTTACACCTTCAGCTACAGTACAGGGGAATACGGTCAAATTGTTACAGCGAGTGACTTTGTTAACTTGGGAACATCGCATACAGTGCAAATCAATCACGGTACAAGTGGGCCTGATATTATTGCTATTCCAAATCCGGGTTACACTTTCTATATGTGGAGCGACAGTGTAACAACGGCCCAACGTCAGGACAAAAACGCCCGTGAGGACATCTTGCTGATGGCGTATTTTATTGATGAAGACGGTAACATATCCATTAAGGATACAGACCGTTTCATTCCAGAAAATGATAACAGCCACGTTGTAATAGTGCCAGTCTTTCCTATAATTACTACATTCTCTGCAGGCCCAAACCCCGTCAACAGACGGTTTGGTATTGTCAACTTGTTCCGTCAAGGCAAACCGATCCGAAACGGTACGTTGAAAATATACGATCTTTATGGTAATTATGTCAACAAGATAAAAGTCACTGATAACTTAAACCGAAATCGCCGTTCAGTTGGTTCATGGGATTTCAAAGATCGTAAGGGTCGAACGGTATCCGAAGGTACATACTTGGTTAAAGGTACAATCACTGGCATTGATGGGACGAAAGAGTGTGTGTCGTTAATAGTGGGTGTGCGGTAATATTATTACTTTTTAACGGTTTCAATCTGGCTGAGACGGTTTCAACTCGTCCGCTTTGAGAGCTTCCTCGATAGCGAGTAAAGCACCTTCATTCCTGAGCTTATGTCCAACAAGCTCTTGAAGTTGGGTTTGTAAGTTTTGGATAGATGATGTTACCTGAGAAATTTTTTGAGCGATTTCTTTTGAACCCTCTAAAAGATTGTCCTTTATTGTATTGAGCTTGTCTTGCATACTGCCCCCTTGTAAAGGTTATTGTGATTAATTACCAGCCCTGCGCCATTGCCCACGTCTGGCCATTATTACTACTTTTAAGTATTCCGAACCCGCCATCCGAGTAAAAGCCTAATGCGACTCGATATTGACCATACGAAAAAATTATATTGCCCTCCGCAGGAGCTCCGTCACTCCCAGATTGATATGGTCTAACCCTGATACGATCCCCAAGTTGTATTATGCCACCTGCGGGATTTAACTGTAACGTGCTCACTGCTGTCGTCCCTGCTACCCAGCCTCTCCGCGATTGTATAAACGTCCCAGTATTGCTGTCGTTTAGAATTGTACCTGTCAAAACCCCCATAGACATACTGCCGTAAGTGTTGGACCTTTCATTGTACATTTTGAAAATGCTACTGTCCCACGTAGTCCCTGTCAGTGTAGTATCCCTTCCAACGAGAGTTAATACCGAACTACATTCTACACCGTTAGGATCTGTACTAAATACCCTAAGAACGGGGTTAGACGCTCCTGAGTTCGGGTATACTAACAGCGGCGCTGCTCCTGTTGATCCATTTATTCTCGCTACTGTTATAGTTGAAGGTATAGTAGCCGTTACAGATGCCCACGAGAGATTAGTGCCATCTGAAGATAAATACGTTCCTGCCCCGCCCACCGAATTAGGCAACGCATAACTACCAGTACCAAGCCCCAAAGAATTGCGTAGGCTTGTTGAACCTGTCATAGCCCTCCAAGATGGGGCAGCCGTAGCACTAGTAGCAAACAACACTGTGTTGGCAGTAGGCGCTACGGTACTGCTTATAGCCGATGTTGACGAGGCATACATCATACCGTATTGTGTAAGTCCGCTAAAAGTGGGCGTTGCTGTCGCCCAAGCCCCGTCTCCGCGATAAAACGTACTCGAGCTTGCTGTACCGCTACTGCTATTAAGCATTGCAGGCGTAACTTTACTAAACGCTAATCCTCCACTTGCAGGTCTTGCTAAAACTGTACTTGCTGTACTTGCAGCAGCTATTGTATTAGGTATATTACTTGTACCCGATGTAGCATTTGTTCCTAATACTGTATATGATGCTACACCTGCTAATCCTATATTGCCTATACTCTCAACCGTTCCGGTCAATCCATTATTGCCCGATACCGAAGTAACCCCTGATGTTGTCACGTAATTGCTGTGCGTATGGTTGCCCTCTGATACCGTATTATCTGTCGTACCAAAAGATATTGTTGTTGGACGACCTGAACCAGTTGCATTCGTATAGCCCAACAATCCACGAGACATATTAGCAAGGTTGACGGTTGGCGTAGTTGTTGCCGTGCCAGTAATCTCAATTCCGTTGGCCCCTGCAACACTCATTACCGTCCCGCTCCCACCCGCTTGAGTTCCACCAATTTGTTCTATTGCTGTTACTGTTCCCGTTGGCGCAGAAGGCGTAGTGTGTGTCCCTGCGGGTTCAAATATTCCTTGAGAAAATGGATGCACTTCTCCCGTTATAGGATATACGGTTCCACCGCTTGAAGTACCATCCCGGCTTATCCATAAGTAGAAATATCTGTTTGATGTATCACGGGTATATCCAAAGGTAGGAGTTCCATCTACAACGCCTGTCCACCCGAATTTCCAATTTGGAGTGCTTGAACTTGGTACATTGGGAATGGTTATGTACAGCGAAATTGCTATGCTTTGGGCAGTGGAATTGGATTTGGCTGTAAGGTTTATAATCCCGTTAAAATTTGAAGTGTATGGAGCCCCGGAGTTCCAAGGTAATCTGCCAATATAACGCCATCCAGACCCCTGGGCTATCTCGAATCTAGTCCACTTGTTTTCAGATTTACCATCAAGGTCTTGAATCAACGAGTCAACAGCTTCGACATTATAAACGTCTTCGCTTAATTGCATATTGGTAAGTTTTTTGGAATTCGGCAGCCAATTCATATTGTATCATACCCGGATAGAAAATTACATTAGTTAAGTAGGCTAGTTATCAAAAATTGCGCTATAATCCTAATATACCACAATCAGACGAAAATAACAATAGCCATGTTTAATACGGACTATCTTTTTTGAATGTAGCTTACGCTGCTTGCTAAACTCCTTGTGTCAGCATCTTGTACGTCAAGCGCGTTCCCGCAGCCCCTAGCGAAAGCCACTGCAATCTATCCATTGTACTTGATGAGCAACGTCCACCGTTCAATCTGAATACGAACTCGTCAATATATCTGCTGATATGCTTACGGCTAAAAGCGTGGTACGTACCGTAGAACCCGCGCTTCAACAATGCCCAAACGCTCTCTATCCCGTTTGTAGATGCCATACCGTCTACGTACTGCTTCGCGGAGTGATTGACCCTCTTATGTTCGTAATGTTCGGCTACATCGTTATAGAGACGGCTGTCGTCCGTGCAGATAACAGTTGCTTCCCCGGTGCGCGAATGTTTTACGCTGATATTGTCCCGTATGGCCTTCGTTAGAGTTTCCTTGTCAGGACGATCCACGACTTGAGCCACAACACGACCGTACTGTCTGCTTCTCATGCCGACTACTGGAATCTTACCGCCCGAACCGCCACCGGGATAAAGCCTTTTCTTGGAGTGCTTGTTCTTCTCTTTCCCGCCGATATAGACCTCATCGACCTCGACAATACCTTCAAGAAGCCATTTGCTGCGGTTTCCGCAAGCGGTACGTATCCGCTGTAACATGAACCATGCCGACTTCTGCGTGATTCCGAGTTCTTTGGATAGTTGTAGAGAAGAAATGCCCTTACGTGCCGTAACGACAAGGTACATGGCGAAAAGCCATTTGTGCAAAGGAATATGTGAGCGGTGGAAAATGGTGTTGGTACGGATAGTGTAAGTCTTCCGGCATCTATCGCAGAAATAGACCCCATTATTCAAGACGTGGTGTCTCTCGCTCCTGCAGAACGGGCAGGTCGGAGTGCCTTGCCAAAGAATCCTCTTAAGGTAGCGGATAGCAGTTTCCTCATCAGGAATCCAACGCATAAACTCGTAAACCGAGAGGACTCTGGCTTTTGGCAAACCCCGTTTTTTGACCTTTTCTGCTTTCATGCCACTATAATATTAATATATTAAGTATAAATCAAGCATTTTAAGCAGATTTTTAGGGTTTTTCTGGAAATTTAGGAGTAACTTGGGGCAAATCGGCAAATTTTGCCTAGTAGATTAGTGAGGGTCTGCATAATCAAGTATATAATTCCCAATTTTTTAGTAATTTATCCACGTTGTACCAAAATGGGTTAAAAACTCGTATTGATCTGATTTGGAACATAAAAACGTTTCACAATAGAACAGTTTACCGGTTATTTTTTACAAAAACCCCTCAAACGACCTGAAAAACAGCTTTTTGCCCTGTGGCACACCACTTGCATTAACGAGAGGCGTAGTTTGGAGCTCGCTGTTTTTTTAACATAAAAACCTTTTTTACGGGAGGGTTGTATTATGAAAGTCAGGCCTATGGAGGACCGGGTGATCCTCAAGTCGATGGAGGCGCAGGAGAAGACTGCGGGCGGGATATTCATCCCCGACAACGCTAAGGAGAAACCGCAGAAGGGCGAAATCGTTGCCGTTGGCCCGGGCAAGGTGAACGATAAGGGCGAGCGCAACGCCATGACGCTCAAGGTGGGCGACAAGGTGCTGTACGGCAAGTACTCGGGTACCGAAGTTACAATTGACGGGGTTGAGTACCTGATCGTTCGTGAGAGTGACGTTTTGGCTGTTGTCTGAGTTGTGGGGGGTCTTTGACAGCGCGCTTATAGCAGTAATAAATAAGTGTACGATATGGTGATTGTACCGTCTTAAACAACTTAAAGTTGGGGAGAGATATGAAATTTTTGCTATTGCCTCTTTTTTTAATCGTGGTACCGGTTTGCAGTATAGTGTTGAGGACATTTATCAGGATGGGCGACCGCAACAGGGAGGCGGACGGCGGCGAGCCGCATTATGACAACGGGGGGGTAGATTACAAGTATTGGGAGGAGACCAATTACGATATTTGATTGTTTGACGGTATAATTGACGTATACAAAGCAAAAGCCAAAATTTTTTTGGATTATGTTTTTTGTCGGTGCATTGAAGCAACCCTACGCGTATTGGAACGTGCGGCACGAGCGGAAGCATTGACTTTAACCATAACTTGTCTGTGTAATCTGTGCAAATCGACAACCGTTAATAACTATTAAAATAAGGAGAAATTATTATGGGAGCAAAAGTTCTTGCTTTTGATATTTCCGCGAGGGAAAAACTTCTCAAGGGCGTAGACGCCCTGGCCAACGCGGTTAAAGTAACTCTGGGCCCCCGCGGGCGCAACGTGGTCCTCGAAAAGTCGTGGGGTTCCCCCACCGTTACCAAGGACGGCGTCACGGTAGCCAAAGAGGTCGAGCTTGAAGACAAGTTCGAGAACATGGGCGCTAAGATGGTCAAGGAGGTCGCCTCCAAGACCGGCGACGTAGCCGGCGACGGCACCACGACCGCTACGGTGCTCGCTCAGGTAATCGCGCACCTCGGCATCAAGAACGTAACCGCCGGCGCCGACCCCATGGCAATCAAGCGCGGCATCGACAAGGCCGTCAAGGCGGTAATCGAGGAACTCAAGAAGAGCGCCAAACCCGTCTCAGGCAAGAAAGAGGAGATCGCGCAGGTAGGCTCCATAAGTGCCAACAACGACACCGAGATCGGCAGCCTCATCGCCGACGCGATGGACAAGGTAGGCAAAGACGGCGTCATCACCGTCGAAGAGGCCAAGAGCATGGACACCTCCCTCGATGTAGTAGAAGGGATGCAGTTCGACCGCGGCTACCTATCCGCCTACTTCGTAACCAACCCCGACAGCCTTGAGTGCGTGCTCGAAGAGCCGCTCATCCTCATCTTCGATAAAAAGATAAGCGCCATGAAAGACCTGCTGCCGCTCCTCGAGAAGGTAGCGCAGAAAGGCAAATCGCTTCTCATAATCGCCGAGGACGTAGACGGTGAGGCTCTGGCGACGCTTGTGGTCAACAGGCTGCGCGGCACACTCAAGATCGCGGCGGTGAAAGCCCCCGGCTTCGGCGACAAGCGCAAGGCCATGCTCGAAGACATCGCCATCCTCACCGGCGGCACGCTGATCTCCGAGGAGATGGGCTACAAGCTCGAGAACACGACACTCGACGCGCTGGGCAAGGCGAAGCGCATTAATATAGACAAGGACAACACGACCATCATCGAGGGCGCGGGCAAGGCGGCCGACATAAAGGGCCGCGTTGGGCAGATCCGCAAGCAGATTGAGGACACCACCTCCGACTACGACCGCGAGAAGCTCCAGGAGCGCCTCGCGAAGCTGGCCGGCGGCGTGGCGGTGCTCAAGATCGGCGCGGCTACCGAGACCGAGATGAAGGAGAAGAAGGCCCGCGTAGACGACGCGCTCCACGCGACCCGCGCAGCCGTTGAAGAGGGCGTGGTTGCCGGCGGCGGCGTAGCGCTCATCCGCGCCGCGGCGGCGCTCGACAAGCTCACGCTCGAGGGCGACGAGAAGATCGGCACCGAGATCATCCGCCGCGCCTGCGAGGAGCCCCTCCGCATGATCGTAGCGAACGCCGGCAAGGAGGCCTCGGTAGTCTGCAACGACGTAAAGAACGGCAAGGGCGCCTACGGCTACAACGCCTACACCGACGCCTACGAGGACATGATCAAGGCCGGCGTCATAGACCCCGCCAAAGTCACCCGCTCGGCCCTCGAAAACGCCGCGTCGATCGCCGGGCTGATCCTGACGACCGAGTGCATCATCACCGACAAACCGGAGGAGAAGAAGTGCGGCGGCCACGGCACACCCGGCGGCGGCATGGGCGGTATGGACGATTATTGATGATTGCTTAGTGACAATGATTTGCAGGGGCGGCCCAGTACGGCCGCCCTTTTTATTTGGAGAGGTTCAGTAATGCCGGTGTGGATGATAAATGTCTATTTTTTCAACAATGAGTCGTTAACACGTTTCTTCAATTCACGAGAAGGTTCAAAAATAGGTTTGTATCCCCCCTGTACCTCGACAGGCTCGTTTGTACGCGGGTTACGCGCCGTGCGAGCCTTTTTTTCCTTGATCTTAAACCTGCCGAATCCCCGGATCTCGATCCCGTTGCCCTGCTCTAGAGAGTTGGAAAGAGCGTCCAGAAAACACTCAAGGACGATCTTGGTGTCTATCTGGGTCAGCCCGGTGCGGATAGACACCTTTTCGACCAACTTCTTTTTGGTGATGTTGCTCATAAACCCCTCCTTACTGAAAAAGAGCCCGTTCAATATAGCATAGTATTGCGGACAACAGGAAATCAACACCTATTTCTTAAAAAACAGCGCAGGAGGGGGAATTTCCAGCGAAATACCGGTATTATCAACCGGCATAGAATCGTGAATAATTGGCGGATTACCGCAAAAATACTTGAGTTATGAACATTCGGCAATTATTTTTTCGATGCCAGCCTGGCAGACTGCGCCGCGGCCTCCGCAACCGCCGACATCACCGTACCCTTGAACGCGCCGCGTTCAAGCGCCTCCAAACCCTTGACCGTGGTACCGCCCGGCGACATCACCCGCGACCGCAGAACCGACGGGTGCTCACCCGTCTCCCGCACCATCATCGCCGCGCCTATAACCGTCTGCACAGCCGAATCCAGCGCGGCCTTGTAAGGCATCCCCGCGGCAACGGCGCCCTCGGCGAGCGCCTCTATGAAACTGTACACGAACGCCGGGCCGCTGCCCGAAAGCCCCGTCGCCGCGTCCATCATCCCCTCCGGGAGGCAAACAACCCTCCCGCAAGCGCCGAAAATTTCCTCCACGACCCTCACATCGTGCGGCTCGCAGTTCTCGGAAAACGCGTACGCGCTCATCCCCTCGCCTATAAGCGCGGGGGTGTTGGGCATCACGCGGCAAACGCGCGCGCCGCCGCCTACCTTCTCGCGGATAGACGATATAGAGACCCCGGCTGCCACCGAGATCAGCAGAAAATCGAACCTGTGCTCGTGGGATACCTTGGAAACAACGTCGAGCAGATCGGGGACATCACCAGGCTTCACGGCCAGGATCAGCGCGTCGGGCACAAAGCCGGCGGCCTTCCAGCCCCACGGGTCGATAGGCTCAACCCCCCCGCCGGCCTCCGTCACCATCTCGGGGAACTTGTCCCACCCGGCTATGCGGACATCCGCGCCGTAGGCCTTCCGCAGGCCGGCGATCAGGGCCTTGCCCATGTTGCCTATGCCTATGATTGCGATGTTCATCGTATATAACCTCGGTTATAGGCAACCCATGGCATTGCAGAGCCAATGCATGCCGCGGCTTTACAACGCCATGGGCTGCCGGTGTGGGATCTAGGACTTCATGCTTGCCAAAAAGTCCCGGTTGCTCTTTGTGTTGCCCATTTTTTCGTTCATGAACTGCATGGACTCGATAGGCGTCATTGAGGCCAGGAAGTTGCGCAGAACCCAGGTCATGTTTAGCTCCTCCTGGCTGAGCAGCATCTCCTCCTTGCGCGTCCCGCTCTTGAACGGGTCGATGGCCGGGTAGATGCGCCGCTCGGCGATCTTGCGGTCGAGCACGAGCTCCATGTTGCCGGTGCCCTTGAACTCCTCGAAGATGACCTCGTCCATGCGGCTGCCGGTTTCGATGAGGGCGGTGGCGATGATGGTCAGCGACCCGCCGCCGTCTATGTTGCGCGCCGCGCCGAAGAAGCGCTTGGGCTTGTAGAGCGCCTGGGAGTCCACACCGCCGGAGAGCACGCGGCCCGAGTGCGGGGCCACGGTGTTGTGCGCACGGGCGAGGCGGGTGATGCTGTCAAGCAGGATGACGACGTCGCGGTTGTGCTCGACGAGCCTCTTGGCCCTGTCTATGGCCATTTCGGCCACGATCACGTGGCGGTCGGCCGGCTCGTCGAAGGTCGAGCTTATCACCTCGGCCTTCACGGAGCGCTGCATGTCGGTGACCTCCTCGGGGCGCTCGTCTATGAGCAGCACGATCAGGAACACCTCGGGGTGGTTGGCGAGGATCGCGTTGGCTATGCTCTTGAGCAGCACCGTCTTACCTGTCCGCGGCGGCGCGACGATCAGGCCGCGCTGGCCCTTGCCTATGGGCGAGATGAGGTTGATGATGCGCGGCGCGATCTCCTTGGCGCTGTACTCGAGGTTCAGCTTCTGCTCGGGGAAGAGCGGGGTCAGGTCGTCGAAGTTGATCTTCCGCTTGCACTCCTCGGGGTCCTCGTAGTTGATCATCTCAACCCGCAAAAGCGCGAAATAACGCTCCGAATCCTTAGGAGGCCGCACCTGGCCCGAAACGGTGTCGCCCGTCTTCAGGTAGAACCGCTTGATCTGCGACGGAGAGACGTAAATGTCGTCCGGGCCGCTCAGATAGCTGTTGGACGGCGACCGGAGGAACCCGAACCCGTCCGGCATGATCTCCAGCACGCCCTCGGCGAACATCTGCCCATTCTGCGCCGACTGGGACTGCAGAATCTTGAAAATAAGCTCCTGGCGGCGGAGGCTGCGGCACTCGCCGACGTTGTTGCTCTCCGCCAAATCGTACAACTCCGTCATCGACATCTGCTTCAATTCTACTACGTTCATATCAAACTCACCCCGGATAATTAATGGTACATACTTTTATAATAGATCGGAATCTATCGGTTTTAGATAGTATTGATAATATATATTATATATCACAATACTGTGGATTTCAACACGGTAAAACTCTTTCACGGCTTGAACATTATTATTATTCGAGAGGCCGCTGGTACTGCCGGTAGCGGCTTTCGTGGTGGCTTTTTACGGTTACTTGATAGTAAAATAATATATTGGGGGGCAGGTGTCAAGAAATTTTTTATTTTTTTTGAGGAACGGGACAGCCCCCCGGGCCGCAAAGGGGCGGCTCGGGGCGGCGGCTCGCAATTGCTGCGCTATTGCGATGCCGCGGAGTCCCGAACACAACGTACGCTATACAGGTATGTCTTGCTGTAGTTGTCCCTGATCACGTAGTCGTTGTCGTAGCCCATATCCCGGAACCAGGCGTTGCCCGCACCGCCCTCCGTGGCGCTCCACCAGTGGCCGCCGTAGCCGGCATCGTTGAAACCGCCGCCGTAGCCGTAGCCGCCGGGCAGGGCCGAAAAGCCGTAATCATCGGTACCGTTACCTACGTCACCCCACCTTGTTGTCGATTTCAACTTTTTTCCTGCCATATTGCCGTCATTTCCCGACGCAGCAGGATCAACATACTTCACAAGCGTCTCCCACTCCGCATCACTCGGAACATGCCACCCCACAGGGCAAACGCCCCGAATACCGCTGGGGCTTGCCTCTGAACTCAACGCTCCGTCCATTACAGCCGCCCAATTGTACAACCTGCCGTAGATATTACAGTTAGACTCCAAACTATCGTAACAAACGCTGCCGTCCGCGTTGTAATTCAAATTCTCCGCCATCCACGCCTGCGTACCTATTTTTACCGAACGATAAGATTTCCCGTCTCTCAAATCAACAAAGCCTTCCGCAAAATTAGCGGTAAGCGTTTGACTGCTATCCATCGTAATCATTACCGGCGCGTTTGCAGACGTAGACGCCCCCGACCACCCGGTAAATATGTATCCCTCCGCCGGCGTTACCGTCAGGGTAACTATTGTTCCGGCAACATAGTTTATTTGATCCGGGTCGCGGGATATTATTCCGCCGCCCACTGGAGTTACATTAGTCATGAGCGTGTACGTGACCGGCTCAAAGTTTGCGGTTAGCGTCACATCCGTGTTCAATGTAACGGTTACCGACGTATCCATTCCCGTCGCCATCCCAGTCCAGCCGCTGAATTTGTATCCGGCGGCCGGCTTTGCCGTTACGATAACCGCCGTGCCCGCCGGGTAGCTCGTCAAATTCGGGTTGCGCGATACCGTGCCGCCGCCCGCCGGAGTTATGTTGACCGTGAGTATGCAGTAGGTAATCTGCTCGAAATTGGCGGTTAGCGCCATGCCGGCGTTCATGGTGACGGTTATCGAGGGTTCCGCAGACTCCGAATCTCCCGACCAGCCGGTAAACACATATCCCATAGTGGCCGACGCGGTTACGGTAACCACGGTCCCTTCGGCGTAGTTCGTCAAATTCGGGCTGCGCGATACGATACCGCCGCCCGCCGGGGTTACGCCGGTTGTTAGTGTGTGGCTTTCGGCGGTAGTATCTTCGGCAAACAGCTCAAAGTTGGCGGTTAGCGCCACGTCTGCGTTCATGGTGACGGTTATCGAGGGTTCCGAAGACTCCGAGTCTCCCGACCAACCGGTAAACGTATATCCCACGCTTGCCGACGCGGTTACGGTAACCTCGGTCCCTTCGGAGTAGGTATTTTGGTCTGGGTTGGGCAGGATGGTGCCGCCGCCTGCCGGGTAGACGCCGGTCATGAGTTTGTACTCCGCAACGGTAACGGTGTCGCCGCCGGTGGTATCTTTATCTCCGCCGGTGCCGCAGGTGCCGGTCACCGTTCCCGCACCCTGTACGCACATGCCCGCCTCGGCAATGGTTATAGGCACGCAGGTGTTGTTCCCGAAATCGCAGTAGAGGCCGGAACCGCCGCCGGTGGTATCGGCGCCGGATGAGTCCCGGCCGCCGCCGGTGGTACAGGCGTTGACCGCAACGCCCTCGTTTTGGGTGCACTCGCTGGCTGCGGCATACAGACAGATGCCGTTTCCGAGGTCGCAGTACACCTTGGGGTCGTAGTCCACGCTTGATGAGCAGGATACCGTCAATATCAACGCGATTATTGCGCTTAGTACCGCGAGGAGCGCGAGGAACAGCCTGGCCCTGTTCATAAATACCCCCTAAGCTGGTGTGAAAAATACCCTTTTATAGTATTAATATATATAAGAGATAGGGGTTCGCGCAAGAAAATTTTTGATGAAATCGCCGAAATTTGCAGTATTCCGGTATTTGCGCCGTTATACCACCCTCAGGACCAGCCCCTTCAGATACTCGCCCTCCTTGTGGGCCGCGTTTACCGGGTGGTCGGAACCGGCGGTTAGGGTATGGAGTATCTGTATTTCCCGGCGGGCGTCTGTGGCGGCGGCGAAGATTATTTGGCGGAAGAGGTACGGGTCTATCGCGCCGGAGCACGAGAATGTGAAGAGTATCCCGCCGGGGGCCAGCATTTTCAGGCCCGCCAGATTTATGTCTTTATACCCGCGTGACGCCCGCTCGACCTCGCCGGGGTGGCGGGCGAATTTTGGCGGGTCGAGTATGAGGAGGTTAGTGGGCGGCTGGGGCTTTCTCAGGTAGCCGAAGACTTCCGCCTCTATAAATTCTACGTTGACGCCGTTCAGTTTCGCGTTTTCGGCGAGGTGTTTGCCCGCGTCGGCGGATGAGTCTACCGCGCGGACCGACTTCGCGCCGCCGAGGGCAGCGTTCAGGGCGAAGCCACCGGTGTAGGAGAAGCAGTCGCAGACGTTACGGTTCGCGCTGTAGCGCCGGAGCAGGGCGCGGTTGTCGCGCTGGTCAAAGAAGAAACCTGTCTTCTGGCCCTGGCTCAGGTCGGTACGGTATTTGACGCCGTTCTCACGTATGACCAGCTGACCCGGCAGCGTGCCCAGCATCAGCCCCTCGCTGTCGGAAAGCCCCTCGCGTTTCCTGGATTCGGTATCGGAGCGCTCGTATATGAACGCGGGGGACAAGATTTTGGTCAGCGCGTTGACAATAGCGAACCGCCACGTCTCCATACCGGCGGTGCCTATCTGTATGCATACGCCTGAACCGAACCTGTCAACGATCAACCCCGGCAAAAAATCGCCTTCCGAGTTGACAAGGCGGCAGGAGTCGGTCTCCTTTGTCAGCACCATGTCATTCCGGCGCTGGCTTACCGCGGTGTTGATGCGCTGGTACAGGTCGTTTTCGGTGAACGTCAGCGGGATATTTTTTTTATCCGTATTGACAGCTTGATCCTTACCGGTATCAACACCGCGTTTCTTATCCGTACCTGCACTTTTATCAACACGATGAGACTGTTTTTTACCGCCGGATTTCTTAGCTGCCCCAACGGGTTCAATGCCGTAATTAACTTTAAGCACCCGCACGCATATCGCCGATTTTTCGTTGTAATAGCCGATGCCGAGCTGCTCGCCCTTATCATTGCAAACTATGCAAAGGTTATGCTCGTCCGGCTTGCCGCTGACATCCGCGACGGCCCCTGAGAATACCCACGGGTTGCCGGAGCGCACAGGCTTATCCTTGCCGGGTTTAAGTGATATTTTCATCACGCAGGTACTTCTCGAACTCTTTCGCGTTTTTGAAAAGTTTTTTGTACGACGGCTCATCGGTCTCGCCCTCGCACAGTTCGTCTTTGCCCGGGTAGTCTTTGCAAATCTTTGGGCGCTTGGGGTATATGCCGCATTTAAAATCTTTCATAATGTGGCGGCACGGCGTTTTGAACTCTACTGTCCACGTGTCGTCGTGGCCGATCGACACCCAGACGTTTTTATGGTAGAGGTACCAGCGGACCTCATCGTAATCCTGCAAAAACCGGGGCGTTTCGATTACTATCGCCACGTGGCGGCAGCAGTAGGCATCGCATTTTGTGCATTTATTGGCCATCAGTACTTGTTATCCTTTTTGCGGAGGCGTATTGTAAGGGGCGTTATTTCTACTAATTCATCTTCATTGATATATGCGATGCAGTCCTCAAGGCTCATATCCAAAGGCGGCGTGAGCAAAACATTCTCGTCTGACCCGGCCGCGCGCATATTCGTAAGTTTTTTCTCCTTGCCGGGGTTGACGACGAGGTCGTTGGAGCGGCAGTGCTCCCCCACTATCATCCCCCTGTAAATCTTAACGCCCGGCCCTACAAACATAACGCCGCGGTCCTGCAAGTTAAACAGTGCATACGCGACAGACGTGCACGGCTCTTTCGCTATCAGCACGCCGTTGGCCCTCGTGCGGATATCCCCCGCGTAAGGCGCGTACTCGAGAAAAACGTAGTTCATCACGCCCATGCCCTTGGTATCCGTCATAAACTCCGACTTGTACCCGAGCAGCCCGCGGGTAGGCACCTTGAACATCATCTTCGCCATGCCGTTCTCCTGCGCCATCTCCTGCATGATCCCGCGGCGCATGCCTATCTTTTCTATGACCGTGCCAGCGTACTTCTCATCCACGTCTACCGTAAGCTCTTCAAAAGGCTCAAGCGTCTTGCCGTCTTCGCCTTTTTGCATGATGACCTGCGGGCTCGTTACCTGAAACTCGTACCCCTCGCGGCGCATGCGCTCTATAAGGATTGACAGATGCAACTCGCCGCGGCCGGAGACCTTGTAGCCGATCGTCTCTTTCAGCGGTTCGACCGTAAGCGCCACGTCAGACAGTATCTCGCGCATCAGGCGGTCCTGTATGTGCCGGGACGTAACGAACTTCCCCTCCGTACCCGCGAAAGGTGAATCGTTGGGGATGAAGTTCATGGATATTGTGGGCGGGTCTATCTCTATCGGCGGCAACGGGTTCGGGCTCTCCGGGTCGGTGAACGTTACGCCCACCGTAACCTCCTCCATCCCGGCCACCGCTACAACGTGCCCTACCGAGGCGATCTCCACCGGGACTTTCTGCACGCCCTCGAACGCGAAAACTTTCGTTATCTTGGCCGGGACCACGCTGCCGTCGCGCATGCTAACCGCGATCTGCTTGTTTACGTTGAGCGTGCCAGCCGTGATCTTGCCAATGCCGAGGCGCCCCATGTAGGGCGAATAGTCTATGGAACTGACGAGCATCTGCAGCGGAGCCTCGGGGTCGCCGTCCGGGTGCGGGATGTGCTTGATGATCTTCTCGTAGAGCGGTATCATGTTCTCGCTGTCGTCATCGGGGTCGTCCTTGGCATATCCGTTTTTGGCCGATGCGTAGACTACCGGAAAATCTAAAACGTGATCCGGGGCGTCGAGCTTTACGAAGAGGTCGAACACCTGATCGAGCACCCAGATGGGCCTTGCGGCGGGCTTGTCGATCTTGTTTATGACGACGATGACAGGCAGCGATAGCGCCAACGCCTTCTTGAGCACGAAGTAGGTCTGCGGCATCGGCCCTTCCTGCGCGTCAACGACAAGCAGGGCCCCGTCGGCCATCTTGAGCACGCGCTCCACCTGCCCGCCGAAGTCGGCGTGGCCCGGCGTGTCGATGATGTTGACATGGTGGCCGCGGTAGCGGAACGACCCGTTCTTGGCGGCGATGGTGATGCCGCGCTCGCGCTCGAGGTCCATGGAGTCCATGAGCCTCTCGGCGACCTGCTGGTTCTCGCGGAACATGCCGCTCTGCTGGAACAGTACATCAACCAAAGTTGTTTTTCCGTGGTCAACGTGGGCTATAATCGCGATGTTTCTGATTTTGTGCTGACTAATCATACACTATTTACTTTTTCTCCGTTACCCTGATCGTGCGGGTGATCGCCTTCACCTGGCCCCCGCTCTCCGCCGATACGGTCAGCGTGAAGATGCCCGGTTCCTTAGGCGCCGCCCATGTCCGCTTGAAAATGCCGGTGGCATCGGGCTTCGCATGCACACCGTTTACGCTCACCACCGCGTTCTTGGGGCTCACCACGCCCTCTACCGTAATCGTGCTGCCGACGGGGCACTGTATAGTGTCGGCATCGCCGCCGAGGCTAAGCCCCAGCGAGATCGACACGGAGTCCATTGCCGCAACGGCAACAGTCTTCACCTCTTCCCGGGCAACAGCGGCGTTCTCCTCAACAGCCTTTTTGCTGCCGGTACCGGCCGCGGCCAGCTGCACGGTCTTATCGGGAGCGGCTGGCGGCCCCTTGCTCCCCTCAGACGGCGGCACCTCGCCCTTCACGTAGACGGCCTTGCGCTTGTAGGCCTTGGGCACGTCCTTCGCTATGACCACCCGCTGGCCGGACCCGATCTCGGCCATCTTGCCGTGGGACAGCGGCACAAACTTGTCCGACCCGGCCGGCGCTACCTCCACCGTACCGTCGAACACCCGTATCACAGTCTTGGCATCCCCCTGCGCCTCTATCTCTATAGTAGTGCCGCGGATGGCCGCCGTGGACGTGGGCGTCTCGAACCGCACGTTCGGCGACTCGCCGCTAAGCGCCTTCTTTATGGTCGCCACGATGCTGCCGGCGCTAATCTTAAACCGGGCATTGGCCGTGACCTCCTGCTTGCCCCGCGCCGCCTTCTTCACCGCGTTCAGCGCCGCGACCTCGACCGACGTGTTCTCGCCGATCTTTACCATACTCCCCTCCGCGGTCTCAAGCCGAACCTCCGACTCCGGGCCGGTGCGTATCTCGCAGCGCTCCCCTACAACCATGTTCAGCCGCAGCGGGGTCCACTCCTCGGTTATGCTGGCCGATATGTCGGCGGACGGCACCCCGGCGGTGACAGGCCGGCTGACCGCCATCTCCCGCCGGACTTTCTTGTAATTGGCGTCTATACGCACCTGTACGCTCCCCACAACCCCCCTGACCGTGCAGAAACGATCCTCAATCTCCTCGCCGGCAAACGACGGAACCGCGCACAACACCGCCAAAATCAGCGCTATATTAACGAAATTCCTGCAAATCACGGGCATATTAACCTCCATTTATAGGATTAACCGTAAACAGTTACAATAATAAATATACGTTTCGCCAAACCCATATAGTATCTTTTATTGAAAAAACGATTAAATATTCAACACCCTGCAACCGCACGGCAGCCATGATGCTGCCGGACAGCGCAGGTATAATATTCAATCGTGGGGCCTATAATTATCTTATGATAGAAATAATCCACAAATACGAATCCCTCCCCTGCCCCAAAGAGGCCCTCCTGAAGGCCTCCAAGTCGGTATACCGGCGGGAAGGCGTAAATCTTGACCGGTCTACGACGGTTATCCTGTGCTCGGACTGCACCATCCGCCGCCTGAACCGCCGGTACCGCGGCAAGGACAAACCGACCGATGTCCTCTCCTTCCCCTTCGGCGACGATGACCTGCTGGGCGAGGTATACATATCGCTCCAGAGGGCGAAAGTCCAGGCAAGGCGGTTCGGGCTGACCTACGAGGAGGAGCTCAAACGCCTGCTAATACACGGGTTATTGCACCTGATGGGCTACGACCACCACAAAAAGGCCGGCCGGGAGGCGATGGAGGCGAAAGAGCGGGCCTATTTTTAAATTTGACATCAATTATGTCCCTTAATTATATTATACTTATCATACCGGTACCGCCCGCAACGGCGGCGCCGTTGGTTTAACCGGAACACAAAGGAGCGATTTTTTGGACGATGGCGCTGCGGGCATCCCTTTATATATCCATATTATAGGGCTGGCCTGCGTTTTTACCCTGTCGGCATTTTTTTCTGCCATAAAGATCATCTTCTCCGCCACGGAGAAGAGCGCGGCCGGCGCCGACGACGAGCGCCTGCGCTACTACGCCCCCAAAATCGGCGCCATCCTGAAGGAGCGCGCACGGCTCAGCGGCACGGTCGCTATAGGCAAAACGGCCTGCAACATCTCCTTCGCGGCCATCGCGTTCGAATACCACGCCGCCCTTTTCCCAAACGCCGGGCCGGTCCAGATGTGGGGCATCCCCATCGGCATCTCGTTTTTCGCGCTCACCCTCTTCTCGCACTACATCCCGCGGGCGTTCGCGCTGAGGTTCCACAGCAGCTACGTCATCCCGTCATTCTACATATACAAACTGCTCTCGTTCTTGCTGCTGCCGTTCTCATGGCTCTACTACGCCATCCAGTCGGCCCTGCTCTCCATCCTCAAATACGACGAGAAGCTGGCGTTCCTCTCCGAAGAAGACAAGGCGCGCATCACCGCCGGCGACGACCACACCGAGGCCCTCAACGAGGAAGAACGCGAAATGATCCGCAGCATATTCGACCTCAGCGAAACGACCGTAGACGAAATCATGGTCCCGCGCATCAAAATCACCGGCGCGGAAATCAACGCCGACCTGCACACCGTCCTCACGCTCATCAGAGACGAAGGACACTCGCGCTTCCCCGTCTACAAAAATACCGTAGACCAAATCGTAGGCATACTCTACGCAAAAGATATCCTGTCGTGGCTCTCCGAACACAAGCCCGAAGAGTGGCACCTGCCGTCCCTCATGAAAAAATGCCACTACGTGCCTATGGGCAAAAAAATCAACGACCTGATGAAAGAGTTTAAGGTCAAACACCTGCACCTGGCGGTGATTGTCGATGAATACGGCGGTACGGCGGGCATTGCTACAATGGAAGATATCCTGGAAGAAATCGTAGGCGATATCCAGGACGAGTACGACGAGGAAGAGAAAGCGGTCGTGCAGGTCAACGAGAATACGTATTTGGTCACCCCGCACATAGAACTGCACGATTTGAACGACGAACTGGGCATAAGCTTAGACGAAGACGCCGATTACAATACTCTGGGCGGGCTCATATACCACGAATACGGGGATGTGCCGCTGGAAGGTACGCAGTTCGAGCACTCCGGGCTGCGCATTACCGTGCTAAAGATGGATAACCAGCGTATTGACAAGGTTAAGGTTGAGGTGATGCAGAATACGGATAAGGAGGCGGTGGCGGAGCCGTTTTAAACCAAAGTCAAAAGCTAAATTTACATTTACCGCTACCGCTGTACCGCTTTATCCTCCACGCAGCGCAAACTAAACTGGAATGCCTTGTCGTAGTAGTTCCAACTCACGCCCTCGTAGCTGTAGCTCATGTCCCAGTATCTCGCGAACGTAGCACCGCCCTCCGTGGCGCTCCACCAGCGGCCGTAGCTGCCGGCATCGTAAAAGCCGCTTATGTTGATGACGTAGTGGAAAATGCCATCGGGGATGCGGTAACCGCCCGGCAGGGCCGAAAAGCCGTAATCGTCCGTAGCGGCTTTATAGTACTGACCCTTAGACCACCCTGTCTTCGACTTCAATTTCGTTCCTGCCACTTCTCTTCCGCCCACAAAATCCGTCAACACCCACCACTCATCATTACTCGGCAAATGCCACCCCGCAGGACAAGCTTTCATAGCGTCATCCCAATCGTAAAGCCGTCCGTATTTTCGACAATTACGTTCTTTGTTACCGTAACAGGTGGAACTATCGGTCTTATAATTGAGATTCTCAGCCATCCAAGTCTGATCCCCAATCTGTACCGTACGGTACGTCTTCCCATCCCGCGTATCAGTAAAACTCTCACCCTGCGCGTTAACCGCCGGAACCGATAACAGCACCGCCAGCGAAACCGACAACAGTACCACCGCCGCCAACGCGCCGAAAACGCGGCCTGCAGCACGCCTACTTTTACCGCCGACTGATGCGTTCATCCTGCAAGTTCCTTTTGGCTAAATCATGGTTAAACAGCCGTATCATAAATCTACATTATAGCGGTCGGGATGTCAAAATTTACGCAAAGATTTATCGGTAAATTGGGGTTTAGCGCACATTCCGCCTTTTTTGTCTGAACCTTGATTTACATGATTAAAGGATTTCCTTGATTAAAAATCAACATCAAAACCCGGATTATCGGTGATTTTGACGTTATCTTTTGACGTTTAATCATGTTAATCCTTTAATCAGGTAAATCATGGTTCAGACAATCAACGGCAACGCCCCGTGCCGCAAAAGGCGCGGCTCGGGACGGCGGCTCGCAATTGCTGCGCTATTGCGGGGCCGCAGAATCCTGCGAACAGCGCAGCGAGTACAAGAGGCTCTTGCTGTTAATGTTCCAATCCACGTACCCGTAGTTGTAGTTCATGATCCGGTTCCAGGCGATGTTAGTATCGTACTCCGTGGCGCTCCACCAGTAGCCATTGTAGCCGGCATAGTAGAAATTGCCACCGGAATTGCCACCGCCGCCCGGCAGGGCCGAAAATCCGTAATCGTCCGTTGCTGCTTTATAGCCCTTATCCGTAGACCACCCTGTCTTAGACTTCAATTTCGTTCCTGCCGTCCCTTCTCCGCCCACAAAATCCGTCAACGCTGTCCACTCCTCATCGCTCGGCAAATGCCACCCCGCTGGACAAGCTTTCATCGCCGTATTCCAATCATAAAGCCGCCCGTATTTCTGACAGTTACTTTCTTTGTTAGCGTAACAGACAGATTTACCGGTCTTATAATTGAGATTCTCCGCCATCCAAGTCTGATCCCCAATCTGCACCGTACGGTACGTCTTCCCATCCCGCGTATCGGTAAAACTCTCACCCTGCGCGTTAACCGCCGGAACCGATAACAGTACCGCCACCGAAACCGACAACAGTACTGCCACCGCCACCATGCCAAAAACGCGGCCTGCAGCACGCCTACTTTTACCGCCGACTGATGCGTTCATCCTGCAAGTTCCTTTGGGCTAAATCATGGTTAAACAGCCGTATCATAAATTTACATTATATTGGCCGGGGTGTCAAGATTTGTGTACAGATTTATCGGTAAATTGGGGTTTGACGGTGTGATGGATATACGATTTTGACGAAAACAAAACGGTTTTGTAGGGGCGATCGCCCTCGATCGCCCGCCGGAATTGCGATATTGCGTTTGATTTCAACGTATAACGC
>Ga0209755_10001036_pt1 | contig 46448 bp, 39 predicted proteins | sample TergutCo191P1_FD_187301 | JGI IMG/M metagenome (GOLD analysis project Ga0209755, IMG submission 187301) | Cornitermes sp. P1 segment gut microbial communities from Petit-Saut dam, French Guiana - Co191P1 (SPAdes) (version 2) | ecosystem: Host-associated > Arthropoda: Insects > Digestive system... | reverse complement strand
CCAAATCAATTAAGGACGGAGCCTGCCCGCCGGATCAAACGCTTTTCCGTCCTGCCGAAGTTCAAAATGCAGATGCGGTCCTGTAGATAATCCGGTTGATCCCACCCTTCCTATAAGAGTACCTGATTTTACCTCTGTCTGCAAGTCGGTATATATTGTTTGAAGATGTCCGTATAAACTTGTCCATCTTGCCGCATGACTGATGATTATATAATTTCCATATACGGGATCGTTTCCTGTTGCCGTTACAGTTCCGGCGGCGGCGGCGAAAACTTCGGTTCCTTCGGGAGCCGCAAAGTCTATTCCCTGATGCATCGAAATGTTCCCCGAAAACGGATCGCTTCTTATTCCATACGGGCTCGTTACGCGAAAGTTTTTCAACGGAAACCTGAAACCTGAATTTAAAAAGAACGCTCTTTCTGTCGGCGTAAAATCCTGTCCGGGAAAAAATAAAAACGATTGCGGTTCCGCCGCAAGCCGTATTTTTATTTTTACAGAGCCTTCGGCGCTCTGCCTTGCGGCTCCGATTATTATCTCTAAATCTGATACTGCTTTTTCAGGAATGAAAATTCCGGGGTAGGACGGAAGCAGCAGAACCTTGCCTGCGTCCAAAGCTCCCGGGTTATTTAATCTGTTAAGACTGGCAAGCGCCGCGTAAGGAATGTTTGTGCGCGCGGCAAGAAAAAAAAGGTCTTCGCCCGCTCTTGCGGTATATTGATAGATCGTCAGGTTCTCGGCGGTTTCTTCGGGCGAACTAGCGCCGAGTCTGTTTCTGATTATTGTCAAGCGTTTTCTGTTTGCCTCGACATCGGTCATGAATTGTTTGAAGGACAAATCTGTAGGATTAAGCCGCTGTATTACAGGAAATCCCGGACTTTCATGCTGCGCGTAACAATCCGGTAAATATAAAAATATAAAAAAAAAGGCAAGGATCGATCCCTTGCCAATTCCTAAAGCCTTGTTGAAAATATTCAGCAGGGCAGAAGTTCCTCTCCTGACCTTATTAGAACAACATACCCCGCTTCTTGCGGCGAGGCTGCTGATTAAGCGGAAATCGCTTCTGTCGGACAGGTTGATACGCACGCGCCGCAATCTGTGCATTTAGCCGGATCGATCGTATATTTTCCGTCTTTTTCCGAAATTGCCTCGACCGGGCAATCGCCTGCACATGAACCGCAGCTTACACAAGCGTCACTGATTTTATGAGCCATATTTTCCCTCACTTATTTTAGTATGTATATTATCGTAACACATTTTTTATACATTTGACAAGTTATTATTTTTGAAATATTTTTTAAGCATACATTTTGAGCAGAGTATTTCCGAAATATATATAAAGAGGATGTTATGATATTTTTTGGGGTACTTATCGGAATTATTATCATGGGCGGGATGATTTATCTCGCTGTTGATAAAAAATCGACCTTTAAAATGCGTTTAGCAAGTCTTGGCGCGATCGCTCTAATGATGATTTCTGTTATAATCGCTCTTTTATTTATATTTGTTATAGCTGATAAAACCCCTCCCATCGATTACTCCACTTTGGTTGTCGGGGCTCCTCCCGCTGAACCTGAAAAAGATGAAAACAGTATTTATATAATTATTTTTACCGTGTTTTTCTTTTTGATTTTATTCGCGGTAATAATTTTTCTGACTATGAGAGAACATAAAAAATACGATTAGTCCGTAATCTTATCAATAATAATATTAACTTCTTCTATTAGAATGCCGGTGTACCTTTCGATATCATCGATTATGTACTGCTGCAGTTCGTGCATGTTTCCTCCGAGCTGAATGCCGTAGGGTACGTCGATTGTCATTACAAGCCGATATCCCATTTCCGTGTCTTTAACGTGGATTTTCTTTGTTTTAATCGAATGATCGTATTCGCCGGCGCAGAGCGTTACAAGCTCGCTGAGCGCTTTTTCCGAGATGATGACTCTTCCGTGTTTTGAGTATTCCGGTCTGACTAATGATTTTTCGTGAATTGTTGGGACAGGTCCGATGCCTGCTGTAATCTGCTCTTTGATTTTTTTTTTGTTAAAAATCATAATCGCTTCGTAAAAAATGTTTGGATATGTTCTTTTTACTTCGACGGAAGGAACGGGAATGACGTGCTTTCCTTCGATACGGCGCGTTCTTATCGCTTTGTCGATTTCATCCTGGGATGCGATATCTTCGATTTTAACGATTTTTGCCGGAGGAGGAAGCTGCAAACGCGCGGCGATTTTATTTACCATTTTTTCGGAAGTGCCGAGGATTAATACGCGTTTGTATTTTTCATTTTGTAATCTGCGGGCGACTTCGTCTCTGTGGGATTTTTCGTCAAAAAGAGCGACTTTAACCGCCGCCATAAAAGAATGTTCTGTCTTTGCTGAATGCCCGGCGAGGATACGATTGCCTTTTATTAAAAGACCGTCGTCAATTAAAAACTCTATTCTGTATTTTTGAGCGACAATTTTCGCCTGAAAACTTTTTCCTGTGCCGCTCTCTCCGACAAGAGCGAAGATCTTTTTCCGTTTAAATAAAAACAGAATATCATTAAAGATCATCGCTCAATATTAAAACCGAAATTATTCAGCCGGAATCAACCGCCGTATGAGCGTAATTTTGCCAAGAGCTGTCTTGCTCTTTCTCTGACAACAGTTTTAAATCCTGAATTTACAGATATTTCATTAAGCAGTTTTATAGCTTCAGGGTCTCTAATGCCGTTATTATGATTCGCAATTTTTTCAAACGCGTCAATTACCGCAATTGCCATTAAATCATCAGGATTTGTTCTGTTAAAACTTCTGGTCACGAATATTATGCGGTTAACTGTTTCATTATTTTCATTTCTACCGATTTCACCTAATGATTTTATCGCTTCCTGAATAACAGTAGGTTCATTTTCGTCCATTATTATATCATAGAGAGCTTTCTGCGCTTCGGCGGATTTCATCTGACCTAAATATTTTGCCGCTTGCCGTCTGATATCGGGGTAGTTATTTACAACGCGGTTATTTTCTCTTGTGACAGAACCTTTTCCTTCTCTTGCAAGGAAGTCAAGGGTTTGACGAACTTCATCGCTTGTGTTCGCTCCGTTGCGTTTAATGTTTTCGTCGATATATTCCAGCGCGATCAATTTTTGATCTCTTGTGTTTGATCTTGCCGTTTCTCTGATGATCATCAATTCGATTGATTCTCTTAAATAAGATTCCTCAACTGTGCTCTGCGCAAACGCGGCTGTTGAAATAATAACTGCTGTTATTACCAAAATGAAAATGCGTTTTAATGAAAACATGATAAATCTCCTTAATTAATTATTTTCCACTCATTGTTGATTTTCTCAAGATTATATAAAATCTCGCGGCTTTCTTCGCCCGTAGTGCTGGTTCTAGTAATAAAAGCTCTGACTCTGACCGCGGTTACAAATTCAATCTCCGCAATATTAGCTTGTATTCTATCAGGATTTCTTGAAGGGACAAATACGCGGGTAAAGTAATCGTTTAGATTTCTAAGAACAATGTTTTGTCTTTTCATTAAAGGTTCGTCAGAAATTCTTTGAAGCGTTTCCGGAGATGAATATTCGCTGATATACTCGGCGGATAAATTATCCCGCCATTGATTATAATTTCGCGCTCTGACTATGCCGTTCATTTTCTCGATGAATTGTCTGACCTCATCTCTTGTCGCTGTATATTGAGCTTGTGTTACTTCTAAAGGATTTACAGTATCGCTTTGAGTTTTATTATCTACTTCGGCAGGTTTAGTATCAATTGTTTTACATGATATTATTATAAAAACCGCCGCGATAATAATAAAATAAAATTTTATTCCACTCATATTGTCTACTATATTACAAATTCGGCAATTTGTCAAGATTGAAGTCAACAGCCGCTCTCTTGTAACTGTTTCCAATCTCAAGTATCATTTGACAATGAAAAAAGCGGCTTTTCCGGGTTCGTTTGACCCTCCGACTTCGGGGCATATCAATATAATTACACGCGCAGCCTCGATTTTTGAGGAATTAGTTGTAATAATTGCCGAAAACAAGCAAAAAAAATATCTTTTTTCCGCACAAGAACGCGCGTCAATGGTTCGGGAGCTTGTAAAAGATTATAAAAATGTCTCAGTGACTGTCTGCGACCAATTAATTGTCGATTTTTTAAAGAAAAATGGGATAAAATTACTGGTTAGGGGAGTGCGCGGACTAGAAGATTTTTCTTATGAGTTCGATCTTTCGATGATGAACAGAACTCTCGATCCTGAAATTGAGACAATTTTTATGACCACAGACCCCGCTTATTTTGTAATCCGTTCATCTTCGATTAAAGAATTAGCTTCTTTTAACGGAAATTTACACGGAATGGTGCCTGCGCTGGTTGCCAAAGCTTTGAAAGAAAAGTATGATAATCAATGAAAAGCGATTATAATTTTTTTTGACAAAAATATAAAAAATGTCTTGACAAAAATTATTGATTTTGCTAAGATAAAAATTAACTTGGAGAGGTTAGATTATGGCAGTACCCAGAGGTAAAACTTCGAAAGCCAGGACGAGCCGTCGGCAGTCCATCAACATGAAACTTACCGCGCCTACTATGATTAATTGCGGCACTTGCGGCAATAAGGTGCTTCTGCATAGGGTTTGCCCGAAATGCGGATTCTACCGTGGTAAGCAGGTAATTGTGCCCTGATTTAGGGGCGCGAATTAAATGAATATTTAAGGGGAAAGAAATGGACGAATTGTTTGAAAAAATGAAAAAACTCATCGCGGAAAAACTCGAAGTTGATGAGGGAAAAATCACATTGGAAGCGTCATTCCGTCAGGATCTCGGCGCAGACAGTCTGGATACTTATGAATTGGTTTACGCGATCGAGGAAGAGATGGGCATCGAAATTCCCGATGATAAAGCCAATGAATTTGAAACAGTAAAGGACGCTTACGAATTTATTAAGTCCCAGCAAAAGTAAGAGCATCCTCACTTCAGAACGAAAAAATAAACTGGCGGCTTTTCAAAAATCCGCCGGTTTTAAATTTAAAAATATCGATCTATTAAATCTTTCATTTGTTCACCGTTCGGTCTCCAACGAAACAGGAAATAAATTCAATAATGAACGTCTCGAATTTTTGGGCGATTCTATCCTAGGAGCGGTATGCGCTGCTTTGCTGTATGATGGCTTCAAGGATAAAACTGAGGGAGACCTCGCTAAAATAAAAGCTGTTGTTGTAAGCGAGGATATTCTTTCCGCGATCGCTTTAAATTTAAAAATTGATGAAATGCTGCTGCTGGGAAAAGGCGAGGAAATGTCCGGCGGCAGAACGAAAAAGGCGATCCTCGCCGACGCGATGGAAGCTTTAATCGGCGCTTTGTATTTGGACAGCGGTTATAAAACAACTTTTGATTTTGTCAGCCGATGCATCAAACCTGAAATCGCAAAAACCTCCGGTGATAATTATCACAAAGATTATAAATCGCTTTTTCAGGAATATTGTCAGCGCGAATACCGCTGCTATCCCGATTATATCATGGTAAAACGCTCAGGTCCCGAACATGCGCGCACTTTCTGGATGGAAGTCCGCGTTAAAGGAGAGAAATGCGGCAGCGGCATGGGACGAAATAAAAAAAGCGCCGAGCAAGAAGCCGCGAAAGCCGCGTGGATGGGAATAAACTCGCTTAATTCTGTTTAATAATTTTTTGTATTGTAAAAAGAGATCGCGTGTAATTTTCAGATATAAACCGGTCTCTTTAATGGTTTTATTCAAAATCACTTTTATTCTGTAATTTCGTATTGTATCATAATAAAATGAAAATGACATTGCGCTGGTTCGGTCCCGGGTTCGATCCTGTGACTCTTGCTAACATAAGACAGGTACCCGGAATTTACGGGGTTATCACGACGCTGTACGGAGTTCCCGCAGGAGAAAAATGGAAAAAAGAAGATGTGCGCTCGCTGAAAAACGAAGTTGAAAAAGCGGGGCTGGTTATAGCGGGAATCGAGAGTTTAAATATTCACGACTCGATAAAAATCGGCGATTCCGAGCGCGATATGTATATAGAAAATTATATTGATAGTTTAAAAGTGTTAGGTGAAGAGGGAATCGATTTAATCTGTTATAATTTTATGCCGGTTTTTGACTGGACGCGCACTGATCTTGCAAAGCTTCGTCCGGACGGTTCTACTGTTTTATCTTATGATCAAAAAATAATTGATAAGATTAATCCTGAAAAAATATTTGATTTGATTTCTGAAAAAGCGCAAGGGTATGTTCTGCCAGGATGGGAGCCTGAACGTTTAGCGAAAATAAAAGAGCTCTTTGTTATGTACAAGCATATTGACGAAGAAACATTATTCGCCAATTTAAAATATTTTCTGGAAGCGATAATACCTGTCTGCTCGCGGTATGGAATAAAAATGGCGATTCATCCCGACGATCCGGCTTGGTCTGTTTTCGGTCTTCCGAGGATTATGACATGCAAGGAAAATTTATTGCGTTTAACGCGCATGGTTGATAATCCCTGTAACGGAGTTACGCTGTGCACCGGAAGCTTAGCTACTAATCCCGAAAACGATATCTGCGATATTATAAAAAGCCTTACGGGGCGGATACATTTCGCTCATGTCAGGAACGTTAAGCACAATTCACCGGGAGATTTTGAAGAGTCGGCTCATTTGTCAAGCGACGGCTCGCTTGACATGTATAAAATAATGAAAGCGCTTTTTGATTCGGGATTTGACGGCGCTGTCCGTCCCGATCACGGAAGAAATATCTGGGGAGAGGAGGCGATTCCCGGTTACGGTTTATATGACCGCGCTATCGGTTTAAGTTATTTGTCCGGGCTTCTGGAAGCGATTACAAAGAGCGCGGCAATGCGGCGATAACTTTATCGCACCATTGGTCAAATTCCGGGTCTTCTTTTTGAAGTTCTTTATGCGAAAGAACATTAGCGACAGTCGCTTTAATACCTTCGTCAACCCGCACTTTCGCGCAAAATTCCGGCGCAATCCTTTTTAGTTTTGAGTTGTCAAAAATGACAGAGTTTGCTTTATCTCCTATCAGACTGCCTTTAAAATCATATTTGCCGTTTGAAAATTCTTCCAGCATCTCGCTTGCGACATGTACGGCTTTTAACTCAACGCCCAGCGCATCGGCTATCACCTGATAAATCTGATTCCATGTAACGCTCTCATCGGATGTTATGTGAAATGATTCGCCGATCGCGTGGATGTTTCCCATTAATCTGACAAAAGCCTCGGCGAAATCGCTGTTATGTGTCAATGTCCAAAGGCTTGTGCCGTCTCCGTGAATGATTACCGGTTTGCCGTCAATCATCCTTTTTAATATCTGATAGCTTCCGTTGCTGCCGTGAACTCCCAGCGGCACGCTGCGCTCGTCGTAGGTATGGCTTGGGCGGATAATCGTAACGGGAAAGCCGGACTCCCGGTATTTTTGAATTAAAAATTCTTCGCAGGCGATTTTGTCGCGTGAATATTTCCAGAGAGGGTTGGAAAGAGGAGTGCTCTCTGTGATCACGCAGGAGACCGGCGGCTTTTGATATGCTGACGCGGAAGATATAAAAATGTATTGTTTGCATAAACCTTCGAGGATATCGTAATCTTTTTTAACATGCTCCGGAACAAAAGCGAAAAATTCCGCCGCGCAGTCGAATTTGTTCCCTTTACCGACGGCTTTTTCCAGCTTTTCGCGTATTGTTTTTTCGTCCTCGGATCTGATATCACATTCAATATGGATAATATTCTTCCCGTTAAACTCGCTCTTTCTCTTTCCGCGGTTGAGCAGGAAAACCTCCCATCCCAGCCGGGAAGTCAGCCTTGTGATCGCGCTTGAAATTATCCCTGTCCCGCCGATTAATAGTATTTTCATTGGTCCCTCCGGTTGTTTAATATATGGTTTTATTTTTTTAAGAACTCTGTCAGTATATCATGTTCGTGGCAATTATTTACTAGGAAATCTTGATAAAATGCGCTATCTTATAGAAGAATGTCGCAAATTTTACCGATACATATAGTAACTGTATAGGTATAGGGTAATGTTTACGATAATACTTATATTTTTTGGACTTTAATGAAGAAAATCTTGATTCTTTCGCTATTTTTTATTTTTCTCGCCGGAAATGTCATGGGGGATGAGTTCTCGCTTAGAGCCGGCATGTATCAATGGTCTAACCCAAACAGCTGGAACAACCTTACAACCGGCGAAAACCCCGCGTCAAGATATCCAAATCAATCAGGCGACTCGGTGATTATCAACGAAGGCGCTTGGCCCTTAAGTGTCAATGAATCAATAACACTGGATTCTCTTACAATTAGAACCAATCTTAATTTTGCAATTAATACAAGCGTTAGTTTCAATGTAAATAAATTGATTGTAGAATCAGGCTTTAATTTATCTACAGGTAAAATACACGCCGCTTCGACCGAGATAAAATCATCTATCTGGGCAGGCTCGATTCCATCGCCGTCCGAAGTTACTACCATCAGTTTAATAATTGATCCTTCTGTTACGGAAATTCAAAATAATAATAATATTACAATAGACGGAGCGCCTTTTTATTTAAATACACATAATGATACCATAAGTATTATTAAAACTACTCCGGGAGCGGATTTAAAAGTCGGCAATATTGTTGTAGGAAATAACTACACTGTAACAATCGGCTCCCAGAAAGATGTTACCTTAACTGGTAATATTTCTGCCGGCAGATTAATCGTAAACGCTCCTAATGGCAATGTAACTGTTAACGGTTCTGCTAATATTAATTTAACAAACGTTGCCGCTCCTCCTGCGGGTATAACAGGATGCACTCCTGCTAACAGTGTTGCGATGCATGTAAACACAACGGAATTTAAAGCGTACGGCGGTTCGGGGGTGATTACTCCGGCTGCTTCAGGGCAGTTATGCGTAAATACAACTATTGGGTATTTAATTAGTACAGGTAAAGTTGCAGGAAATCGTATTCATTTTCACGGAAGCGGAATTAATTTAACGCCGACGCCGGTTACGGGTCATATTGTATACGGTCCCGCGGTGCCGCCGGATATTACCGGTACTGTTATACATATTGATTCTTCTGACAATCTTGGACCCGCGTTAACGTATATAGCCGGAAATGGCAATAACATATATATCGTAAATGTTGGCAATACTTATCCGGCGAATTCACGCAGCGTTGATTTCATAGTAAACGGCACAGGTTTTATCGAGATTCGCAATGATTATACATCTACAGGCAGTTTAAATCTTTCTCCCGGAACAGGCGGTATTCACCTAAATGATGCAGCTATAACTTTGTCAGGTCATACGTTTGACGTAACAGATCATATAACGCTTAGCGGAGCGGCTAACATTATAACAGCTTCGAGTGTTACGCTTGGCAATGTTACAGGAACCGGCAATTTAACGCTCGCCGCGCCGTCGGGTATTGTCGCGTTTACGCAGAATATTTCGGCGAGTATCGGCGTATTGGATATTACAGGCTTATCAATAAATTTAAACGCGGATATTACAACTAACGGCAGTCAAATTTATAATGGCGCGATATCTCTTGGCGGAAGCGGCGCGCGCACCATTACATCATCAAGCGGCTCTATTCAGACTTCACAGGCTGTAACAGGTTTTAATAATTTCACAGTAAACGGGCAAACAGGCGTTACTACCGGAAACGGAGGAATAAATATTGGAACCGCTAATACATTAACTTTTAATTCTCCTGCGGGAAATATCAATATAAACGGAAATATTACAAACACAGGAAGGCTTATTTTAACGGCGCCAGCCGGAAATGTAACAGTCGCCGCGAACAGGTCAATTAATGTAACAAGTACCGCAGGGCATGGCGCTTCTGCCGCTATTTATGTCCAAGCTATTACATTTACCGCAAGCGCCGGAGCAGGTGTAATTTACCCGGGACCGGCGAACACGACCGGAATGCTTTGTCATAATATTTCTAATTTAACCGCTAATTTTCATCATAACAACAGAATTAATCAAGATCGTTATTGCAATCATACGCTAAGAGATCTTGTACTCGGCACCGGACCGGATACGTTAAATCTTTTAGGACCCGGAGTTAGTTATCATTATATCAATTCAGCAATTGATCCTGTTACCAATATAACAGGTGATACCGGTTTTAATGTTTTTATAATCAACGCGAATGTTACAGGAAGTTATACATTTAATTCAGATTTGGCAATTGAGTTCCGCGGCACAAATGTATTTACAGTGATGCCAACATTAAATTCCGGATCAAATACTATTAGCTTAAATGACACAACGATAACAATTAACGGAAATTCTTTTAATCCGACAGCCGCGCTTACATTAACCGGAAATGGAAATACAGTAATAAATGCTTCAAGCATCAGTATAAATACAGTAAACGGAAGCAGCGCGACAGGTTTTACGCTGAAAGCTGTTAATAACGTTGTTACAGGAACAGGCGGCATTAATATTCCTAACGCTGTTATCACTCTTGAATCTGACAACGGAAACATCACTGTTAACGGTAATATTGACGGAACTCGATTAGTTTTATTAGCTGAACATGGAACTGTAACAATCGGCGGAGCAGCCGGTATAAATGTTACAAGCAACGGCGGACATGGTCCCGGTGCGGCGATTCGCGTTATCGCTGATATATTTACTGCAGCTATTGGAGGAGGCGTGATAAATCCCGGCGCATCAGGAATACTTTGTCCGGTTGTTAACACATTTAATAATACCGCCAATAGAATCGCCGGAGGTCGTTATTGCGATGATCATCTCTTAAATGATCCTTCAAATAAGAATTGGGTATATGGTACATACCAGCCTGTGGATTTATCCGGTAATCTTTATTACTTTATTGACAGTAACTCAAACCCGACAGCTAATTTTACAGGAATAAGCGCAAATTTTAATCTTTATATCGTTAATGATGTTCCAGCCGCATTAACAATAAATAATTCAACATATCCTACAGGACTTGTATATATTGAATTCCGGGGAAATGTTACATTATCCGGGAATGTTGGTTTCGGAGCTGCCACAGAAATTCGTCTTAATGACGGGCATGTCACATTCTCCCTGTATAATCCTCTGCCTTTAGGAAGTCCTGTACAATTAATGGGAACAAATACAACTAACAGTATTACAGCTCAAAGCATGAATTTTACAAGTCTTGCCGCAGGAAATAATAATAATTTAACGCTCATATCAACAGCCAGTATTATAAATATTGACGGCGCGAATAATTTTACTAATATAAATACTTTAACATTAAACAGCGCGACAACCATTACCCAGGCGAGACCATTTACAGCTAATGATTTAATAATAAATGCAGGCGGCGCAGTTACATTAAACAATGCGTCAAATCATGTTAGTACATTAAGTGTTACCGGAGCAGGCGGCGCAATACAATTTACGAATAACGCGCCTCTTTTAATTGCCGGAATCAGCGGTTTGACAGGCGCGAACGCCGCGAATCAGAGTTTAACAATTAGAACAACAGGAGCCGCCGCCAACTTAACGCAATCAGGAGCGATTGTATCAACCGGTACGTTGAATATTAACTCAGGCGGAAGCGTTACGCTTACTGACGCCGCAAACAACGTAGGAACGCTTTCGATTACTGGTTCAGGCGGAGCTGTTCACTTTACGAATAACGCTCTTCTTGCGATTAGCGGAATAAGCGGTTTAACGGGAGCTGCTCCTGCGGCTCGGAATATTACAATAGAGACAACAGGAACCGCAAGCGCGGTTACAATAAACTCAAACATTACGGCGACCGCGGCGGCGATTGTTTTTAACGCTTCAGGAGCTGTTACTCAGACAGCCGGCATTATTACATCAGACACATTAAGCGTTACCTCTTCAGGAGGTATTACGCTAAACTCTAATAATAATGCAGGCGCTATAACGCTTACAAACACTGCGGCGGGAAATGTTTCGTATACAAGCAATCATTCAAGCGGAATAACAATTACCGCGAATAATAGCGCTAATGACGCAAATGTAACTATTACCGAAATAATCGGCAATTTAATAATCGGCGCGGCAGGAGTAAGCGCAAATGGAAACGGCGTTATCACTCTTACATCAGAAACCGGAAATATAACTGTCGGCGGAAATATTTCAAGTGGCAGACTCGTTATGCAGGCAACAGCTCCAACCGGAACAGTAACAGTCAATAGCGGCGTTACTGTCAGCGTAAATTCAAACTCTATTCAACACGGCGCTGCTGCGGCAATTGGCATAATAGCGGCTAATTTTAATGCGCCGGGAACAGGAGCTTTTACAAATTTAAATGCAACCGGAGTAGTATGTGATTGTTTTATAGGCGCATCTACGCCGGCTATTCGCAGTAATTCAAGATTTGCCGGCATTAGTTTTTGCGTAATCCAGAAATCACTTGTTTTTAGTCCGACAGAACCGGGTCCCGGATATTATAATAATGTTTACACTGATACAGCCCGCTATAGATGGGTTAACAGCAGCGGAACATACGCTCCTTCAGAATTAATAGTTGCTGACGGCGAAGATATTATTATAATTGATTTTAGTCCGCCTTCTCCTCCGGCTGCATTGGCGTTTACAACTACCAACACCGGCGGAAATATTATTTTCCGGGGAACCAGTACATTTACAGGAACAACTGTTACGCTTTCTTCATATAACCCGATAGAGTTTATACATACAGCAGATGATTCTAATCCAACTGTTGTTACGTTTAACACTGTTCCTACGCTTACAGGCGCGGTTTTTGAAAACGCGTCTGTAATTATTTATAACGCAGGCATAAATTTTTCAGGCGGTATTCAATTATTAGGAAATGGAAGCATTACAGCTCAAAACATTACCGTTAATAATGTAACAGGAACGAATAACGCTGATTTAACACTTACGTCCACAGCGGCAGGTGTTTCGTTTAACACCCCGATTCCTGCAAACGTTATTGGAAATTTAACTGTAACTACAGCGGGCGCAGCAACTATAAATATCGGCGCGGACATCAGAACAAGCGGTACGCAGATATATAATAGCAGCGTTACAACTAATGCGAACATAATTCTACAGGGAACAACTGTTTCTATGGGTACGTTAAATGCCGCCGCTAATAGTTTGACAATTAACGGAAACGCGGAATTTTCAGGTGGTAATGCAGGCGCTTTGGAAATAACAGGAAGCAGCATAATAAAAGCAAATATTACTACAACAGGCGGCGCAGGAACTTCACAGCATTATCACGGTCCTGTTACGCTTGGCGGCTCAGGCGTAACTTCGATGACTTTAACAGGAAGCGGAAACAATGACACAATCAGGTTTGACAGTACGCTGAACAGCGACTCTTCAACTACATGCGCGTTAACAATAGCAAATGCGTATTTCCAATTCCGCGGAGTCGTAGGTTTAGTGCCTTTTAGCAGTATTACGAATAATACAATAGGCGGCGCCGGTTTTAACATGGCTCTTTCAAGCGTATACACGACAGGTAATCAGACTTACGCGGGCGTTGTAAAAATTGACGATACGGCTGTAAATAATAATACGGCATTCTTTGCGACAGGCGCAAGCAGCTCTATTACTTTTAACGGCATAACAAATTCATTCGCAAGTTCGTTAGCAATATCAAGCATTGATGCTGTAATATTAAACGTACAGGTCGGCAGTATCGCAGCGCCGTATTTATCCGCTTTATCAGTAACAGGCGAGCGGACAACAATAAACGCAAATAATATTCATACAACAGGTAATCAATCATATTTAGGACATGGTGTAGATAATTCAGGCGGCGCTGTAGTGTTAGGCGCAAGTTATACTTCATTCGCTTTTCACGCAAACGCCGTCTCTACTGTGCGTTTTGCAGGAACTGTAAACAGTGTTAACGCGACAGCGCGGTCAATTGTAATAAATAACGCAGGCGCAAGATTCGACGGAAATGTCGGCGCGGGTAATCCTATCGGAGACATTACCGCCGCGGCTGTTGCAATCGGCGGAACAGGAAATAGAATAATTACCGCCGCAGGTGTGTTTAACGCAAGCGGAGTAATTTCCAGGGTTGCGCTTTTCAGCGGTGATATAACAATTAACGCACAGGAAATTATTACAAGTTCCGCCGCCAACGCGTTAACAGGTAATGTAATATTAAACAGCTTAGGCGCGAATAATGATATTAATTTTAGAAATAATTCTGCGGATATTAATTTAAGCGCTCAGGTTTTTGGAAATGGAGAAATAAATGTTGTTCAAACAGGTCATCTTTCAATATTAAACATTCAATCACCTTCCGGAGATATTATATTAAGCGGCACAACAGGTATTACTTTAGACGCAGCCGGAAATATTACGAATACCGGAGAAATAAGACTGACATCCGCTTCAGGCGCGATAACAGGCAGCGGAAAGATTACGGGAAATGAATTATATGTAACAGCCGGGAGCGGTATTAATCTTGCAAATCCTTCATATCCGCTTGATTTAAATAATGTTGAAAATGTTTTTTTAACAAACAATAACTCCGGAAACATCGCTTATTTCAGCGGCAGGGGAGCTAATAATGATCTGGGAATTATTGCGTTTAACAACGCCGCTACAGGCGGAGGTATTACGATAAGGGAAGCGACAGGTAATATCGAAATTCCTTCAATGCCTTTCATGGGAGCGTCAGGCAGTATCGCTGTAAGAACAGCCGTTCAACTTGGAATTGTGCATATAGAAGCTACCCTTGGAGAACTTAATATTTACGGTAATATCGGAGACGCGTCAAGGAATGGAAGACCAAGGCTCCATGCGTTCGATCCTGTAAATATAAGCGCGTCAAGCGTTATAAACGGCGAGAGTGTCCGTCTTTTAAGCGATACAGGTAATGTTAATGTTAACGGCAATATTTATGTTACAAGCACAAATGGAAGCAGTTCGCTGAATCATGATGTTAACGCAGCTGTATATATTTCCGCGGATAAATTTAACGGAACCGGAAATATTTATCTTCCGACAACGCCTGTTCCCGCGACCGCGTGGGTATGCGCTTATGTAATGGATGTAACATTTACTGGTAATGTTATAGGCGGCGCCTCAATTAATATTTGTTATCATACACATGATACAATGGATGTTGTTTACAGGATTGGACCTCAAGGTACTTTTAATACTTCCGATTGTCCGGGTTTAAGACCAGGTTATTTATATATACAAGCTGAAAACATAACAGGTAATATCGCGGTTACAACAGGTAATGTTTTTGTAGTTGATATTGATGATATAAACGGTCTTGTAAATACAAGAGATATTATTTTTACTACAACAGGCACGAATAGTTATATTCAGTTTAAAGGAAATTATATTTCATCAGGAAGGCTTTATATAAATACTGGAACCGGAGGAATCAGATTTAATGGAGCGGATATAGAGTTGAGCGGTTATCAGTTTGAGACTGCCGGTAATTTTAATGATAACATAACGCTTATCGGCGGAAATTCATCTATTACAGCTTTGGGTATTACAATTGGAAATATTTATTCAGACCCCGCGTCAAATAATCTTGCATTGACAAGCACTTTAAGTTCAAACCCAGCGGGTAATATAACAATTTCAGGAAATATCGGAACAGGCGCGTTATTGCCGAATAATGTTACCGTTCACAGCGCGAGTCAGGTAATTTTCAGTTCCGCGTCTGCGTCGATTTCTGTAAACGGAACGCTCGGATTGACAGGAGCCGCTTCCGCTCCGGCGGCAAATGACTCGATTTTATTTACAGGTAATTTAACTTTAAGCGGCGGAAATGTTACCGTAAACAGCGGGATGAGGGTAACAGGCAATACTATAATGAGTACTGCCGGTAATTTTAGTATCGAAGCAAACACGGAATTCCGCGGAAATTATACAACTACAACGACAACCGGAGTTTTAGCAGGAGTAACGCCTAACGTTAATATTTATTTTGGCGGCAATGTTGTTCTTGGAAACTTTACGAATCATAATCCTGACAGCTATGCTGTATTTAGAAATTTCGGCGCAGCCGGAACAATAGTTACGCATAATTTTAATTACTTTACAGGAACTGCGCCGCAGCTTGGTAATGTTTACATTCAGCGCGGTAATACTGTTATATTGCTTGCGGGAAATATTGTACAGATAAACGGCGCAACTCTGCATCTGGAAGAAGGAAATGCGAATTTCCGAGGCGCAATACTTAATATTACCGCCGGTGCTTGGCACATCGGAACAGGCGGGACAGCTTCAAATGATTTTGCCGGAAGGAACGGCACGCTTTTCATGGGCGGCGATCCGCTTCTTAATTTCTCAACATATTCAACAACTAACCGCGCTGACAGAGAAAGATTAGGTTCAAGAATAATAACAAGGAATTTGAATTTAACAGGCGCGGGCGCATCCAATCCGCTGACAATTAATAATTCAGGCTGGGCGTTTATAGAAGTAGAAGGCAATGTAAATATCACTTCTGATATTACAAGTACCAATGCGTCGCCGTATGATTATTCAAAATTAATAATCGAAATGAAAGGAAGCGGGAATCAAAACATTACATCCGCGCATCCCCTGGGAAGTCTTCATGTAAGAGCCGGTTCCAATACAACGCTTGCGCAAAACCTTGAAATTTACGGCGAGCTTGAAATTGAATATTCAGGTCCTTCTTCCGGTGTTTTAAATGCCGGCACTTACAATGTTGTTATGTACGCGGGTCTTACCGAAAATAAAAGTTTTAACGGCGGAACCGTGAATAACGCAAGAACAGGACGTTTTAAAATTATAAACGGACCGGATATAATTACAGGTTCCGCTCCGCAGCAAATGTACGCGTTTGTCCAGCAAAATCATGATAATTTCGCGGAGTTCAAAAAACATCCTTCATCGACATCATCAGATCGCGTCTTCTTTGATATTTTAGGCAATACAGTATGGCAGACTTTTAAATGCGAAGATCAGGCGGGCGTTACATTCCTGTTCTCCACAGGAACGCCGAATATGGATCATCATTCATTCTTGTACGCCTTTGTCGTAAAGGTTCACAGCACATCAAACGAAAATGATCGCATAACGCTTGGAAGATATATTAATTATCCGGGAAGAGCAGGCTGGCTTAATACTTATGATCACTCCGTTATTTCAATTACTCCGCCCAATGACGGGCTTCCCGTGTATCCGGCTCCGATTTATTTAAAAACTCACGCGCACAGGGAAAGATTTTGGAATTTTAATTTCCTTCCTACGTCGATTACTCCCGAGCAGCTTGATATTTTCCATGTAAGAATGTATTTTTCACACGCATGGCATCAGCGCGTAACGATAAACGATTCAATGAACCTCGATGCGTTCCCTTATTACAATTCAGGAATAGAAGGGTATTTTAATTATGACTGGATGATGGAAGTTTACAGATCCGTTATTTACAGTTTCGCCGAGGACGGCAACGGCAACGGACGCTTTGATCGCATCAGGGTGCAAACGCCGTCTGTTTTAAATAATGATTTTTCTGAATTCAAAGTTAATGTAAACGGATATACTGTCAGCGGTTATTCGCTTGTAGGTTCAAAAACCGGCGATAATGACGATAACGATTCATTCTATATACATTTAAACGAAGGTTTAGAACTTTACAACGGTCAGTCGGTTAAATGGCAGATAATAAATAATAAATCTTTAAAACTTGTATTAAGGGGATCTTTAATAGGTCCTGATGAAACAGAATTTACTACAGTTAACACAATTCCCCCGCGCGTAAGTTACGCTCTTACGCTGCCCGGATTTAATGAAACCTATGTGCGCATGTCGCAGCCTGTCGCAGTGTATGATAACACAAGCGGAACTGTCAGCGGAAACAGAATTTCTTCGCACAATCATACGTTAAGCGCCATGGAAACATCCGGTCTGCCGCCGTACGCTGATCTTCTTACATACCCGATGGGCGCTACTCCAAAACAATTTACATTAACCTCATCCGAACGAACCAGGACAGGCGCGTTATCGTATCGTTTTAAATTAAATTCATCGCCTGATATTTCAGATTTATTAGGTCTTACGCCGATAGGATTGCCTCCTTCAGAACATTTTTCTATGGAAGGATTGTGGAGTCTTGCGGTCCGCGCCTTAGACTGGAGCGATGAATTAATTGATGCCGACGCGGATTATCCGTCACCCAAATATCCTTTAGACTGGAATTATTCCGGTTACAGATATTATGAAGGCAACAGTCATATTCAAGAGAGTTTAACATCTGATAATGATATTAGCCATGCTAATCCGGATCGTTATACGGAAATATTTATTCCGCCGTACCGTGTGCTGACGCCTGAAATGATGAAATCTCTGGAGGAATATTCACAAGTTCTCGAAACTAACAGCGGAGTTCATACAGGCATTTCGCTTCCTAAAGTAACTCCTGACTTATTCCAAAACGGCGGCGATATTGTTACGCGGCGCAGCACTGATGTTTTAATTTCGCTTCCGCCTGTAAATTCTAAATCTGAAAATTATTTTATCTGGCCTGTGTGGGCAAGATTTGTCGATCCTTTAAATCCCGAAACCTACAATAATTCAAGTGAGTTCTACGGAAGCAGGATTACTGATGTCGGTATTATCTGGGATTTTGACGGAACAAAGCATCTTGAAAGAAAAGGCAAAATTGCTCTGCAGGCTCGTTCGAATATGCCGCACGATGATATTAGAATTTTATGGACAACAGGCGTGCCGGAAACATTTAGAAATCCGCGGATAATAGGTGCCAGAGGCAGAGGAACAGGCGGATTATGGATACCGGAGTTATATAACATAAACGGTAATATTAGAATGTTATATAATTATGCGTCTATATTTAATAAAAGCACAGGCGATGTTTCAGGAAGCCATATTCCTTCATCACAATTATATAATTTTGAATTTGACGGCTCTTCGATAGCAAGCGGAAGCAAGTTTGAATTTGTTTTTCATCATAAAAATAATCCCGATATGGTTATCGCGCGTCTTGATATACCGCGCGGCTCAAGCAACATTCCGAATAATTGGTATACGCTGGTTCGTCCGTTTGGATTTGATATTCAGGATATGCGGACGCAGCGCGGCGGTATAACAATTTTAAATAATGTAATTAATTCAAATAACAAGGAAGTAACATATCTTCGTTATCATCTTGTGCGTCCCGGCAGAGTTACTATTCATGTTTCTACATTAGACGGCACTATAGTAAAATCGCTGCGGCGCAATGAACACCGCGAAGCAGGCGAGTGGACTGACGGCTGGGACGGCACAAACAACGCAGGCCGCCCTGTAGCGCGAGGAATATATTTTATCCGCATTGTCGCTCCCGATATCGACGAAATAAGAAAAGTTATGGTTATTAAATGAAATCCGCGTTTGTTACGATAATCGGCAGACCTTCCGTCGGGAAGTCTACTCTTTTAAATAAAATGTGCGGTGAAAAAGTCGCTATTGTAAGCAAGATTCCGCAGACAACGCGCAATGCAATCCGTGGAATTGTTAACAGAGAAGAAGGGCAGTTAGTTTTTATTGATACTCCGGGCCGCCACTCAAGCGAAAAAAAAATAAATAAAAAACTGATGGAAGTATCACAGCGCGCTTTACAGGAAAGCGATCTTGTTCTGTATGTGCTGGATGCTTCCCGCGCTCCCGGCGAAGAGGAAGAAGAAATCGCCGCGCTTATAAAACCGTCAATTGAAAAAACAGTTGTAGCTGTTAATAAGATTGATTTACCAAATGCAAATACAAATATACTAATTGAATTTGTAGATAATTGGTTAAAGAAGAGTTCTCGCGAAGAAACAAAGAGCGCAAAGGACGCAAAGGAAGATAGAGAAGAAGAAGCAGTTCTCTTTTCCTCTGCGTCTTGGCGTCTTGGCGAGAATTTGTTTCTAATCTCTGCGAGTACGGGCGAAGGCATTGACGAATTGCTCAATGCGTTATTTGCTATGGCTCCCGAAGGGCAGCCTCTTTACGATTCTGATTTTTATACAGATCAACAGGCGGAGTTTCGAATTTCCGAAGTAATCCGCGAGGCTGCGATAAACCGCCTGCGTCAGGAATTGCCTCATTGTTTGTATGTTGATATTGCCGACATTGAATTTAAAAATGATAATTCCGAAGTATGGGTGCGCGCTTTTATCATTGTAGAACGCGAGTCTCAAAAAGGCATGGTTGTCGGCAAAGGCGGAGAAATGATCAAAGCGATTCGTCTTGCTTCTCTGAAAAATCTAAAAAAAATATTTGACTGGAAAATTAATTTAGATCTACGTGTAAAAACCGGCAAAGACTGGCGTCACAATGACAATACGTTACGCAAAATAATCAAATAAATTTTAATTCGCCGGTAATAAAATTTCTATGCTCGGTTTGTCCCTCTGGGATGATTAAAAGTTCGCCGTTTTCTGAAATACCTGTCAGCAAACCATTAATTTCATTTTTACTGTCCGCAGCCCCTTCAATAAAAACAACATTCTCATTTTTTTTATACAATCTTTTTTCAATTTCATCTTTCCATTTATTATTAGTTTTATTTTCTAATTCATTAAATAAAAATTTTAATATTATCTCTAATAGATTAAAACAATATCTGTGCTCTTTGCCCGCTAACTTCTGACCATTATCCGTTTTTAACTCCTCATTCCCCGTTTCAAGAGTTAAGCTTGTCGCTTTTTCTTTCAATTCCGGCGGAAATTCAATCTGCATTACATTAATACCGATTCCAAGAAACACATTTTTTCCGTCAGATTCACATAGGATTCCGGCAGTTTTTTTATTGCCGATTAATAAATCGTTAGGCCATTTAATCGATAATTTCCCGGTTAAAGAAGGATAAATTTTTTCGATCGCTAAAGCGGCGGCAAGACCCGCGCGAAGCGTAAGAGCTGGCGGTATTTCCTCAATGCAGGAATACCGCAGAAGAATTGTAAACGATAAATTCATCGCTCTTTGCGTCTGCCATTTCCTTCCGGGAATTCTGCCTCGTCCTTGTTCCTGAAAATCCGCGATTATAACGCTGCCGCAAGGCTCGCCTTTTTCCGCCAGTTGTCTTGAAACATCCATAGTGCTTGTTACAGTTTCTTCAAAAAAAACAGGAGCGTTAAATGGATTGTGTATTTGCAAAATCTTCATTATTTGATATTATACAAACATGAACATGGTGTGTCTTGATCTTGAAGGAGTCCTTGTCCCTGAAATTTGGATTTCATTTTCCGAAGCTGTCGGCATCCCTGAGCTTCGGCGTACAACAAGGGACGAACCTGATTACGATAAATTAATGAAATTCCGTATCGATATCTTAAATAAAAATAATTTAACGCTTCATGATATTCAAAAAACAATTTCAGGCATGAATCCTCTTTCCGGAGCGAAAGAATTCGCCGACACTCTGCGCGAAAAAACCCAGCTTGTGATTCTTTCCGATACATTTGAACAATTCGCCAAACCTCTGATGGCAAAACTTTCATACCCGTCGCTTTTTTGCAATACAATAAAAACCGACGCTGACGGAAATATAACAGGATACGCTCTTCGCCAAAAAAGCGGAAAACGCGAAGCGGTTAAAGCGTTTAAATCAATGAACATGCGCGTTTTTGCCGCAGGTGATTCGTTTAACGACTTAGAAATGATCCGCGAAGCGGACGCAGGCTGCCTTTTCCGCGCTCCGCAAAAAATCCGCGAAGACTGCTCCGATTTAAAATGCACTGACTCCTTTGATGAGCTTTTTAAAGAAATAACCAATTTCTTACATTAATAAAAGGAAGATAATTATTCCGGTGAGATCAACGATATCATTTAAAAATTTATTTTTAATGTTCATTATCGCGTTGTTTTTCGCCGTAGGAATGGTTTTTCTCCTTAATTTTGCGCTCGCAGGACCAAAGCTGGGAATGCATTATGACTTATTGCAGGAATATAAAGAAGACGCTGTATCGCGCGAGATTTTAATTATTAATACTGATGATTATATTGAAGGCGCGGATATTTTTTCCGTACTTATTACTTTAACGGAAATGAAGGCTTCAAGCTTAATTCTGGCGGGGAATGTTTCATCTTCATCATCGCCGATTATTATTGACGAGACCGAAATTCGCAGGCGGTTTATTGACGAGTATGATCTGTTAGGACACAATATCCGCGGTTTGTTTGAAGGAATTAGGATGGGTTCTGTTACGCCTTCGCAGGCGCCTTTGTTTGTCGATCAGGTAATCGAAATTTCTGTGAAGGGCAGAGACCGCCTTATTTCCGCTTTAATTGATAGAGACGAAGAAATCCTGCGCGCGGTTTCTGTTTTTGGAAATTTTCTTTTAGCTGACGTAAAAATACGCGCGGATAAAGACGGAAAAATCAGGCGTATAAATCCTATGGAAGGAGACGCGGAGCATCCTGTTTTTAATTTATTAAAAAACCGTTACGCGGTTTCTCAGTTTGAATCATCGGGAAAAACAATGATTTTATGGCTGAGAGGTCATGATTCAAGCGATATTGATATAATTCTTGATAATAACGGAAATATAATAACTTCGGGAGTTTCTAAATTCCGCTCAGTTGATATTGATATTTTCCGCAGATACGATGAAGCGCTGAATGTTATGCGAAATTTACTTGAACAGGCGAATGAATTACGCGTTTTTTCACAAACGCCGCCTGACAGAATACCTTTATTTCTATACGAAAATTCGCGGCTGCTTTTTGATGAAATGCTCGGCGGTAGTAACAGCGAAAAAACGAATCTTTGGATAGACGCCCGTTTAAATTATTTTTCCGCTCTTGATGAATATTTTGCCGCTAACAACGAGCTTTTTCTTGTTGAGCAGTTGGAAGAAAAAATAGCCGATACTGATCCGTCAAACGAAAGCGAGCTGTCGATTTTAATCGAAAGTAAAAACGCCTTTGTTAAATTATTTTCGCAGATGCGCACAGCGTTCAATGAATTATCGAGTCTGCGGAAAATATTAAGCGAAGAGCTTGAAATGTCTATGTGTATCATGGGATCCCCTGACAGCGCGAGATATTCAGCGCTTTTATCTGACGCTATTATTACGGGAAAACATATAAAACCCGCGGAAGATAAATGGGTATATATTTGTTCAATAACGCTTGTCTTTATTGTTTTATTGATTACATTTATGATGCGTCCTGCTGTTCAACTGCCGTTAGGATGCGTATTAAGCGCAGCCGCCGCTTCGGTATTCTGCGGTATATTTATTTTTTATTCTTATTGGATAGACCCGTTAATTGTTTTAGGTTCTTCTTTAACGGGAACTATCATTATTTTTATTTGTAAATGCGTTTATTTAAATTACAGAGCAAGCAGTTTTCGCGTCGCGTACAGAGCGGCAGTTCCAAAAAATGTTCTTAATAATTTAATTAAAGCGGGAAAGCCCCGTTTAAATGAAGTTAAAGTCTGTTATGCCGCGGTTATTGCGATTAAAGACGCGAATCTTTTAAACAAAGAAAATAAAGACAAACCGCAGGAGTCTGTTAAATTTAAAAGAAATTTTTATAATCTTGCTAAAAAAGTAATATTCAGCGCGGATGCCGTGGTTGCCGGTTTTGAAGGAGACACGATATATGCTTGTTTCGGCTCTTCTTTGGAATTAAAACCTGTTTTATCGGTGTATAAATGGGGAGACGACGGTCTGCCGCTTGCAAAAACATATCATCCGGTGGAAAAAGCATACGGGTTTATAAATGAATTGCTTAAAAACGAAAAAATCACATGGCGTTTTGGAATAGATGCCGGAAACTGCGTTTTTTCATGGTCGCCGGAAACAGGATATATCGCAAGCGGTCCGTCTGTCATACGCGCAAAAATGCTTGTTACCAAAGCCGCCAAGATAAAAGAAAGAGCGCTTGTGACAGATTCAATCTTAGAAAAAATTAATATTAAAATAGAAAAGGCTGGCTTTCTCAGCGAAAACCAGCCTTATTACATTTTTCCGAATTAAATCAGAAACGATTAGAACTTAGTCTTTTTTCTTACAATAACTTTTGTAACTTCGTTATTCTGACCAATCCAAAGGCGAGCGCCTGTCTCGATATTTGTCAATGTCGCGGAAACGAAATATGATCTGACTGTTTTATTATCCGCTCTGTCAACAATTGTTTTTACCGATCCTGTAAGCATGAAATCAGCGCCTATTTCTCTGCCTAACATCGCTGCCGAATCATCGCTTACTAAACCGCTTGTCGACTGATACGCTCTTTCCGCAGTTATCTCTTGACGCACTCCGTCACCTGCGACGAAATCAAGTTTTCCGCTGTTTAAAATAGCTCTTTCCATCGTGGATGAAATGATAGATGTGTCAATATGCTCACTGCTTTCATTTCTGAATCTTCCGATGATTACAACAGGTTTTCTATTTCTGTTCGCGTTAATTATCCGGTTAACCTGCGCATTATTTAGGCAATCATCGATCAGCGCATCGCATACGATTTGAACGTCTCTCGCATTCCAATAACCGCTTAAATCCGCTTGTGAACCTGACTCAACCCTTGATACCGCGGTTGTTGCACATGATGATAATAAAATTATTACCGCTAAACCTAAAATAGATTTTTTCATCTGTTTACTCCTACTTTAAACTAGTTGACTGTAAAAGATTTAATTGGTTTGCTTTTACAGTAACTTCTTCTATCTCTTGTGTTGAAACTAATGCCGGACCGTTATAATAGTTGATTGTAACAGAATATGTTCCAGGCTGCAAGTTGATTCCGCCGATAAAAGCTTTGTTCGGAAGGAAACGCGCCATTCTAATATCAGCGGCTTCTGAAGCTTCTATAGCTTTTTCCGCTGCTAATGCGACAAGTGCCGCCGCCGCCGCACTTCGTTGTTCAGCCACTCTAGCTGCAACATCAGATACGAAATATTTAATAAAAACACGAATATATGCTTTTCTTAAAATACTTGTAAAACGGTTGTTGAATGTATCTTTGATGACAATACCCATATCTTCTAACAATTCAAGATTTACGGTATTTCCGTTTACGATAACTTCGACTCTGTTAACTCGATTTTCTCTGTCCATTAAAACAGGAACTTTTAATTCCGCTGTTCTAAGACGCGGCTGTCTCAGAGGGAAATTTACCGGGATTGAATGTTCAATTTTGATTGGAGATAATCCGGTAAAACTGATGATATTTAATCTTGTTGTTGCATCAGGAGTATTTCTGGTTTGCGCGACTGTCTGCGGAAGAGCATGAGGATATAAAGCCGCATTTGTTCTGAAAGCGACGCCTACCTGATCATACTCAATTCTGGCTGCGTCTTTATTTCCTGCCGCGTTATATAAAAGAGCGCCTAAATAACGAGCTAGAGCGGAATTTGAAAAAGACGTCGCTTTTTCATTATCACCCAGATCCATATTTAAACCGTCGGTTTCTTTAGCTACGCTTTCATTTAAGGATTCGCCGGTTTCCGGATCAACATAATTGTATTTTCTGGCGAGCATGTCAAGTTTGCCGCTTGAGATGCTTAATTTACGGATTTCTACAAGAGCGCTTTCAAGGTCTCCCTTGTGATAATAGCTTATTGCGTTGAAAATATTTAAATAAATATCTTCGAAGTCTTCACCGGGATACTCAATTGTATTATCGTTAGCGATGTACGATAAGAATTTTTGCCCTACGCTTTTTGTATAAGCTTCTTCAATCATCCGCTCAGCGGTTTGTAAATCCGATGTTGAGCCTTCATAATTGTTGTCATAGAACTCAAGCATACCTTTGTCTAAATAAAGAGAAATTTGATTTTTGTCTTTATAGAGACGTTTAGCATTCTTCTTGGGCTCTTGGCCTTTATTAATTAGATTCTTAGCTGTCTCAAAATCATAGTCTGCCACAGCCTGGTCGATGTCGACAAATGCCTCATGCTTTGTTGCGCAAGATGACAAGAATCCCGTCAGTGCAATTATTCCTATAATAACTGCTACGTTCAATTTTTTGTCTAGTTTTTTATTCATAATAATGGAATTATATTATTTTTATTTTTTTTGTCAAGCCCTTATTAATTTGATATAATAAATTAATTTCCGAGGTGCGATGAATATCATAATAATAGAAGAACATGAATTAGGGCGCGGTTTGCCAAGACGGGATTCCCGTACAATACATCTTTTGAAGGTTTTACGCAAAAAACAAGGGGATTATTTTGATGCCGGCATTTTAGGAGGATTGCGGGGAAAAGGAAAAATCGAGAAAATCAATATTGACGGTTCAATTAACTATTCCCTGAATGTATCCGAGCTGCCCATCCCCAAGCTTAAACTAAGAATCGCGGTTTCGTTTGTCCGCCAGATTCAAATGCGCCGTCTTTTAAGGGATATTTCAAATATCGGCGCTTCATATATCGATTTTTTCGGGACAGATCTATGCGAAAAGAGTTACCGCGACACTAAATTACTAAAAGACGGAGGAGCCCGCGAAGCCTTAATCGAAGGCTCTTCCCAGGCGCGGGATACGCAGTTGCCGGTTTTATCGGTTTATGAAAATCTGGATTCATGGTTAAATGAAAAACCATGGGAAAAAATCGATAAAAATCGAACTCCGTTACTTTTAGCCATGGATAATGTCAGAGCAGAAGGTTCTTTTTATCATACTAATCCTTCAAGCCGTCCCGCTGTGATTGCGGTAGGTCCTGAGAGGGGTTGGTCAGACAGGGAAAGAAGTTTATTTGAAGAAGCCGGATTTTTGCGGCTTTCCATGGGAGAGCGAGCTCTTCGGACAGAGACAGCATGCGTAGCCGCGGCAGCGCTGGCAGCGGAAAAAATTTTAGAGGTGTAATATGAATCAGGAAAAGGTCAAACAAAAACTGCTTGCGATAGAAGACGCGCCTTTGGAGTTTACTCTTATTTTCTCCGGGAAGAAAAGCAAAAAGGTGAACGGTCTTTATAAACCAAATTCCAGAGAAATAATTATTCACAATAAAAATTTTCAAACAGATGATACCGGACAGAATTTAATGCTCTATACGGCGATTCATGAATACGCGCATCATCTTCACGCTTGTCAAAGAGGCGGCACGCTTTCTCCCAGAGCGCATAACAGCGAGTTCTGGGCGATTTTTCACGCGCTTTTAGAAAAAGCTGAAAATAAAAAAATCTATAATGATATTTTTGCGGTTTCTCCCGATCTGTTAAAACTGACGGATGTTATACGAAATAAATATTTAAAAAATAACGGCGAGCTTGTTAAAGAGATGGGTAAACTCTTGATTAAAGCGCATGATCTGTGCACCGGAATCGGAGTGCGTTTTGAAGATTATATCGATAGAATGCTGCGTATTCCCAGAGCTGCCGCTAATTCAGCGATGAAAATGGTCGATTACGATATCGCGCCGGAAGTAGGCGCTGATAATATGCGTTTTCTTGCAGGAATCCGCGACAGCGAAAAACGCGAAGCCGCCGAAACTTCACTTATCAAAGGAAAAAGTCCCGATACCGTAAAGATTCAAGTGCGCGGTAAAGAAAATGAAGATATCGACCCTATAGATATATTAAAAAAAGAAAAAGCCAGATTGGAAAAAACAATTGAAACATTGACCAAGAGACTTGAAGATGTTAAAAAAGAATTAAGAGAAAAAAAATGAGAAAAATCTATATAGATTTCAACGCTACGACTCCTTTAAGACCGGAAGTTAAGGAAGCTATGATCGAAGATATGGAAATTTTCGGCAATGCTTCCAGTATGCACGCTTCCGGAAGATTGGCTCACGCGCGAATTGAGCAGGCTAGAAAAGCTGTCGGCGATCTTATAAATGCGAAAAATGGAACGATTCTTTTTACTTCCGGCGGCTCGGAATCGAATAATACTGTGTTTCATACAATGCGCCAATTATTAAAATCACCGGCTCCCGGCTCCCGGCTCCCTGTTCGTGATGAGTTTGTGATTTCAGCGATAGAGCATCCGTGCGTTTTAAACTCGGCTCTTAATTTAAAAAACGAAGGTTTCAAAGTTACTGTTCTTCCCGTTGATCAATACGGTAAAGTAAAAATCGATGAATTAAAAAAAACGTTAAACGAAAAAACATTATTTGTGTCTATAATGGCAGCTAACAACGAAATCGGCACTGTGCAGGATATAAAAGAAATCTGCACTCTTGTAAAAAACGCGGGCGCTTTTATGCACATAGACGCGGTGCAGGCGGCGGGAAAAATCCCTCTTAACGCGGAGGAACTGGACGCGGATTATATTACGCTCTCCGCGCATAAAATTTACGGACCAAAGGGAGTAGGGGCGCTGTTCATTAAAAATGACGTTCCTTTTTTTCCGCTTATACTCGGCGGACATCAAGAGGACGGGCGCAGAGCAGGGACTTACAATAATTTAAACATACTCGGTTTCGGGAAAGCCGCGCAAATAGCAGCCGCGGAACTTGAAAAATATAAACGCGAAATTTCCGCTCTGCGTGATAAACTGCGCCGCGGAATCATCGATAATATTCCCAATGTAAAAATAAACGGACATCCGACCGACATACTTCCCAATACATTGAATGTTTCATTCCCCGGCGCGGAGGGAGAATCGATTCTTTTATCGATGGATATGCAGGGAATTGAAAGCTCTACAGGCTCGGCGTGCGCGTCAGGAAGCTTGGAACCTTCTCATGTACTTCTGGCAACAGGCGTTGGACCTGAGCTCGCGCACGGTTCAATAAGATTTAGTCTTGGGTGGGGTATTACAGAAAGCGACATTAATTATATAATTGAGACGCTGCCGCCGATTATTGCGCGGCTGCGGGCAATGTCTACATTGCAGGCGTGTTAAAAAACCTCACGCCTTTACTAATACAATTACTTTGAGGAAAAAAATGGCAGACTGGCTTTATTCGGATACTGTTAAAGATCATTTCACAAACCCGCGAAATGTACTGCTTGAGGATGAAGATGTCTTTGCGCCCGACTCAAGGGGGCAGACGGGAAATATAAAATGCGGCGATCAAATGCTGATGCTCCTAAAAATAAAGAACGATGTGATAACCGATGTCCGCTGGAAAACATACGGCTGCGCAAGCGCCATCGCCAGCACCAGCATGTTATCCGAGACAATCATCGGGATGAAAATCGAGGACGCATATAAAATAAAACCGGAAGACCTTGTCGCAAAACTGGGAGGGCTGCCAAGCTTTAAGATTCATTGCTCTGTTTTGGGTGATAAAGCTCTGCGCGCCGCAATCAATGATTATCTTGTAAAAACAAACCGACCCGGTATTTTTGTTGAGGAAGCTGTCATCGTCTGTCACTGCTTAGGAATTACCGACAAAGATATAGAAACCGCTTTTCAAAACGGCGCGCGAAATTGGGAACAGCTTCAACAGGCGACCAAAATCGGCACAGTCTGCGGAAGCTGCCGCCAAAAAGCCGAAGAAATCTTACACGGACTTGATCACATATATAATTAATTCTTCATTTAACTTCTTTCAAATCCGCTGGGTTCAATGCGACTGCGGAGCCGTCGGTACGCTGAGTTAATAATCGTCCCGTTTGAATTGTAACGCCGCAATCCGGATGAACTTCAATTTCCGAACTAGCTTGAATCTCCAAATTTGTATTGAAACGTCCAAGATAATTTAATCCGTTTTTTACAGTTATCGCGTAAAGGTCACCGCCGTTTACCCACAATAAGCTTCCTGTTTTTATATCATCTTCGCCTTGTTTTGCCATTTCAAGACCGTTTTGATTTATTTCGATAAGACGTACAGCTCCCTGCCCGGAGGTTTCTCCCGCAATCGCAATTATGCGTCCGCCGATAAATGTTACAGTCCGTGTGTGAACAGAACTAAGAGGCGATCTTCTCAGCGTTTGCCCGTTAACAGGATTTAAGCGGATAATTCTTCCCATCGCTGTCGGGCTTGTCGCTTCGATAGTAACTCCAAAAACTCCGCCTGTTGTTTCTTGAGCAATAGTGCTCTGCTGATCCCGCGCAACTTCTTCGCGCTGTCTTTGAGCTTCTTCTATTTTCTGTTCGGCGAATTCTTCAAGCCTTTGCGCTGTTTCTCTTCGTTCTTCTATCGCTTCTTCCTTTCTGGCGATCTCATCTTCTTTTCTATCAAGCTCTTCATTTCTGCGGACTGCTTCCTGCTGTGTTATTCTTCCCTGTTGTTGATCTTCCTGAACTCTTTGTCTTTCCTGCTCTGTTTGTCTTCTTTCCTGTGCGACTTGTCTTTCATCTTGTCTTATATCCTGTCTTTCCTGACGCGCCTGACGCTCGGCTTCTGCCGCTTGTCTTTCTGTTAAATTAACCATGTCGCGTCTCTGCGGAAGTCCTTGATCATCCTCTTTGCGCATTTCTTCGATTACTCTGCTGTCTGTTATCACAGATGTATCAATCGCACTTAAACCGCCGTGTCCCAGAGGAATAACAATCAATGTTCTTCCCGGCCACTCATCATATCTGATTGATAAACCGGTGTTTTCTCTTGTCAGATTTCCCATAACCGGCGTTTTATATCGATCTGTAAAATAATCCCAGTTGCCGCGGTATACGGCATTGTAAATTGTAATGTATTCAGCTAATAATGCCGCGTCTCTTTGATTGTAATTGTACGCTGTTTGCAAATATCCGCGGATGATCAACCTAAGGTTACGGATATGATCTACTCCAGTATCCACGCCGAGCCCAAGTATATCAGCATCGAGTTTATTTCCCTCCGCCGCTGAAACGCAGTGAATTATATAATACCGATTCTGAGCGCCGGTTTCGTATATATCAGAAAAACGCCTTCTTTCTTCAGCGGTCATCGAGGCTTGAGCTTGAGCGTTGCCTCTCTCCCTCGCTGATACCTGCTGCCCTAAAACAACGCCAAGCTGGCGGATTTCTTCCCATGTGTCTAAACGGGCATGAGGTCCCTCATAATTTATGAAAACTACCGGAGGCAGGTCCTGAAGCTCATCCCGGTCTACCTGAGCGAAACCTGAAACGGCTGCTCCTGCCAAAATAAAAATAATTAATAATTCTTTAATTTTTATTATTTTCATGATAAAACTCCTGATAATAAATTGTATTATAAAATAAATTAAAACGCAATGTGAAATAAGGGGTAGAGGTAAAGGCTAAGAAGCAAGAAAAAAAACGCAGAATTTTTTTTTAAATTACTTGACAATATTTCATCACTGTATTACAATTTGTAATATGACAGTAAATATACCAATTATGCCAAAAAAGGCTACCAATGAAGTAATAACTACCGCACGGCTTCCTTACGATACAAGGAATAAGCTCCTCATTCTTTCCAAAGCGAAAAATAAGACAAAATCAGAAATTATTATTAACGCGCTGGAAATGTACTACGAAAAAGAGGAAAACGAGTTAGATTCATACACTCTTGGACTTTCTTACTTCGGCAAATACGGCTCCGGTATAGGCGATCTTTCTACAACTTATAAAAAACGCTTCAAGGAGTATCTAATTGCACGACAGAATACTTATTGATTCCGGTCCTCTTATCGCGTTATTTGACGCTGACGATAATTATCACCGGAAAATACGGGAATTTTTAATTAACCGCCAATATTGCTTTATAAGCACGTTAGCTGTGTTTACGGAAGTTTCTCATATGCTTGGATTTAATGTTAAAGTTCAGCAGGATTTTTATGAGTGGGCGGCGTATCACGGAGTAATTATCAGCGATATAAATCAAAATGATCTGCCGCGAATAGCCGATCTTACCAAAAAATACGCGGATTTGCCGATGGATTTCGCTGACGCTACTTTAGTAATTACAGCAGAAAAAACCGGTATAAAAGAAATCGTAAGTCTGGATAAGGATTTTGATATTTACCGCCTCCCCGGAAAAGAAAATATAAAAAACTTGTTTTATAATTACTAATGACCAATGTGTAATGAAAATATATAAATACATTTCAAATTAGTAATTCTACATTAGTCCTTATCTTAAGGATTCCAGTTCTCTGGCTGCTTGTCTTCTTGCAAGAGGCGGCTGATTAGCGGATGAAATTGTATTTAATATTTTTACTCCTGATTCGCTTAACGGCGGACCGGAAAATCTGCAAAGAGCGCCTGTTGCCGATGCGATCGCGGTTAATATTCGCTCATCTTTAACTGTTTGAAGCAGATAATTTGAAAACGCCTGAATCGCGATCCCCTGCGGATCGACTCCGATTTCTCCGATTGCCTTTACTGCCGCGGATCTGATCATAGGCTCGTTGCTATTGCGGAAAATATTTAATAACCATGGGATGGTTTCAAATGATCCTACTTTTCCTAAAACGGTTAACGCGTTCAATCTAAGCGTCATTGGATTTTTTTCCGCGGAAATTTTTAACAGAAAGGATGTCCAGTCAGGTTCATTCGCGCCGACATTTCCGGAATTTACGCCTTTGCGGATTTGCTCAAATTTAATTATTGTCTCTTCTTCGTTTAATGGTATTTCTAACGCGTTTGGAATTTTAGGAAGACCAAGTTTATAAGCTCCTTCGGGAGTGTGACCGTACAGAGCTTTTGTCATTTGCCGGTCTTCAATTTTATACGCATATAGAATCCAGTCTGCGCCGCCTGAATAAAGCACTCCGTCGTCTCCGAAAGCGGGAATCGAGGCTGCGTTTTGCAGAAATAAAAGCCAAAGCCTCCTTCCGTTATGTGCAAATCCTGTCGCTCCGTTTTTACTCAATAAATAAATTCCAATATCATCAATGATCATTTCAACTTCAGTTTCATATCTGCTTTTTGATTCTGCAAGATCGCTGATGTGTGTCTTGCCTGTCCAAAGTATTTTTTTTTCTTTTATCGAAATTACGGCGATTCTTCCGTCATTCAATGTAACTGCGATAATATCATCTTTGATGGCGGCGGCTAACGCGGCGGAAGGAAGTTTAGGAAAAGCCAATGCCGGAGCGCTGCTTTGCGCGGAAAAATACCAATCCTGTGATAATCCGGGAGTATCAATTGTGCCGTCAGGATAGATTACAGCGATTTTTTTTTCTTCAAGAGATAAAACAGCCGCAGGTTTGGAATGAAGTTTCCAGACATCAACGTTTCCGAAAGGGTCAAGCGCGATTACTTCGTTGTTTTCCAAAGCGAATAAAATACCTCCGCTGCGATCAAGCTTCGGCGCAATTATAAAGGACGCATCCAGCGTCTTTGTCCAAAGAAGCGTTCCGGAGGCTGTATAACAAAATATTTTTTTATCGGTCGGAATAAATAATCTGCCGTCCCATCCGATCACCGCTCTTGCGCATAACGGACTTCCAAGATCGCGCCTCCATAATTCCCTTCCTATTCTGTTAACCGCGATAAATATTCCGTTTGTTCTTGAGATATACGATGTGCCTTCCCGCGACCTTGTAACAAACGGGCTGATTCTGCTTCTTGCCGAATAATTCCAAAGCGGAGTTCCAATTGTTGAGTAAGCTCTGATATTTCCGCCGTCGAGCGCGACAACCGCCGACTGCGCCTGAACCGAAGGAAGCGAAAGAACCGCTCCTCCCAGCGCCTGCCGCCAGTATGGCTCGGTCGTTAAAAGACCCTGCTCACGCTCCGGATTCTGAGAAAACAGCGGAGATGAAATTAATAATAATGTTAAAATCTTTCCAGAGAGAAATCTCATTATTTATATTATAACTCATTCTGTGTTATTATCTATCAATGGCAATGAATGATATATACAAACTGCATCTTGAAAGTATTGCTCCGGGCGGGGATGCGCTTGGCAGATTCGAAGGTAAAACAATCTTTGTCGAAGGCGGCGCTCCAGATGAAACCGTTATTTGCCGTATTATTAATGATCATAACACATGGGCTCGCGCGGAAATTTTAGAAATAAACGATCCTTCTCCTGTTAGAATAAAAAGCGCGTGCGATTTTGCCGGCATCTGCGGCGGCTGTAATCTTGCTCATATTAATTATGAAGCGCAGGTTTCGGCGAAAGAAAATATTTTAAAAGATTCGATTGCCAGAATCGCAGGAATACAATCGCCTTTAATAAAAGTTTTTTCTTCACCGCCGTTTGAATACAGAAACAGAATGCAGTTTCATTGTTTCAGGCAGAATGAGAATAAGAAAGATAAAACCCGAAAGTTTGGTTTAAAAGGAAAAAAAAGTGAAGAAATAATCGCAGTTAACGATTGCCTTGTCGCTGTTGCGCAAATCAGAAACATTCTGCGGACAGGCGCTTTATCGATTCCGCCCGGAAAAGATCGTTTCACGGTTTTTTCAAAAGACGATTGTTTTTTAAACGAAGGAGAGCAGAGCAGAGGAAAAATAACACTGCTTGGAAAAGAAATAATTTTGGATGCGAGTGTGTTTTTTCAAAGTAATTGTTTTATGCTGGAAAAAATGATTTTGGAATTGCGTAAAGCCGCGGAATACGCTGATAAAAATTTGCAAATGGCAGACCTTTACTGCGGCGTCGGAACATTCGCTTTTTTTCTACACGATCTGTTTGATAATGTTATATGCGCGGAAGAAAATAAAACAGCAGTCAGTATCGCGCGCGAAAATTTAAAAGGCGTTAACGCGGAGTTTATAGCGTTACGTGACACAGAATGGCAGCGCGCGGTTTTCCAAAAAAGCAATAAAATAAATTTCGCTGTTATCGATCCTCCAAGAGCGGGGCTGAATATAAAACTTGCGGCGGCTTTGGCGCGGGAGATGATTCCTGCGCTGGCGTATGTCTCCTGTGATCCTGCGTCCCTCGCGCGCGATTCAAAAATCCTTATAAACGGCGGATATAAGTTAAAAGAATTAATGTTATTTGATTTTTATCCGCAGACATCGCATATCGAAAGCATGGCTGTTTTCGTAAAATAAATTATATGTTATAATACTTTCATGAGTGATATTAATATCAGCTTTATCAACGTTAAAAAAACTGTTACCTGCGCGTCAGGCACTATTGCCTCAACTCTTATCGAAAACTTCGGCATCCATGCTGATGAAATCGCCGCTATCAGGGAAAATAACGAGATTCGTCCGCTTGGTACTTCTCTTCTTGTGAACGCGGCAGTTGAGCCGGTTCTTCTTGACTCGCCGGAAGGGATGATGATATACAGACGCACGCTTTCCTTTGTGCTCGCGATTGCCGCGCGGGTTGTTTTTCCCGACAACGGCGTTTATGTCGGTCATTCGCTTGGCAACAGTTACTACTATACGCTGAGTTCAGGCGATAAACCCAAGAACAGCGATGTGGAAAAACTAGCCGACGAAATGCATAAAATTATAAATGAAAATTTGCCGGTTAAATTTAATTATATTTCTTACGAAGACGCGATAAAAGTTTTTAAAGAAAATAACCAGACCGATACAGTGCTTCTTCTGGACTATAAAAATTCGCCGCTAATTAAAATTAATGAATGTAAAGGTTACATGGATATTTATGTACAGCCGCTTTTGGAACGCACAGGTCTTTTATCGGTTTTTGATCTAATGCCTTACGGCGACGGTTTTCTTCTTCGCTTTCCCGGCATCGGCAAAGGAAAAACACTCGATCCTTTTAATGATGAGCCGCGAATTTTTGAAGTTTACAATGATTATAAAAATTGGGGAAAGATTATCAAAGTTCGGGTTGTAGGAGAGCTCAATTCTAAAATAGCGTCAAGAGAAATTTCCGATTATATAAGAATCGCGGAAATTCATCAGGCAAGAAAAATGGCTGATATCGCGAATCGTATTTTAGAAAACCGCGATAAAATTAAAATGATATTAATCGCCGGTCCTTCAAGCTCGGGAAAAACAACAAGCGCGAAGCGGCTTGAAGTTGAGCTGATGGTTTCTGGCGTTAAGCCGATCGCGATTAGTCTTGATGATTATTACAGGGGAACAGCCGACACTCCCAAAGATGAAAAAGGAGAGCCCGATTACGAATGCATGGAAGCCCTTGACGTGCCGTTCCTAAACGCGCAGTTACAGGCGTTATACCGCGGCGAAGAGATTTCGCTTCCTGTTTACGATTTTAAAACGGGAAGCCGAAGCGAAAAAGGCGGAAGAAAAATCAAGCTTGATAAAGACAGCATACTGATAGTTGAGGGTATTCACGGGCTTAACGACGCGCTTACTCATTCAATCGAGCGCGGCACAAAATTTAAAATTTATGTCTCTGCGCTTACTCAGCTTAATCTTGACGATCATAACCGCATCCCGACAAGCGACAACCGGCTCTTAAGGCGTATGGTGCGCGATTCCCGGTTCCGCGGAATGCAGGCGGCAGGCACCATAAAAATGTGGGCTAACGTTCAAGCAGGAGAGCGCAAGCATATTTTTCCGTTTCAGAATAACGCCGACGCGGCGTTTAACTCGGCTCTTGATTATGAGCTTTCTGTGCTTAAATATTACGCCGATCCGCTGCTGCGAGCTGTTAAACCAAATGTGAAAGAATACGCCGAAGCTGTAAGGCTTTTGTCGTTTCTTGATAATTTCGCTCCGATTCCTCCGCAGCATGTGCCGGGCACAAGCATCCTGCGCGAATTTATCGGTGATTCGGAATTTAAGTATTAATTATGAAGCAGATGATTTTTTGTTTGTTTGCAAACTAACCGAGTTTTGTAAACAGACACTATTTTATTCCCAATGCGATTGTAATCTTCATTTTAAAATCATTTTCCGGGATTTTATTTTTTAAATAATCGGTGGTTATCTGGCGGATAACAGGAGGGAACGCGTTCCAGTAACGCTGCGGCCACGTTCCCATTTCTTCGCGTAATTTTTTATCGACAGCCTCGCTCATTTCGCCGTGCGTAAAAGCGACAAATTGTTCTATCATCGATAATAAAACATCAGGCGGTAAATCAGATTTGCCGTCTTTACTTCCTGTGCCTGTAGGCAGCCAAGCCTCTGTCAATTCATTAATTTGTTTTTTATTTAATTCCGGAGCGTGCTCTTTTAAAATATTAGTGATCATTCCTTGAATCGATTCTCTCATCGCGTTCATGCCGCCGCTTAGACCTGAATTAATTCTGTTTGTTATTTCACTCGCCATTCTTTGCGGATCGGGCATATTTCCGACAGCGTTAAAAACCGTTAAATCGCGCCTGCGCCTCGCGACAGCCTCAGCTAACGCTTCGATCGTAGCTTCGTTACTTTCGTTGAGAATATAATCAAGCGCTTGAAACAGCTTTGTGTCTGTCATTAAAAATGATTAAACTTTTTTTGTTATATGATCGCTTTTAAGGCACCGTGCGCAGATTTTGAGTTTCGCAGTTGTACCGCCGAGGCCGGTTTTTACATTAACAAGATTCGGTTTCCATGTTCTTCTGGTACGATTTTTAGCGTGGCTTACTTTATTGCCGGTGATTGTATGTTTTCCGCAAATATCACAAGTTCGTGACATGATTTTTTCCTTCCTTAAGTAGGGTCTGTCTTATTTGTATCAGAAAAATAAAAGAGTGTAAACCCCTAATTTCCCGCTCTTATCACATTGAACCAAGCTTCGTTGTAAAACTCCAGCGAGTCGCCGATATCAACGACAAGCTCGGTTTTTTCCAATTCTTCCTCTGAATAAAGAGAAATTCCCTCTTTTAAGCTGCGCGCCGGTATGTTTACAGTCGCCGGAAGTCCGAATTCATCGGCAAATTCGGCGTAAATATCAGGTCTGTGTATAAAATTGATGAATTTATGCGCCAGATCGGCGTTTCTTGCGTTTTTCAAAATGACCATTGTATCGATATATGATGGACCGCCCTCGTTCGGAATAAAGATGGCGGTGTTTGCCATTAATTGCTCGTTATTAAAAATTTCTTCATAAACCACTTCGGGGAAACCGTGGACAACCCAAAAATCTTCATTGGCGTATCCTTTGCCGAAAGTCTCAGCGTCGAATTTTACAAGGTTGGGTTTCCAGTAATTGTTAACAAGGTCTTTCGCTTCGGCGATTTGGCTCGGGTTTTTTGTGTTCACGGAATAATCCAGAGTGACAAGCGCAGAACCCATAACATCGCGCAAGTCATCGAGCATTGTCATTCTGCCGCGAAGATCCTCGCGCGCGAAAATCGACCAGCTCTCATCGTAAGCCGGAACTCTTGCCGTGTTAACTATAATTGCCGCCGCGCCGTAAAAATACGGAACAGAGTATTCCATTGCAGGATCGTAAACAGCTTTTTCTAAAACATTTGTATCGATATTTTTTAAATTCTCTATTTTTGATTTATCGATTTTTTCCAGCATATTTTCGCGTATCATAATCGGAACGTAATACCCTGACGGAAAAACAATGTCATAGCTTCCGCGATTACTGCGCGTCGATTTTAATTTTGCGTACATTTCTTCGTTAGACGCAAACTCGTCGTAAACTACTCTTACGTCAAATTCATTTTCAAATTTTTCGATCACTGAATCGGGAATATAATAAGTCCAGTTGTAAATATACAGCCGTTCTCTGGAATCACAGGAAATGGCGGGCAATAACAGCGCCGCCAAAACGACAAGATAGATGATGTTTCTTTTTTTCATCATTCAACCCCCTTGTTGACAGCTTCTTTCTATTAATAATAATAAAACGAAGCTGTCTTTATTTTTAATTACTCCAAAAGCGGCTTTTGTCAATTCTACTCACCTCCTACTCTTATGGAGTTAAACCACGCATTGTTATAAAGATCCAAGTCTTGCCCTAAATCTTTTTTTAACTCAACTTTTTCCAAATCCTCAGAAGTGTACCATGAACGTCCCTCGCCTCTGTAGCCTTTTATAAATTGACGCGCAGGTACGTTAGCTGTAGCCGGAAATCCAAACGCGTCGCAGAATTCGGCGTAAATTTTCGGGTCGTGAATAAAATTGATAAACTTATGAGCAAGCTCGATATTTTTCGCGTCCTTTAAAATTACCATGCTGTCGATGTACGCCGGTCCTCCTTCATCGGGAATAAAGAAAACAGCGTTTGCCATCATTTTTGGATCTTCTACAATTTCTTCAAAGACTACCTCAGGATACCCTTGAACAACCCAGAAATCCCCGGTTGCAAAACCTTTACCGAAGGATTCAGCGTCAAATTTTACAAGGTTTGGTTTCCACTTGTGGATGATTAAATCCCGCGCCTGAGACAGCTCTGCGGGGTTTTTTGTGTTAGCTGAATAACCTAAGAATATAAGAGCGTCTCCTATAACTTCCCGCATGTCGTCTAACATTGTCATTCTTCCTTGCAAATCTTCCCGCGCGAAAATTGACCAGCTTTTTTCGTAATTGGGAACTCTCGCGGTATTTACGACAATGCCTGCGGCTCCGAAATAATACGGAACAGAAAAATCCATGCCGGTATCATAATCGGCGAACCCCAAAACCAGCGGGTCTACATTTTTTAGATTCGGAATCAATGATTTGTCGATTCTCGCGAGCATTTTTTCATGAATCATGATTGATGTATAATCCGCCGACGGGAAAACAATATCGTAACCCGCTCCTCCGGATTTAAGTTTCGCGTACATATCTTCGTTAGACGGAAACTCATCAATTATGACTCTTACATTAAATTCTTTCTCGAATTTCTCGATAACGGAATCCGGCGTGTAGTATGTCCAGTTGTAGATGTACAGACGCTCTCTTTTGTCGCATCCTGTAATTGTCAGCATGACACCTAACACGATACCCAGTAACGCAAGCATTTTTACATTTTGCGAAACACACAGTCCTGCCTGCCTTTTTCTGTGAACTGTGCCGGTAATTAGTATTTCGTCCATCTCTTCCTCCTGATAAATAAATTTTTATTTTAACATAACAGTTTTCGATGTTATGTTATTTACAGTCTTGTCATTTTGCGGCAATATACTTTAAGAATTTTCTAAGTAAGACGCAGAGAACAACAGTTCCCAATATCATTACAACCGATAACGCGCTGATAAGAGGGGTTATTCCGCCTTTGCGCGTGATTGCCGAGTAAATAAACACCGGCAGAGTAGATGAGCCCGGTCCCGACACGAAAAATGTAATCACGAAATCTTCAAGCGACAATGTGATCGCGGTTAAAAATCCTGAAACAATTCCCGGTCTGCAGATAGGCAGAGTTATTTTAAACATAGTTTGTCTTTCGTTCGCGCCAAGATCCGCCGCCGCTTCGATAATCGAAAAATCGAATTCTTCTAACCGCGCCATGACCATTAAAAAAACAAACGGAATGTTAAATGTAGTATGCGCTACATATATTGTAAAAAGTCCAAGTTGAATTCCCACTCCCGCGAAAAAAATCGCCAGCGATACGCCGATAATAATTTCCGGCAGAATCATCGGCAGAAAAGAAATTGTTTGCACATAACTTCGCGTTTTGAATTTATACCAGCTTACTCCGATTGCTCCTATTGTACCGATCACTGTTGCCGTAGCCGCGGAGCTTAGCGCGATAACAAGACTGTTTCTTACGGCGATCCACAAACCCCGTTCCGTTAATAAACGCTGATACCATCTAAGCGAAAATCCTGACCAGCTCATGCTTGTAGAGCTGTTAAATGAATAAACTACGAGCACTAATAGCGGTAAAAATAGAAAAATCAAAGTAAAGATAAGAACGGTCTGCGAAACAGAAAATCGCTGTTTGTATGCGCGTTTTGCGTGTCTTGCGGCTTCTCCCTGATTTTTAGAAGGTATTAAAGAGGTGATGATTTTTGTTACGAAGTTCTGCGCCATCTTTACACCCCCTCCGCTTCAATTTTTCTGGACTTCGCTTCTTTTATTTTTTTCGCGTCTTTTTTCTGCACATACATCATCCACAAAACGCCGATTGTGGTAATTAACGTCAGCACCATAGAAATAGCGGCGGCGCGCGGCCAGTTGCGCGATTTTAATAATTGATCGGCGATTATATTTCCAAGCATGTAAGAATCCATGCCGCCGACAAGAAGAGGAACAGCGTAAGCTCCGAAGATTGGAATAAAAGTGAATAACACCGCGGTAAAAATTCCGCCGCGGATGTTAGGCAAAAGAATTCTAACCATCGATATAAATTTATTAGCGCCGAGATCGCGCGAGGCTTCTAAGAGCGAGAAATCAAATTTATCGATTGTTGAGTATAACGGCAGGATTGCATACGGCAGATACATATAAACTAAAACAAGGATTACGGCTTTTTGATTGTACATGAAAGGGATGTAATCTTTTATCATTCCTAAACTTAAAAGAAGCTGATTTAAAAAACCATTGTTCCCGAGGATATTAATCCACGCGAAAACCCTGATTAAAAAATTTGTCCAGAACGGAATGATGATTAATAGCAAAAGTAATGTTTGATACTTGCTTCTTGCCATTGCGTAACCGCAGGGAAGGGCGATCATAATTGTGATAACAGTGGCGATAAACGATGTAACAAGAGTGCGAAACGTTATGCGCAGGAAAACAGGGTCTGCGAGGTAGCGGTAAGCGTCAAGTGAAAACTCGTTTACAACCCCGCCGTGGAGCCCCTTTTTTAAAAAACTGTATGCGATAACAATCGCGATAGGAGCTATGAAAAAAACCGTAAACCAGAGCGCCATCGGCGAAGAGTAGAGAAAGCCAAGATTTTTGCGGAAGTGATTGGCTTGCTGTTTCAACTCTTTACCTCGACAATGTAACCGTCAACAGCGCTCCACGAAAGATAAACTGAATCTTTCCAGAGGATGCTAGGTCCGTCATCGGAATAATTCGCGTGCTGTTTTATTACGCGGATAATTGTTTTATCGGTTTGTACATAAAACTTTGTCTGAAATCCCGAATAAATCGGTTCGTCTACAATGCCTTTTATAAGGTTAATATCGTCGCGGTTTGTCGCAGGCTTTTCTTTCGTGATAACAATTTTTTCGGGTCTCACTGTGAAGCTCACCCTTTGCCCGGAATGAATCTCGTCAACATCGGTTACTTTGATAATTCCAAGCTCGGGGATTTCAACTTCCGCCATATATTCGGTCACATTATCAAAATCCTGCAGTTTTACTTTTTCCACTTTTTTAATGATGCCGTCAAAAAGATTTGTCTCTCCGATAAATTTCGCGACAAAATTAGTCGCCGGGCTTTCGTAAATTTCGTGCGGAGTGTCAATTTGCAAAACCTCGCCCTGATTCATTATCGCGATTCTGTCTGAGACAGAAAGCGCTTCCTGCTGATCATGGGTGACATAAATAAAAGTGATTCCGATCTCATCATGGATACGATCAAGCTCGATTAACATATGTTGTCTCAATTTTGCGTCCAACGCGGAAAGCGGCTCGTCAAGAAGAAGAACGCGCGGCTCGTTAATAAGAGCGCGGGCGATCGCGACACGCTGCTTCATACCGCCTGATAACTGATTCGGTTTTTTATCGGCATGACCCTCAAGGCTTACAAGCTCAAGATACTGATGCACCTTGTTTTTTATCTGCGCCGAAGACTCACCTTTTAAACGCGGCGAGAACGCGACATTTTCAAAAACCGAAAGATGAGGAAAGAGCGCGTAATTTTGGAATACCGTATTGGTCGGGCGTTTGTTTGGAGGCAGCGAAAGCACATTGTCGCCGTCCAAGGTGAGCCTTCCGGTATCAGGAGCTTCGAAGCCGGCAATGATGCGCAGCAATGTTGTCTTGCCGCATCCTGACGGACCCAACAGGGAGAAGAACTCTCCCTTTTTAATTTCCATGCTCACATTTTTGAGCACTTGAAAATCACCGAAGGATTTGCAGATCCCCTCGATGGCAACATTGCTTCCAATCACGAGGGGAACCTCCTTGCGCTATGTTTCAGTCGGGTGAGGTACAATAATTTCCAGCCTCCCTATGCAGCGAACAGTTAATATAAAAGTACAATGAAGTTTTTTATCTTTTATGTCAATAGATTTTGAGAGGATTTATGTAATGTGAATTAAAATTCCACCTGCCATAAAAACAATCCCGCAGGCGGTAAAGTGGGACCCGCAAGAGAGCGGTCTTTTGTCATGATGATTTCGCGCAGTTTTTCAGGCGGCGTTTCGGTCTGCTCATAATGAAGGAAAGTGCCGGCTACAGAGCGCACCATGTTCCGCAGGAAAGCATTGGCGCGAATCTCAAAAATGAGCGTGTTCTTTTCTATATAAAAGTATGAATTGTAAATATAGCGGTTAGTTGACTTTCCCGCGAATAGCGAGCTGTCGCCTGCGCCCGCGAAAATGGCGCAATCTGTTTCTCCAAGGAGATTTCTGCCGTAAGCGTTAAGAAGGTCTAGGCGCGGGAAACGGTTAAGACGCAGGAAATATCGGTTTTCAGCAGGCGTTAAAGAATTTTTAAATTGATAACGATAGACCCGCGCTTTGGCGCTAAAGCGCGCGTGAAAATTATCATCTGCTTCGCAGGATTCAAGGACGCGGATATCGGCGGGAAGCAGCGAGTTTAAAGCCTGAGTAAATTTTCGCGGCGGAATACTTTCGATATCGGTAAAAAAATTGGCGGCTTGTCCCGCCGCGTGGACGCCGGAGTCAGTTCTTCCGGAGCCGATTAAACTGACAGGATGTCCGTGCATTTTTTTAAGAACGGTTTCTATCTCGCCTTGAATTGTCCGCGCGTTCTCCTGCCTCTGCCACCCGCAATAATCAGTGCCGTCGTACGCTATAGTTAATTTTATATTTCTCTTCACTGCTCAATGCTCACATCTCAGCTTCTGTGCCTTCGGTGATTTCCTTGTTAATCGTGTCATAAAGTTTTCTTGCTATTTCTAGAAAGGCGCCGGGTTTATCTTTGGAGGATTTTCCCATGCCGAAAAGTTTTGCGATTGTGCGGCGCGCTTCTTCAAGCGACGTCATCCGTTCTTCCGGAGTGTTCGCTGTTCCGAATTTATACCGAAGGTAAGCGCACATATATAACATTCCTTCGTAAGAATAATTCTTGTCGGTATCAGGACCATAACTTTTTAAACCGGACATTTTTTCCTTGCCGCTTTGCTCACGGGTAAGGGATTCATTGTAAAGATAATTCGCTTTTTTGCGGAAGAGAGTGCCAAGCCAGTCGTAGTTTTGCTTTGGAAATTTTTTATGAAGCTCGTCTAAAAGCCATGCGCATCTGATCGCGGCAAGTCCTTGTTTAATCGTGGGGGAAGTTACTTTATTGTAATAATCATAACAGCGGAGAACCAAGAATTGAGAAGCTGCGCCTTCCATCAATGTACGGCTCTCGTGATAATCAATTTTAGGAAAAACTAGCAAGGTTTCTTTTTTTCTCGATTCTGTTTCGTTTCTGACTAACTCGATATTTGCCGCAGGAAGAGAAGGAAAATCGCTTTCCATTGACGCGAACCAGCACTCGGGGCATACAATCGCATGATAAACAAGAGGATGTACTTCGCCGTATTTCGCCGAAGGTTCGTACAATCGATGCAGCTCTTCAGTTAACTTTCCGGCGATTAGTCTGCCACCCCCTGACAGCAGCTCTTCTTTATTAAAAGACGCGTCGCAAGCGGGACATTGATACATTTTTTTTGACTGGAAAGTCAGTTTTAGCTCTTTGTCCTCTTCAGGTTTTTTTGGCATTTAACGCTCCTTACTCCATGTCCTGTTCGGTATCCTCAGAATCAAAATAATGTATGTAATCAATTTCATCTTCTTCATTAACTTCGCGCGCGATTCGTTTGATGTGCCCGCGGAATTCCATAATTCTGTTTCCGTGAATTGTGATTAAAGGATTTTCGTTTATAACATTAACCATTACGGAAAAATCATCAATACGTCTGTCTAAATTTATTATTTCTGTATTGAATTCAAAATGATTATCGAATGCTCCGCGCGGTCCTTCGGCGACGACACTGCCGGGAATCAGCGACTGGTACGTTAGTTCAAAGCCCTGCGCGACTGTTCCGTGAAAAACAGGAAAGACCGCTACATCTTTTGTTATCCGCTGCTCAAGCGTCATTTGAATTTCTATCGGCAGAACGGAAATTTCCAAAGGTTCAATTCCAAGAGCGCTTCCTTTTTTCCTGATTTGCACGGGTACTCTGTAATTTCCTTCGTTTGTATATCTGCTAAGATCGATATAAGTTTCGATGTCTTCTTCTAAGATAGGCTGAATGCCGTCAGCTTCGCCTCTTATCGAAATTCTGACTGAACCTGTAAATGAGTTTGCCGGAATTAATGTTTCGCTTGATATGATAATTATGGGAGAAGTGAAAAAGCGGGTTTCAAGATTATTCATTCTGTAAAAAATAAAAATGAGTATCGCCGCCGCGACTGAGAGAACTTTCACAGGCCATTTTTCTATTATTTTTGAAAGAAGTTTCGCTCTATTCATTTAAAACCTCCACTTCTTCCCTTGATGAATCATCCTGTCCGCGAGCGGAATTTTTTATGCTTCCCTTATCAAGCAGTTCCATTAGTTTGCGCGTAACATCGGAAACAGACATATCGTAATAAAGTTTCGCGTCATAAGCCAGAGAGACGGCTCCCGTTTCCTCGGACACAACTAAAATGACGGCGTCAGACTGCTCAGCCATGCCAAGACTCGCTCTGTGCCGCGTCCCGAAATTTTTACGGATATCCTGCCTTTCGGAAAGCGGCAAAAAGCAGCTCGCGGCGGTTATCTTTCCGTTTTGAATAACCATCGCTCCGTCATGAAGAGGTCCGTCAAATTCAAAAATCGCGATTATCAAACTGGATGATATTTCCGCGTTCAGTTTTGTGCCGGTATCGATAATATGTTTTAAATTTATTTTTCTTGGAAAGACGATTAACATTCCGCGGTTTCGCTGAGACAGAAGTTCCGCCGCGGTAATAACAGCGTCAAGTTTTCCCGTGTAAGCCGCGGCGTTAGGACGAAAAATATCAGTCTGCCCGAGCCTCATAAAAATTTTTCGCAGTTCCGGCTGGAAGACAATCGCAATCGCAATAAAAAGCCCGGGAGCAATCATTGTAAGCACCCATTGCAATGTTGTAAGTTTAAAAAGCCACGCTATGCCGTAAACTAAAGCAAGAAAAGCGGCGCCCTTGACAAGCGGAAGCGCCTGCGTTTTTTCTAAAAGCTCATATCCCTTGTATATAATAAAAGCAAGAAGAGCGATATCGATAATCGGGCGGATTTGATCGTAGATTGACTGCAGCCATTGAAACCAAGCCATTTTCTTAATATAACACGAATTTTGGGGATTACTCAAGCGCAGAGAAGTTTTGATATATTTTTCTAAAACAATTAACTATTCAATACGGTATTTTGTCAGATCGGGTAGTTTGTCTAAAGTGATGACGAGCTCATGATTGTATATATAATTTTTATGCGCTCTTGTGTTGTGATATTCTCCCGACCAGAAATTACTGTCATTGGTAACATTTTCGTCGTCGGTGTGATCGTTCCAGACCATAAACCATGACCACATCACATCGTCTCTTTTACAGTTGTCAGGATCGGGGATAGAACCGTTTTCTGACAGCGCTATCATGCGGTTGCGGTTTGGGATCATGCTCAGCGCTTCTTTAAATTTTATTTTTTGCGATGAATAATTTTTCGCGGGCGCGTAATGATCCAATCCTACGATGTGCGCTGTTTTCGGATCGGGAAACCAATTTTTATGCTGTCCGTTCCAGACCCAGATAAGGTTGTTTAATTTTTTTTCGTTTGTTAAATAATCGTACATGAATTCC
>Ga0209755_10001035_pt1 | contig 46455 bp, 50 predicted proteins | sample TergutCo191P1_FD_187301 | JGI IMG/M metagenome (GOLD analysis project Ga0209755, IMG submission 187301) | Cornitermes sp. P1 segment gut microbial communities from Petit-Saut dam, French Guiana - Co191P1 (SPAdes) (version 2) | ecosystem: Host-associated > Arthropoda: Insects > Digestive system... | reverse complement strand
TTTTCGATAATATGGCGTTGTCGGCTGAGGATTTGGAGGTGGCTCTTGCCACTTACGACAAGGGGTCGGCTTGGTATAAGAGGGATATTTTGGGGCTTCGGGGGGCTGGGGCTGAGAGTATTTATATCGGTTTTGGCAGCGGGCATATTTTGAGCCGTGAGGAGATGATGCAAAAAAACTTTGTGCGCATGAGCGTTGGCATTGACGTGGGCGGGCGGGATGCAACCGTGGCAACCCTTGTCGGCATTAGTGCTCAAAATGAACTTTGCCTGATTGATGGATACTACCACAAACAAGGAACAGGAGAATACATGACCCACGACAAATACGTAAAAGAAATAGCCGAAAAAGTGCTAAAATGGACAAAAGAATACCCTGCCCTTGAGTTTGGCGGAGCCATTTTTTGCGAAAGTGCTGAGAAGATGTTTAGAACTGCTTTATCCCTTGAGATAAAACGCGTGGGCTCAAGCATGGCTGTGCATCCTTCTTATAAAAAGGATGGGATACTTGATAGGATTCGGTTTTTTTGTATGCTGATTAATCAGGGGCGGTTTTTTGTGGCTGCTCATTTAGGGGAGTGGGTGGAGGCGTTTTATGGGGCGCGGTGGTGTGAGGGGGCTAGAGGGCGCGGTGAGTGGGTGCGGGTTGATGATGGGAGTTATGGTGTGGATTGTTTGGATTCGGCAGAGTATGGGGGGATTGTGTTTAAGGGGCAGCTTATAAAGTGAGTGATTCGGCTTGCTTTCGCGCCAATCTTTTGTCTATAGCCCTTAGAGCTTGTTTAGGGGCTGTGGACACGAGATTGGCACACGCCTTTTCAGCTGATGTTTCGGGCACTTTTTCCGCCAGCAATTTTTGGCTTGCCTACGGGCAATGTCAAAAATTGCTGTCCAAGTACCGCCCTAAAGTCAATGGGGAAATTTATTGCAATATATTCTTGAGAGATAAAAAATCTCTGACAAGTTAGCCAAATGACTTTAGAGTGAAGACGCATTCGGCTAAACCGGGGTCCCTTGAGCCTTCCTCTTACTTGATGCAGGGTCAAGTTCGGGGTAACGGGCGAGGGAAACGCTTTATCGCAGCATTTCATGGCTATCGTAAAATTGTAATGACGTGTTGCAGGCTTGACCCCCAATGACGGCAGTTTGCTGAGTTTAATTTTATCGAATTCAGGTAACTAAGGTTATTTGGCACTTATCCTGTAAAATGTATAATACGCGCACATGGTTAATATACTCCATAGAGGGCGGAAACAAAATCCCATTTACCCTTAGAGAGGCGGGTGCGTATGGGTACCAACACTATAAATACTAAACAAAAAATTGCGCAAGCTGCACTAGACCTTTTTTCCCGCAAGGGTTTTACGGAAACATCCATACGCGAAATTGCGATGGCTGTGGGCATTAATGTATCGTCTCTTTATAACCACTTTGAGTCTAAAGCCGCAATGTTAGACCATCTTTTGGATGACTACAGGCAATTTGCATGCAGTATTCAACCGTCTAATGAGTTTTGGTCACGTCTTAAATCAAACGCAGGCCCAGATGATGTTGTTTCTTGCTTAACGATTTATTTTCCTGCGGAAAAAGAATCATATTATCTTAAGATGGTGTCGATGCTGTTTCAGGAACAGTGCCGCAACAACGCCATTAAGGAGTTTATGTTTAAGAACCATATACTTTGGCAGGAAAAATTTATATCTGATTTATTAAACCACTTGGTTGAAATTGGTGCGCTGCGCCCTGACATTGACATAGACTTTTGGGCAAAGACTCACACTAACCTTACGTATTCATATATGGGGCGTTATGCCATTGGCGCAGGAGAAACTCAGCCGCAATATAAAGGCAAAAGGTTTATGCAAATGATAACAACTATGTACGACACCATTTTTAAATTGCACAGCAACAATTCGTGAATTAAACGCCAAGTGCGTATAGGCGGCAATCCGCCTATACGCACAGCGTTTTACTTGATGACTATGCTGGTGTTTGGTTATTGATGCTGTTAGAGCTAGCACTATCTTCGATTTTCTCGTAGATTTTAAGAGCTGTGGACATCTTGTTCAGCAAAAACACTTGGTTTAGAGAGATTGCGCTAAGCATATCCTGGACACTTTTATTGATTTTGAGCAAGTCATCAATCGTGGGCGGCTCATCAGGTGCAGGCACGCCCTCTAAGGTGCCCAAAACGTACTGAATTTTTTCGCCTTCGGCGTTAATAATGTGGCTCAGCCCTAGCTCCTCATACGCGATGGAGGAGAGGATTTGGCTTATAGAGCCTTCCAGTGTGAAGTTGCCTTGGTCTTCTGGAAATTTTGGCATTGACATTGTTATTCCTCCTTATAATTTTAATAGAAATTAGTAAACTCTCACCCACACAGCTGGAAGATACCCGACAACAGAGCCTGTGGCAACAATACTTGTATTCACAGTGTCTGCGTTTGGATTCCACTCCCAAGCTTGGTTATCGGTGCCGCTGACAGCCGTACGGGCCCACCAGTGGTCTGCAAAGCCCCAGTTACAGCTAATTTTACCATCTAGTGCATCTTGGCGGCTGAGCGCGAAAAATACATCTTTTGTCTGGCTATCGGCCATAACTGCTGTAGGCTCGGTGGTGGTTGGGATTTGGTAGGACGGGTTGCCTAAATTAGGAATGACCGCAATCTGCCTTAAATCTGTTGAACTTGCGCAGGCGTTTGTCATCGAAGCTTGCACTAAAGACCCTTCGTAGGTGTTGTTGGCACCAAATGCCCCATAACTGATAACACCCTTTGCAACCAACATCAGATAAGTGTTGGAACCTATCTTGGCTTTCCTTGCCAGATGCCACGCGCGTCCATCTATAGCATTAACAGATGTGCAAAGTGCCGCTGTTGCTTCTAACCCAGGAAGATTGGCATATCCCCACAGCGCGTAAACCGTTTTGTCTGCATGGATGTCAACTGTGGTGATTGTAGACGGTATTGATGCAGACCTTTCGTAAACGGTGGTGTCGCGCGCATCCGTCCACCCAAGAAACCTTATGGTCCTGCCGCTTACGGCCGCGTGGGTAGGCGTAACCGTATTGTTAAGCAAGAAGTCACTTTGGGCAACCATTAACTTTGATGCTGGGCCGTCGTTTCTACCGCCATTTACATCATAGGTTAGGGTATACATATTCTCCAAAATATCTGGAATGTTATCGCCATCTTCGTCATAACCCCATACAGCATATACAGTGACGTCTGTATCAACAATATCTATATCGGTAACCAATTTGGATGCGACTTCGTTTTTATCGTCTACACCTGCATAAATTGGTGTGGGCTCTAGCGACCATCCTATGAACACTACATCTTTACCATTGTCAGCAGCGTGGCTTGGTATGGTTGTGCTGTCAAGTTGATAGTGATTTGGCAGCAAAAGTGTTTCCGTAGGTGGCCCGTCATTGTTTCCGCCATTTGTGTCATAATTTAGGTCAAACGTATCTTCATATACATCCGGTATGCCGTTGTTGTTTTGGTCATACCCCCATAATGCAAATACAGTTACGTTGTCATCTTCAATTGCAACACTGGTGAGCAGCGGCGGCAAAGCACTTGACTGGTCATGCCCTGAATAGATAGTAGTGTCTTGCTGCTCAGTCCAGCCTATAAATATTATCTCATCTCCGTTAACGTCAGCATCATGAGTTGGGATAATTGTGCTTATCGCGTGGGAGGTGTTTGAGACCAAATTAAACACCATAGGCGGACCGTCATCATGACCTCCATTTGTGTCGTAGGTCAGTGTAAACTCGCCTTCCAGTATATCCGGTATGCCGTTACCGTTGTCGTCATACCCCCATACTGCATAAACTGTTACATCTTGGTCTACAATGTCTATGGTAGTGATTACGCTGGGCAAGCTGTCGGTTGCTTCGTAAAAATGCGTGTCTTGCCCTTGTGTCCAGCCTATAAATGCCACTGGCCTTGAATTGTGCCCTCCATGGCTTGGGATGTCCCGCATGTTGAGCGGATGCCCTTGTCGAGGATACAGTATAATTTCCGGCGCAGGGCCATCTATATGGCCGCCATTTGTATCGTAAGACAACAAGAACAGAGGAAGCGGTGGCGGTGGCTCGTCACCGTCTTTTTCATATATCTTTAGTGCTTCTTGCATTTTTAGCAGTAACAGCCTTTGGGTAAGCCCAACTTGCTGCACCATGTCTTTTACGCTTTGGTTAATTTCGATAATTTCATCTATAGTGGGCGAAAATGGCGGACTTACTCCATCTAAGGTACCCAGTGCATACTGAAGTTTCTCTCCTTCAGCATTGAGGATATGACTTAGAGCAAGCTCCTCCATCGCAATAGATGAAAGGATTTGAAGAACCGAATTTTCTATCGAGCCTCCATTGTTTGGTTGAAAAGCTGGTAGTGACAAAATAACTCCTCCTTTTAATTATTATTTCATATAAGCGAGCAATCGCTTGTTTACTGATAGTGCATTATATGCCTATAAATAAAAAGTTGTGACAAGGGATTGGAAATTACCTCTGTTAATGTGGTTTGCGGTAAATACCGGGATTTTTTGCTTCAAAAATTGGATAGTTTTGGAAAATTGTAAAGTTTGCTTGTGATTTTGTTGAAATAAAGCTGCATAAAGCCCCCCTATGTGCGGTTACAAGGTTTGATGTTCGGGGTATCATTAGTTACTATCAAACTCGAGGAGGCGTTTGTATGCAGTTTTTTAGGAACTTAAAGATTGTGAAGAAGCTTTTTGCCTACTATGCAGTCATTTTGGTGGGTGTTTTGGTGCTTAGTTATTTTTCCATGGAGGATATTTATCATATTGATAGATATTACTATCAAGCAACCAGACTTACTCAAATGCGCGTGGAACATGTTTTGTCTGCCCAAACCCAGCTTGCACGGGCAAACGGGGCACAGCTTATGGGTGATGACGCCTTGATGAACCAGGCACTTAACAGCTTACAAAGTGACTTAAACAGCATACTTACTTTGTCACAGGCGGCTGCAAATGAGGGTATTGGCGGGTTTCATTCCATCCGTCACGACATCAGCGATGCCCTTGCCGCTTCTTTTACCAACTTCCAGCAAAGCATTTCCGTAGCCACCTCCCTTGTGGCAGACTATCGCGCTGGCAATGCCGCCGCTTTTGATAGTTTATCAAACCAATTACATAATTTATCAAGACTTTCTTTTGATTATATGAACGCGGTGAAAGCAGTGGTGCACCACGAGGCTACCCGCTCTATAGTTAGCATGTCTGCAATCATCATAAGTGTGGTTGTTATTGTTACTTTACTAACTTTGCTTCTTGCCAAAACCGTCTCTACCCCCATCAAAAGGCTTGGCTTCATTGTTAGTGAAATTTCAAAGGGCAATCTTGAGGTCAATTTTGACAACACAAGATTTTCAAAAGACGAGATTGGTGAGCTTGCTCAAAATGTTTATGAGCTTGACAATACCATCAAAACCATTGTTGGCGACTTGACAACCACTCACCACAAATACCTAAAAGTTGGCGATATGTACTATCAGATTGATGAAAGCAAATACCAAAACTCTTTCAAGGAAATGATTGGGCTTGTTAATGGCTTGACGGCTCAGGTTACAGAAGATATTAAGAGCATGGCTGAAGTTTTAGGGCATATAAGTCAAGGTGATTTTGACCAAAAAATCAACGAAGTCGACTGGGTGGGCGATTGGGCATTTATGCCTAGAGCTTTCAATCAGCTTACTGCAAACTTAAAATCCGTCAGTATAGAAGTAAATACCATGATTGCTGCTATTGCCGAAAGAGGCGACCTTGGCTTCAAAATTGACTGCTCTAAGCATGAGGGCGATTGGCGCAAAATTATGGAAGGCTTAAACAGCATCACTAATGCTATTGACGAGCCTATTAAGGTTGTTAATTTTGTTTTACACGAACTGAAGGCGGGTAATTTTAACTTAGAAAAAATCGACCAAAGACTTATCGAGTCTGGACTTGCTGCGAATGTTGAAAATTACAAAGGCGTTTTCAAGGACATGCTTGGCACTTTTGAAGATGCTATCGTTGAAACTTCTTCCTATATCGACGAAATCAAGAAAATCCTTGGTCAAGTGGCTGACGGCAACCTGCATGATGTGATTCAAAGGCAGTATGCAGGCTCTTTTGAAATGATAAAGACCTCAGTTAACTCCATTGTTGTGCGGTTAAACGAAACTGTTACAGACATTGCTATGGTGGCTGACGGCGTGTCAAGCGGCAGTATGCAGCTTTCAGAAAGCTCCATGGACCTGTCTGAGGGCGTGTCAAGACAGATGCTTGCCATGCAGGAAATGGGAGAGGGCATTAGCCTTGTAGATATGGGTGCAAAGGACAATTCCCAAAACGCTCAAAAAGCAGCCCAGCTTGCCCTTACATCAAAAGCAAATGCAGAGGTCAGCAATAGCGAGATGAAACATCTTCTTAATGCTATGGAAAGAATCAACGAATCTTCCAGCGAGATTTCAAACATTATAAGCACTATTGAGGGCATAGCATTTCAAACCAACCTGCTTGCCCTTAACGCCTCGGTGGAGGCAGCGCGCGCTGGCGAGCACGGCAGGGGCTTTAGCGTTGTGGCGGACGAGGTGCGCTCACTAGCTGCCAGAAGTGCTGAGGCTGCAAAACAGACTGCAAGCTTGATTCAAGAATCCATTGACAATGTGGAAGACGGCAAAAAAGCCGCAACCGACACAGCGGCAAGCCTTGATAAAATTGTTAAAAACGTGGTTGATGTTTCTGATGTTATTAATGGGATATTTGAATCGTCAACCAAACAGACCGGGGCTATAAGTGGCATTAATAACGACTTGCAGCAGATTAGCCAAGTGGTTCAAGCGTCTGCCGCCACCAGTGAGGAAACAGCGGCGGCAGCGGAAGAGCTTGATGCTCAAGTGTCCATACTAAAAGAAAAGCTATCCTTTTTCTCAACCAACCTTTCAGCTTTGTCTGTTGCTAAAGTGTGGGATGCCACCACATCTGACAGGATAAACGCGACTTCCCTGAAAAATGCGCCAGGTGAGCGTAAGCAATTTGGGCATGGCGAATTGATTGTAAAAGAAGGGGATGTAGATGCTAATTCTATGTTTTTTGTGCTTGAAGGCAATGTAAACGTTGTTAAAAGTGCTGGCACGCTAAACGAAAAGACCTTAGCCACCTTAAAGGCAGGCGACTTGTTTGGCGAAATGGCTCTGTTTTTGAACGAGTCGCGCACTGCTGATGTAGTGGCGCAAGGTAACGCTGTTGTGTCTGAAATCCACAGAAATACCCTAAGCCAGTTTATGGAATCCAGCCCAGAGGCAGCCAGTGCCATTATCGAAACACTGTGCAGACGCCTTAAAAATGTAATTGTAGATATGGAATCATATTAAAATGTGTAAGGACGACCGACTTGCGGGTCTGTGCAATGTACAAAAAATTGCGACCATACCACACCGAACCGTTTCGCAATTTTTTGTTTGAATTTGTACAGACCCGCTTCGGTCGTCCCTTTTTTATTTTGCAAAAAAATGGATACATCTGAGCTTAAAAATAACACTTGCGCTTAAAGAGAGATTGTGGTATAATGATGGTCAGGTGATGCTTTTGGCGGTGATGTAAGGGGTGACAAAAGATGCTTCAAATTGGTGGAGGGCAGTTCTTTCTGCTGTTGTTAATTGCTTTTTTGATTGTTGGTCCAAAGGATTTGCCAAAAATTGCAAAGGCAATTGGAAGAGCGGTCAGGTATGTGAGAGATTTGATTACCGATGTGACCACAACCTTAAATTTGGAAGATGAAGCCGGCTCTATTAAAGAGGTGACAGGCACAGTGCAGCAGGTGGTGGACGTGGTGAGGAATCCTTCAAACATCCTAGCCCCTGTGCGCAAAGAAATTGTGGAAGTTGACAATGAAATTAGAGGGGCAATAAAACCAAATACCCTGCCCACTAAAAATAAAGCTGTAGATGAAGTGAAAACCGAAATTGAGGGTGTGGAGCAAGAAATTAAATCCGCTATTCCCCAAGCACCCACAAGACCAGTCAAACCTAAAGAACCAGAAACGGTTCAAAATATAGAATAAAAGGAGTGGATTATTTTGGGTTTTGAATATGCAGAGCTGATTCTTATGAGAATTGGAGCAATGGAAATAACACTTTTGCTTATTTTAGCATTACTTATTTTTGGCGGCAGCAGACTTGCAGGACTTGGCAAGGCCCTTGGCACCTCAATACGTGATTTTAAGAAAGAGACATCAGGGGCAAATGACAACAAGCCCGAGGATGCGGCAGCAAAGGCAGAAACCACAGCCCCCCAAGCCGCAGCCCCTGTAGAAAACACGAGCAGCGGGGAAGCCCCAGATGCCTAGCCCTGAAGATTTGTCACGCAAGGAGTCTTTACGCCAGCACCTGCGCGAGCTAAAAAAAGTGTTTATGGTCAGCCTTGTTGCCATAGGCATCGCTTTTGTTGCTGTCTTTTTATTTGCATCAGAGCAATTGGTTATTTTTTTTCAAGCACCTCTTATTGAGCGAAATGTCGATATTATTCAAATCAGGCTTGGGGAAGCTTTTCTTTCTCAGCTTAGAGTTTCACTGGTTGCGGCAATTGTTTTGGCGTCTCCTGTTATTTTTTGGAAAATATGGTCATTTTTGCGCCCTGCACTTTTTCCTAACGAGCGCGCAACATTCAGGCTTACATTTGTAGTTGTGGTATTTCTCTTTGTTTTGGGAGTTTTGTTTTCTTATATGTATGTTTTTGCCATTACTGTAGACTTTTTCCTTATGATGGGCGAAGAAATCGCCTTGCCTTTTTTTTCTGTCGAGGAGTATTTACGGACGCTTTTTAGATTTGTCATTCCTTTTGGGCTTGCCTTTCAGCTGCCTGTTGTCACTTATGTACTTCACAGGATGAAAATTGTCACACTAGAAGGTCTTAAAAAGAACCGAAAATACGTTATTTTTGGCATGTTTGTCCTTGCGACCTTAATCACCCCGCCTGATGTTTTATCGCAAATTATGCTGGCACTGCCCCTAATTCTTCTTTACGAAATAAGCATAATTGTTATTCGCTTCACATCCCGCAAAACAGCTGAAAATGCTGAAAATGAGGTAGATAATAATGATTCATAGATTTATTTTTAAGGTGGCGGCAGATGGTATTAAAAAAGCTATTTTGGTGCCCAAAGTGGACTATGAGCGGTGCGTAAACCGCAAGCAAAAATGGACCCAGTGCACCACCTGCCAGGATGCTTGCCCAAGGGGTGCCATAACTTACAATAAACTGGCAAAAGGCAGCCAAATAAAAATTGACGAGAGCATTTGCAGGGGCTGCCACATATGCCATGGGGTGTGCCCTACCGGCTGTATTTTGCAGCCCGAATCTTTCATTAAAAGCAATGACCAATTAGAGTATGACTTTTTAATGGTAAGCTGCCGCAAGCGGGGAGGGGACTTTGCAGGGGTCAACATTCCCTGTATAGCTTCTTTGCCTTGGGAGTTTTATGCCTATTCAAGCTACAATGCCCCAATTTCCATTATGACAGGGGAGTGCGAGGGCTGTGAGATGGGGGCTATTGAACATGTGGAGGCAATCCGTAGGCGGCTAAAGCTCTTTTGGGGTGAAGCTTATGACGAGAAGATTTTAAGCCATGGTGAAGCCCCCACAGCCCAATACTCCAGGCGGGAAATGTTTGGCATTTTCTCAAGAAGGGCGAGGGAATCCAAAGCCCCCGCAGATGTTTTATTGCCTGAAACGGTAAAAGTCTTTCATCCTAGTGTTTATAGAAATCTGCTGCTTAATGAGTTAGATAAAAATAAAACCCACGGCTGGCTCACATGGGAGATTGAGGACGCGCCCTGCAACGCCTGCCGTGTGTGCGAAGTGCTGTGCCCCTCGTCTGCAATATTTTTGACTGATGAAAAGGAGCTTGCGCACGACCCACAGCACTGCAACAGTTGCAGGATTTGCAAATATGCCTGTACCGGAAAACGGTTTATGGAGCAGGTAACATATACAAAAAAATAGCCTGTCTTAGACAGGCTATTTTACTATGGGCGCAAGAAGGTTGGAACAACACGCCCTAGATACTGGGCATCAATAAAATCCCTTACAGACTGGCTGTTTAGCGCGCCGATAAGTGCAAGCACTCTTTCGTCATTTTGGTAGCCGTCACGCACCACCACGAAATTGGTGAAAAACTCCTGAGCGGCTGGAGAAACTGCATCTTCACCACTACCCTCAATTGCTAAGTGAATAACGCCTCCTTGCAGGGCAAAATTGCCGTTAATTATTGCAAAATCCACATCTTGAAGCACAGAGGCTAAAACATCGGCATTCATGGGGATAATGTCAAGGTTTAGTGGGTTTTGGGCGATGTCATGGGTGGCGTTGGCTGTTTGGCGGGTGGCGTCGTTAAGGGTGATGAGTTCAAGGGATTCCAGTAGTTGCAGGGCGCGTGCCTCGTTTGTGGGGTCGTTTGGAATGGCAATGCTCACTCCTGCTACTACGCTGTCAAGGGTCGTGCCCGGCGTGTGGGCGTACAGGCGCAGCGGCTCAAAATGCACACCAAAGACCGGCACTAGATTGGCATCATTGTTGTAATTAAATCCGTTCAAAAATGGGCGGTGCTGGAAAAAGTTAATGTCAATATCACCTTCATTTAGGGCAATGTTTGGGGCAATAAAGTCGTGAAAAACTTCAAGTTCCACTGTAAAGCCCTGTTCTTCAAGTTGAGGCTGGATATGCCTTATAATCTCCGAATGGGGCACGGCTGTCGCACCAATGCGAATCACCGTATCATCCTCTCGCCCGCCGCACGCAACAAACACAAACAATCCCAATAACACCACAGTTGCAAATAAACCTCTTTGAATTTTTTTCATAATTTCTCCTCCTTTTAAGTGATTCTCTTATCAATTTTTTTTGCCAAAAAGTTAAACAACAGTTGTATCAAGCTTACAATAATCACAATCACAATCACAATCACGATTATTATGTCCATGTTCCTGCGCATATGACCATAACGAATAGCCATATCCCCAAGTCCGCCTGCGGCAATTGCCCCTGTCATGGCGGAAAAGTTCATAATCATTATGGTGGTGATGGAAAATCCGCGAATAAGGGCGGGTATGCTTTCAGGCACCATAACTTTGGCTATAATTTGCAAGTTTGTTGCTCCCATGGACTTTGCTGCGTCTATTACCCCGCTGTCCACCTCGTTTATGGCAGTTTCTACCATTCGGGCGATAAAGGGGGCAGCGGCGATAATCAGGGGCACAAGGGCGGCAGTAGGACCAATGCCCCTGCCCACCACAAGCCGTGCAAAACCCATTAAAGACACCATCAAAATCAAAAATGGTATAGAGCGGACTGTGTTTATTACAAAGCTTAAAATAGCGTGGACGGGCTTGCAAGGAAAAAGCCCATCTTTGCCAAGGCACACAAGCAAAATCCCAAGGGGAAGCCCAATTATGTATGCCATGCCCACCGTGGTAAATGTCATATACAGTGTAGTCAATGTGTCAGCCCAAATAGCTTCCCTGTAGTTTACAAATGTTTCCCAAATGCTTGCCACTTCATCAGCTCCTTTCCTTTACAAATCCATCAGCAGCCGTGTCGCAGGATTCGCGGGGTTATCCAAAATTTCTGGAACTTGCCCCATCTCCACAATGCGCCCTCCCTCCAGCACCAACGCCCTGTTGCACACCGCCCGCACCACATGAATGTCGTGGGTGATAATAACAATGGTCATGCCAAGCTTTGCGTTAATGTCCTTAATCAGCCGCAAAATCTCTTTGGCGGTAAAGCTGTCGAGGGCGGATGTGGGCTCGTCACACAAAAGGATTTTTGGGTTTGTGGCAAGGGCGCGGGCAATTGCTACCCTTTGCTTTTGCCCTCCTGACAGGCTTGCAGGATACGCGCCAAGCTTGTCAACAAGCCCAACCAACTCCGCAAGCTCCTGACACCGAGCCTTAATCACCTTTTTGTCAGTTTTTACAAGCTCCAGCCCAAAGGCAATGTTTTTTGCCACCGACCGCTGCATCAAAAGATTATAACCCTGAAAAACCGTGCCAATGTTTTTTTTGATGGCATTGGCTTTAGAGTTTTTAATGCCGCAGGCAGGCTCGCCCAAAATGGTCACATCCCCGCTGGTGGGGGTCTCCAGCATCCCAAAAAGCTTGAGCATGGTGGACTTGCCCGCCCCGCTTCTGCCTACAATGCCGAAAATGTCGCCTTCGTCAATGGTCAAAGACACATCATCCAAAGCCTTTTCACCTGTGGCAAAAACCTTGGTAACACCAGTCATCTCAATCACTGGCATCATTTTCCATCCCTCCTCTCTCGCTGCCGTGTCCCTAGAATCAAAAAGCCCTAGAGACGCGCAAAAACGCAATCTCTAGGGACGAGAAAACACCCGTGGTACCACCCTAGTTCATCTTGGCGTCACCACCAAGACCTCGTCGGATGCTGGCATCACAAAAACCAATGCGAAACATCCTATCGCTGTAACGTGCGAACACGTGAAACCCTAAATGCCAAGCCAAAGACTGACACCTCGAATCTCAAAGCTCCCAGACCATATTCAGCAAACCCATGTGCACCTCCCTCTCAACCAGCCCGAATAAACGGGACGGGGGAGACTCTCTGTAAGCCAGAAATTTTGCCTACTCTCCTGTTCATAGCCATATGTTATTCTATTCATTATACACACTTTTGAAAATTTGTCAAGTGTTTTTTTGAAATTTATGAAAATTTTTTTTAGGACGTGTTCGATAATTCCATTTCGCCGAAAAGACAGCGAAATGGAATTATCGAACACGTCCTAATTCTTCTTACGCTTCCCAAAAATTCCCTTTTTGCCGTTTTCGATATTTTCTCCTCCTTCTGCCGCAAATTGGCGAAGGAGTTCTTTTTGTGCTTCTGTCAGGTTTTTGGGTACGGCGATTGAGAGGGTGGCTGTCAAATCACCTGAGCGATTTGGGGCGTTTACATGGGGCATGCCCTTGCCGCGCAGGGTCACGACGGTGCCCGGCTGGGTGCCTGCGGGAATGGTGTATTTTTCGTCACCATAGGGTGTTTCCATGATAATTTCAGCACCTAAAGCTGCTTGGGTGAAGGTTATGGGCTTATCCATGTGGAGGTTGACACCGCGCCGCTTAAATATCATATGGGGCGCGACAAGAACGCGAACATAAAGGTCGCCTTTTGGAGCCCCGACCTCGCCAGCCTCGCCCTGCCCTGAATATTTTATATGCTGACCATTTTCAATGCCCTTAGGCACCTTAACCACAATTGTCTTAGGCTTAGCAATCTTGCCAGAGCCTGTGCAATCATTGCATTTATCCTTAATAATCTTGCCTGAGCCACGGCAAACCTTACATGCTGCAGTGGTTTCCATAATGCCCATCAAAGTCTGCATCCGCTGGCGCACCTGCCCAGAGCCATTACACCCCTGACAGCTCACAGGGGTGGTCCCAGGCTTTGCCCCGCTGCCGCGGCAGGTGTCACAAGTGTCCTTAATGCTAATGTTAACCTCACGCTCCACACCTGTAACAGCGTCCATAAGCTCAACTTGAATGCTAACCTCAACATCATTACCAGGCGCAGGACCGCGCTTGCGCGAAGCACCGCCGCCAAAGCCCGCAAACCCGCGCAAAATGTCCGACAAATCAATATCATCAAACCCAAAGCCAGAAAAGCCGCCCCCGCCGCCGCCAGCCCCTGTGGCAGCATGCCCAAATTGGTCATATTTAGCCTTTTTATCAGCATCACTAAGCACACCATAAGCCTCATTGGCCTCTTTATACTTCTCCTCAGCCGCCGCATCGTCAGGGTTGTTGTCAGGATGATACTTTTTCACCATCGCCCTGTGCGCCTTTTTTATGTCATCAGCCGAGGCTCCTTTATTAAGCCCCAGCACCTCATAATAATCCCGCTTGTTCATTAAATAACTCTCCCTTTTGCTTTATGTAGGTTCGCCAACAAAATGACAAACCTCACCAGTTTTAAGAATAAACCTAATTGTATCCATAGGAATCGCAGTAAGCTTTCCACCCATCAAAAGACCGATAGACTCTCGCTCCCCATCTTCTTCCCAACACTCGTTAATCAAATCAACCTCAAGCACACCTTCATAATACTTCCCGCCGCCAAAACCAACTATGACCGAGTGACCCATATGGCTGCTAATGTCTAATTTTTCGCAATATGTCATTTGCCTACCCCACATCATCCCTAAGCAAAAGCTCCTTAATCCCTCTAGCAATCTCCATTTCATCAGCCTCAAGCAAGACTCTAAGCTCCTCGTCAGGAATGTCAGCAAGACTTACAAGCTCCGTTTGTTCTTCACGCTTTATTTCGTTAAGATTCTCCATTAACATTACCTCTTAACTGCTCAATTTCCGATTCATAACCATCAATAACCTCATATGAGTCCGAAATTTTTTGCAAATAGCGGTTTATGACCGCTTTTTTCGCACTTTTGCCCTTTTTGTGGCTATCCCAGAGGTATTCGCCGACATTTTCTTTCTTTTCCTTGATTTTTCCTCTTTCTAGCTCCTTTTTTTCTTCAATTTGCTTGATTTTTTTCTTAATGTCATATTTAGCCTTACTTGCCTGTATGCCGTCTTTGCATTTTTCGATTATGTCAGTGTTTTCAAGGGCAAACTTGGCGGCCTTAGCAATCCCGCTGCTAGCCGCCAGTGCCATGGCTTTTGTAATCATTTTTCATCCCCCTGTGTTCAAGCATCACAGCTTGCTAGGCTTTTCAAAAACCAAATCAATCACCTTAATCATCCCATGCCCAGTAAGTTTTGTTGGCACATAGCCCACGTATCTATAGCCCTGACGTGCCGCTTTTTCAATAAGCTCTCTATGTTCAGCAATTGTGTTTCCGACAAATCCTGTTTTGGCTTTTACTTCTATAAATTTGTAATTGTACATATCTATGCCTCCATAAAATCCCGGGGACAGTCCCCAAAAGCGGGGGACAGTCCCCTATCCTCATCACCTCTTATTTTTCTTCATACTCCCCTTCAAAACTGCCGTCTTCGTTCATGCTGCCGGCTTCAGGTGCGCCCTCTGCGCCCGCCTGCGCCTCGGCGGCGGCTTGGTACACCCTGCCGCCCACCTCCTGCATAAGGGCATGAAGTGCCTCAATGTCAGTTTTCAGGATGTCCGCATCCTCTTTGGTCATAGTGTCGATATTCATGGCATCATTTGCAGACTTTAGCTTGCCAAGGGCGGCTTCGACAGAAGCCTTGTCCGCATCTGTAATGACCTCGGCGTGGTCGGTCAGGAGCTTTTCCGTTTGGAAAATCAGCGTGTCCGCCTCGTTTTTGGTGTCCACAATCTCTTTGCGCAGGCGGTCGGCTTCCTCAAATTGCTTCGCCTCGTCCACTGCGCGCTGGATGTCGTCATCGCTCATCTTGCTTGACGCGGTAATGGTGATTTTTTGCTCTTTGCCAGTGCCTTGGTCTTTTGCGGAGATATTTATAATGCCGTTTGCATCAATATCAAATGTAACCTCGATTTTAGGCATGCCGCGAGGGGCGGGCATGATGCCGTCAAGCCTGAACTCGCCGAGTTTTTTGTTGTCGCGGGCAAATTGACGCTCGCCTTGCACAACCACAATGTCCACTGCCGATTGGTTGTCAGCCGCTGTGGAGAACACCTGGCTTGCCTTGGCAGGAATGGAGGTATTGCGCTCAATAAGCGGGGTTGACACGCCGCCTAAGGTCTCAATGCCAAGCGTCAGCGGGGTAACGTCCACAAGTATCAAATCTTTCAAGGACTCATCACCTGAAAGCTTGCCGCCTTGAATACCCGCACCTATAGCCACACATTCATCAGGATTAATGCCCTTAAAAGGCTCATGCCCGGTAATTTTTTGTACCGCATCAGAAATGGCGGGGATGCGGGTCGAGCCACCCACCAAAAGCACGCGGGTCAGCTGGCTGGCAGAAACCCCGGCATCCTTGAGGGCGTTGTGCACAGGCTGGACAGTCTGCTCCACCAAATCCGCTGTCAGCTCGTCAAATTTTGCACGGGTCAGCTTAACATCAAGGTGCTTTGGTCCGTCTTGATTCGCTGTGATAAACGGAATGTTAATATCCGTTTGAGTGACCGTGGAAAGCTCTTTTTTAGCCTTCTCTGCCTCAACTTTAATCCGTTGCATAGCCGACTTATCTTTACTCAAGTCAATACCTTCAGTATTTTTGAACTCCTTAACCAAAAAGTCAATAATACGCTCGTCAAAATCGTCACCGCCAAGGTGGTTCACGCCATTTGTGGACAAAACCTCAACAACACCATCGCCAATCTCAATCACCGAAACGTCAAATGTGCCGCCGCCAAGGTCATAAACCAGAATTTTTTCTTCTTTTTCATTCTCAAGCCCATATGCCAAAGAAGCACTGGTCGGCTCGTTTATAATCCGCTTAACATCAAAGCCTGCAATGCGCCCTGCATCCACAGTTGCTTGACGCTCGTCATCCCCAAAATACGCGGGAACAGTAATTACAGCCTCAGTCACCGTACCGCCAAGATACGCCTCTGCATCCGCCTTAAGCTTTTGCAAAATCATAGCAGAAACCTCCTGCGGGGTGTACGCCTTGCCATCAATTGTAACCTTTTCTTTAGTGCCCATCAAACGCTTAATGCTCATAACAGTGTTTTCAGGATTGGTAATGGCTTGACGCTTAGCCGCCTCGCCAACAAGCCTCTCACCGCTTTTTGTAAATCCGACAATGGAAGGGGTAGTGCGCCCTCCCTCGCTATTTGGAATCACAACGGGCTTTCCGCCCTCCATAACAGCCACGCAGCTGTTTGTGGTTCCCAAATCAATTCCAATAATTTTGCTCATATTTTTTCCTCCTAGATTTTATAGTTTTTGCTTAATTCCAGCTTCTTTCAGTATTCCATTTGCGGTATGGCGATTATCAACATCACCATCCACAGTAAATTTGCGCCCCGTAATAGGGCTAAACCATCTTTCGTGGTCACCAGCAGCTTGACGGACTAAATAGCAACCATTACTACGCAGCAACTTCTTCAGGCTCCTCGTATAGTTCGCCATCTTCTACCTGCCCCCTCGTAACAACTCTGTGTTCAGTTTCAAAAATGATTTCAATAGGTCCTGTGTAGTCATGTTCGACTTCCATTATCTCAGTCAAAGCAAATTTCACTCGCTCAACAAGAGCGTCAAAAGAACCAGATTCCAAGACAACCCCAAGACCGCCATCAGTAGTACAATGCCACATTTTATCATTACATTGCATTTGAACTCTAACAGTTTTCAAAATATCAACTCCTTCTATAGCTGTTTTACCTTCCGTAGCCCCTCTGCTTCTCCGAAAACCGCATTAAGCCGCGGATTTTCGGCTCGTAGATGGACAACGGAAGCCACAAACGCTCTACCCAATCAAATTAACCACAATAACCACAACAAGCACAATAGCCGACGCCACAGCACTTACGGTCAGGGCAAGGCCTCCTTGTTTTTTGGCTTCTGCAATTTCTTCATCGCGAGACTTAATCTCAAGCTCAAGGCTTTCAACTTTTTTGACAATCATTTGAGTTTGTCGCACATTTTGTGCTTTTATTTCGTCAATTTCGTCTGTGAGCATGGTGATGTGGCTCTCCAAAAACTCCACTTCTTCTTCTAAGTTTCTTTTTTTGTCATTTCCGTTAAAGTCGTAATCGTTCATGGTATCCTCCTGTAACGTTTGTAGCTTCCGTTATCCATCTGCTTTGCCGAAAAGCCGCATGCTTCAAGCGGTTTTTAAGTGAAGTAGAGGGATTACGGAAGGTAAAACGGGTTAATTCGCCACAACTACCATAGCATGGCGCACAATGTTGTCTTTGTAGGTATATCCTGCTTGAATTTCTTCTACAATTGTCATATCGCCCTTAGTTTCATCATCAACACGGCTCACAGCATTATGGTATTTTATGTCGAATTTTTCACCTATGGTTGGTATTTTTTTCACACCCATGTCATCAAACATGTGGCTTAACTGACTTTGAATCATCAAAACCCCTTTGACAAAGCTATCGGCTGGGTCAGCGTTTTTTGTGGCAAGAGCGAAGTTATCGGCTATGGGGAGCAAATTTTCGATAACATTCATTTTGCCAAGGTCATACATACGGGTTTTTTCGCGCTCGCTGCGGGTTCTGAAGTTTTCGTAGTCGGCGGTAAGGGTTTTAAGCTTGCCTATTAGGGCTTCGGCGGTGGGGGCTGCATCTGCCACCTCCACAAGCTCTGGCGCGCAGCATCCTTGCTCCTGGCAGGCGCATTTTTGCTCCTCGCATTTGGTTTTGCTCTTTTTATCTTTTGCCATTTTTACACTCCTTATTTACTTAATACGCTATAGGCTGTCTGTAAAACGGACAGCACTTGGGCATAGTCCATTCTTGTGGGACCTATAATTGCCATATTGCCGTAATTGTGGTTATTTATGCTCACTTTGGCTTTTATGATGGAGCAGTCCTTTAGCTCGGCATTTTCGTTTTCGTGACCTATGGTGATTTTGATGTCGTCGCAGTTTTTGGCGGCAAGGGCCGCAAGCCCTTCTTTTTCCTCAAGCATGCCCACAATTGCCCTTGCCCTTGAAAGGTCAGCAAACTCAGGAAAATCAAGGATATTCTTTACACCAACTGCATAAACCTCAGTGCTGTCAGCGCAGCGCAAAGCCGAGGCAATTGCCGTCATAAGGGGGTCAACATAGGCATCATCCAAGCCAGCTTCGGCAAAGCGGTGTTTTGCCATGGAAATGTAGAGCTCGGTCAAATCGTTTAGGGTTGCCCCTTCTAAAAGGGCGGTCAGCATGACGGACATTTTCACCAGTGCCCCGTGGCTAGGTGCAGAGGGCAGAACAACAACCTGATTTCGCGCCACATTATGGTCGGTCACAACCACAAGTGCCACCACAGGCCCATCCACCACAAAAACCTGCACAAGCTTGATTTTGTGCCCTTTGTTTTGAGGCTCACTTACGACAATGGTATATTTTGTAATCACTGCAACCGCCCGCGCCATCTCCCGCATAACACCTAGCACCTGACCGCCCGCCTGAGTGAGTGCCCCTGCCAAAAATGCCTTTTCCTGCTGGTTAAGCCGCCTACGCTTCATCACCTCGTCCACATACAGCCTATACCCCTTGTCCGATGGAATACGCCCGCTTGAGGCATGAGGGGCGGCAACATAGCCCATGTCCTCCAAATCGCTCATCTCATTGCGAATTGTGGCAGAACTAAGCCCAAAGTCATACTTTTTGGCAATGGTCCGCGAGCCAATGGGCTCGGCAGTGGCAATATAATCATCAATAATCGCCTCCAAAATCCTGAGCTTTCTCTCATTCAACATTCATTCTCACCCCTTACATACTTTGCCATATTGTTAGCACTCGATTTATAAGAGTGCTAACAATATATAATATATCACGTAGTCTGCCCTTTGTCAATACCTAAAATGCAAAAAGTTAAAAAAATTTTGTCAGGTTGACAAAATAGCCGCTGTGAAGCACCATACGCACAGTCATTCCGTGCTCACGTCAGTCTAATTTGAGCGGGAGCCACAAACCCCGTCACCCCGGGCTTGACCCGGGGTCCCATCAAGTTCGCCGAATGAATAAATCGCGTCATAGGCGTTTGGCGGGACTGATGGGACCCCGGGTCAAGCCCGGGGTGACGACACTTGCTCTAGCGGGTTCAGCCGCAACCTTCAGCCACCTTTAGGCGGCACTCTCTCACAAACAAAACAGGCAACCATAAGGTCGCCTGTTTTTATATCCTGTGATATTACAGCTTGAAATAAGATACAAGTTGTTGCAGAAGCTGAGCTTGCACATTAAGCTCCTCAGATGCCGCCGCCGCTTCTTCGGACACAGCGGAGTTAGACTGAACAACTTTGGAGATTTGCCCAATTCCGTCAGTAATTTGGTCAATTGCCTCGGCTTGGTCTTGGGATGCCGTTGCGATTGCGTTAATGATGTTTAGTACATTGTTAGCACTTTCTACAATTTGCACAAGGCTTGTAGAGGTGGTGTGGGCAATGCCCGAGCCAGACTCCACGCGGCTTATGGAGTCTCCAATAAGCTCAGTGGTTTCTTCTGCCGCCGTTTGGCTTCTTGCCGCAAGCATACGCACCTCGTCAGCAACTACCGAAAAGCCCCTGCCGTGCTCGCCCGCACGTGCTGCCTCAACGGACGCATTAAGTGCAAGAAGATTAGTTTGGAAGGCAATATTTTGAATCGTTCCAATAATCTTAGAGATATTGTCACTGGATTCTTTAATTTGGTCCATAGCAGTGAGCATTTGCTGCATTGCATCTGCCCCTTCTTCTGCACTTCCAGCGGTTTCGCCAGAAAGAGTGTTAGCTTCAAGGGCATTGTTAGCATTTTGTCTAGTTTGCTGTCCAATCATTTCCATAGAAGCGGTCAGTTCCTCAACAGAGCCAGCCTGCTCCTGTGCACCAATTGCCAGCGTTTGCGCGCTTGTAGAGATTTGCTCCGCACCAGAAAGCACCTGGTCAGCCGCAGAGGTAATCTCAGACATAGTATTATGCAGAGTTTGCGCAATATTGTTAATAGAATCCTTGATTTGTGAGAAGCTGCCCACATAATCACGGCGGATTGCAGCAGTCAAATCACCGCCAGCCACCTTAGAAAGCGTCTCATTAATTTCTTGGATATAACCAGCAAGTGCTTCGATTGTAGCATTTACAGCATCCTTAATTTGCTTAAAGTCACCTGCGTAGTTGCCGTCAACCTTCTTAGAGAAGTTACCTTGGCTTAGGTTGCCCATAATGGTGTTAATCTCAGTAAGTGGCGTGTCAACGGCCTTGGCAATGTCATTAAGACCGACCATAATGGCCTTCCACCCGCCAGCATATTTGCTAGCATCCACTTGGAATTTAAGTTGACCTTTAACGCTTGCAGCGTCAATCATAGCATTAACTTCACTAGAAACATCTTTCAAGCTTTGAATCAAAGAATCAGCATTATCATTCATAACTGCTTTTTTGCCTGGAAGCTTTTTCAAATTAGAAACAAACTCACCACGGTTAACATTTTCAAGTACACTCAAAAGCCCTAAAACATCATCAACAAAATTATTTGTAAAGGCGTTGAGAGACTCAATCATCTCGCCATAAGTGCCGGCGTATTTTGTAGCGTCCATACGGTATTCAATGTCACCGTTTTTGTCAATCTCATGAGAGAATTTGGAAATATCGTCAACCATACCGCGGATAGTGTCAACAAGACCGTATACGTCCTTGGTAAGCGCACCAATCTCGTCATTTGTAACGCGAGAGCGGTCAATGTTCATGTTAAGCTGACCAGCAGCCACTTTTTGGGTAAGAGCAACAAGCTCATTAACAGGCTTAGTAAGTGCGCGAGTAACGATAAATGCCAAGACAACAGCAAGTATCACAAGCACGATTGCCAAAACAACAACAATTGTAAGTGCCGTGCTTGCAGCGTCACTTGCCGCTGCTGTGTTGGTTGTCATTGCACCTTCAGCCACAGCGGTCATGTTGCGAGACTCATAAGTAATGTCATTTACAACACCGATATTGGCTACAGTGATTGCAAGGGCTGCAGCATGATTACCAGCGCGGGCATATGCCATAACTTGCGGGAGAACCTGCCCATAATAAATCTCAAGGTTTCTGCGGATAGCGGCAGACATGTCAAGGCGCATTCTGTCCCACTCGGTGCCAGTTGTGCCTTCTTCTTGTGCCTGGCGTACAACGCTTGCATCATAAGAAGCAAGAGCAGCCATGGCATCACGATACATGTTTGAACCTTCAGTTGCCAAAGTGTTAAGAGCGGCATCACGAGCCGCAGGGTCAGTAACAGCAGACTGCATAACAATACCATTCATTACACGGCGAAGCCCGCGTGAATAGGACTGTGCCTCAAGAGCGTTTTGATAACGCAACACCGAACGACCAAAAATCGCGCTATAGTCCGTATTTACAGTGTTAAGTTGGACAATAGCAACAATAGCCAAAACAATGGCAAGAGCAATCACCGCACCAAAGCCGATGAACATTTTCCCGCCAATTTTCAAATTCCCAAACCACTTCATAGATAATTGCCTCCTTCAAGGTATGTATTTTTTTAATATAGTTTCCTCGCCGCTTCTAGTACCGCCAAAAGTGGTCAAAATTCACATCAAATGCGGGCAGCGGCTTAAAATTTAATACTTTTACCACGTATACAACCAATTACACAACGCCAATTATACAACAAAAATAAAAAAATGTCAAGCACTTTTTAGAGTTTGGCCAAACAATTTTTTAGCTCAAAACACCCCCTGAATGCCTAGTATTTCTGCAAACAAACCCCCGAGCAGCGCATTCTCGGGGGTTTTTGTAGTATGTTATTTTAGAACAACCCAGAAATACGTCCTTGTTTGTCAACGGTGATGGCTTCGGCACTGGGAACTTTTGGCAGCCCAGGCATGGTCATAATGTCACCTGCAAGGGCTACGATAAAGCCAGCACCTGCGGAAACCTTGAGGTTTCTGATGGTGATGGTAAAGTCTTCGGGCGCACAGCGGACGGTTTGGTTGTCAGTGAAGGAATATTGGGTTTTTGCCATGCAAATTGGCAGGCTTCCAAAGCCCAGAGCCGTCAGGGCTTTTGCCTGTTTTTTGGCTTCGGGAGTGAGGGTGACACCAGCTCCCCTGTATACTTTTTGCACAATTGCATTTAGCTTTTCTTCGATAGAGTCGGCATCGCTGTATACATAGCTGATGTCTGAAGCGGGGGTCTCCTCCACAAGACGCACAACTTCGCGAGCCAGAGCCTCGCCGCCTTCGCCGCCTTTGCCCCACACTTCCGACAACGCCACATTTACACCAAGCTCGCGGCATTTGGCTTCCACAAGGGCAAGTTCTTGCTCCGTGTCAGTTGGGAAGCGGTTAATTGCGACAACTGCGGGCTTTCCAAAGACTTTGGTTATATTCTCCACATGACGCAGAAGGTTGGGCATGCCTTTTTCAAGGGCTTCTACATTTGGAGCATTAAGCTCAGTTTTAGCCACGCCGCCGTGGTATTTCAGGGCGCGGACCGTGGCGACAATCACCACTGCGTCGGGGTTAAGCCCTGCAATACGGCATTTGATGTCAAGGAATTTCTCGGCACCAAGGTCTGCGCCAAAACCCGCCTCGGTAACAGCATATTCTCCCATTTGCATAGCCATTTTGGTTGCAATTACAGAGTTGCAGCCATGGGCAATGTTGGCAAAAGGTCCAAGGTGGAGGATTGCGGGGGTCTGCTCCAAAGTTTGCACAAGGTTTGGCTTTAGGGCGTCTTTAAGAAGTGCAGCCATAGCACCCTCGGCTTTAAGCTGCCCCGCGGTCACAGGCTCGTCCGCCCTAGTGTAGCCCACAATAATCCGCGCCAAACGCTCTTTTAAGTCGTCAATGTCACTTGCAAGGCACATAATCGCCATGACCTCCGAAGCCACCACAATGTCAAAGCCATCCTCGCGGGGCACCCCGTTTGCCTTGCCGCCAAGCCCGTTGGTCATAAAACGAAGCTGACGGTCATTCATGTCCACAGCACGCTTCCATGTGATTCTACGAGTGTCAATACCCAGCGCGTTGCCTTGATAAATATGGTTATCCAGCATAGCCGCCAAAAGGTTATTAGCAGCACCTATAGCATGAAAATCCCCAGTAAAATGCAGGTTTATGTCCTCCATGGGCACCACCTGAGCATACCCGCCGCCAGTAGCCCCGCCCTTAACCCCAAAAACAGGTCCCAAAGACGGCTCACGCAGGGCAACAACAGCCTTTTTGCCAATGCGGCGCAAAGCATCAGAAAGCCCCACAGTGGTGGTGGACTTGCCCTCCCCCGCAGGCGTAGGATTAATTGCCGTCACCAAAACAAGCTTGCCCTTGGGCTTGCCCGCCATGTCATCCAGCAGCTTATAATCAATCTTAGCCTTATACTTTCCATAGTTTTCCAAATACTTGTCATCCACCCCAAGCTTGTCCGCAATGGTCCCAATATGCGCCATCTCGGTCGCCTGTGCAATTTCAATATCACTTTTGTAAGTCATTTTTACCCTCCAGTTTAATTTATATTTAGTTTATAAAGCCCGCCAAATTAGTTCGTGAAGTCCGACAGCAAACCCACCACCGTCATTCCGCGCTTGACGCGGAATCCCCTCGATTTTACCGAACGTCTATGCGCGACTTGTTCTCTTGACTATCTTGATGGTATTCCGCGTCAAGCACAGAATGACTTGATTACATTAGTCATTCAACGATGTAATGTCAAGAATCCCATAAGCCCCCTGATAGCGGGCAAACGCAGTTCCCTCATCAATAATAAGCAGGTTTTCAAAAATCAAGGGCAAAACCTCATTTCCGTACCTGTCCACCATGCCCCACATATCCCCTTGGCGCACAGCCACAAAGCCAAAATCAATTGCGACCACAAAATCCCGCTGCATCTGCCTTACTTCGTCAAAGATAAAGTCTGTTGTAAAATCCAGATTATACATCAAAGCAAAACGCCCTGAAAACGCATCCTGAGTGAGCCACCACGTAATCCAGCCGCCGCTGTCATGATACTCCCGCTTGGTCGAATCCACGCTTTCGACCGCCAAAAGCCCTCTTGCTCTTGGCAAAATCCACTCAAACATATGCTCAGCGACAGTGCCGTCTTCAAAAGTAAAGGCATGTATTACGTTTTCTTCAAAGTTTTCTAGCGGATGTAAGCCTATAGGGCTTCCATAGCCATCATTAGCACCATGCCCAAAAAGCCCAAGGGCAGGGTCATGTACCCACGGATGCTCGCCCATGCCGTGACCGCCGTGGAATCCGTCAGTTAGCTTACCTGTGGCAGGGTCAACCTCATCCCACTGCAGCGAATCTGCCGTCCCTAGAAAAAACCGCCCACAGCTGCACATGCGGATATGCTCATGAGGAAGCTCGGGCGGGATGACCCAATCTAGTGCTATCATAACAGACTCATCAAGCGAAACCCTATTACACCCCGCAAGCAATACCGCAGAGCTTAAAAAAGCCAGCAAAATCAATAATCTTTTCATGCACCCTCCAAAATCACTTATCATCATAATGTCCTAAACACTGAATAATCTCAATACTTCCATCATCCAATATCCGATAAACAAGCCTGTTTTTCTTGTCAATTTCACGGCTCCAATAGCCTGCCAAGTTTCCTCTAAGAGGTTTTGGATGACCAATGCCGTCATGACCGTTTCTGTCAATATCTGCCATCAATTTGTTCAGCTTGTTCCATGCGCGCATATCTTTTTCATGCAAAGCAAGATATTCATCTATCCCATCAAGAGCAAAGGTGAAATTATTTTTCATTTACCATAGCCTCCAACTCCTCAAGAGTTTTGGTTACAACTTCACCTCGTTCAACTTGAGCTTTTGCTTTCAATAATCGCTCTAACCTCTCCCCAGTGAAATAGTCGTCATCACTCACTTGGTCATTTTTGAAATCTGCAATAAAGCTATGAAGCATGTTAAAAACAGCATTAAACTCCTGCTGAGGCAACGCATCAATCACATCATGCAAAAGTTTTCTATCAGCGGTTCTAGTCACAAAAACACCTCCAAACTCAAATTAACATTTTCTAGCAGCTTTAAGAGTATTCTCCATAAGAATCGCGCGGGTCATGGGACCGACGCCGCCGGGCACTGGGGTAATGTGGCTTGCAACGGCACTCACAGCGTCAAAATCCACATCTCCATAGAGCTTGCCGTCATCTGCGCGGTTAATTGCCACATCAATCACCACCGCCCCAGGCTTTACCATATCGGCAGTAATGAGTCCGATTTTGCCCACGGCAGACACCAAAATGTCCGCTTGGCGGGTGATTGAGCCAAGGTCAGGGGTGCGGCTGTGACAAATGCTGACAGTTGCGTGTTTGTGAAGTAAAAGCATAGCCATAGGCTTGCCCACAATATTTGAGCGTCCCACAACCACACAATGCTTGCCAGAAGGGTCGATGCCGTGGTGCTCAAGCATCGCCATCACAGCCGCAGGGGTGCATGGGGCAAAATCATAATCCCCATTCATAATGCGCCCTACATTTGGCATGGTAAAGGCGTCCACATCCTTTGTGGGGCAAATTGCCTGAATTACCTTTTGTTCGCTATAGCCCTTTGGCAGGGGCAGCTGCACCAAAATACCGTGAATGTCGGCGCGTCCATTAAGCTCGTGAATAATCTCCAAAAGCTTAGCCTCGCCCACATTAGCATCAAGGGTGTATTCCACACTATGGATGCCGCATTCGGCACAATCCTTCTTTTTGTTGTTCACATACACTCTTGACGCAGGGTCATCCCCCACAATCACCACCGCAAGCCCGGGCACTATGCCCGAGCTTACAATTTCATCTTTAACTAGTTGCTTTACTTTTTTTGCAATCACATTCCCGTTCATAAGGTGGTCTGATGCCATTGTCTACCTCCTCCATTCTAAGTCTTTGCATCCTTTCCATTTCAAGCCTAGACAAGCGAGATGAATAGTCGCTTTGTGCTCTTAGTATGTTGGCTGAAATGCCATGAACCTTATCAACAATATCTTTGCTGGCATATGAGTTGTCCCACAAGGCTTTAATTTGTAAATCGTACTCAAGTTCAATGCGTTGCGAAATGCGCAATACTTCCTCAATCCGCTTTTCATTTTTATCCAAGCGTTCTTCAATTCGAGTTTGTCCTTCTCTTAAGTCGGCAATATCAGCTTTCATGCTGACAATATCAGCTTTCATGCTGACAATATCAGCTTTCATGCTGGCTTGCCCTTCTTTCAAGCTATAGACATCAGCTTTCAAAACGGCAATATCCTCAACTATAACTTCCAACAGCTCTAAAATTCTATCCTCTTTCGCCATAATAATCCTCCTCTCTAAAGCAAGGTATCAAGACAAGTATACTCCATGCCAAAGGCAACAGCAACCTCCTCACAAGTCAGTTTGCCAGCGTAGGTATTAACCCCGGGATGCAGATGTTTATCAGCCTTCACAGCCGCCTCAAGCCCCATATTGGCAATCTTTAGTCCATAAGACAAAGTAGCGTTTGTTAGAGCATAAGTAGAAGTAAGGCTCACAGCACCAGGCATATTGCCCACGCAATAGTGCACAACACCGTCCACTTCATAAGTGGGATTATCGTGGTATGTCACCTTAGAGGTTTCAGCGCAGCCACCTTGGTCAATGGCAACGTCAACAATAACAGAGCCTTTTTTCATTTTGCTCAAATACTCGCGCTTGATAAGCTTGGGGGCCGCCCCGCCAGGAATCAAAACCGCACCAATAACCAAATCAGCCGTCACAAGAGCCTGTTCAATGGCATACGGGGTAGAATACATAGTCTGAACCTCGCCGCCCCAGACATCATCAATATAAGTCAAAGTATCAAGATTGTTATCAAGCACAGTCACATTTGCACCAAGCCCAATTGCCATTTTCATGGCAGATTTACCAACCACACCACCGCCAATTACAACCACATTGGCCTTAGCCACACCGGGCACGCCGCCTAAAAGCACACCGCGCCCGCCCTGAGGCTTCTCAAGTGCGCGCGCCCCGCACTGCACCGAAAGCTTGCCTGCAACCTCACTCATAGGCTTCAAAAGGGGCAAACCGCCTTTATTATCAGTAATAGTCTCATAAGCAACAGACTTAACTTTATTTTTCATCAAAGCTTCAGTCAAATCCTTTTCAGCTGCCAAATGCAGATAAGTATAAACAATCTGCCCCTCTCGCATTAGCGGGAATTCAGGCTCAAGAGGCTCTTTAACTTTTACAATCATATCACATTTTGCCCAAACTTCCTCAGCGGTAGGCAAAATGACAGCCCCAGCAGCGGCATAATCCGCATCCTCAATATACGAGCCAAGACCCGCCCCAGCCTGCACAAACACCTCATGCCCGTGCTGCACATAAGAAGCAACATTGCTAGGGGTAAGCCCCACACGAAATTCAAGCGTTTTAATTTCCTTCACAGTTCCAACCTTCATAATAATTTCCTCCTTAGCCCTTTGGCAAATTTAATTTATATGGTATTTCACAACTTCACAATCTTTGGGCACCCCGATTACACAGAGCTATAAACCCTCTCCAACCTCTCAGACAATGCCGTAACCACCTCATAATTTATTGAGCCCTGCCAGCCGGCAACATCCTCCGAGCTTATTTGCTCACCAATCAAAACAACCTCGTCATAAACCCGCGCACCCTCTGTCGCCACCATAAACTGGTCCATGCACACATTCCCAACAATAGGCGCGAATTTCCCATTAACAAGCACTTTACCTGAATTGCTCAAATGCCGCGAAATCCCATCCCCATACCCAAGTGGTATGGTAGAAATCTCCATATCCTCTTTAGCCACAAAATTACGCCCATATCCCACGCTTTCTCCAGTCTTTATCATCTTGACTTGCGAAACACGGCTTTTTAAGCTAAGGGCAGGCAAAATCCCAAGCTCCCGAAGTTCGGCAGCACCCGCGGGGGTCGAGCAGGGCGCAAGCCCATACATCAGCACCCCAACCCTCACCATATCAAGGCAAAGGCTAGGATGATTCAGCACCGCCCCAGAATTGGCAATATGCCGAATTGGGATGCCTAAATCTTTTGTAGCATTGTCAAATATTTCAAACTGCTCCATAACAAATTCAGGGTCGCTATCAGAGGTTGCCAAATGGGAAAAAATACCTTGCACATTAAGATTGGGCAGCTTAAGCACCCTATGTACACTCTCTGCATCCTTAAAGCCAAGCCGATTCATCCCCGAATCAAACTTAACATGCACATTAGCCTTAATGCCCGCAAGTCCCGCATTGAAAGACAAAGCTTCAGCAAATCCTGTTTCAAACACAGTAGCAGTAAGCCCGTTTGCAAGCAAAGCCTCAATTTCGCCCGCAAAACAAGCACCCATCACCAAAACAGGGCGGCGCAGCCCATGCTCCCTAAGCCTAAGCCCTTCGCCCGCCGTGGCAACCCCAAGCCAGCCAGCCCCTGCCCGCACAGCGGCACCTGCAACCTCACACATCCCATGCCCATAGCCACCTGCCTTAACCACAGCCATAACGGCCGTATCACTCCCGGTCATACGGCGCACTATGCCAATATTCGCTTCAATTTGCCCAAGGTCAATCCTAGCTTGGGAGCGTCCAAAATCATTTACAATATCCATGCTAACATTCTAACACATCAGGCACGCTCCAGTCAATGCCCTTTTCCCCATTAGCCTCCAAAAATTTATTGGCCTTAGAAAAATGCCCGCATCCAAAGAAGCCACCCCGCGCCAAAGGGCTAGGGTGCGGTGCTTCAAGCACCTTATGATGGGGTGCGACAAGGGCAGCTTTAGCCCTAGCATCCCTGCCCCACAGCATGAAAACAATAGGTTTTTCACGCAAGCTAAGGGCAGCAATAATATGGTCAGTAAACTGCTCCCACCCCCGTCCCGCGTGGGATTTGGACTGCCCCGCCCGCACCGTCAGCACCGTATTGAGCAGCAATACCCCCTGCAAAGCCCAAGGGAGCAAATACCCATTGTCTGGAATTTTACATCCAACATCAGTATTAATCTCTTTGAAAATATTCTTCAAACTTGGCGGCACCCGCGCCCCGTGTTTCACTGAAAAGCTCATTCCATGGGCTTCACCATAGTTAATATAGGGGTCCTGCCCAAGAATAACCACCTTTACATTCTCAAATGGCGTAAAACGCAGGGCATCAAAAATCTCCCCGGCAGGAGGATAAACCGCCACCGAGGAATATTCCGCTTTCAAAAACTGCCGTAAAGCCTTATAATACGGCTTCTCCTGCTCGCCACCAACAATCCCATCCCAATCATTCCCAATCCGAATCATCTCATCCCCCGATTTTCCTTATAAAATCAAGCCTTATGCGCATTAGTTCAAGATAAAAGTCCTTTTGCACCTGCGGCATAATCATCAAAACGTCTGAAACTTCTGGCAAACTCTTGATTATTGCTTCTATTGAACCAAAATCCACCCTCTTCAAAAATCGGGCAACAGCAGCGTTGCAGTCAGCGTTTTCGCCGCCTTTGATGAAGTTAAAAGGATTGATTTGCTGTCCTTCGCTATCCAGACCTGCATATTTATACGCCGATAAGGGCGAAAGATAGGCGTCCTCTTGCATGGATTTTTCACTTTCCATGTGGCTTTTCATTTGAGCCAAGCTACGTTTATTGTAAAACGAGTTTCCGTTGTCATATACAGGAGCAAGTGTAGATGTTCCTTCGGTGTGACACACAAGCACGCCCCAATTTCCATTATTCCTGTCGTTGTTTCCAAGAAACGCATCTACAACAAACATATCCCAAAAACGTTCTAAAACACCCTCAATAGTTATCAAAGTCTTTTGACCTTTGATAGTAGCTAAAACCTCGTCAATCAAAGTTTCCGAACCAGTGCCTGAATACGCATCCAAATCACTAGACATAAAGTTGTTCTTTAGGTCGTGAAAGTGAGTCAAGGAATTAATAAGCCGGATTCTCACCGCACCATTTTCTCTCACAACGCGCGTAAAATCCTTGCAAGCAACCACAACTTTTCCTTTGCGTATACCGAGCTCAGTTTCATGTACTGGCATGCCCAGTGCTCCATAAACCTTTGAGCCGACATACTCACTAAGCGGACTTGTTGTGTATGAAATTTGCGGATTGTACATATCGCGTGTGGTCTTTGGAAATTTCAGCATCCAAACACTATCTTTGTAAATAACGGTTTCCTTCGCGCCAGCATCACCACCATAATAAACACTTTCAGCTTCTGGACAATTGTCAAAGTTTGTTAATTTAACCATCATTTCCATCCTCCTCAAATCTAAAGCGCGTCAAACAAAAGCTTAATATGCTTGTTAACTTCCTCCACAATGGCATCAGGGTCAAGGGGAAGGTCGGCTTTGTGGGATTTGTCGCGATAAACTAGCTCAACACACCCGCGCTCGGTGGTTTTGGGGCTGATGACAAGGCGCAGCGGGATGCCAAAAAGGTCAGCGTCAGCAAACATGTGCCCAGCACTCACTTCGCGGTCGTCGTAGATTACCTCAATGCCCGCAGCACGTAGGGCATTGTAGATTTGGTCTGCTTGGTCGCGTATTTCAGGGTTTTTCTTGACATTTAGGGCACAGAGCTGGACTTGCCATGGGGCAACAGAAATTGGCCAAATTGGTCCATAGTCGTCGTGGCAGGCTTCGAGAACGCTTGCCGCCACACGCCCCACGCCAATGCCGTAGCATCCCATAACAGGGTGGTGTTTGCCGCCCTGGGCATCCTGATAGGTCATGCCCATGGCGCGGGAATATTTATCACCAAGCTGGAAAATATTGCCTACCTCTACACCATTGCTCACTTTTAGGGAGGGCTTGGCGCACGAGGGGCAGGTGTCCCCGTCTTTTGCGGTTGCAATGTCAATCAACTGGGCATTTGGCAGGTCTCTGGACATGGAGATGCCTGATATGTGATAATCCTTCTCATTCGCGCCGCCTATAATGCTCTCCATGCCCTCAAGAGAGCGGTCGAACACCATTTTGACGCCCTCAAGCCCTACAGCACCTATAAAGCCCGCCACAAGTCCCTTCGCGCCCTCAGTCTGGGTAATTTCCGCGCCCAAATGATTGCGCAGCTTGGTTTCGCTAATGTCAAGGTCGCCCCGCACAAACGCAACCACCACAGCCCCATCCGATTCTTGCTTGTGAACAACGGCTTTCATTAGTTTAGATGCGCAGGTATTCAAATGCTTGCATAGGTCGTCAATTGTTTTGATGCCTGGCGTGTGGAGGCGTTCCAAAGCCCCGGGGACAGTCCCCAAATGCGTGGGACAGTCCCCTATTCGTTCGGCTACCTCCAAGTTGCTGGCAAATCCGCAGGGGCAGACTGCGAGCTTGTCCTCGCCAATCGGGGACAGGTACATAAACTCATGGCTAACAGAGCCGCCCATCATGCCCGAATCCGCCTTCACAACCACCATATCTTTAAGCCCCGCACGCTTGAAAATGCGGTTATAAGCCTCTAGGCACTCGTTATAATAACTTTCCAAATCCTCTGTACTCGTATGGAAAGAATATCCATCTTTCATAATAAACTCGCGCACACGCATAAGCCCGCCACGCGCCCTGGGCTCGTCCCTAAATTTTGTCTGTATTTGGTAAATCATAAAGGGATAGTCATTATAGCTGGTGGCAGCGTCTCTAGTCATTTGCACCGCCGCCTCCTCGTGGGTCATGCCCAGCACATTCATTGCCCCATTTCTGTCCTCAAAGCGTAAAAGTTCCGCCCCCACTGACCTGTAACGCCCGCTCTCCTCCCAAAGGGTTCTGGGCATCACCACAGGAAACAAAACCTCCTGCCCAGAAATGGCGTCCATCTCCTCGCGCAAAATCCTCTCAACCTTTTGCCGCACCCGCTGCATGGGATGATAAAACGAAAAAATCCCACTTGCCACATTCTTAACATACCCGCCCCTGACCATCAAAATATGATTGGCAGTATGGGCATCCACAGGCCTCTCTTTCGTGCGTAAACCAATAATTTTGCTAACTTTCATCACAATTCCTCCATGTTCTAGTATTTTCTGCAATCATACAAAATCTGCCTGTTTATCCTTCACAGGCACAATCTCTATCGTATATCCAAGGGGGTATAGCACCTTAAACAGCGTATCAATTTGCGGAGTTGCCTTTAGGCTTTCAAGCCTCGCTATAGCAGGCTGCTTAATCCCCGATATTTCTGCAAGCTCGCGTTGAGACAGCCCTTTTTCTTCCCGCGCTTCAACTATTTTGCCGATTAGGTCAACCTCAAAGTTTATGCGCTCGCGCTCTGCAGGGCTCACCCTTGTTTCGTCATTCATATAATCGTCAATCGTTTTGGGACTTGTTTTAACCATATCATTCACCATGCCTTTCTAGGTAGTCTTTCATCTTCAACCGCGCTTGCTCAATTTCTCGAATTGGTGTTTTTTGCGTTTTCTTAATAAAATGGTGTAGCAGCACATATTTGTTGTCTTTCCAGTAAAAGAAAAATATTCGGTTGGCAAGAGGGCGGAGCTCCCATATGCTGCCATCGATGTGCTTCACGGCTGGTTGTCCTATGCGCGTTCCATACTCTTTCAAAGCAACAATATAGCTAAGGATTTTATCGCGGTTTATGCGGTCTGTTTTGCTTGTTTCGGAACGTTCGCCAAGTGCGTCAAGGTATTCAACAATTTCAGACTTGCCGTTTTTGTCATAATAAAATTCAACCTCGTACATATTATTCCTCCCTGCATAACCATGATACCATATTTGTTATCACAAATCAAGACTTTTTTGCCATCATTTATGATAAGGCTGGTTGTTTAAGATACGGGCTGCGCGGTATATTTGCTCAAGCAGGATTATTCGGGCGAGCTGGTGGGTGAAGGTCATGTTTGAGATGGACAGGCGGGCTTGGGCACCACCGAGGACGGACGGGTCAAGCCCTTCAGAGCCGCCGATTATGAACTCTATATGGGAATTGCCCTTTATGCCGAGATTTTCAAGATTTTTGGCGAATTGTTCGGAATTTGGGCTTTCGCCGTCTAGGGTTAGGGCTATTTTGTATGATGAAGGGGTCAGGGCTTTTAGGATTTTTGGGGCGTCCTCGGCGGGGGTGTCTGATGCGGGAATTTCGGTGATTGTGAGCTTCCCGTAGGGCGTAAGCCGTTTCACAAACTCAGCTTGAGCACCCCGCAAAAAATCCTCTTTAAGCGAACCTACACATATAATGCTAATCTTTCCAAATTTATACATTAGTTTAACCTCTCATAAACCTCGTCAATCAACCCACCGCCCTGTTTGGCAGCCTCTGTGGCAAGCTGGTCACAGCGGTTATTCTCCACATTATCCGCATGACCCTTCACCCAAACAAACTCCACATCATGCCTTGTTAACAGCGACAGCATCCGCTCCCACAAGTCCGCATTCACCGCAGGCTCGGTTTTATTGCGCATCCAGCCGTTTTGCCGCCAACGCTGTGCCCATCCCTTTTCAATTGCATCTACCAAATATTTACTATCGCTGTAAAGCCTTACTTTGCAAGGCTGATTCAAAGCTTCCAAAGCCACAATAGCCGCCAGCACCTCCATGCGGTTATTTGTGGTCATTCGGTACGTCCCAGAAATCTCCTTCCTGTGCCCGCCAAAAAGCAGCACAATCCCGTACCCGCCGGGCCCCGGATTGCCCAAACACGCCCCGTCTGTAAAAATCTCAACATTTTTCATAATTTACCCCTTGCATATTTTGATAATGTATGTTATAATGATTTTATAGCAACAAAAGGACAATCGCAAAGCGGTTGGCGTAGGATTTTGATACAGTTATCAGATGTTACAAATTACAATAACCGCGACCTTGGCCGGGGCGGTTATTTTCTTCGGAAAGAAAATCTATACAAGAAAAGTTTTATAAGCATCACAGAGTCTGTGAAAAACATCATAATCTCATATGTAGACATTGACTTCACCTCCTTTACAGAGGATTTACGCCAAAACCGCCTTGCTCTTTGATTGTCCGAAACCATATTATAGCATAAGCCGTCAGGCTTTGCAATAGGAAGGTGAAAATTTGTTTGACATACAGGAGGAATTGAAGAAGCTGCCCCAAAAGCCCGGAGTGTACCTGTTTATCGGCGGTGCTGACGAGGTTTTGTATGTGGGCAAGGCTGTAAATTTGCGTAGCCGTGTGCGCAGCTATTTTACGGATGCCAATTTTGTAATTCCCAAGATTCAGGGAATTAGGGCGTCAAGCCGCCGTTTTGAGTATATTGTGACCGACAATGAGACCGAGGCACTCATTTTAGAGTGCAATTTGATTAAGGAGCATTGGCCTAAATTTAACGTGCTGTTAAAGGATGATAAGAGCTATCCTTACATAAAGGTGACGCTAAATGAGGACTTTCCGCGGGTTTTTTCCACACGGGAGTTTGCAGAAGACGGTGCCAAATATTTTGGACCTTACACCTCCAGCTTTGCGGTGAAGGAGAGCGTCGAGCAGATTCACAGGCTTTGGGGCTTAAGGCGGTGCGCCAGAAAGATTGACGCGGGGGCTGCCCCCTCGCGCCCATGCCTAAACCACCACATTGGGCTGTGCGCGGGGGCTTGCGGGGGCTTTGTCGCCATTTCTGCGTACATGCAGGGCATTGAGCGGGTTTTGGAGTTTTTGTCAGGCAAGCATGATTTGATTTTGCGGGGACTTGAGAGTGAGATGGCTGAGGCTTCCGAAAATCTGGAGTTTGAGAAGGCAGCATCACTTCGGGACAAAATCGCAGCCATCAGGAGCATCAACGAAAACCAGCGTGCCGAGCGGATTTCCAAAGGTGACCAAGATATAATTGCATTTGCATTAAATGGTGACGAGGCGTTGTTTCAGGTATTTTTTATTCGGGATGGCAAAATTACAGGCAGGGAGCATTTTATGGTGTCAGGGGTGGCGGATGTGCCCAATCAGACCATTATGACCCAGTTTGTCACCCAATTTTATTCAGGCACGCCCTTTGTACCAAAGGAGCTCGTCCTCCAATTCGGCTTGGATGACGAGGGCACCATAGCCAGCTGGCTGCAGTCCCAGCGGGGCAAGAAAGTGGAGATTTTTGTGCCCGTCAAAGGCGACAAGGCGCGGCTTGTGAAAATGGCGTATAACAACGCAGTGATTACCCTTGAGCAATTTGGCAAGCATATTAAGCTTGAAAGTGCCCGCACCACAGGGGCTGTGGAGGAAATCCGCGCAGCACTGGGCTTTGATGCCCCAATTTTTCGCATTGAGGCATATGACATCTCAAACATCCAGGGCTTTGAAAACGTAGGCTCTATGGTGGTTTTTGAGGGCGGCAAGCCGAGGCGCAGCGACTATAGAAAGTTCAAAATAAAAAGCCTGCATGACGGCGATATTAACGACTATGCCGCCATGCAGGAGGTAATGTCCCGCCGTTTCAAACGTCTGCAAACTGAGAGCAAGGGCGGCTTTTCCCGCCTGCCGGACATAATATTTGTGGACGGGGGAAAAGGGCATGTTTCCGCGGCTTTGGAGGTTCTTGACCACATGGAGTTTAGCATTCCCATTTGCGGAATGGTCAAAGATGCTAAACACCGCACAAAAGCCTTACTCTATGGTGGCAAAGAAATCACCCTCCCTGCCGCAAGCGAGGGCTTTAAGCTCATAACCCGCATCCAAGACGAAACCCACCGCTTTGCAGTGGAATACCACAGAAAGCTCCGCCAAAAATCCGCAGTAAAATCTGTCCTTGACGACATTCCAGGTGTGGGCTCGTCTCGCAAAAAAGCCCTGATTCTGCGCTTTGGTTCAGTAGATGCCATCAAGCTTGCCTCGCTTGAGCAGCTTGCCGAAACACCAGGCATCACAAAAAAAACAGCCCAAGCAGTATACGAGTTTTTCCGCTTGACTTAAAATCATTACGAATACGGTAATCTTTATTGACAAAACATTGATTCAAGGTTATAATTGTCGAAAAATGACGATGGAGGTATGTTTTGTGAAAAAATTGCTGACTGGTTTGGTTTTTGTGCTTTGTTTGGTGGCTTTGGCTGGGTGTGCAAGGTATTTCCCTGACGAACCCTACACTCCTGAATATTCACCACCTTATACTGACATTGCCGCCTATGACTGCGAGGATTGCGAGGAAGACACGTACCAAGGGCTTGGGGCGCGGATTTTATTTGAGCTTCCCGTGTTTGATGACGAGTATTATGATTATGAATATTACTATGAAGAAATTTATCAATACGAATATGAATATACAGAACACACCACGCCTGTGGCTGTTGTCACCACAACCCCTGCACCTTATGTGCCCGTTGCCACAATATACATACCTGAAGTGACAGAGCCTATGGCGCAGTACAATTTCATAGGAAATATTAACAGCCTTATTTTTCATTTGCCCACTTGTGAAACTTTGCCGGCTTATCATAACCGCATTTATTTTGTTAAGAGAGATGACGCACTTCACGCAGGCCACAGGGCATGCCTAAGGTGCCAGCCTTGATAAGCTTGTTTGTCAAACACAAATTAGGGTCTGTCGACAACAAATTCCTGTCGTCTTTTTGGTCGATATTTTCGCCATTTGCACTCGGCTCCTCCTCATGTGCCTTTGGGCACACTTCGTCGTCGCCTCCTGCAACTGGCGAAAAATCGACTCAAAAATACTTCCAGAAATTTAGTGTCGACAGACCCTAAGCTGAAAGCAATCTCAAGGTTTCCACGGGCGCAGGCTTTATAGTGGCACTAGCAGGCGGCATTATGACCATGCCTAGGCTGTTCTAAAGGTAAAACTGCTATAGGAGGGAAATTTTATGTTAATACGGATGGACGAGCTTGTGAGGGCTGTTGCTTCTGCTTTTGAGATTGTGGAAAGCGAGCTTTTAGGGGCGACCAACAACCATGGCAAGCGCATTGCGGTTTTGTGTTCGCTGATGGGCAGGGAGCTTGGGATGGATGACGCGCAAATACTGGCTCTGACCACCTGCGCGCTGTTTCATGATAATGCTTTGACAGAATATATTTTGTCAGAGAAGGTTCAAGTTGGGAAGGAGCAGGAACTAAACATGCGGCTTCATTGCGAATATGGGCAGCGAAACATTGAAAAACTGCCTTTTGAGGCTGATGTGACAGGGCTTGTGCTGTACCATCACGAGCTTGCCGACGGCAGCGGGCCCTTTGGGAAAAAAGAGGGCGAGTATCCGCTTGGGGCGGAACTTATAGCCATTGCTGATATGGTTGATGTGATTTATAAATTGGAATTTGCCGAGGCTTCTGATTTGCCTGCCATCCGAGATGGCATAAAATCCCAAACAGGCAAGCTCTATACCAAGCGGGCGGTTGATGCAATGCAGGCTATTCTTGATGATGCTGCACTTGAGTCTTTGAGAGATGACAAAGTTGACCAGACAGCCAGGGCCCTTATCCCTGTGTGGGAAGTGGATGTAGAGGACGATGCAATCACAAAACTTGCCGAGCTTGTGGCGCAAATAATCGACTACAAATCTACATACACAAGAAGCCACTCCATAGAAATTGCCAAAAAAGTGTGGATTATGTGCGATTATTACGGCATTGACCATACCACCCGCGCAAAGGCGTATCTTGCCGCCGCCCTTCATGACATTGGCAAGCTTGCCGTGCCCACCCACATTTTGGAAAAGCCGGGCAAGCTTACAGACGAAGAATTTGCCATAATAAAATCCCACACAAACATGACCCACAAGCTGCTTTCAGGAATTACTGGCTTTGACGATATTTGCAATTGGGCGTCAAACCACCATGAAAAGCTTGATGGCTCAGGATACCCAAGGGCTAAGCAAGCCTGCGACCTAGACCATATATCCCGCCTGCTGACCTGTGTGGACATTTACCAAGCCGTAAGTGAAAAACGCCCATATCACCCAGTACGCAGCCACGCTGAGACCATGGTAATCCTGCGCGAAATGGCTGAAAAAGGGCAGATTGACGGGACTATCGTAAATGACCTAGATAAGGTGTTTGCATAATGAGCATATTTGACATAGATAAAATTAATCCAAAAACTGTCCTTAGCATCTACGACAGTGCCAATTGGCTCTATGATGACCCTAGGTGGAAGGGCAGTGAAGATATTTTCGAGGCTCTCTCGCAAACCAGCAAGTTTTTGACGGCTCAAGATGAAGAAGAAATTGCGGGCTTTTTGAGCTATTGCGCGCTGGATGATTGCATCATTATAACAGGCCTATATGTTCCACAAGAGCACCAACGAAAGGGCATAGCAAGTGCGCTTTTGGAAGGGCTTCTTTTGGCGCACCCAAACCGCCCCGTTTTTGCTGAGGTCATAAACACTGCCCTGTGGGCTAAAAAGTTCTACGAAAAGCACGGTTTTTGTGAACTGCCCAAAAGCCGCGCCCTCCCCGAAAATGCGAAAGCGCATATCAACCATAATCCGTGGTCTTGTGTATACAAAATTCAAAGAGCATCCTAAAGGATGCTCTTTATGTTATTGCCTAATTTTTAGGATGATGACACCGAGCGGGGGCAGGCGCAGGGAGAGGGAGTGCTCTAGGTGGTTTGAAAGGATGGGCTCTGGGGGCAGGGGGTGCGGGTTTGTGATACCGCTACCGCCGTATTTTTCATCATCGGAGTTTAGGATTTCAATGTAGGTGGCGGGGATGTGCAGCCCTAGGCGGTGGTTTTCAAGTGGGTTTGGGGTGAAGTTTACCACGGCTAGGAGGGTGTCTTTGGGGTTATTGGTGAAGCGGGCAAAGGAGGCTATGGAGCGGGGGGCGTCGTCGGCGTCAATCCACGCAAAGCCTGTGGGGTCGAAGTCCTTGAGCCATAGGGCGGGCTCTTGTTTGTAGATGTGGTTTAGGTCCTTTGTGAAGGCCTGCATGTTTTTGTGGTGGGGGAAATCGAGGAGAAACCAGTCTAAGGGACGCTTTTCGTCCCATTCTATGAATTGCCCGAACTCCGCACCCATAAAGAGGAGCTTTTTGCCAGGATGGGCGTACATAAAGCCAAGAGCGACACGAAGCCCTGCGAATTTTTGCCAGAGGTCGCCGGGCATTTTGTTTAGCAGGGATTTTTTGCCATGGACCACCTCGTCATGGGACAGCGGGAGGATGAAATTTTCTGTATGATTGTACATCATGGCAAAATTGATTAGATTGTGATTATGACTGCGGTGTATTGGGTCAAGCTCTACATACTTTAGAAAATCATTCATCCAGCCCATATTCCATTTGAGATGAAAGCCCAAGCCGTCCCCTGCAACAGGCTTTGTGACGCCCTCGTAGGATGTGGATTCTTCGGCAATCATCAGCACATCAGGGTGCATTTCCTGCATTATGGAGTTTAGATGTTTGATAAATTCCCGTGCTTCAAGATTGATATTGCCGCCATATTCATTTGCAACCCAATTATCTCCATATTTGGAATAATTAAGGTGGAGCATGCTTGCCACTGCGTCCACTCTAAGCCCGTCCAAATGGTATTCCTCGACCCAAAATAGCGCACTGGCAATCAAAAAGTTCGCCACTTCCTTGCGCCCATAATTGAACACCAAAGTGCCCCAGTCAGGGTGCTCCCCCTGCCGCGGGTCGGCGTGCTCAAAAAGTGCCGTGCCGTCAAAGCGGGCGAGCCCGTGGGCGTCCTTGGGAAAGTGGGCAGGCACCCAATCAAGAATTACACCGATATTATGCTTATGGCAATGATTTACAAAATATTTGAACTCATGGGGCGTGCCAAAACGGCTGGTGGGCGCGAAATAGCCTGTGACCTGATAGCCCCAGCTAGGGTCGTAAGGGTATTCGGTGATGGGCATCAGCTCAATATGGGTATATCCCATTTCTGTCACATATTCGACAAGTTCATGGGCAATTTCTTTGTATGTTAAAAAGCCTGGATTTTCGTCATTTAGCTCAGGCGTATGGTCGGGCTTTTTTGTCCATGAGCCAAGGTTAACTTCATAAACATTCATTGCCCGCTCCAAAAGGGGAGTGTCGCAGCCTTTCATCCACTGGTCATCCTCCCACTCAAACCCGCTTATATCATACACCAGCGAGTTTGTAGAAGGGCGCAGCTGGTGGAATTTTTCAAAAGGGTCAGACTTTTGGAAAATTTCACCACTGCTTGTCTTGATTTCAAATTTATAAGCATCATACTGAGCAATTGCAGGAATAAAAAGCTCCCAAATGCCGCCTGTGCGTAGCCGCATAAGGTGGCGGCGGCCGTCATAATTGTTAAATGAGCCAATAACGCTTACCCGCGACGCATTTGGTGCCCACACAGAAAAATTCACACCAGCCACCCCTAAAAGCTCCATGGGATTGGCACCTAGCTTGTCCGCCAGCTTATAATGGGTTCCTGCCGCAAACAAATGTGTATCATAATCAGTAATTACAGGCAAAAAAGAGTAAGGGTCATAAGAAATGTGAACAGTTCCATTTGTAAATTTAGTCTCAAGTTGATACAAAAACCACTCGTCACGCCCGCAAATATGCCCTTCAAAAAAGCCGTTAACATGAATCCGCTCAAGCTTAAAGCACTCGCCAGAATTAGGGCAAACCACCGAAACCTCCAAAGCATCAGGATTAAAAGCCCGCACCACCAAGCCTGCGCCATCTACCACGTGCATCCCCAAAACCCTGTGCGGGTCAGCATACTCGCCACCTACAATCTGCAAAATATCAGTCAGCTCAGCTGTAAAATTCATCACACTCATCCCCTTAAAAATTCACTGTTGCCATATTATAACACATTATCATTCTAAGTGTCAAAAACATTTTAATTGATTCCAAAATCTGTAAGGAGCATGCCTTCAGGGACTGTGCCGGCAAAGACAGTGTTGACCAGCGGCACACGGCGAGAAACTGGGATGGTTTCATCTTGCAAAGGCACCACAACCCGCATATTTGTTTCAATATAGAGCCATACTTGAAAATTTATTTGGTTTATGCCAGCAGAGGTGAAGCTTGTGGCATAGTCCACCCGCGCTTCCCCTGTGGGCACGATGTTTATGGCAATTTGTGGTCCGAGATTGGCAAACATAGGGATGCCTGTCAGCATCCCTACGGGCACGGAGATTGGGGTGGGGCTGTCGATGGCGAGGCTTCGGGAGATGTCAACCGCCAAACGGGCTGCTACTTGGTTGATTAAGATGGTGTCTACTGACAATGATTGTAGCTGCCCCTCTGCATCTTGTGTCATGTTAAAAAAATCCTCGCTAGTCAGCGCAAATTGGTGGATTGTGGTTACCAAAGATTCGTTTATAACGTCATTTATAATGACCACTGAGCGTTGGTTGGTAATACTTATTTAAGGAAGTCACCAACAAACACTGCAAACACAGGGTTTATAACAAATATGATTTTACAAACATGCTGGGAGAGGCATATTCTTTCAAAGGATGTTATAATCCGTCCCCATCAAGCATATCCTCTTTTTAAGTGATATTTACAGGGGGATGAATATGCCGCGGCGCGCTAAAAACTCAAAGAAGGCTAATTCAAAGTTTTACTCAAAGAGCATTGCGATTAGCTTGGTAATTTCTGTATTGCTGCTACTGGGAATCTCGTTTTTTAACGATATTGTTTCAGGGGAAATTTTCTGGGACGAGGTGCAAATACTGACCTATGAGGATTTTTTGCCCATAGCTTTGGAAGATGATTTTACAACTGTAAACGTCCTTGGAATCGGTGACGTTTTATTTGACATTTTGGCAGATTATGACAGGGAAGTTGGGGCGACCATTGACATTGACCCCCACACCCTCCACATCCCAAACCTTGAGGATTTAAGAAACCCCGCCACCCTGCAAAACGCCATGTACATAGTCAACAATCTAACACTTTTTGTGCCTGAGATGTTTGATGTGGACGCATTTGTGGCTCGTGACATGCGGGTCAACCCTGTGTCGCTGGCTGCAGGCTACCCTGTTGTGCTTATTTTTCACACACATAGCACAGAAATGTTTGTAGATTCAAATCCGGTGGACAAATTCACCGGGATTGTGGGGGTTGGGGCGTATCTGGCTGACATTTTGAACAGCCGCGGCATCCCAACTATACACTATACCCGCCGTTTTGACGTTGTAGACGGCGTGCCAAACATTTGGGGGGCATACGAACGCCAAGAATCCCACATCCGCCGTATTCTATACGAAAATCCGACAATTGAAGTCATAATCGACATGCACCGTGACGGACTGCCAGAAACAGCCCCACGCCTTGTCACAAACATTGACGGCACGCCCACAGCCCGCCTGATGTTTGTAAACGGGCTGTCCACCCGCAATGTAAACGGTGTGGCTGTGCCCATTAGCTACCTGCCAAACCCAAACCAAGAAGGCAACCTAGCCTTCTCCTTCCAAATGCAGGTAGCCCTAAATGAGTCCCACCCAAACCTAAACCGCCGCATTTTCCTAAATGCCTTCCGCTATTCCACCCATTTCCTTCCAAAATCTCTCCTCTTAGAAGTAGGCGACCAAAGAAATACCCAAAGAGAAGCCAAAAACGCCATGTATCCCTTTGCAGACGCGTTGATAAGAGTGATAACTGAGTAATAAAAAAACCGCTGTAAATGCAGCGGTTTTTTGCTATTTTTAGTTAAACGAAAGGTATCTGCCAAATACCCAGCCGGTAACATCTCCAAATTGGATTTGGTACCAGCCCCAAGCGTTGCTGCCAAGGACAGCAACAACATCTCCGGCTGCTAGGAAGGTAATGATATTGGCATTAACGGAACCACTAGCACGGACATTCAAAAACCAGCAGTTAGCAACTGTAGCTGTGCCTGCCGCAGGTGGGGCAACAGGTGGGTCAACTTGAACTTGCGCCGCTTGCTCTATCACAAATTCTGGGAAGTACGTACCTGCAGCATTATCAGTGACATAAGCACCTGTCCAAGGATTCACCGCAAATATAACGCCACTTAGCAATCCGTTTGCGAAGGTGATTCGCTCCGGCACTGATTGCCATACGCTGATTATAGGCGGCTCTTGGTTTGGCGGAGCCAAAGCTTGCACGCGGAACTGATAACGTCCGGGCGTCAAGCCCATTGTGGTTACATCGACACTGGTTCCTGTTGTGTCAATATAAGCAGCGGCTAAGGTTGACATGAGATGAGTGTTGTTTGTTATGGTGAATGTCTCGATACCAACACTTGTTCTGATGCGATGAGCGTGTAAGATGTCAACTCCCGGAGACATCGGCTGGTCCAGATTTCCGCCATTGAAACTGGCATTAAAGCCGCCTGCCCATACATATTGCAGGTTTGAAGGAGTGTTAACAGGGAATTGTTCGCCATATCTAAATGCGTACACTCTGTAGCTATGCGCGCCATATATGGCATCCCATGAGAATATGCCATCGGCTGACATGCGCTCGTTGTAGTTCATTGCAAAGCCGCCCAAGATGGCTTCCATACCAACTTGAGGACCAAATTCATTTTCGTGACCGGGGCTGTATGCACCCACATTGGAATTAAAACTGTTTGAAGCGCCAGCGTCAAATGCGTAGATGTAACCCATTTGATTAAGAATACGTGTCGACACGCGACACCTTCTGCCACCGGCGTTTCAGCCAAGGAGTACAAGGGTTTCGGCACCTATGTACGCTGGATGGTTTTGAAACTCAATTGCAGCTCTTTCAACGAAATCTCTGTTAGAAGGTCCGTTGAAGTTCTCGCCAAAATGGTCAGGCAGGGGGGTGGGGGTGTTTGACATCATGATGTGCAGTCTTCCTGCAACACCAACCATGCCGTAGCCCGTAGCTGACCAAGCACCCAAATTCCCTACTTGCACGAAGATAAAGTATGGATATGCTGCACCTCTGGCTCTTGCATCCTCTATCAAAGCAGCAGACTGTGCAGGGGATACAGAGCGTGCGCCCGGATATGCCCGCACGTAGTCGCTCATGGCGGAGTTAGTTGCACCTAACGCCACAACGCGGAAATAAAACACTCTAAATGGCAGCGGCAAGTCAAAACATTGACGGTTGGCAGCGACCATAGAACCCCATGATAGATAGCCGTCTGCATTTACAGGCATGGCATTACCATAAGCGCAAAGCTCGTCAAGTGTTGTGCACACACATCCTGCAACGATAGGGTTAACTCTTGTTCTGGCTTGTGTTACACTGTCATGACCAATCAGAATTCTAGGCTCTAAAACCTCTTGAACTCTGTAAGCATTAGCCGGGTTGGTTTCGGCAGCACTGGTAAAGGCATACACCCTGTAACCTGTAGCATCAGCCACAGCATCCCACACCAATGCCCTGTGGGCATTCTCAACAACAGGACCAATACCTGCATTTTGGGTTGTGTAGGGATGAAGCTCGCGCGTGCCGCCTGCCGAATACTCAAACCTAAAATTGGTTGGAACTCCGGTGTCCTGCGCCCAAATAGCTTGGGCGGGCACGGCAGTCAAGCCCATAACAACAGCGATAAAAAGAGCCGCAACTCTTTTTTTGTTAGATTTTTTTTGCATTTTTTACCTCCATTGAGATTTTTTTGTTTGTTTCTACCACATAAGTATAATGTAAAATCGCGAAAATGTCAAGAAGATTTATTGATGTCAAATAGTTCCAGTTTTTTGATTCTGAAATTAGGGAATGATAGCTCATGAGGTGGTTTTGATGAAAAATTGGATGAGTGCGGCAAAGTTAAATCCTGCCAGAAGATTTATGCTGGTTGGGGCTGCTGTGCTGATTATCGCACTGTTTATATATATGATTTTTGGAATGGTCGGGTTAAGAAATAGAGTTTATCCCGGTCAGGACATTTTTTTTGAGGATGCGGTCACAGCCACTGGCGAGGAGGGCTTGTGGCGGCTGTTTCCAAGTGATTCTGACAGGGTAGAGCTTGTGCCTGTGGGGCTTACAGTTGGCGTGCGGTTTTACACAGACGGTGTGATGGTGCTTGGGATTGGCGAGATTCCCACTGCTGACGGCAGCACGGTTTCGCCAAGCAAGGGCAAGCTTGAGGCTGGGGATGTTGTGAAATACGTCAGCGGCACAGAGGTTTTGTCGATTAATAGCATGATAGATGCCATTAAAACCCATCATAACAGGGACGGGCAGGTGACTTTGGAGATTATTCGTGATGATGTGCCTCAAAAAGTTGAAATCATCCCCCATAAATGCTGCACAGACGGAGCAATCAGAATTGGCTGCTGGGTGCGGGACTCCACCCAAGGCATTGGCACAATAACCTTTTTTGACCCAAAAACCAGCACCTTCGCAGCACTTGGGCACGGCATTTTGGATGTAGACACAAAAACTCTCCTGCCTGTAAGAAGTGGCGAAATCCTAGAAACCCGCATAATAGACATTAGACAGGGCAAAAAAGGGGCGCCGGGGGAGCTTGTGGGAGAAATTAATGAATCAAGCATAATTGGCACAATTACAAAAAACACAACTTTAGGAATCTTTGGCACAATCAATCAGGCACACCTGAGCCTGCCAAATGCCCCCATGCCCATAGCCGCCTTTTCAGAAATCAGCAAAGGACCAGCAACAATACTTTCAAACATTGAAGGCAAAGGCATCAAAACCTATGACGTTTTTATAGAATCCATTAACCAAGACCCCACCGCCTGCAAAGCCATGGTGGTGCGCATCACCGACCCAGCCCTCCTAATCCGCACAAATGGCATTGTGCAGGGCATGAGCGGCAGCCCCATCATCCAAGATGACAGGATTATCGGGGCAATAACCCATGTATTTGTCCAAAATCCCCAAAGGGGCTATGGGGTGGCGATTGAAATGATGATGGCGCAGCAATAATATCAAAATAATAGAGCAAGATAAAAAAATTGTTTGCGTTTGTCAATGACCTGACCCAAAAAACTCATCCAATCTCTCAACTGGCGACTTCCTTCCCAATACCCTCATGGTTTTATGATTGCTCCATTGCAGATGCTTTGCTAGCTTTTTGTTTAATTC
>Ga0209755_10001034_pt1 | contig 46483 bp, 33 predicted proteins | sample TergutCo191P1_FD_187301 | JGI IMG/M metagenome (GOLD analysis project Ga0209755, IMG submission 187301) | Cornitermes sp. P1 segment gut microbial communities from Petit-Saut dam, French Guiana - Co191P1 (SPAdes) (version 2) | ecosystem: Host-associated > Arthropoda: Insects > Digestive system... | reverse complement strand
CTTAGCCATCTCTTCTGTCAGCTGCTCTTCTGTTATTATCAGCGGAGGAGCGATAAGAAACATATTCTCATGGGTGTATGTCATAAACCCCCTGCTTGCCAATGCTTTAGCTATCTTCTTCATTATTCCTTCTGGATCACTGCCGTAAGGACATACAGGTTCTTTTGTTGTTCTGTCTTTAACAAGTTCAACTGCGGCAAAGAGACCTATATATCTGACATCTCCTATTGCGTTATGTTTATCTTTTAATTCTTCCAGCAAGGCACCGAATTTTTTGCTGATTTTTTCTACATATTCAGGAATTTTATGCTTATCATAATATTCCAACGCGGCAATTCCTGCTGCGCATCCTACAGGATGCCCTGAGTATGTTAATCCGCAGGATAAGAAATTATCGTCAAAGTATTGTGCTATTTTACTTGATACTGCAGCGCCGCCCAGCGGAACATAACCGCAGGTAACGCCTTTCGCAAAGGTTACGATATCGGGCTTAACATTAAAATGTTCAAATGCGAAAAATTTTCCTGTGCGTCCGAAACCTGTCATTACTTCGTCAACTATCATAAGTATACCGAATTCATCACAGATTTTACGTATGCCTTGCAAATATCCTTCAGGAGGAATTATTACGCCGTTGCTTCCTGTTACGGTTTCCATTACAACCGCAGCGACGCTGTTGGGATTTTCGTATATTATCTGTTCGCGTAATTGTGCGGTAAAGTAATCCGAAGCATCTTTTTCCGAAGCGAAATTAAAAGGAGAACGGTATAAATACGGATCAAAGAATTTTATAAAACCTGTCATGCCCGGTTCAAGAGCATAGCGGCGCGGTTCGCCTGTAAGGTTACCTGCTCCGAAACTTGATCCGTGATAACTGCGATAACGCGAGAATATTTTATTGCGCTTTGTAAACATACGCGCAATTTTTATTGCATTTTCATTTGCTTCTGCACCGGCATTTGTAAAAAAAATTTTACCGAAATTATCAGGAAGTTTATCGACAAGCATTTTTGCAAGTGTTCCGCGTGCTTCGTTAGCGTAAGAAGGCGCGACAAAACTGTATTTATCAAGCTGCGCTTTTATTGCCTCATTTATTTCGCGGTTACAATGACCCAGATTCAAATTTACAAGCTGCGAAGACATGTCGGTATACCTTTTTCCGTTTGAATCGTAGAAATAAATTCCTTCCGCAGCAGTAACAGGAATGGGATTCAATCCGCCTTGTTTGGTCCATGATTGTAAAACATATGATGTCTGCCGATTAGAAATTTCTGTTCCGTTCATATTCATCTCCTTATTAAATTAAATAAATCTATTCTTTTTTTATTATGCGTTTAGATTTTAAGATTGCTCCCAAAGGACAGACAAGAGAACAAAGCATGCATCCTTCGCATTTATTGCCAATAAGTTTCGGTTTTTGGTTTTCAAAAATTATGGCTCCATGCCCTCCGTCACGGCAGCTTAAGAAACAGCGTCCGCAGCCAACGCATTTATCTCTGTCCACAACAGGAAGTACCATTGTTGAACGATCGAGTAATCCTGCGGACACAATGTTTGCCTGTCCGATAAGACCCCAGAGTGTCATATTATTTTTACTAAGATATGATTTTAATCCGTTTATAAGATCGTCAATTATACGGTAACCATACTGCATAACCGCAGTTGTTATCTGAACATTTGCGCAGCCGAGAGCTAAAAATTCTGCCGCGTCATACCATGTTTCTATTCCGCCCATGCCGCTTATTGGCGTATCGGGAAGTGATGATCTTATATCGTTTATAAAACGCATTGCAATCGGTTTTACCGCTTTACCGGAAAGACCTGATATTGTTCCATTGCATAACTGATAAGGCGCCGTTTCAAGTACGGATGTAAGACTTTTGATGGTATTTATAGCCGCTATTCCCGCAGCTCCGGCTTTTATGGCAGCGATGGCTGTTGTTTCTACGTTTGTTATATTAGGCGTCATTTTTGCAAGAATTGGAATTTTAGTTTTACGGCGTACAGCGGCTGTAAAAGAGCTTACCAGTTTTTCATTTGTACCTACATCTGAACCAAGTCCGCCCTCACTCATGTGCGGACAGCTGAAATTACATTCGATAATATCAACTGAGGCGCTGTTGCACATTTCTGTAAGTTTTTCCCATTCTTCTTCGTTTTGACCCATAATCGAAGCGACAATGACTTTTGAAGGAAATTCTTTTTTTAATCTGCTTAACGTGTCGAAATCTTCTTTGTAAGGTTTTTGTGAAATTTGTTCCCAGTTTCGGAAAGCAAAAAATTCTGATCCATCTCTGTAAACAGCGTCGAATCGCGGTGATGCTTCCTTGATTGGCATAATACCGATAGTTTTGTAAACAATTCCGCCCCAACCCATATTAAGAGCTCTTGCGCACATATCATAATCGGAAGCGACAACAGAAGATGAAAGGAAAAACGGGTTTTCGCATTTAATGCCGCAAAAATCAACTTCAAGAGATATGTTGTTTTCATTATGTGATATCGGTTTATTAAAATCAATTAACTCCTTAATACGAATAGGTTTGTCAGGATGAATACATGCTTTTTCACATGGAGCGCTGCAATCACTGCAATGTTCAGTACTTTGTAAAGTTGTATTAAAATTTTCAAAACGCAGAGAGCGGATAAAATCTGCTGGGTTCAAATTATTTAAACAAGCTGCATTACAGGATGCGTCATTACAAAGCAAACAGCGGGCGCTTTCCTGAGCTGCTAAACGTTTCGTATTTATCATCAAACTACCTCAATTTCCTTTTAATAAATTTGCCCCAACCCTTAGAACCTAAAAATTCTCCGTCTTTGAAAACCAGTTTACCTCTTGAATATGTTGCTGTAGGATAACCTTTTAATTTTATTCCTTCCCAGATTGTGTGGTCTGCGTCAGAATGCATTTCTGTTTTAGTAATTGTTTTTTCCAAAGAAGGATCATAAATAACAATATCCGCATCTTTTCCCGGTACAATAGAACCTTTAGTTTCACAGCCGAACAGAGAAGAAGGTTTATCCGAGCATAGTTCAACTGCGCGGCAAAAATTAATCTTACCTGTGTTGGCTGCAGAGAGCATGTAAGGATACATATTTTCAATTGCGCCGATACCATTAGGAATTTTTCTAAAATCGTTTATACCCCAATCCTTTTCAGATTGCTGGAAAGGGCAGTGGTCTGTCGCTATAGTGTCTATGTAACCAAGATTAATTGCTTCCCATAGCGCTTCCTGGCTTTCCTTTCCTTTAATGGGAGGAGAGCAGACAAAATTGCGTCCGTCATCGCGTTTATATACATCAGATGTAAACTCAAGATATTGCGGACATGTTTCGGCGTAAATTTTATAGCCTTCATTTTTAGCTTGAATAAGCGCGTCAACTCCTTCCTTGCAGGCGAGATGTACAATGTAGAGAGGCGCATCAATTGATCTAGCAAGCGTAATTGCGCGGCGATCCGCTTCAGCTTCAACAAATTCAGGACGCGACATATAGTGATACCATGCAGATGTTTTTCCTTCCGCGATCAGGCGATCTGTAAAAAGAGCCAGAATGTCCCGGTTTTCGGCATGTACGCTGATCATCGCTCCAATCTCTTTCGATTTTTCAAGTACGTTGTAAAATACGCCGTCTGTTACTCCAAAATCGTAAACCATGAACACTTTAAATGTAGGAACGCCGAAATCAACGGCTTGTTTCATTGAATCTATCAAGGAGCCTTTAATATCTTTAACTCCGACATGGAAAGCGTAGTCAACTGCCGCCTCAGGAGCGCATAAAGCGTCTCTGCGTTTTATAGTATCAACCATGTTTTCATTTGTATCCTGAAGCGCAAAATCGAAAACTGTTGTAGTACCGCCGCATGCAGCTGCGCGTGTTCCTGAAAAATATCCGTCAGCCGAAACAGTTCCGCCGAATGGCAGAGCAAGATGCGTGTGCACATCGATTGCTCCCGGAAGTACAAGTTTTCCTTTTGCGTTAACAGTTTCTGCACCGCTAAGATCGTTGCCTATAGCCGCAATTATTCCGTTTTTTATTCCAACATCAGCTTTGAATATTTCATTCGAGTTCACTATTGTACCGTTTTTGATTACTATATCCATGATTGCACCTTCCTTTATAAAGAGCGGGGTTATATCCCCGCCCTTTGAGTAAGATTATTCTTTGTACTTATATACAAGTACTAAACCTGAACGCTGATATACTTGTGCAATTTCAATTAAGTCCATACCGCCTGCGTTCGCTGCAATAAGATTTGAAACCCATGTTACGCCAAAATCAACTATACCGTTATTAACAGCTGTAGTTTCACTGATATCACCACCGCCGGGAACTATTCTAACTGTTAAACCGGCATCCTTATAAAAACCTTTCGCAAGAGCGACATAATATCCCATGAACTGTGCTTGCGGAAGCCATTTTAATTGAATAGATACATTTGTTTTCTCAAGTGCAGCTTTCTGAATGCCTGCTTTGATATAAGTAGAATCACGAATATCGTTGAGTGTTAACGCTTTTAATTTCGATGCTGCAACAGAATCGTCAAGTTTTATATAATTCTTTGCAAGGTCGAGAGTTTGCTGCATCGCTGAGTCGTCAATATTACCAATATTTGTAATCTTATTTCCATTTGTATCTGTTTCAACAAGTTTCTTTACTTCTTGCGCCATATATGCCTGATGTTCAGGTGAAACTGATGAACCGTAACTGAATACAATCTCTGCCGCTTCTGCTGGATTTGCAATCGCGTATTCCCAGCCTTTCACAGAAGCGTTTACAAAAGCGGCTGTGGTGTTTGGGTTGTTTTTAGCGAATGTACGGGTAGTGAAGAGATTATCTTCCAGCATAGCAACGCCTTCGCTGTTCATGTCGATAAATCCGACAGAATCTCCATAACCGTAACCGCCGTCATAACTATTTTTAACAAGACCAAGCTCGTTATAAGTCATTGCTGACGCGAGTAAAATACTGTCGTCATCAAAACCATTCATGTCAAACGCCTGGCTTAAATACGTTGTCGGCTGACCGTATTTGGTTAGCAGCGCTTGAATCTCATATTCATTGCCGAGTCCCCAGTTGCCGACTTTGCCTTCCGAAGCAGCGCGTTTAACAATACTCTCGACACTTGCGCCGCGGTCAAAATATTCAACTGCTTTTTTTCCGCCGCATGCGATAAAGATCAATCCCATAGCGAGTGCGCAGCTCAGGATGATAAACCTATGAATGCAGGTTCTTGCATCTGATTGTTTTCTTTGGTTTTTCATTTTTTTCTCCTTGTAATACCAAATTTATTTATGCTTACCGCGTCCGCCGTTTTAGAAACAGCTTTTCGCAGAGTAGCAACAACAAATAAAAGACAATGCCTAAAAGACACGCAACGGCTATATACGCCCATGCTGATGTGTATTGTGCCAGCACAATATTTTCGCGGATTTGACGTCCGACACCGATTATGTATTCGGCAAAATATTCGCTTACAAGCGCAGAAATGATTGACGCAGGAACAGATACACGCAGCGCTGTAAAAATATACGGTACACTGTTAGGTAAACGCAGTTTAAAAAATATTTGCGCTTTACCGGCAGCGTATGATTTTAATAAATCCTGACTGAAGGGACGCAATTCCGTAAGACCGCGGAAAGCATTCACGCTCATTGCGGCAGTGCAAAATAAAGTAACTACCAATATTTTTGCAAACATTGATCTGACAGAAGCATCTCTGGAAACATCTTTAGTTAAATTGGTTATAACAGGAGCAAGCGCGACAATTGGAATGGCGTTAAACGCCGCAATTATTTTTAATCCTCCCGCTCCCCATTTTGGCGATAAAGCTCCGAATAACGCGATGAGATATCCAAAAATAGAACCCAGAAACAATCCTGCAACAGAAACTGTTACTGTAGCTTGAACATTTTTTGCTATCTTCGGCAGATTATCGCTGATAACAGAAAAGATACGGCTTGGCAGCGGCAGGGTAAAAGTATTTGTACTTAAAATGAAATGAAGCGCTTCCGATTGCCATAAAAATATTAAGAACACTCCAAAGATGACAGGATAAATAATTCCCGTTAAATCTGAGCGCGGCTTGGCAGTATGTATAAAATTATTATGCTTTAGATTTTTAATCATACTTTTATACTCCTCTTATGTGGAGAAAGAAAATTTTCTATAACACCAATTAACCAACTGCTCATAATGCCAATCACTGCGGAAAAAATTACTATTTGCCAGAAAACGTAAATGCTCATGGCAAGTTTTAACGATTGTGAAAGCATGCATCCCAAACCGCCGTCGCCTTGAAGCGTATCGACGAGTATACTCGCAGTTATTGCCATGGGAGCTGATATTTTTAAGCCGGTGAAAAAATACGGGACACAGGAAGGGATTAAAGTTTTAACATACAATTGAAATTTATTTGCGGCGCAGATACGCATTAGGTCATATTTTTCTTTGTCTACTGCCTTAAAACCGGCAAGAGTACTTGTCGATACCGGGTAAAATGTTAGAATTGCGGCGATTATGATGCGGCTTGCGCCTATGTCTTTTGTTACAGCAAGCACAATCGGAGCCATTCCAAGAATAGGTATCATTTGAATCAGCATAAGGTAGGGGAAAGCGGTTTTTTCGACCACGCTTGATAATCTCATTGCAAGAGCAAGAAGAAAGCCAAGTGCAGCGCCGATGATGAAACCTATTCCCGCTCTTGTTAATGTCGCTCCTGCGTTAGATGCTACAATCTGAATCGCTGTCTGTCCCTGCGAAACTTGTTTCTGGCTGAAAACAGACTCAATTATTTTGTGAATATGCGGAAGGACATTTTCCGGCGTGCGCTTTACACTAGCTATATATGCCGCTCCTATTTCCCATATAATCACTACGCCTAAAAGCCAAACCAGAGTAACACAAAGAGGTGATTTTAAAAAAGTTTTAAACGCCTTCTTCATATTTTTTTACTCCATTTGCTCAAAGCTATTGCGCACGAATTGAATCATGGCAGCGAATTCAGGACTTCCGCGAAGTTCCTGTGTTCTGGGGCGCGGAAAATTTATATCTACAACTGCTGACAAGCGCCCCGGATGAGGAGATAGTACACAAATTCTGTCGGACAGGTAGACTGCTTCCGATATGTTGTGAGTAACGAAAATAATTGTTTTATTAGTTCTGCTCCAAATTCTTAATAGATCTTCATGAAGCCTCTCTCGGGTAAATTCGTCTAACGCCGAGAAAGGCTCATCCATTAGGAGTATTTCCGGCTGAATAGCAAGCGCGCGTGCAATACCGACACGCTGCTGCATTCCGCCGCTTAATTGAGAAGGGTAGTGATTAGCGAAATTTATAAGTTCAACAAGGTCAAGCATAGTCTCAGCGCGTTCTTTACGCTTGGATTTTTGAATTTTCATTAATTCAAGAGGAAGTTCAACATTCTGGCAAACTGTACGCCATTCATACAGCACAGGGCTTTGGAAAACAATTCCGTATTTTCGTTTTAACCGCGCTTCTCTGGGAGTCATTCCTTCAACAGATATTTCGCCTGATGTCGGTTCTAAAAGATCAGCAATAATACGCAGAAGTGTCGTTTTACCGCAGCCTGACGGACCAAGAAGAGAAATAAATTCCCCTTTTTTTAAATCTAAACTAACATCACGAAGCACCTCGATTGGTTTTCCGTTGTTATCGATATATGTCTTGGAGACATGATCCAGCTTTATTTCAACATCACTCATAAATACCCCTGAGATAATTAATTGCAATTGCGGATTTAAAACGGATTAAACACACAATGCGGATATTAGACACCATTGTCTGTTTTAAGAGATTATTGATAACTGTTGTGGATTTAATAAAGATAAAACACACAACGCCGACATAAGACGCCATTGTCTGTTTCGTTAAGGTAATAGTAGCGTTTTAAGAAAAAATTGTCAAGCAAGAATTATAAATTTTTAAAAATAATTTTAAAACAAAAAGTCAATTTTTGGACTTTCAGAGACTTGCCTTTAATACCTGGAAATTTTGGGCCTTCAAGGACTTGCCTTTCAATCGCAAAAATATAAATTGGGCCTTCAGGGACTTGAACCCCGGACCTACGGATTATGAGTCCGCAGCTCTAACCGACTGAGCTAAAGGCCCCGATTTTCAATTACTTTTACTAAAATAGTAATAAAAAGTCAAGTAGGATAGGCATTAAGCGCCGTTTTTACGCTAAAAACCGGTAAAAATCGATATAAAAACATACTAGTCATTAAACATAAGGCAATATATAATGAATTTATGCTAAACCCCATCGCGCCAGTAAAACAAATGTTTTATCACCTGGGTTTTTTTGCTAGAACCTTAAAAGGGGTTGGCAACTTTATAAAGCATTCGCAGGCTTCCTTTAGGATTCTTGTAATGCAAATCCTTTTTACATTTGTTCATGCCTTGGGAATTTGTACGCTTTTGGCTGTTGCAATAGGCGCGGCTGTAAATATTATCGGGGTTCCTTACTTAGCCATGCTTGGACAGCAGCAGCATATATATACGCTGCTGATTATCATTATAACAAGGGAACTAGGTCCTCTTTTAACAGCTTTTATTGTCATTGCAAGGTCAGCAACCGCTATTGCGACAGAGATTGCCGGTATGGTTATTTCGCATGAAGTTGAGGCTTATGTTTCAGTCGGAGTTGACCCGATAGAGCACCTTGCTGTTCCGCGGTTTTTGGGGGTTACGATTTCCCTGACACTTTTAAATATATATTTTTCTGTTTTCGGGCTTGCCGGTTCATTCCTTGTCGCTCAGCTTTTCAGTACAACATCAATGGAATTTTATTTTACAAATTTACTGAAGAATTTAAGCATACATGACGTGTTTTTATCAATTGTAAAAAGTATCGCCTTTGGAACTATTATTTCTATCGGCGCTGTTATCCAGGGGTTTTCTGTTGAAAGGGCAAGTACCGAAGTTCCGGTAGCCGGGTTACGTGCTGTCAGCGGCGCATTTGCGCTCTGTATAGTGGTAAATGTAATTATCTCAGTTTTATTTTATATAGTGTTGGCGTAATGGCAAATGTAATTGAATTAAAAAATGTAAGTTTCTCGGCGCAGGACAACAGGAAAATTGTTCAGGATGTATCTGTGAAATTTGCGCAAGAAAAGATCACAGCTATTGTCGGCTCCTCAGGCGGCGGCAAAAGCACCATTTTAAAAATTTCTGCAGGTCTTTTGGTTCCCGACAGCGGAGAAGTGCTGTACCATGGAAAAAATATCGCTCATATGAGCCGCAGTGAAACCCTGGATTTTCGCCGCCAAAGCGCTTTTGTATTTCAGGACTCGGCGCTTTGGGCAAATCAGGATTTATACCAAAACCTGGAGCTGCCGCTGCGTATTCATTTTCCAAAGATGGAAAAAAAAGAACGCGAAAAAAGAATCAAAGAAGTAGCTGTAATGTCAGATTACAAGAAAGATTTATTTGTACGTCCTGCGCGGCTTTCCATGGGAGAGCAGAAATTGGTAGGATTCGCGCGCGCCATGCTGTGCAATCCTTCGCTTTTATATCTTGATGAATGGGTTGAGTCGCTTGACGAAACGTCTGCTGAAATACTTATAAATATCGTTAAGCGCAAACGCAAAGAAGGCGCAACTATTATTCTTGTATGCCACGATATGCGTATTGTTTTTGATTTAGCCGAACAAATAGTTGTAGTAGTTGACGGAAAAATAACGGCAAATGCGCCTAAGGAAGCGCTGATACGCGATTTGCATATGAGAGATTTTTTAAAAGTTGAGGAAACAGTATCATGAAATTTTCAATAAGATTCGCCGATCAAATTGTCGGAGCTTTGGTAATTCTCGCGCTTGCGATTCTGGTAATTGTTATATTTATGCTCGGAAAAAACCAAAGATGGTTTGTGCGTGATTATGAATACAAAACATATTTAAGTTCAGCAACAGGAGTCAGCAGAAATATGGCTGTTCAATACAAGGGCTTTAAAGTAGGCGAAGTTAAAAATTTTGAGCTTGCAAAAAATGATAGGGTAGAAGTCGTTTTTTCTATTTATAAAGAACATGGCCACAGAGTCAGAGAAGGTTCTCTTGTGGAAATTCAATCCAGTCCGATACCTGGTTTGGGAAACGCATTTGTTTTTCATCCCGGGACAGGTGAAAATTTAATTGAAAATGGAGATGTAATACCAGAAGTTACTTCAGATGAGGGAAGGATAGTAATGACAAGCGGGAAAGCTACTGTCGCCAAAGCGGATGACAGTATTACAAATATTTTAAATCAGGTAAAAGAAATTTTAGAAACTGTTAATCTTGCTCTTTCGGGACCAAAAGAATCTGAAAAAGTGCCTCTTGAGCAAATTATACAGAATATAAATGGAATACTTGAGGATGCGAGAACTGTTACAGGCGCGTTATCCGATGATCTTAAACCGCTTATAAATAGTTTAGATGAAATTGCAAAAATGTTATCTGATCCAAACGGTGCTATAAGATCGATTCTTAATTCTGACGGCGCGATATATAACAGTATTGAAGATGTAATAAAATCACTTTCAGGCATAGTAAAAAATCTTGAAAAAACATCTGATATTCTTCCTGAGCAGCTTCCGCAAATTGCTGTTATAATAAAGGAATTGAGTACGACTGTTAAATCGGTACAGGATGTATTAACATCTATCGCTAATAATCCGCTTTTAAAGGGCGGAATACCTGAGCATACAGAGACAGGTCCTTCAAGCGCGGGTTCGCGAAATGAAAATTTTTAAAAAAGGAGAATTAAATGAATAAAATTATATATGTTTTTATGTTTTTAATTGCTCTTGTTTTTACTTCATGTTCTACAAAACCAAAAGTTACAGAAGATATTTATAATTTGCGCGTTTTCGCGGAAAGAGGACTGGAATCCGCTAACAAAGAAATAGCTCAGGGTAATTTTAGAACCGCAGATTCCTTGTTATCTGAATATAAACGCTTGGCTATTTTAGTGGATGACCCGTCTTTAATAGCAAGAGTTTGCCTTTCTTATGGAAACGCGCTTTTTTATCTTGGGAAAAGAGAAGATGCTTTTGAGCAATGGGACGAGGCTGAAAGAGAGGCGAAAAGAGCTGATAATGCCGAGCTTTTATCTGTTAGCAGAATATATAGGGCAAGGGGAAACCTTATGTCAGAAAAGGCGGACATTAAAGCGATACTAGAAGAAGCAGAAAAAGAAAGTAAAAATATAAAAAAAGATCCTTTTTTTGTAGCGTATTCATGGCAGGTTAGAGGTCTTGCGCAAAGAGCCTTAGGTAATTTAGACGCGGCTGAAGAAGCTATGAGGAAAAGTCTCGCGATTCATGAAAGGCAAAGGTCACTTGAAAATTGTTCTTTTGACTGGTACACTATTGCTTCGATACATTCGCTTAAAAAAGAAAATGAAAAAGCGATAAAGGCGCTGGAAAAAGCGATAGAAATTGACCGTCGAATTGAAAATTCATGGGGGCTCGCAGCTAGTTATCGGGCTATGGGGGATGTTTACCGTAATGATAAGAAAGAAGATAAAGCGTTAGAAGCTTATAATAGGGCTAAAAGTATATATATAGCTTTAAAAATTGATGATAAAGTTTTATTAGGTGATATCGAGAAAAGAATAAGGAATGATATAAAATGAGTAACGTATTTATGAATACATATCACAGACTGCCTGTTACCTTTGCAAGGGGCGAAGGAGCTTGGCTTTTTGATATAAACGGAAAAAAATACCTCGATTTTTGTTCAGGTATAGCAGTTAATCTGCTTGGGCATAATTATCCTCCTCTTGTAAGAGCTGTAACTGAGCAGGCTGCAAAGATTTTTCATGTAAGTAATTATTACATGAGCGATGTAAGCGAAACTTTTGCAGAAAAACTTGTTGAAGCAACCGCTCATACGGGGATAAAAAATGTTTTTCTTGCAAATTCAGGAGCTGAAGCGAACGAAGGAGCATGTAAAATTGCAAGAAAATATTCGCTTTTAAAGTATGGCTTTGGAAGGCACACGATTGTAACTCTTAAAGGCAGTTTTCACGGAAGGACAATTACAACATTAGCTGCAACAGGTCAGGATAAATTTCATAAGGATTTTGGTCCTTTTACGGAAGGGTTTGTTCATATTGCAGGCGGAGATATTGAAACGCTTGAAAAAACGCTCGACGGCAAAACTGTTGCAGGTCTTTTAATTGAAGCTGTACAGGGTGAAAGCGGAATTGTTCCGCAGTCACAGGAGTTTATTGCAGCAGCCGCAAAGTTATGCAAAGAGAGGGATATCCTTCTTATGTTTGATGAAATTCAATGCGGTCTTGGAAGAACAGGAACTTTTCTTGCTTTGGAAAATTATAAAGATGAAGAAGGAAATCCAATAAAACCGGATATAGTAACGCTTGCAAAAGGACTTGCAGGCGGTATTCCTGCAGGCGCTGTTTTAGCAGGCGGAAAAACATGCAATGTTCTAAGCGAAGGAGATCACGGCAGCACATTCGGCAGCAATCCAATTGCGGCTGCCGCAGGTCTTGTAGTTTTAAAAACTGTGAATACCCCTGACTTTTTAGCGGATATTTCTCATAAGGGTGAAATAATTTTTGATGCGCTTAAGCAGCATCACAAGGTTAAAGAAGTGCGGGGTAAGGGATTGATGATTGGGTTTGATATCGAAGGCGGTTCATGGCTTTTATTAAAAGCGGCAATCGCAAGAGCAGATAATGTAAAAAACCAAAACGGACTTTTAATGTTATCAGCAGGCGCAAATACAATAAGATTATTGCCTCCCTATACGATACTCGACAGTGAAATAGACCAGGGGCTTGAGATGTTAAGCGAGCTGTTGGACGCATCTTGAGAAATCTTCCGAAGAAGATACTTTTGCATTGCTGCTGCGCTCCCTGTTCTCTTTCTGTTGTAAATAATCTTCGCGAAGAGAATATCAAACCGGAACTTTTTTGGTATAACCCCAATATTCATCCAAGCGCTGAATATAAAGAACGCCGCGATTGCTTAAAGAATTTCGCGCAAAGTGAAGATTTACAGCTTGTAAACGCTGATGATGAATATGGGCTTCGCTTTTTTATAAACGAAGTATCGCATGACTTGGAAAATCGCTGCGAAAAATGTTACCGCATGCGTCTGGAAAAAACCGCATCTTTCGCATCGAGTAACGGATATGAATCTTTTTCTACGACACTGCTTATAAGCCCGTATCAAAATCATGAAGCGATAAAGCGGATAGGGGAGGAAGCTGCATTAAAGTATAAGATCGATTTTTTTTACAGGGATTTTCGCGCCTTTTTCCGCGAAGGTCAGGCACAGGCGCGGGAGAAACAGTTTTATATGCAAAAATACTGCGGCTGTATCTTCTCCGAAGAAGAAAGAAATTTAAAAAAGATTAAATCTTTTTCTGCTTTAAACTCTCTTTCTTCTTCCTCCGTGTCCTTTGTGCCTTCGTGCCTTAGTGTGAAACTCTTCGATCGTCTTTTGCTTCTTGTTGGCGAAGACAATATAAAAAAGCTGGTAAATACAAGGGTGCTTGTATTCGGTGCGGGCGGGGTTGGAAGCTGGACTGCAGAAGCTCTTGTGCGAAGCGGAATAGGAAAAATCGGTATTATCGATAATGACACTGTCTGCGCTTCCAATGTAAACCGCCAGATAGAAGCGACTTCGCTCTCCATTGGACAGCCGAAGGCATCCGCATTAAAAAAACGATTGCTGGAAATTAATCCTGAATGCGAAATAACAGCATGGGATGAGATTTTCTGCCGTGAGAAAGCGGATGTTTTTGGAATTGAAAATGCAGATTATGTAATAGACGCAATCGATTCTATAAATCACAAACTTGATTTAATTGAAATTGCATGCGGCACAAGAGCCAAACTTTTTTCTTCTATGGGCATGGCGCTTAAAATCGATCCTTCGCATATAAAAACAGCCTCGATATGGAAAACTGATGTCTGTCCCTTAGCGCGTCATGTGCGCCAGGGGCTTAGGAAACGCGGCTTTGACAAGGATTTTACTGTCGTTTACTCTGACGAAAATGCAAGAGAGATGCAGACGCAGATACAGACAAATGAAGAGGAAATTATATCTCATGCTTCGGGACAAAAAAGAATAAACGGAAGCATAGTAACGGTAACAGCAAGCGCAGGACTCATGCTTGCAAGTTTAGTTATAAATGATGTAATTAAATAACAATTTGGAAATAATAGGTATGAAATTTAAAAGATGAGCAGATTTTTTAAAAAGACTGACGCAAGCGAAATAGTAAAAAAACTCATTGTTAAGATAGTGATGGAAAGATCGCTTATAGAAGAGGGCGATCGCATATTAATCGCGGTTTCAGGCGGAAAGGATTCTAGTGTTTTATCATGGGCGCTTTCTCAAATAAAACCTGCGTTAAAAATAAATTATGAACTTGCAGGTTTGCATATAAGCACAGATTTTTGCGCCTGCTGCAAGAAATCGATTTTATGCAAAAGACTGGAGGAGTGGGGTATTCCATTTACAGACCTTTTTGTTCCGGTTATCGGCAGATTAAAAGAAGGCGAGAAAATGAACTGCTACTGGTGTTCCACACAAAGACGCACGGAAATTTTAAAATATGCGGTAGAAAACAATTTTAATAAAATCGCTCTTGGTCATCATCTTGATGATATTGTAGAAACTTTTTTTATGAATTTATTGGATAAAGGACAAATGCTTGCAATGCCGATTCTTCTTAATTACAAAAAATATCCTGTTAGTTTAATTCGTCCGCTTGCTCTGCTGGAAGAAAAGCAAATTGTATCCTGCGCGGCGCAGCAAAATATTCTAAAAAATGCCTGCACCTGCCCGTATGGTCAAAATTCAAAGCGCCGTGATATGCGAAGCCGCATCGCCGCATTTTTGGGAAAAGACGCTTCCAATGACGCAGGCGATATAAAGAGGCGCATTTTAAAAGCTCTTGGAGACGGTAAATTTGATTATTTAAGTGATCTATAAGGAACTACAATTACAGCATACTCACAGGATCAACATCTATTTCCAGGTACGCTTTAACATCCTTGCCTTTATCATACTTTGCGGCAGCATCACGTGCAAGACTGTGAATCACGCCCATGGCGGAGCTGCGTAAAATTATTTGACGGCGGTAATTGCCGTTAATCATGCCGATGGGGCACTCGGAAGGACCGAGAATTTCAGCTTCATGAGGAATTATACCTTCGATAATCGAAGAGAGTCTTTTTATTGCTGTATCGGCGCGGTTTAATTCTTTTGCGCGGATAACAAAGCGGATAAGTCTTGAATATGGCGGGAAAAAAAGCGCCTGACGCTGTTTTAACTCAGCATTAAAAAATCCTGCAACATCAAGAGCGCATGAGCGCGTAATAACAGGGTCTTCCAACCTGAGAGTTTGAACAATAACCTTGCTGTCGGGGAAGTACCTGCCTGCTCTGCCTGCTACCTGAACAATAAGCGAGAAAGTTCTTTCCGCCGCGCGAAAGTCAGGCAGGTGAAGACCGGTATCCGCAAACACTACGCCGACTAAACGCACTCCCGGAAAGTTTAAACCTTTTGCGACCATTTGTGTGCCAAGGAGAATGTCGATCATTCCTGTTTTAAAAAGCGTAATTGTTTCTTCCAGATTGTTTTTTTTTGCCGCGGTATCGGCATCTATACGGCGCAGACGAAGATCGGGAAATGTGCGCCTTACTTCTTCTTCGATCATTTCTGTGCCGAAGCCGCGGTAACCGGCTTCGAGGCAGCCGCATTTTGGACATGCTGCAGGCGGCGCTTCGCTGTAGCCGCAGTAATGACACATGCACTTGTTTCTTATTTTGTGCCATGTAAGCGAAACAGAGCAGCGCTTGCATGTTAATTCCCAGCCGCATTCAGGGCATTGATAAAAATGCGCGAAGCCCCTGCGGTTTAAAAATAAAATTGTCTGCCTTCCCATTTGGTGAGTTTTAATTATTTCGTCTTTTAATTCTTTGGATAAACATCCTTCAGTTTTGGCAAGACTTACAGGTTTGATCTCAGGCATTGCGCCTCCGCAGAGACGGCGCGATAAATCGAGGCGCTTTATTGTTTTTTCCTGCATTAATTTCCATGCTTCTGCGGAAGGCGTTGCAGAACCCATAACAAGACGCGCATTTTCCGCAGAACAACGGTGAAATGCAATCTGCCTTGCATGATAGCGCGGAGTGTTGCCCGATTTATAAGAGCCGTCATGTTCTTCGTCAATAATGATAAGCCCTAAATTTTTAACAGGCGCAAAAACCGCGCTTCTGGGACCCACGACAATAGGCGCTTCGCCTTTTTGAATCCTTATCCATTCGCAAAGACGCGCAGAAGGATTCATACCCGAATGCAGTGTCGCAGCCTGCGAGCCGAAACGATTTCCAATCATCTGCGCTGTCTGGTGAGTGAGCGAAATTTCGGGTACAAGGTATATTACCGATTTACCTTCATTGAGCATATGCTGCGCAGCGCGCAAAAAGACTTCTGTTTTTCCTGAACCTGTAACGCCGAATAAATAAAACATCTGAGCGCCCGGCGCAGCATTATTTTCGCTGTTCTCCGCTGAAGAAGTAATCGCGCTTAAAGCTGCAGCCTGCTCTCCAGAAATTGAAAGGGAACTTTCACCTTCTTCTTCGCTGTCAGGCAGGGCAGGAACAATTACTCTCCTGCCTGAAGGAATCATTGCGCTTAACGCCTGCCCCGTACTGCAAAGATAGTAGCCTGCCATCCATTTTGCGATTTCTATGGTTTTTGAATCGAATAAAGGTTCTGCGTCAACAACGCGCCTTATTTTTTTTATCGCTTCTTCCTTTAATCCTTCGGGAGCTTTATCGCTCTCTCCTATAATGTAACCGAGGCAGTCTCTTCTTCCGAAAGGAACCATTGCCCGTTTCCCGACAGCGGCTTCGCCTTGAGTATCAATTTGATAAGAAAAACTATGCCCTGCCGGACTGTTAAAAGAAGGAGGAATATCAAAAACCAATTCGTAATATGCTGACATTTTTTCTGCACCTTCATGCGTCAATGCTGGCTTTTAAAAGTTTTAAATCTTCCCATGCGGGACGTTTATACTCTTCGCTGCGAAGGAGGGCTGCAGGATGATAGGTAGCAATAACAGGAATACATAAAGATCCAAAAGTTAATTCAAAAAATTTTCCCCGGATTTTTCCGATAGGATCCGTTGTTTTTAAAAGCGCGTGAGCCGCTACTTTCCCTGCGATAAGGATAAATCTCGGTTTTAAAAGTGATATTTGCTTTTCCAAAAAATGCGCGCAGGCTGCAATTTCTTCAGGATGCGGATCGCGGTTATTTGGAGGTCTGCATTTTACAACATTTGCAATAAAGCAATTTGCTGTGCGCGATAAATCGATGGAGGAGAGCATTTTATCCAAAAGCTGGCCTGCTTTTCCTACAAAGGGACGTCCTTGTTTGTCCTCATCTTCGCCCGGACCTTCTCCTATGACCATAACGACAGGATTTAAGACGCCTTCGCCGGGTGCCGCATTAAGCCTTTTTTCGCATAACGCGCAGTCTTTGCAGGCGCGGATTTCTTCGGCAATTTTTTCGATAGAATCCAGGCTAATCTCTGGTTTAACTGCTGCCTGGGTATCATCAAATTGATAATCTTTAGGTTCGCTTTTATACCCGGAACCCAGAAAATCACTTGCGATATCGAGAAAACCGGCTATTTTTTGCTTATCTATCGATGTCATGAAAGCATTATAACATAAAAACAGAGGAAGAATATAAACCACGGAGTACACAGAGTCACACAGAGGAAGAAAGAATTTTCGTACAATAAACTCTGTGAAACTCTGTGCTCTCTGTGGTTAAATCTCTTTTTATTAAAATCCCTCTAAATATAGCGTAGGTACTTGACAGGTACGCTATATATGCGGTACTATAAATTTAAGAAGATAGCGCTATATATGCGGTACCATATATAGCGTAAAAGACGACAGGAGACGCTATATGCGCTGCCCCCATTGCGGCACCATTGAGGATAAAGTCATAGAATCACGGTCTTTGGCAAACGGAGACGCCGTGCGCCGCCGCAGGGAGTGTATAAGCTGCAGTTATCGCTTTACGAGCTACGAAAAAATCGATGAAAGGCAATTTATGGTCGTTAAAAAGGACGACAGAAGAGAGCCTTTTGATCGGGTAAAGCTGGAAAATGGAGTGGCGCGGGCCCTTCAGAAAAGGCCTTTTTCCACGATGCAAATCGAGAACCTTGTCAATGAAATTGAGGATGAAACGGCAATTCAAAGCAAGGGATCAAGAGAAATATCAAGCTCGGTTATCGGGAATTTGGTGCTGGAAAAGCTCGGGAAAATAGACAAAGTCGCCTATATCCGTTTTGCATCGGTTTATAAGCATTTTAATGACCTTGATGAGTTTATCGAGGAAATTAAAAAGGTAGGTTTAGAAAATATATAACTTGAGGTAGGCTGCCGGTTTGGGTGGGGTTCTTTTTAAGTAAGGCCGGCAGCGGGTGGGGAAGAGATTCCCTTTGTTTCTAAGATCGCATGGAGGTATAACTTTCATGCGGTCTTTTTTTTAATTTAACTGACAATGAATAATAAATATGGTAAGCTATACCAACTTGGGGGATTGAATGAAAATAGGGCTGGATACCTTTGCTTGCGACGGCGGTAAGTCCGGAGTAGGTATGTATTTAACCCAGATTTTAAAACGCATTACGCCTTCCGAGGCTCTTTTTGAGCTTTTCGGATGGGAATATGACAGGTATACCTATAACGATGCGGCGCCTAATTTTGAGTTTGTCCCGCAATGTACGGTTCACGGCAGAACGGCTAACTCACTGTGGCATATTTATAAATATCCAAATTTTGCATTAACAAAGAAATTCAGCGCATGTTTTTTCCCGGCTGCCCACAGGTGTCTGCCGTATAAATCACCCTGTCCGACTATAGGCGTAGTTCATGATATGGCGGCATATTTCGGCGACAGGACTACACGGGTGCATATCGGCGCTCTTTTACGCATGATAATGCCTAATTCTCTCCGTAAAATGGACAGAATAATCGCCGTAAGCGACTTTGTTAAACAGGAGCTGATAGAAATGGCTCATGTAAAAGAAAATAGAATCGAAGTTGTGCCCAATGGAATAAATCATGAAGCTTTTTATCCGCGTCAGCGAAACGAAGAAAGCGTGTTATTAATTCAGCCCTTCAGTTTCAGGCGGCCTTATGTGCTTTGTGTTTCAAGGATCGATCATCCTGTAAAGAACCATGTGCGTCTTATAAAAGCATTCGGTGTTTTTAAAGAAAAAACCAAATTTCCTCACAGACTGGTTCTTGCAGGCAGCGACAGTATTAACGCGTCTGTTGTAAAAGAAGCGGCGGCTGCCTCTCCATGGCGAAGCGATATTTTCCTGACCGGTCATTTCCCGGCAACGAGTCTCCCTGAGCTTTATGCGGGCGCAGATTTTGCAGTTTTTCCTTCGATGTACGAAGGTTTTGGCATGGGGGTTATCGAAGCAATGGCTTCCGGTGTTCCCGTGTTATGCGCGCGCGCCGCTTCGCTGCCAGAAGCCGCAGAGCATGCAGCCCTTTATTTTGATCCTTTTGATATTGAGGATATGGCTGACCGTATGATTACTGTCAGCAATGACCGCGAAATTTACAATGAATGCCGCCACCTTGGGCTTGAAAGGGCAAAACTGTATTCCTGGGATAATTGCGTTGAGCGTACATTGCAGATTATTTACGAAACAGCAGGAAAGTGAGATAACTGCCTAATACCTCTTGTCAAAAAAATTGTTTTTTTATATCATAGTACCATTGGACGTGAGTCCGGTATTTTGGGCAGTTTCCAGAGTGGTCAAATGGGGCAGACTGTAAATCTGTTGGCTCAGCCTTCGAAGGTTCAAATCCTCCACTGCCCAGTAAATTAGCGAAATGGTTGGCTCCATTTCGCTTTTTCTTTATCTAACCAAACTAATAATTTTTATGCGGTTAACGATTTTTGCTTGTGATTCCGTCTGATGCCCAGGATGTAATGACAGCAAGGCGTTTGGAAATGGCAGAGTCGACATGGATTTTAGAAGCGAAAAAGTCGGAAATGTCGGCTCCGGCTACGCTGTAAATCAAGACACCTTCCGCTATGGGTTCAATGTAAAGTTTAGCTGCAAACCTGCCTTCTTTAATAACCGGAACCAGTAAGTAAGTCATGTTTTTGGAATTAGTCATGGTATAGCTTATGCCGTTGCCTACGATAGACATTTCGGCTCTGTAAAAAGTGTTGCCGAAATTAACGTCCTTTAATCTTACAAAAACCGTTTCAGATTTAGGCAGTACAGTTGCGGGCGCAGGATCTGGAATTGCATTTGTCTGCTTTTCGCTTGCAACTCTGGTGGCATCCTCAAACAGGGGGATTGCCTGCCCGCGGGTCGCGGAGTTGTAGAGCCTGCCTTTAAGGTCGCGTATTTTTCCCAAAGCGTTGTATATATCCAAAAGACTTACAGAGCCTGGATTTCCCGGCAAGACAGAAATTGATTCAACAAAGTATCCAGGTTTTAAGTTTAGAATATTACCGACAATTGCCGGATCCAGACCGCAGTTTTTCTCGTTTCCGTAAATTACAAAGCCGTTTGCTTTTTGGCTCGATTTTACATAACTATCGCCGCCTGAAAATATTAAAGAACGGTTTTCTGCGCTGATATTCCTGAATATGTCATTGAATGTACGCAGTGCAGATGTGTTTTGTGCAAAAGAGGCAGATGCACAGAAAAGCAATAAAACTAAAGCAATAAAAATTTTTGAAACAGCACCTTTCATCAATACGCTCCCTTTCCTGCAATAACTACGCCGAATGTTTTAAAGATAATCCATAAATCGAGCCATATAGACCAGCTTTGCAGGTAATACATGTCATAGGAAACCCTGTCCAAATAATTTGAATCTGATCTTCCTGAAACCTGCCAAAGACCTGTCAGCCCCGGTTTAATTGAAAAAATACGGGCAAAGTCATCTCCGTATTTTTCAACTTCTGCGTCTACTATGGGACGCGGTCCTACAAGCGACATATCTCCCTTTATAATATTTAACAACTGAGGAAACTCATCGATACTGGTTCGGCGAAGGAATTTTCCCAATTTTGTAATTCTTGGATCGTTTTGAAGTTTATGATTTTCATCCCATTCTTTTTTTAAATCAGGATTCGATTCTAAAAGTTTTTGTAACCTTTCTTCCGCATCAATTTCCATGGTGCGGAATTTGTAAGCATAAAAATGCCTGCCGTTGCAGCCAAGTCTTTTTTGCTTGTAAAGAACGGGACCGGGAGATGTAATTTTTACCATGAGAGCGACAAGCATAAGGAAGGGCAGGATTATAAGACCTCCCAATGTTACAGGAAAAATATCCAGCAAACGCTTTATCAATTTATTCCACGAAAGATTGAATTTATTGCTTGTGTCGATTCCCAGGATGCCGTTAAAATCCCGGACAGACATCCAGATACTGGACATGTTAAAAAAGTTAGGAATTATTACGTTATACCGGAAAGCGTTTACAGAAGAATTAATAAGCATTTTTAAATTATGAGCATCCATTTTAGGCAATGCGACTATCGCCATTTTAATATTATATCTTTTTACAATTTCCGGTCCTACGTTATAATCATGAATGATAGGTATATTTTTATATTCCTCGTTTCCCGGCGGCTTATCATCCAAAATAAGGACAGGAACATAACCTGTTCTTATGCTGTCTAAAAGACAATCTGTAACAAATTTACCCGTAGTGCCCGAACCGTAAATTACGGTTGGTATACCGCCAAGCCTTGTTTTATGCAAGAACCAGTGGGTAGCGCTTCTCATGATAAGGAGAAAGAGGGTAGCGAAAGTAAAGCCGATAAAAAAAGCAGTGTTAATGGAATCCCAGACTTCATGCTCAATAAAGCGGGACATGATTATACCGCCGTATGCAATTAAAGACCCGACAAAAAATCGCCTCATTTCCTCGGAAGGCGCCAGTGAAACTCCAGGGTACAATTTATGAATCTGAAAGATTAGTATAAAAACAGGGAGGTACGGCCAATATGTAATAAACGATTTTGCATTGATACTCTTAAAATCAAAAATAAAACCATAAATTCTAACCCAGAAAAACCCCCATGCGAAGGTTAGTAAAATTGCAATTAAGTCTGAGACTATAAAAGCTGTAGCATTTAAAGCAGAGCTGGTACGCCTGTATCTGGTTCTATACCATACGTCAAATTCAGTCAGAGTCATTTAAATACATTATACCGTAAAATACAGCCTTGTTCAAGGTCAGAAGCTTGACAAACAGGCAATATTCTATCTATATTGATATAGGAGTATAAGGTGTTTAAAAAAAGTCCGATTATCTGTTTTTTTATCATAATAATTACTAATGCAAATATTTCCGCTCAGACACATTTGTCTGTTCCTTTGGGACATCCTGTATATTTAATTCTTGAGCAGGCTCAAATGCGCGGATTAATCGGTTTTCAGCCTGAAGTAAAACCGTATTCACGGGCAAAGATTCTTTCTTTGATTGACAAAATTCTGGATAGCGATGAATACCTCCGGTTCGGAACGCTGACAGAAAGAGAACGCGGCATTCTGGAAGAATATAAAAATGATTTAAATCCTGAGAGGGGAAAACTTGATTTAGTAAGAGGGACAATTTCTACAGAACAGACAGTTAATGATTTTTATTTTTCAGGCGAGTTTGGTTTTGGTATGGATGTGAATGCCGCAGCAGGGTATTATGCAGGCGCTGCCGGTTATCAATACGACAGTGAAGACAGTGAATATTTTAAGGGAGCCGCGCATCCTAATGAAGGTGATTTATATACAAGCCTTGAAATAATGCCGTCACTATATTTTCACGGCGATCTTGGTAATAATACTTCTTACGGTTTAACGCTTTACGGATGGATTGGAAAAGTACCAAGAACGATTCTTGGCATGTACGGCAATTTAGACGAAAATATGAATAACGAGGAAAATGAATATCAATACAGATTATTAACCGCTAGAAGCGAACCGTTAACGGCTTTCCCGTATACATATAAAAAAAGATGGGATGGTTTTTTATTTCCTGTTAAAGATGTATCGAATAGCAGTCATGTTGCATGGCCTGAAGCTCTGTCAGTTGGCTATTCAATGATGCCGGAACTCGCCGGCGAGCTTTTTGGAGGACATGTTTTTCTTCGTTTTGCCAGAATTGACCGGGAATGGGCAGGAGCGTCAACTAACGGAAGCCTTGTTTTAAATCAAAGCGCTCAGTCTTTTCTTGCTTTTGAATCCCTTATTAACCCTTTTCCATGGATAGCAATTTCATCGTTAACAGGCGTTTTAGAATATCATAATGCTATAGGCGATAGTAATAGCGCAGAAATTCATGATGTATCTGGAGCATTTCAAAACGCTTTCTCTATAGTGCAGTTGGAATTAAGTATATCGAATTATTTTAACATTGGCATAGGAAGCAGCGTAGTCTGGCCCAAGCGTTTTGAATTAGGTTATGCTTTTCCCCTGGCAGAAAATTTCTTGTATCAAAATAATATAGGCGACTTTGATAATCTGGCGCTGTTTTTAAATATAAAGGGACAGTATCCGGGAATCGGCAAGCTCTGGTTTTCTGTGTATCTGGATGAAATAAGCTTTGAACCTAACTTTTCAAAATTGGACAGGAATATGTTTTCTTATCAGGTTGGGGGAACCTTTAATATTCCGTGGCTTCCATTTGCTTCAATAACAATTGGTTATACAAAAAACGAACCTTATAATTATACACATAACAGAATTGAAACGCCGTGGAACTCAAATACGCTGATGGAACAGAATTATGTAAATTTCGGAAGATCATTAGGTCACTATATACCGCCTAATTCAGACGAAATTCTTGTTCGTATGGAAACAATACCTTTTGAGCGAAGCGTAATAAGTCTTCAATATCAGCTTATAAGACATGGAGCAGATTACGGACCCAGAGCGGTAGACGGCAGCTCTTTATGGTCAGAAATGCCGGTAAATGGCAGAAGTTCACTGGAAAAATATTTTTTAAGAGACGGTGCTTATCAGTGGATGAACATTGTAAAGCTTAAAGGGGAATATTCTTTGGCAGGATTAAAGATACCGGTTAAGGTGTTTGCAGAAATCGGAGGAGTGTATTCTTATTTTACGGATATAGACGGAGATACAAATTCAGAGCCCGGTGATTATGAGATAATTGATACTAAACAATATCCAAAGCAGATATACGGAATAGGAACAATAGGATTTCAGATTTTTCCGAAGTTTTAATAAAAGAAATTAAGGGAGACAGATGTTTGTCCTCCCAATTTATCTGAACCTTCAATGTTAAGATAATTACTGGAATAATGACCTGTTATATTTAATTTTAATGTGAGATATGAAAGAAGCTTCCATTGGGCGCCGAAAGAGAGTATATAATTGTTTTCTGTGATTCCTGACGGAGCGTTGGAATAATCTTTTTCAGTTTTCCATTCAACGTTTCCTCCCCGTTCTCCGCGCGCTATCCATGAAAATTCACCGTTAATGATTAACTTATCATTATTAAAAAATCTGGTTCCTGCGGTTAATGCAAGAGTATCTCTTGGATAGCCGAAATAGTAATAATATTTTTCTTCATGGACAAATTCAACCGAATGCATGTAAATAATGCTCGCAAAAGGAGAAGGGTTTATATATAGAAAGGGGGATGTATATATACATTCAAGATAAAATACAGAAGCCCAAGTATTAAAAGAGCGGCTGAATTGAATACCTCCCATAAGTCCGATTGCGTTGGGGTTTTCGCTTCGTTCTCCTTCAAGTTCGGGACCTATGGATAATTCTGTCATTGCAAATTGACCGTAAAAAGACAATGATTTTACTATAAGCCAGTTAAACTCAGCGGAAAAAAACGAACCGTTCATATGCGTTTCATTTCCATTCCAGTGTTCGTAATCCCTCCATGTCATGGCATTATGAAAAATCATTAAAGGATTTAAGTAACGTAATTCCAGGGCTGAGTTACCCGCCATAACGCCTTCTGATAATGTTAAGGAAAGCACTTTAAATAAAGTAAAATCAACCCTGCTCAAATAAAAATACCGCTGAGTTGTCTCTTTTAAATAGCCTGCATCTTCATCAAAACCTTCTTTAATTAGTTTATCATTAAGCTTTAACGGCGACTGATTTACAATAAGCGAATATTTAAATTGATTTGAAAAAAAAGAAAGGCGCATAAATTCATAAAAAGGCGGATTGTCAGCAATTGTCAGGTTTCCGCTTATGCCGTTTCCGAAAGAAAGCCTGTCTCTTCCAAGCTGAAAATTCCACCATGAACCTCCAGCGGCTATAAATGTTCTGAACGGAGAGTTTCCATGTATGTTGTTATTTCCAAAGAAAACAGCGTTAGTTGAATAATATTCATCTGTTGAATAATCGTACGGATCTATGCCGACTGCGGGGTCAAAATATATTTGAACAGCGTCAGAAAAATTTAATTTTAAAGGCACAGAAAGAAAATCAGGTATTTTGGGCTGATTGGGATACCAATCCATTTCCTTATTAAATCTTGCTCTGCCTTCTAAAGTTACGTCAATATTCAAAGAAAGGGAAAATACATCCCATGATAAAGAAAGAGGAGCTTTTTTTTCAAGCCTCAAAATTACGCGGTTATAAGCCTCCTGCGCAGGAGAAGAAAGTGAAGCTTCATCCAAAAGATTAAGGAAATTTCTTACTTCGTGAGGCGCGAAAGGTGCAGTGAATGAATTAATAGGTTTTCCCGCTTCAAGAGAAAGAAAGCGTAAATCCTCGATTATCGGGTCTCCTGCAAGAATCATATCATAGGGAGAAGCGAATAAGGCTGCGCAAAGCAAAAACAGGAAATTAAAAAAAATAATTCTTAGAAATTTCATTTATATCCTTTTTCTTTCATTTATTACTGCGGATACACGATCGATAAAAGAGGCTTTGGAAAATTGTTTTACATGTTCGTTAAAATCGCTGCGGTTATTAAATAAATTTTCTTTTTCAAAAAAATCCATTGCATTAATAAGAGAATCGGGAGTTTGTTCATTAAAAAATAAACCTGTTGCATTTTCTTTAATTGTATCTAGAGCTCCTCCGTCCCGGTAAGCTATTACTGGACAGCCTGCGGCATTTGCTTCAATTGGAATCAGACCCATATCTTCTATACCGGGGTATAAAAGTGCGCGTGCCTGCGAAAAGAGGAGTAATAATTCATCATTAGAAACTCTTCCCCTGAATGTTATCAGCTTGTTTTTTTTATATTTTTTTATTAGTTTTTTTTCTGCTCCCGCTCCTGCGATTATTAATTTTCTATTTGTTTTATCACATGCTTCTAAAGCGATATCAACCCTTTTATAACTCGTAATTTGACCGAAAAATAAATAAAAATCCGAAGGATTGCGGTTAACGTTTGTATATTGTTCAATGGGAACGGGACCGAATACTACCTGCGCTTCCCTGTTGTAATAACGCCGTATTCGTTTTGCAGTATAATTTGAGTTGGTAATAAAACGATCTACAAGGTTTGCAGAAGTAATATCCCATATACGAAGAGAAGGAGTATATATTCTCATAAAAAATTTAACTATAGGATTAGCATTTTGTTTGTACTCGTGATACATATCCCAAAGATAGCGCATTGGACTGTGGCAGTAACAAATATGATAAGCATTTGGATTAGCAACAACGCCTTTTGCAGGACCTGCTTCGCTTGAAATAATTAGGTCATATTCCTGTAAATTAAAATCTAAAAGAGCTTTTGGCATTAAAGGCATATAAACCTGATACATTTTTTTTGCAAACGGCAAACGGTTTATTTTTGATGTAATAATTTTTTTACTGCTAATGGCTTTTGAAACAGCGCGGGGATTATAAACATGTGTATATATATCAGCCTGCGGATATAATTCAAGCAGGGATTCCAGCATTTTCTCGCCGCCGCGCATATTTGTAAGCCAATAATGTATTATTGCTACTTTCATTGCTTAACTCTTGTTATACTGACAGTGCTTTCACCCTGCCATGTGATAAAAACAGGAATATTTGAAACATCTAAAACAGTTCCGTTCTGCAATTCTTTATTTTCTCCTGTTGAAATATTATGCAATTTAAATGATGAAGAAGGCAGATTAATTCCAATTTTAAATGAATTATTTTTATCATTCCAGAGAATTAATGTGTTAACATTTGATTTTTCTTTTGTAAAACAAAAAGAAAAAATATTTGAAGGAATGTTTTCTCTTAAGGGAAGAGCTGGATTATACCTTGAACCTGGAAGATAATTTGAGCATAATTGATATGAGTAAGACCCGTTTTTTCTTGTCCTGTTGGGATATGTGAGTCCAAAAAACATTTCTGAATCATGATTATTAGGTTCCTCACCGGGATTATGACTATCCACAAATTCATACCACAATAACGCTCTTGGATTCCTTATTGCAGCGCCGACAATTGTTTTTATAACATAAGAAGGTAATTTTTCCAGAGAAACCTTATGAGGATACCAGCCGTCCGTAGGATATCCCATTTCTGTTATCCATATTTCTCCTTTAAAGCCAAAATCGTTATTTATTTTTATAAAATCATCATGAAGACGCATGGCTCCTCCGGGAGACACGGCATAAGGATGAAAAGAAATAGCGTCTGTATTTTTAAAACATCCGGCTTTTTGCATACCTCTGATAAAACTTTTTGGAACACGGCTGTAACCTCCGCCTATTATATAAGCATCAGGGTCTGCCTCCCTAATTCTTTGAGCCGCTTGTATTGATAATTCGTAAAATTCTTTTTTTGTGCCCTTCCAAAATTTAAAATTGGGTTCATTCCATATCTGCCATACATCAACTCTTCCCTTAAAATGTTTAACTGTAGCTTCAAGATAATTTAGAAAATGAGGAATGTTCTCTGGAGAAATATAATTTTCTTTTTTTTCTTTTATCCAATCTGTTTCGTATGCCATAACGGCGACAACTTTTTTATTGTTAAGTTTAGCCGCATCCACAAATCTGTCATACCAGTCAAAATTGAATTTATCTTTTTCTTTTTCTATACTGCTCCAATAAAATGTTTGAAGAAGCCATACAGCGCCCATTTCATTAATAAGTTGATATTCGTCAAGCCTTCTTGGATTTCCGGCATGTACAAGACCTAAAAAATCTTCTGGTATATCAATATTTCCGCTTACAGGAACTTTTGTTGAAGTACACGAGGAAAAAGGCATAAACAATATAATAATTAAAAAAAAGGTGGTAATTTTTTTCATAACATCTCCTGTAATATTATTGACGCAGTTTTATAGAAATTATACTTGTTTTTTAATTTTTCTTCAAGATTAATTGTTTTAATTGCATTGTTTTTCAGGAGTTTCAGCAGTTTTTCTTTTAAATCATCAGAATTTCCGGCTTCAAAGAAATTAACAGGATAGTTATCGTATATTTCATGCAAAACAGGGATATCTGAAATTAAAACCTGCGTACCAAGAACCATAGCTTCCAGAGGAGGCAGGCAGAAACCCTCATATAACGACGGCTGCACAAGTAATGCAGCAGAAGAAAGGCATTCCATTAATTCTTCATCGCTTAAATAACCTGAAAATATAATTGAATCATCTTCGGTATTATTAATTTTTTCCAGAATTGTATTATCAGAACTGCGAAAGTTTTCTTTTGTTCCTATGATGATTAATTTATAAGTTAAACCTTCTTTTTTTGCCTGAATAAAAGCATCAAGGAGAAGAAGAAGCCCCTTATGTTTTTTTATATTTCCCAAAAAAATTATTGTTTCTTTTTTCTTAACATTATTATTTGTTGTTTTATAATCAAGAAATTTTGACTGGACAGCAGAATGAGTAACAATTACAGGTTTATTTGTTCCAAGATGATGCTGAATTCTGGAACTTGAAAACAGAGAGACAGTAAATATTTTTTTTGATATTTTATAAGCTCTGCGGAAAAACCACATTCTGGCAATAAGCCCAATTTTAGATGATAATTTAGGCATATCAGGGAAAATAATATCGTGGATTGTTGTATAAACAGGAATTTTTATTCCGCCGGGAATGTTAAAAAAAGGAGAATAATAAAGATCTGTCTTGTTAATTTTTTTTAATATTTTTAATGGAAAAAAAAATAATTCTTTTAATGAAAAAGTTTTTACGCCGCAGTTAATTATTTCTGCATTATTAAAGGAGGAAAAAGCGTTTAATTGATTTGAATTAACAATTAATAAAAATTTATTATCAGACTGCAAAAAAAAAGGCAGGCACCCGCGAAGGTACACGCCTATTCCGCTTGCATCGTACATACGGCAATCAATTGAAATAATCATAGTTTGTTTAAATAATCCGCAAAATCATTTAAAGAAGGGAATATCTTAACATCCGGAAAGGCAATATCTTCTGTTTTACCTTCGCCTCCTGAAATAAATACAGGTTTGCAGCCCGCATTTACAGCGCACTGAATGTCGCGATTATGATCTCCTGCCATAAAAGAAGCGAAAAGGTCGATATTATATTTTTTTGCAGCTTCCAGTATCATGCCCGGTTTTGGTTTTCTGCATTCGCAGATAATTTTATATTCCGGTCTTTCGCCTTGAAAGCCTTTATCAGGATGATGAGGACAATAAAATAAATCGTCTATATATGCGCCTTGTTTTCCAAGATCGGTTTCCATTTTCATATGGATTAAATCAAGTGTTTCAAAATCAACTTCACCGCGCGCAATAACAGGCTGATTTGTAATAATGATTACAAGGTAGCCCAAAGAATTCATTTTTTTAATCGCTTGTTCAGTACCGTCCATTAATTTAAAATCTTCAGGTTTTCTTACAAAATCATTGTAGATATTAACTGTTCCGTCTCTGTCCAGAAATACGCATTTTTGCTTTTCTGTTAAATTTTTGCCGTGTACTATGCCTTTTTGAATATCATTTGTAACCTGAGAAAAGCGCTCAGGTGTTCCCATATCTTTTATATATTCGGGAGTAGAGTATGCGAATATTCTGCTGCTGGAAATACAGGGTTTTAACATATCACGGTCAAGATCGATTTTTTCTTTTGATTGAGGGCAATTTTTAAGAAAGTCTAAAGAAAGTATATGTACGCCTGCATTAACTTGATTTTTATACCATGTTCTTTCATCTTCTTTGTTTATCCAGCGCGTTACCTGATTTTCATTGTTTGTAACAATCAGAGCGCTGTCAAAGGGGTGGCTGTTAGGATGAACAGCAAGAGTTGCATAAGCAGCATGCGCCGAGTCAGACTTTTTTTCTTTATGAAAAGCAATCATGCGCCTGAAATCCATATCAAATATAATATCGCCGTTTAACAATAAAAAATCATCAGATAAGTTATCCATCTTATATAGAGCGCCTGCAGTTCCTAAAGGATCAGTTTCAATAAAATATGATATATTGCAGCCGAAAGAAGACCCGTCGCCGAAATAATTTTTTATATGATCTCCGAGATATCCGATAACAAGCGTAATATCATTAAGCTCATTGCGTTTTAAGCAGTCAATTTGATATTCAAGTATCGGCTTTCCGCAGATAGGTATCATTGGTTTGGGAATATCGTTTGCTATAGAGGCTGCGCGGGTTCCTTTACCGCCTGCCATAATAATTGTCTTCAATTAGCTGCCTTTAAAAGAAAAAATCTTCAAGCATCATGCAGATTACATGATAAACAGGAAGATGCAATTCCTGAATTTTATATGTTTCTGTTTCCGGGACACAAATGCAAATATCTGCAAATTGTTTTATTTTTCCGCCGCCTTCTCCGGTAAGCGCGATTATTTTTAATTTTTTTGCTTTTGCTGCAACGCATGCATACAATATGTTTTTTGAATTACCTGATGTTGTAATACCTAAAAGAATATCATCTTCTTTTCCGTAACCGTAAACCTGCTGTGCGAATGTAATATTACCGTCTATATCATTTATACAAGCAGTATTAAGCGAAGCATGACCGGAAAGAGCTATTGCAGGTAAACCCGGCTGCATTTTTGGAAGGAGATATTCAGAAATTTCAGTATCAATCTTTTTTACTTCTGAAACAAAGGAGTCAGGAAGAGTTCTTTTTTTTGCAAATGTTTTCATTAATTCACCTGCGATATGTTCAGCATCAGAAGCGCTTCCGCCGTTGCCTGCTATTAAAAGTTTGCCGCCCTTTATGTATGATTCTTTTATAATTTCGAAAGCGGAAATAATTTCTTTTTTTACAGTATCTAACTGCGGATAACGTTTGATTAATTGCTGTATATGATCAATACTGGATTCCATTTTATACGCTCCAACCCTGGGTACCTGTTTCTGTAAAACTCGGTGTAAGTACCATTCCTTCCTTTTTCTTTAGCGCGCGGATAAGTGAATTTTTTTTGCAAGGATCGCAGTAGATCATCATAAAACCGCCGCCTCCAGCTCCTGATATTTTAGCTGATTGCGCTCCATTGTCAAGCGCATATTGGTAAAGTTCATCAAGAATAGAATTGGTAATGGAAGAAGCGGCATTTTTCTTTGCAAGCCATCCTTGCAAAAGACAGTCTGAAAAACCTTTAAAGTCGCCTTTTAAAACAGCTTCCTTCATTAATACGGCTTGTCTTTTCATTTCGTGCATACTTTCTATGTTTTTATTGCTGCCTTCTTTTGCATGTTGAATCTGCTCTTTAATAATATTAGCACTTTCCCGTGAAATGCCTGTATAAAATAAAACGAGAGAAGCTTCAAGTTCATTTCTAATCCAGCGTTTAAGACGAAGCGGATTTACAATTACGCGCTCATTTTCATAAAATTCCATAAAGTTAAATCCGCCGAATGTTGCGGCGTATTGATCCTGCTTACCGCCTGCAAGACCGATATCTTCTCTTTCTATTTTATACGCAAGAGCGGCAATATCATATTCGCCGAAAGGAAGATTGAGCCATTCTTCATAAGCTTTAATTATTGCAACAACCATGGTAGAAGAAGAACCAAGCCCTGAACCGGCGGGCGCGTCTGAATAGGTTGTCATTTTAAATGAAAGCGGTTTTTTTGCATAATCGGAAACAATTCTATTGTAAATACCAACATGGAGCGGCAGAGCATAGGAGGGTGAAAGTATTTCACTTGATTGATATTCTTCATGCTTTTCCAAATCTGCTGCATAGAATTCCGTTTTTCCCGAATCATTGGGTTCGATTGTACAGTGAGCGTACATATCAACTGTAGCGTTTAGAACATAACCGCCGAAGCGATTGTAATAATCGGAAATGTCAGTTCCTCCGCCTGCTAAACCAAGGCGTAAAGGCGCTTTAGATCTTATTATCTTTTTCATTCATCTGCCCTTTTCCAGTTACTTTCTATAAATATATTTTCTTTTACATAATAATCCTTAGCCGGATTAAACATAATCAAAGTAGAATTAGGATCTCCAAGATGAACACCGCCTGAAAAAGCAATATAGAGAGGATTATCTTTTTCATTATTTGATATTAGTTTTCCTGTCCACGGATTAACCGCATTATCAATTTGGTTTTGAACCGCGAGAAATGGAACATCAGCATTAGACATAAAAGTCATATCAGTTTTTAATGATCCGCTTGAATTAAAGTCTTTAACGAGTAAAAGAGGATTTACATTATCCAAATTAAACGGTAATTTTATATTTAATACATAATTCAATTGAGCGCCGTGATCTGATACGATTATTATCCTGGTATTGTCATATACATTCTCGTGCTTTAAAAAGTTTATCCAATCGCCGATACGTTTTAAAGCGCCTATATTTGTATGATATTCATTTTCTTTACCATAAGGGCTGGTACCATAATTACTAACATACATATTAGGGCGGAAATCAGGAGCTTGATAATGTAAAGCATCATGGGTAGTCTCATTAGCCAAGAAAAGAAATGTATTTTCTTTTTTATTATTAAAACCTGTTAGACGAGGGAGATAATCAAGAACAGAATAAGAATTTAAATTAGTAACATATTTATAATTTGAATAAGGAGCAAACCAATCTCCATGCTGATAAATTCCTGCGCGAAATGCATAAGGCATGACTCTAAAAAAACTGTATAAAAATATATTTCTTTTTAAGATATCACTAATTGAAGGCAAATTCCAATTATTTTCTTTTAACCAATATTCGGTGTATAAACCTTTTGTATTATAGGCTTTAATACCGGGATATTCATCAAATATTCTAAAGTCATCTCTATAACTGTAATTCGGATACGGAGGATCTGTAATTACAGCTTCATAGCCAGCTTCTGAGAATATTCTCGGCAATAAAAGCAATGCTTCATTATGTTTTTGACGCATTGGTATTTCATTACGCAGATTAAACCCTTTAGGCGTATATTCATAACCTCCAAAAAGAGGAGGAGCTCCAAGTCTTGTATATCCATTAAATGAAACAGTATTTGGATAATATGTAAAACCGCTGTAAATATTATTTAGATCGGGACTTTCTTCAAAAATAAAAGGTAAAAATCCGCTTGTAGCGCGATCCAGCATTATAATTACAGTATTTTTTCCTGTTTTTGAAAGATTAAATAATGGTTCAATTTTTTCAATAGACTGCTTCTTACTATAAAATGCCTGTGTTTTTTTATATTCATAATTAATTTTATTTATATTAATAAAAGAAACACTTAATAATGCTATTAATGGCAGTATAATTAACGGCAGAATTACTTTTGTGTTTGTTTTTAAAAATAATAAAGCGATAATAATAAATATTATTAACAATATAGAAATATTAATAATAATTTCTTTAAAATTATGATCTACGCTTCCATCAAAAATAAGTTCAATAGAAATTAGACCGTAATTTCCTGAAAATATAAAAATATTACATATGATTATAAAACACAATGTTATACCGAATAAAGAGAATATATATTTAACTTTAGAAGAAAACAAGAAATATAAACAAAGAGGCCAAAAAATAAAAAATCCCAATGTTTGAATAAAAGTATTATAAATAAAATAAAGAGGATTTTTATAAGTGTCAATATTGGAAAATTCCTGAGGGGAAGAAGAAATTAACATTCCTGGAATAAGAATACCGCACATAATACATATTGAAAGCATTGAAATTATAAATATTAAAAATGCATTTTTATTTGAATATTCAATATGCTTAATTTTTTCTGCCGTTTTTATTACAAACGGTAAAAGCCATGGAATAACTGAAACAATAAGAAATACAAAAGATAAAACAATTTTTAAATTTATATCTCTGCGAAGTATAAATAAAATATAATAAATAAATACAGCGCAAAAAAATGAAATTATTGAATAAATAATGTACTTTTTTGATTTTAATGGTATTTTAAAATAAATATTCTTAATTAATGAAAATATATTATTCAACGTCCAGTATAATACAAGCCCTGACGGAGAATTGTATAATAAAACAAGAAAAAGCAAAGAAATAAAATACAATTGTAATTTATCTTTTAACAAAAATTTATGAGAATAAATTACACCTGAAGATAAATTTATAAATGTCATTATTAATGGTAAAAGATTAATACCGCCTGCTATTGGAATTAATGAATCAGGGGCGCCTAAATTTTTAATAAAAAGAAATGATGCTCCATTTAAAGTTCCTAAATGAGAAAGATATGAATAAGCAGCAATAAAGAAAGGTATTTGGATTAATAATCCAAAACTGCTTCTAAGCGCATAAATGGGATGATAATTATTTTGACGATAAAATGTTGATAGAATCATATATTGCTCATCGCCATTAAAAGATTTTTTGAATTTTTCAACTTTTGGCTTTAATTTTTTTACTATTTCCCTTTCAATTTCCTGCCATTTTTCTGCAACCATATAAAGAGGAAGACATAAAACACTAACGACAGCAGAAACGCAAATAATTGATAATCCCGTTTCTTTAAACATTTTCTGAGTAAAAACGAATACTAATTCAATTATTAAAACTAGAGGATATATTATAATTGTATATAAAAATTCTAACATAAAATCCTTAAATATTTTTATTTATTTCAATTAAAGCATTTATTAATTTGTTGTTATCTTCCTGCGACCTTATTGCTATACGGACAAATTCCTTATCCTTGAATCCAAGTTTGGAACCGCAGTCTTTTATTAAAATGTTATACTTTTCAAGTAATTTAAATGTTAATTCTTTTGAAGTAAAAGGTTTTAATACTTCACAAAGAATATAATTTGCTTTTGATGGAATTACACGTAAATAATTAATTTTAGAAATATCCTGAATAAATATTTCTCTTACAGAAATAATCTTTCTGCAGGCAGCATTATAATCTTTCTCATATTTATTGAATATTTGCATAAAATATTCAGCAAAAGAATTAATATTCCAAATAGGAAGTTTCTTTTTTATAGAGGTAATTAACTCTGAGTTACTTGAAGCTAAAATACCAAGCCTAAGACCCGGAACACCGAATGATTTTGATATACTTTTAATAATTATCATATTAGGATAATTTAATAATATTTCATTTTTTAACAGAGTATTATCAGCGCTGCTGTCAGCAAAATCCACAAAAGATTCATCAAGAATAAAAGTTATATTTTTTTTATTTGTCCATGAAGCAATTTCCAATACATTATTTATAGATATAAAATTACCGGAAGGATTATCAGGATTAATTAATAACAGAGAATTAATATCTTTATCAGAAAAATACTCCATTATATCTTTTGAATCATATTGATATGTATCATTATTAATTAAAAATGGGATAAAATTATCGGCGTCTTTTCTTGCATAATATTCTTCAAATGTCGGGAGTATTATGCCTGTTTTCCCTTTTAAACAAGGAATTAATTCTTTAATTAATTCAGCAGCTCCGTTGCCAACAGCTATATATTTATGATTTATTCCGAAAAATTTTGATGCTAAAAGGCAATTTATATTTAAACTGGAAGGGTATTCTGAAAGAAGAGTATCAAAATGAGATTTTAATTCATCTTTTAATTTTTTATTTGGAAAGTAAGGATTAACTAAATAGCAGAAATCCAATAGTTTGGGAAACCGCCAATAACCGCCATATCGTTTTTGATAATTATTAAGGATATTTTTATTGTCAGCAAATAAAGTTTCTGCAATATCAACATCCTGTATATCGTCAATCTCATACCATTTTTGCAAAGGATTAACAACATGCGCTTTTAAAGTAGAATGATTTAAAAACGCAATAACCCTTAGCACATCTTCATAATATTCATTTTTTCCCATTGTACGTGAATATGCTTCAAGAAAAGGAATATAATTATTTTCAGAAAATGATGAACTGAATTTATATATATTAACTGTTTTATAATAATTATCTGTATCAGAGAATAAAAAATCCTTCTTTGGTATAAAACTTAATATATTGTTTTCTTCATCAATAGTAACAACTGTTCCATCCATCCAGTTTTCGAACTTGGCTACAGTAGAAAGATTTGGATAAGGATTATTTATTAAATCTTTTAAAAGAGAATCCTCAATCATTAAATCGCTTTCAAAGAGAATTGTATCATCTTTTAATAAATAGTCCTTTGCAAGATATAATGAATAAATATTATTGGTTGTTTTAAAATCAGGATTTTCCACATATTTTACCGGTATTCCTTTATAATCAGTACCAATAAAATCTTTTAATTTTTCGGCGAAATAACCAATTACAAAAACAATTTGATTAAAATTATGCTGAGAAATTTGATCAAGCATTCTCTCTATTAAAGTTTTACCGCAGACATTAACCATACATTTTGTGTTTTCGTTTGTTAAATCTCCTAAACGTCTGCCCATACCGGCAGCCAATATTATTGCTTGCATTATTTTTCTCCTATTTTATTTTCAACTGTATTAATAATAAAATCAACTGCACGTTTTCCGGCTTCTCCCTGAAATTGCCACATTATATTTTTTTCATTTTCGCGGTATTCCTGCATTCTAATATCTTTAGATAGATTTGATATAGTTTCTTTTAAATTATCCAAATTATTTTCATCAATTTGCATTCCAATATTTTTTATCGTTTTAAAGAAATAAGGTTCATCTTGCAAGTCTTGAGCATCTAATTGATCAAAATTATATTCTTTAGTATTAATAATTACAGGTTTGTTAAATAAAAATGAAAAATCATATATTATTGCAGAGAAATCTGATAACATTACATCTGATTTAAAAAGAGAATAAATATTTTCATGATTATAATCCCATTCAATATTTAAATTGTCTTTATATTTTTCTTTTAATGAATCAATCATTGGTTTTTCATTAATTATTGACTGCGGATGCGGTCTAACAATTATTCGCCAGTCTGTTTTAGATAAAGGATCAAGAAGTTTTTCTCCAAAGACGTTAAGCAATGAAGATTTTCCCCATGAAGGAGAAACAAGAACAGTGAATTTGTGGGCTTCTTCTTTTGGAATTTGTTTTATTTTTTCTGCACATCTGTCAAAGAAAGTATTGCCAATTGTTACTATTTGTTTTTTATTGGTATTTCTTACTTTCTCTAAATATTTTAACTCTGAAATTTCTATATCATTCGGAACAAGAACAGAATCAAAATAATCAAATGAATAAATACGGTATGAAAGCGCTCCTCCCGCGCCGTGTACCATATGACAATAATGTTTTACATTTTTTGAACGTTTCCATTGGAAAACATCAATTTGGGGAGTAGTTGTTAATACAAAATCAGCAGAAAGAAAATTTAAAAAGGCATAAGCTTTATTGCCTTTTCCTATATACTTTCCTTTTATAAAATTATAATTGGAATTAAAAATTGGATCATCTTCAGAAGTAGTAAAATAATGAACTTCTGTTTTTCGAGCTTCAAATTCATCTAGAACAGATTCAAAAAAAGGATAATATCGTTTATCTTCCGCATAAATTACATATTTATATTGAGCTTCATTTAATTTTTTATTACGAAATAATATTACTCCAAGTTTAAGAAAAATACCGCGAGCTAAAAAATAAATAGTTGTAGCAATACCAATAGCAATAGTGAAGATTGCGCTTCCTGTCCCGGGATCAATGTATAGGGGATATATTAACATATTATTTATCAGCTTTTATCCAATTTTCTTTTATAAAAATATTATCATGTACATAATAATCAATACTTGAATCCAAAGTATATTGTGTTGAATTAACTGAGATATGAATTGAACCGGAAATAGCAATATACAATGAACTATTCTTATTTTCATTGGTAATTATATTTCCAGTATACGGGTTTATTGGATTTTTAATAATATCTTTTAATGCAAGATAAGGTACATCAGCATTGGACATAAATGAATAATCTGTTTTTAATTCACCTGTTTTATTAAAATCCTTAATTAATAAAAGCGGATTAAATTGATCAACATTAAAAGGAAGTCCTATATTTGTAAAAAAATTGGGTTCCGGACCATGATCCGCAACTATAATAATTCTTGTATTATCGTAAACATCATTTTCTTTTAAAAAATTTATATATTCTGCAAAGCGTTTTAATGCACCGATATTTACATGGTACGCATGCTCTTTATTATAAGGAGAAGAACCGTAGTTCGTAACCGGAATTGCAGGAATATATTGAGGCGCTTGTAAATATGAACCTTCATGCGTTGTGTTATTTGTCATTATCAATACATTATTTTTACTATCTGATGTTATATTTGTTAAAAGAGGAAGATAATCAAGAACTGAATAACCATCTAGAGTTAGACGTAATCTATCTCCAGAAACAGGAGAACACCATGTTCCATCCATATAAATTGGATTACGTAAAAAATAAGGAATACCTTTTAATAAACTATACCATAGTAAATTGCGTTTTATTAATTCGCTTGTAAATTGAAGATGAATATTATTTTCATTCAGCCAATAATCAGTATAAACAGCATTTGTAACGTATGCATTTATATCAGGAAAATCATTAAAAATACTAAGGTCGCATTTTTGATTATAATTTGCGTAAGGAGGATCTGTTACAGTAACATTAAAACCATTATCATTGAATATCCGGGGAAGCATTAATAAAGATTGATTATGTTTCTCCACAAGAGGGATTGAATCTCTTTTATTGATTTCTAATGGAGTGTATTCGTAACCCCCGAAAACAGGAGGTGAACCTATCGATGTATAGCCATTAAACGAAACAGTATTCGGATAATAAATAAAACCGGAATATATATTTTTTAATTCAGGAGCCTCATCCAGAATGAAAGGCAAAAAACCGCTTATAGAACGGTCCAGCATTATTAAAATAACATTATTACTGTTTTTAGAAAGCGAATATATAGGAGTAATTTGTTCCAAAATAATATTTTCTTTTATATAAGAACGGTTTAATTCATTATATGACTTATTTATAATAATAATATTAAATACAGAAATACTTAATAGAGACGCTATGCAAAAAGAAACAAGAGCAGGTATATATTTTTTTAATTTTGATACATAGAAAATAAAAGAGAATGTACATAATAATATAATAATTAAAATATTAATTAAACTTTCTTTTGAAGAATGCCAGGGAGTTTTTTCGAATATAAAGTTAATTGATAATAAACCGTAATTTCCAGGAAATAAAAATACATTAAAAATTGAACAAAAAGATATAATAAAAAAAGCAACACAAAATATGTTTTTTATATTTTCTGAGAATAAATAGAAAAGGCAGATTGGAAGAAATATAAACAAACCAAAAACTTGTAAAGATGTAATGAAAATAAAATATAGAGGATTTGTATAATTATCTATAAATGAAAACTCCTGAGGTGAAGAAGAAATTAATTGTGAAGGTAAAAACAAACCAAAGAGAATCCAAATTGAAATAATAGATAAGAAAAATATTAAAGTAGATTTTTCCGGCTTTAAATTTATTGTAATTCCAGAAATATATTTTTTAAAAATAAAAAATAACCATGGAATCATCGCAGAAATAATTAAAACAAAAGAAAGTAATCTTGCTTTAGAAATATATCCAAAAATTATATAACTATAAATTGATAATAAAATACATATAATAGAAAAAATTAAAATTAAAATATATTGTTTGTTATTTATTGGTATTTTATAATAAATATTTTTAAATAATGAAAATATAATATTCATAGTCCAATAAAGAACAAGTGCAGACGGTGAATTATATAATAGTATTAAAAATACAGCAGCCATACCGTATAACTGAAATTTATCTTTTGTGTTTAAACCTATAGTATAAATATAACTGGATATACATGTTATAAGAGTCATAATTATCGGAAGAATATTTATAGTAAATCTATTAATATTGAATAATGCGTCAGGAGAACCTAAATCGCTTATAAACGCAAAAGAGACGCCCTTTAATAGTTCCAGATGAGAAAGGTAATAATATGCTGCAATAAAAAACGGTATTTGAATTAAAAGACCAAAGCTGCTTCTCAACGCATATATCGGATGATAATTATTTTGCTTATAATAAGCAGATAAAATCATATATTGTTCATCGCCTTTTAAAACGCTTTTAATTCTATCAACTTTTGTTTTTAATTTTTTAATTTTATCACGTTCAATTTGCTGCCATCTTTCTGCAACAGCATATAAAGGCAAACAAAGTACGCTTATTACTATACTGATAAATAAAACTGAAATACCTGTTTCTCTGAATAGTTTTTGAGAAAATGTGAAAGAGAACTCTAATACCTGTATAATTGGGTAAATAATAATATTGAAAAGTATTTCAAACATTGTTAACCGTATTTATCATAAAATTATAAATATTTTTTCCTGCTTCTTCTTTATATTGCCATGCAGTGGTGCAAGCGTCGTTTCTTGCTTTCTTTAATATTTCATTATCAGAAGCATTTTTAATTATATTTGATATATTATTAAAATCTTCTTCTTTTAGTTCAATACCTGCTTCCTTTAAAACTTTGAACTGCCATAATTCATGTTCAATATCATCGGCATCATAGGCGCGGGGATCAAAATTATTTTTTACATAAATAACAGGTTTATCGCATAAAAACATATAATCGTAAATAATACCGGAAAAATCTGATATCATTATATCTGCTTTTGCAAGAGAATAAATATTTTCCTTGTCAAAATCCCAAAGAATATTTTTATTTTCTTTGTATTTTTTTTCCAAACTTTCAAGCATTTCATTTTCTGACTTTTTTGACTGAGGATGAGGGCGAATGATTATTCTAAAACCGGAATTACTGAGAGGATCAAGAAGTTTTTCTCCGTACTTTGATAAAAGAGCGGAATCGCCCCAAGACGGAGAAACAAGAACGGTAAAAGGATGGTCGTTCTCAGGCGGTATTTGTTTTATTTTACATGAATAAACATCTAAATAAGAGCAGCCTACAGTTGCAAGTTTCTTTTCGGGAAGATTTCTTAATTTTTCAAGAGCCCTAATATCTTCCGATTGATAATCGCCTGTTAATAAAATAGAATCAAAATAATCAAAACTGAATAACCTGTAAGTTGTTGTATCAGCAGGTGAATGAAGCACATGAGAATAATGTTTAACAGTCTTTGAGCGCTTTAATTGATAAATATCAAGTCCTGGTGTAGTCATTAAAACAATTTCAGCAGATAAAAAATTTAAAAAAGCATACGCTTTATTTCCTTCTCCTATGTATTCAGGTTTTACATATTCCCATGAATTATTAAAGATAGGATCGTCTGTTGATGATGTTAAATAATGCAATTCTGTTTTATTATTTTCAAATTCTTCCACAGTTGTTTTAAAAACATTCCAATATTGTTTGCCTTCACAGTAAATTACATATTTATAAGTAAAATCAGTCTTGGTTTTATTTTTTCCAAAAGCTCCGTATTTTATTTTCAATAATAAAGCACGGAACAAAAAGTAAAATGTAGCAGCTGCTCCCATTAAAATAGAAAATAATGCGCTTCCAGTGCCTGGGTCAATGTACAGCGAATAAAAATTCATTTTATTATAACTCCTTAAAAAATAATTGAATATTTATTCAAAAATTACTTTATTCCAATTTTTTGGTTCAAAAATGGAAGTATGAACATGAAGCCAATCTTTTTTATCAATATTATAATGATAATTAAACTGGCTGCTTTTTTTCTGAGAAGAAGTAATTGTTACTCCGTTATCTTTATCAGAAATTATTCTGTTTCCTGTAAAAGGATTTTCTGGGTTATTTATGATATCTTTTAGGGCAAATATTGATGTGTCAGCAATTGTCATAAATTGATTATCAGTTATAACTGAAGAAGCGGAATTAAAATCCTTAAAAAGCAATAAAGCTGAATAATGCAAAAGACTTTCTCCTGTCGGAAGAGCAAAACAATTTTCTATAGATAAAAAATCATTAAAACCATGATCTGAAACTATAATGATTCTTGTATTATCATAAACATCATTTTCCTTTAGATAATCAAACCATTTTCCCAAAAGTAAAATTGATGCCATGGTTACATGATAATTATTAACAAGCGCAAAAGGACCGTTGCCTTTATTTGTAGATGAAACAGAAGGAATGGTATAATCAGGAGCTTGCAGAAATGCAGGTTCATGCGGAAGATTATTTACCATCATTATTAAATTATTTCCTGCATCAGAAATATGCGTTATTTCAGGAAGAACGTCCAGCATAGAATAACTTTCTATTGTAGTAACAGGAGTATTTCCAATTTCTGCAGCTAGCCATCGTCCATCATCATAAATATAATGTCTGAATAATAAAGAAGCAGATTTTAAAAACGAAAAATATATTAACCTGTTATATAAAATATTTTTAATTGAAATTGGCTGCACCTCCGGATGCTGACTCAGCCAATTTTCTGCAAACATGTTCATAATATTAAGCGCCTTAATGTTTTGATATGATGAAAAAACATTCTGAATAGAATCATTGTATAAAGGTAAATTTGTAACGGTAACATTATAACCATTATTTATAAATATTTCAGGTAATACCTTAAAAGCTTCATTATGTTTATCTGACAACAGGATTTCTTCACCGTTATTTTTACGGGTATTTATTTTATAAGGCGTATAATCATAACCGCCGAAAATAGAAGGAGCGCTGAATATTGTATGAGCGCTGAAAGAAATTGTGTTTGGATAATATATAAAACCGGATAAACTATTATGTAATTGCGGTTTTTCAGAAAGAATATAGGGAATAAATGCAGATATACCTCTGTCAAGCATAATTATTAAAACATTTTTTCCGGTTTTGGAAAAATTATATATACTGGAGTGGTGCGGGGTAATAATATCAAGGTTATTATTAGAGCCGGATAATGATAAAAAGGCTTCATTATCTGTTTTTCTCTGTTCAACTGCTGTTTTATAGCTATACGATATATTAAGAATATTTACGGCAGAAAAAATAATAAGGCAGAGGATAGAGATTATTTGCATTGAATGAATTATTATCTTTTTGCTTTTAAATAATAAAATAAAAATAATAATAAATATTAAAATATTAGAAAATATATTTGTTAAAAGCATAAAGAAGGAAGGTATAAGAACTTCTCTTGATGAAAATATTAATTCAATAGTAATGTAACCATAATTCCCGGCAAATAAATAATTATTTAATAAACAGCAAAAAGTAAATCCGGTAACTAAATAAGTTAAAAAACACTTTTTTTTATCTGATAATAAAAAGTATATACCAATAAATAAAATAAAAAAGAATCCAATTGACTGAAGCATTGTTTTATAAATAAAAGGGAAAGGCGTTTTGTATTCTTCTATAAATGAGAACTCAGAAACAGATGAAGATATAAGAGATGAAGGTATAACTAAACCGAATAACAATATAAGTATTAAACATGAAAAGAAAACGGTTTGTTTTTTTGTTCCTGCAATATTCTGATTATTAAGAAAATTAATAAATAATTCTTTTATATATTTTGCCGGTTTAACAAGAAATGGAATAAAAAATACAGAAAGAAAAACTAAAGAAACAATTAAACGTTTAAATAAAGCTCCATGGTGAAAGAAAAATAAATATATTGTCAATAACACTGCGAATATACATGCAGTAAAATAAATAATTTTAAACTTGTTTTTATTATTAATAAGAAAGTTTTTTAAAAGAGAAAAAACATTATTAAAAGTCCAATATAAAACAAGACCAGCAGGCGAATTGTACAAAAGAACAAAGAAAATTAAAGCCATTCCAATTAATTGGATGTTTTCTTTTAATAAACCATAAGTAGATGAACCTTTAGGATATATATTTTTTATATAAACAAAAGAGGCAAGTAAATTTATAATTGTCATTAAGATTGGAAGTAAATTTATTTTATTTGCAATAAAACTGTCAGGAATACCGAGATTTTTAATACTAAAACCAAGAAATGTAAAAGGCGTTCCTAAAAGCGTATCCAGATTGGATAAATAAGAAAAAGCAGCTATAAAAAAAGGAATTTGCAATAATAAGCCTATAGAACTTCGAAGTGAATAAATCGGATGATAATTATTTTGTTTATAATATACCGATAATAACAAGAAGCGTTCATCACCTTTAAAAACTTCTTTAATATTTTTTATCTTTAATGAAAGTTTTTTTCTGATATCACGCTCAATTTGCTGCCATTTCTCTGCTTCTATAAAAAGAGGAAGAGTAAGAATACTTACAGTAAAACTTACACTGATAATGGAAATTCCATGATTGTTAAATATTCTAAAAAAGAATAAATAACAAAGATTAAGAATTTGAACAAGAGGATAAATAAAAATATCATATAAAAAAGTCATTATTGTAAATTATAAACCTTTAAAATAATCTTCCATAATTTCTGTAAACCTTTTCATTTCTTCAGGTTTAATATCGCCGATATTTGCAATTCTAAAAGTATTTGCATTTGATAGTTTGCCCGGATATATAGTAAAACCATATGAAAGAGCAAGATCATGAAAAATTTCAAAGTTGTATTTAGATGACGAAGGTTCTATAATAGCCGTTATAAGTTTAGACTGATGCTCTAAAGGAACAAGCATTTCAAGATTTAGTTTCTTAACGGATTTTATAAGTTCATCCCAGCATGATGAATAACGAGTAAAACGGCCTTCTATTGTTTCAATCTTTGCTTCAATAATTGCCTGCCTTAATGAATAAAAAGTTTGAACAGGAGGCGTAAAACGGGTTTGTTTTGTTTTTTTAAAATACTCATACTGATCCCAAATATTTAAATAATAATTTCTCATTGGATATGATTTAATATTTTCCAATGCTTCCTTACGGCAGAAAACAAGAGCAATTCCTGCCATACCTTGAATATTTTTATTGGAAGTAGAAGCCATAAAATCAATCCCGTCTCTGTCCATATCAATTGGAATTGCTGCATAAGCGCTTACTGCATCAACTATTGTAATAATGCCATGCTCATGACAAAACCTGCCAAGTTCAGAAACAGGATTTAAAAGCCCTGTTGTTGTTTCATGGTATACAACAGCAAGATGAGTAAACTTGCCGCTTATAAGTTTTTGTTTTACTTTTTCTGTATCTAAAGGCAGAAAACCGCTGCTTTCATAAACTTCATAATTAAGACGATAAACGCCCGCCATTTTTGCCATTCGCGCTCCGTAAGCGCCATTGTCTATAATTAACAATTTTCCAGAGTCTGGTACACAGGAAGAAATCATTGCTTCATCTGCTGCAGTTCCTGAACCGCCGAAAAATACAGTTTCTACAGATCCTTTTTTCCCGGCAAATAAAGATAATTCTTCGGCAACCCATGTCATCAACTCTCCAAATTCTTTTTCTCTTGGGCAAATATCCGCGCATATTTGAGCATATTTTACACTGTCAGTTGTTGTTGCAGGACCGGGATTAAGCAATACTTCGCGGCGGATATTATGCAAACTTTCCGATTCTGTTATTTTTGGAAAAATATTGCTTTTTGCATTTTCAAGATGAGTATCATCATCAATTTCGCACCAAAGATAATTATTTATTTTTTTTATATATATTTTGGAATTAATCTCTGAGGAGGATGAAACAAAAGACATTGCGGTTTCGTATTCCATCTTCGGTTGTGAATCAATATTTTCCTGCATATAAGACACCATTTTATTTAAAGTATCTTTTGTAAGACGGTTGATCCCTGTTAATTCACCTGCAAGTTGAGCAATTGTTTCTATTTTTTTTGAATGTTTAACCAGAAAACCTTTTGTATCAGATTCCAGATATACCTCATCTCCTGAATGTGTTTCTCCTGATGCCAGAATTACATTTTTTGCTGTTTCATTAATTAATACTTTTAACCCGCAGATATCGTATACTAAATCCGATTCCAAAAGAAGAAAATCATCCTTTACAAGGGGAGCGCAGCAGGCAAGAGTACCCATACTGCCTGTTTGTGAATAATTGGAATTATGTGCAAGTTTTATAACAGGAATACGTCTTGATAATTTTTCATACCATTCGCTGCAATGACCTGTACCAATAATTATTTCTTCTATGCCGCATGAAATTAATTTTTTAATTGATCTTTCTATAATGGGCAA
>Ga0209755_10001033_pt1 | contig 46569 bp, 38 predicted proteins | sample TergutCo191P1_FD_187301 | JGI IMG/M metagenome (GOLD analysis project Ga0209755, IMG submission 187301) | Cornitermes sp. P1 segment gut microbial communities from Petit-Saut dam, French Guiana - Co191P1 (SPAdes) (version 2) | ecosystem: Host-associated > Arthropoda: Insects > Digestive system... | reverse complement strand
GTAAAAAATTCGGCCAGTTTAATAGCCATCCATGTTCCGTCCTGAATGCCGTTACGCCAGGCAAAGCCTATCGTTTTAAATTTCAAAATGTTGGCTTCTCGCGTTTTAAGCTTGCTGGCAAAAGAGTCAATTTTATTGAAAACACGCACCGTCATCATATTGGCTAAAATATCGAAAAGGAAAGAATTATTTACCTTGGATACAGCGATAGTTTTTTGCTGGTTTGCTTTTACGTATTTTTCAAGATAGCGCAATAGCGAGCGCAAGCCTATATTGTACAAAGTGATAGCCAGCGCAATTTGCCACTGAACCATAAACATATATACAAGCCCAAAAATAATAATAGAAGCGCCCGTTACTGTGCTAATAACGGCACTAAGCGCATTATTGGTACCGTCTGCGGCGTTGTTCATCATGTGGGTAACAATCTCGCCAGATTTAAATGAGGATAGGCGAGTCTTTTTGATAGCGATAATTTTTTCAAGAAGAAAAGTCTGTGAAGCTTCCTCGTATTTGTTGGATAGATCTTGATCCATGATCCGTATTACAGCGTCCAAGATAATATAAAGTACGACTACAACTGCCGCAAGAAAGCCGATGTTTAATAGTGAATCTAAGTTGCCGTAGGTGATGGCGTCTGTGCCTAGGCGTAGTACTTCCGGGATTCCCAGGGCGATAAAATTAAAGCTAAGTACTAGGCTTAGTAAGAGTATTAGCTGGTGTTTTGGTACATTTAAGCTTGATAGGAATTGTATGATTTGCTTCAATAGAATTCACCTCACCGGGCAATCCTAGCATAAGCCCAGCTATTATACAATGCCAAATTATAATGCTCATTTGGGTCAAAAACCAGCATATCCCCCTCCGGCGGGAAGAAGCTTTGCTCTAGTACTATGGGGTACAATGCCCGCAATCCGTTTACAAAATCAAAAAACGGCTCGGAAAAGCCCAGCATTTCAAGCAAAGCCGCACCCAGATAATGGGCTGATATGGTTTCGCCGTTTTCTAGCACAGCCAAATTCAGCATAGGAAGCCCGGCCTCGTTAGCCCATATCAAAAAGGGTAGGCGGTTACGTAAAAATAGTTTTTCGTAGCTATCGGGCTCAGGCATAAGCGCGTCATATATTGCCCTGGGAAAGCTGGGCAAGTGATCGCCGTAGTACAACAATATAACCGGTTCATCTTCGTTGCGGAAATACTCCACCAGCCTTCTTAGGCCTTCGTCTACATCTTGCATTCCGTAGAAATAATTAGCCAGCGCCATCATGTCGCTGTCAGATAGCTCTGATGTAAGGCTGAAATTTACTTCTGCATTCTCGTATTTACCGTAAAATGGGCCGTGATTTTGTATGGTTATTAATTTTAGAAATAGTGGCCGGCTATCCTCTTCTAAATGCCTGCGAAACTCCTCAAGCGCCCGGTCTATGGTATGTTCCTCTGAAATGTAGCCGCCTTTTAGTTGCGTGCCGTCAAAGCTTCGGTCGCATAAAAACTTCTCAAAGCCCAGGTAAAGATATACGTTTTGGCGGTTGTAAAACCAGCCCGCGCCCGGATGCATCGCTAAGGAACGATAACCGGCACTGCTTAATATGGAGGCAACATTAGGGAAGGACGGCCTTGTCACCATAGTAAAGGCATACGGCACCCCGCGAAACTGGCGGGCGTTTATTCCGGTTAAAATATCAAACTCTGTATCTGCTGTGCCGCCACCTATATGCGGGACAACTATATGGCCGTGTAGCGATTCCTCTTTGATTGCCAAAAAGTGCTGTAAATGTGTATCGTCATCAAAATTAATATACGGGCTAAGGCCAATATCAGAAAATGCCTCGCTTAGCACCATAATAATATGCGGCAAATTTTCAGGTTTTTTTGTAGCGCCTTCAACTATATAGGCTTCAAAACGGGAAAAATACGGCGGGCGCTGAATACGGCTATGATGCATTGTGTGCAAAAAGCTATAAACAAAACCTCTTGACTGGAAAGTGTGCGTGGTGTTAAATTGGCTTCCGGACATCGGTAAACTTTCGTATCGCTGAACGTCACTATAAACGAATACGAAAAGTAAAATAAAAATAAGGGCGCTTGACATTGCGCCACATATTCTGACCTTATAAGATATGATTTCATTTTTTATTAGTTTTACCGACAGCGCCAGCACAATTAAATAAGCCGCCAAGCCAGCAGCCAAGCTAATAAAAACAGTCGGCTGTATACTGTGGGCTACCCCCATAAACTCCATGCCCAGCAATAAATCCAGAGGACGCAAAGGGGCGTGGCGCATTTCTATCATCAAGCGATTAGCTATAGCCGGTAGCATAAAAAGCAAGCCAGATAGCCCACAGCTTAAAGCCAGTCTGCCGGTGGCAAAAAACAATACCAGCATAATAAACACAACCGGTAGCCAGTTATATAAAAAAATCAGACCGTTAGATTCCAAAATAAGAGCCACTATAGCTGTTTGCGTAAGGCGGTTAGGCTGTATAAGCACCAAAAGCGCCGCCGTTAGTGACAGCGACGCTACTAAAAGTATAGCAATACTAGATTTAATCCGTAATAAAAACAGTGCTTTCATCGCGTATCCATTCAATATTGTAGCCTAGTGCGTCTGTAATGACCGTCATGGGCGCAAAAATCTGATCTTGCACTAAAATAGACGGTATGCCCATATTTACCCCTTCGCCGTTGACTACAAATACCGAAGTCCCCACATGATGTAATATGGATATGTCGTCCCGTATCATAGAAACTAGGCCGGTAGTTTGGTCGTAGACTATCGTTAGGTCAAATATAGCCGACATTTCCTGTAAAGTGGCCATTATACGCCGCTGTAGCATTATCGGTGGAATTCTAAAATGCTTGCTCTCCCCGTTTAAGTTTACAATTATCGGGCTATCGGACATGTGGTATTCTACCAGCGCCCAAAGCGGGTCGTAGTTTGCTATTCTGTCGTTAAAGAAGTTATCTAGCCAGTAGCCTCGGCTTCCTAGCCAGCCTATTAGATAGTCGGCCTGGCCTATAAAGCTGTCTATGGCCAGTAGGACGGGCGGTCTTGCCGCGCCGGTATTTCTGGCAATCGCTATTACATTGGGATGCCGCTCGAAGTTGCGCTCAAATTCTGCCTGATAGCGTCTTGATATGTGTTCTATGTGGTCTATTGTGTCTATCAGCGCTTGCTTTGCCACTGTGTTCCAGCGCTCGGTAACGGCTTCTTTAAATTCCGGGCGGCTCATTAGGTGCCTGTACCAATAGTTTACCACCGCTACATACAACTTGTCTGCGCCGTAGCCCATAGGCTGATTGGCGTAGTTGCCCGCCGCTATGTCAAAATCCCATATGGGCCCCTTGAATAGCCGGCGCTCGTCGCCTATGCCGTCAATGTACATAAATACACTTAAAAAATGTACGTCCGCATTTTTGAAAACTTCCTGGACTATGTAGAAATCCACAAAGCTATCCAGGTCAATTAATTCTAAAATTTCGTCAAAGGTACCATAACGGATAGCCCTGCTTACATCGTTTAGATAGCCCCAAACATAGTTGACATGCTCAGGTGTAAGCTGTGATGACGAGGGGAAGCGTATGTCATATAACATGCTGTTTACCACTATAAAATCTTCGTTTTCTATAGCGCCGCCCTGGTAAGCGCGGGCGTCAAGCTCTAAAAAGAAGCCGCTGTATTCGGGGTTCTCGTCCCATTCGATTTCCAGTCGGCCGGGATTAACATCCCTTTCGTCAGTAATCAGATAAACGCCCATATATTCGCCGTTTACGTATAGGTGGACGTTATGGATTGACGGTACAAAGCTCATACCGTCCAACAAGGCGCCGTAATGCAAGGCGCTGTAATTGCGCAATAGCGAAAAGTCAAAGTGGTTGGAAAGCAGAATCCAGTTGCGTGCCTCGTGGCTTGAGCCCATTAGCGACTGTGCCTCGTCAAATCTAAAGCGCAAGGGGCGCTTATCTGGGCCGTCCCACCAGGTAGAGTTACCACGCCCGCGCACCTCTACCGGTACGCCTTCAAAGGCGAAATTGGGGCAGTGCAAGGTAATTATCCCGCTCTGACGCAGTTCTCTATCTTCAAATGGACTTTCCGGCACAAGAATAAACATGGTCGGGAAGTAGCCCACGCCTATTTCGTCAGCCATAACGACCTCGCGCTCTCTGGCAAGGGGCGATTCAACTGCGGCGGTGGGGCTATCTTGGGCGTTAAGTGTAGGCTCGTTCCAAAAAAGGTCGGTCAATAAAGCCAGACCAAACAAGGCCACCACCGATACTAAAATTGTCATCATTTCGTTTATGGATAATTTTCTATTCATTTAGCCGCCGCCTTTTGAATTTCTACAGTAACAATCTGCATGGCAGATAGTAAAATTACAATCATCCAGTTGGTTCCGCTTATCGGCACAACGCTGAAAACACCGGCCAAAGGCGGTATTAACGCAATAGCGACAGTTATGCCTATAGAAGCCAGCGAAGCATAAAATACCCCAGGGTTAGTCATAAGCCCGGTTTTGAAAATGGAAAGATCGCTTTTAACATTAAACACGTTAATAACAGAGGCGAATGACAGGGTTAAAAACGCCATGGTAATGGCCGTTGCAACGTCTGTACTAAGGCCTATCATAAAGGCCACCAGTGTAATTATCGAAAATGTAATGGAACGCTGGGCAATTTTAAAGCCCAGGCCATTAGCGAATATACCGGCGTCTTTAGGGAGTGGCTTGCGCTTCATTATGCCGGGCTCTTCCTTCTCAAAGGCCAGGAAGAAGCCGGGCAGACCGTCGGACACCACGTTAATTAATAGAATCTGCACAGCAACAATGGCCGCGTGCCCCCATACTATCATGCTGGATAGCATAATAAATATTTGGGCAAAGTTTACGCTAAGTAGGAAGTATACGGTCTTTCTGATATTATCGTAGGTTATACGGCCTTGGTTAATGGCCTCTACTATTGTGGCAAAGTTATCGTCTGTTATTACCATGTCGGCGGCACTTTTGGAAACTTCTGTGCCGGTAATACCCATGGCCGCGCCTACATCTGCCGCTTTTAGGGCTGGGGCATCGTTTACGCCGTCGCCCGTCATGGCAATAACTTCGTTGTGAGATTGCCAGGCTTTTACTATACGAATTTTATCTTCCGGGCTAACGCGGGCGTATACGGATACCTCGCGGACATGGCCGGCTAAGTCGTCGTCGTTCATATGGTTAAGATCGTCGCCGGTTAGCGCCCAGTCGTCGTCCTGATAGATGCCAATTTCTTTGGCGATAGCCTTCGCTGTGCCTACATGGTCGCCGGTTATCATGACAGTGCGGATTCCCGCGTCCCTAGCGAGGCTTACGGCCTCTTTGCTTTCCGGGCGCGGTGGATCTATCATGCCTACTAGGCCTATTAGGTTAAGGTCGCGTTCTATTGTTGATTCGCATAGTTTGGCGGGAAGTTCGTTTAATTTTTTATAGCCTATGGCAAGTACCCGCAAGGCTCGATCCGCGTAAGAATCATGAATTTCCGTGGCGTGTGCCTTTAAGTCATCGTCCCAATTTACTGGAATGCGGTCGAAAGCGCCTTTGGTTATTACTAAGTAGCCGTCGTCCATTTTATGGATGGTGGTCATACGTTTGCGGCCAGAGTCGAATGGAAGCTCGTGGGCGCGGGGGTAGCGTTTAGTTAGTTCTTCGGCCGATACGCCTTTATCGTAGCACAGGCGTATCATTGCTAGTTCTGTCGGATCGCCGATGGCTTTTTCTTCCCCGTCCACCGTATCAATATGGGCGTTACAGCAGGCGGCTAACTGCTCTATCATTCGCTGTTCGTCCGCGTCAAAGTCTGCCGTTGCCAGTGTGCTGTTTTTGCCTACGTGCCATATTTCTTGAATAGCCATTCTGTTTTGCGTTAGCGTACCGGTTTTATCTGAGCAGATAACCGAGGTATTGCCCACGGTTTCCACCGCCACCATTTTGCGAATAATGGTCTTTTTTGTGACCATCGCATGTACGCTGACCGATAATATCATTGTCACTATAATGGGAAGAGTCTCCGGAACAGCCGCGACACCCAGCGAAATACCCACTAGCAACATTTCCGGAATATCGTTACCCCAGTAAAAATGGCCTATTACAAACATTAAAATACCAGCGAACACGGCCACTATACATAGGCGTTTGGCCAGTTCTTGCAGGCGCAATTGTAGGGGTGTTTTAGTCTTTTTGGTGGTGCTAAGTAAGCTTGCTATTTTACCCATTTCGGTGTTCATGGCGGTTTCTACTACCACGGCAGTGGCGCGGCCGCCTGTTACTAGGCATCCGGAATATACCATGTTGAGTCTGTCGCCCAGCGGAACAGGCTCGTGTATTTCAACTTCCGGGTCTTTTAGAATTGCCTCGCTTTCCCCGGTTAGGGCGGCCTCTTCTACCTGTAGGCTAGAAGCCTCTATTAGACGGGCATCGGCAGTGATTACATCGCCGGATTCTAGGATTATAATATCGCCCGGTACTAGTTTATCTGCTTCTACTTGTTGTCTGCTACCGCCGCGTATTACGGTTGTTTTGGCGGTGTTCATTTTTTTGAGGGCTTCTAGGGCTTGTTCGGCTTTATTTTCTTGGTAGACGCCCAGGACGGTGTTGATTAGGACTATTGATAGGATTACTACTACCTTTGCCCAGCCTTCGCCTTGAGTGAAGGCCATGTAGGCCGCTATGGCCGCGGCTGCCATTAGGATTATGGCGGTTATTTCCGTTAGATGGTGGATTATTTTTTGTGTTAAGGTTTCCTTTTTTTCTTCTGCAAATTCGTTTAGGCCGTATTTTTCCAGACGGCGGTTTACTTGCTCGGGGTCTAGGCCGGTGTTTATGTTGGTTTTTAGTTTTGCGATTACTTCTTCTATTCGTTCTTCTACCCACATCATGGTCGCTTCACCTCTGCTTTTTTATTTTTGGGAAAGTAATTTCATACACTCGTCAAATGCTTTTTGTCTGTTTTTTGCTGTTTCAAAGTAGGGTAAGTTGTATTTTATGCATTGCTCTTTTAGTAATTTGCTTCGTTCAACTACATGTTTACAATGGTATAACATTCGTGCATCTGTAAATTTGGAAGAATAATCTTTTTCAGTATCGTGCTTTCTGTGTATAGCGAAGCGCTCTTCGGCTGTAACATTTGCGGTTAGAAAATATACAATTTCGCAGTCTTTGTCGCTTAAATGTTTTATGAAATGTTCCGGGAAAATTTGCGCTACATCTACTACCATGCCGGGTTCAAACTCGTCATACTCTGCGGTTTTAAGCATTGACTTGATGATAAGTGCCGTCTTTTCGCTTGCGATATTAAGTATATTAATATCATCAGATTCGCAGGGCCACCATTTAATGCCAAGCTCGGGAAAGACTGTCTCTATGCCGCCTATAATCGCATCCATGCTTAGGTGCTGATAAGCAAATTTGCGTGATAATGCGTTAGACATGGTGCTTTTTCCGGCACGTGGTACTCCTGCTATTATGATGTTGTTTTTCATTATCGCCACCCCAACATCAAGCCGCAGACTCACAACATCCACAACCACAACAAGCGCCACCCGGCGTACACCCTCTCTCTTTCCCTGATTCCGAAGCAATTAAACTTCTCGCCTCGCCGCCTGAAACATAAATAACGCCGCATTCAGGGCATGTTGCGGAAAATATCGAAATTTGTTGTGAAACAACGCGGTCACCCTCTACAAAAGCCTCTGCTCTATGTTCGTTCAAATGTGCGCGTTCGTGTGCCGCAACATATGATGCGGCCTGGCCGGGGGTAGGTCGCGAAATACTGCCGTCGCTACACACATAAACGCGGGCGGCGCATGTTCTGCACTCGCCGCCTAAGGCTTCAAGATGCCTGTCATATCTCGATTGCGCTTCGGGCGAAATTGTCAAAACATCAACATATGTACCAGCCGGGTTTACCGGCGCGGCAAGCGGTGCCTGTGTGCTTACCGCAGAGGGCGCGTTCATAAAAGTTGCATACATAAGCGGAACTGCCTGTACCTGAATATTCATAACAATACCTCCGTTTTTATATTACTCTTACTTTAATAACACTCTCCATTCTAAGTAACTCTTCCTCAACCCCATCAACATTATCACTATCAACATCAAGCATAATATAGGCGTACTCGCCCTTACTTTTCCCAAGCATATTATCAATATTAATAGCCCGATCCGCAAACAAACTAGTAATAGGCCCTACAACCTTAGCCACATTTCGATGTATAACACAAATTCGTTTCTTCCCGACATAAGGAATCTCACAATCCGGCAAATTAACCGAATTCCTTATATTTCCATAAAGTATATACTCACGTAACTGAGTAGCCGCCATGGCGGCACGGTTATCGCCAGATTCCGGTGTAGCCCCCGCCATACGCGGGATGGTAATAATCTTATCATTACCCAAAAGCTCTTCGCTAGGAAAATCCGTCACATAAGAAGCAAGCGTGCCATTATCAATAGCCGCCATTACCGCCTCGTTATCAACCAATTCCGCCCTAGCAAAATTAATTAAACGAACGCCCTTTTTACATTTAGAAAAAACATCACCATTAAACATACCCTTAGTTTCTTCATCAGAAGAGGCATGAATAGATATATAATCACATTCCATAAGAAGGCTATCAAGCTCAGGCGCCTTACGCACCCCGCGAGACAAGCTCCAAGCGGCATCTACAGAAATATACGGATCGTAACCCAATACCCGCATACCAAAATGCCGGCAAGCATTAGCCACCAAAACGCCAATAGCGCCCAAGCCAACAACGCCGAGGCTCTTACCGGCAAGCTCTGGCCCGTCAAACTGATGGCGCCCCTTTTCCACCAAGGCGGCGACCCCGCTCTGCTTAGCTAGACCCTGCGTCCAGTTGACACCGTCAATTACATTGCGGCTGGCAAGCAACAAACCCGCAAGGGTCATCTCCTTAACAGCGTTAGCGTTCGCGCCGGGCGTATAAAATACAACGATCCCCTTTTCCGAGCAACTTTCCACCGGAACATTGTCAACCTTAGAACCAGCCCGGGCTATAGCAAGCAAATTCTGGTTCAATTCCTCCAAAGGAATATCAAGACCACGCACCAAAATTCCGTCAGGATTTTTCACATTATCGGATACTGCAAACTGGCCTTTGGGAAATTCGTTTATCCCAGATTCGGAGATTTCATTTAAAGTTTTGACGTTAAACATGCTAGATTCCCACTTTCCGTTTCCGTTGCTCCAACAACTGCCAGGCTCATCTGATCCATTTTAAACACCTTCTCGCACAACTCGTAAAAGGCGTCTAAATCAATTGCATCTATCTTTTGTATAAGTTCATCTGCCGTTACTATGCGGTTAAGCATTAAAAGATTGCGGCCAATGCTGTTCATGCGGCTGGCCACGCTTTCCAAACTTAAAATATAATTGCTTTTCAACTGCTCTTTAGTGCGGTCAAGCTGGCTTTTTTCGATTTTTTCCGAAAACAGCTTTTTGACCTCGCCAAGAATAAGTGCCATAACATCGTCCGTCTGCGCCGGGTTTAATGCGGCGTAAATCGCAAAAAGGCCTGTATCTACAAAGCCCGTGTGGTACGAATACACGGAATAAGCCAGACCGTGTTCCTCTCGTATTTTTTGGAATAGCCGGGAGCTCATGCCGCCGCCCAGCATTGTATTAATGGCCGCCATTGTATAGGAAGCATCCGTGCCGATGGCAATTCCCGGAAAGCCCACGCAAAGATGCACCTGCTCTATATCCTTCTCCTTTTTGGCGAAGGCGGGTTTGTAGACTTGGTTTAGATCTTGTGCGTCTGTTGCCTGGCCTTCAAACTTTCCGAAAGCCTCACGAACCCTACGAAGGGCATCGCAGGCGCTTAAATTACCGGCTATGGCAATTACCGTCCGCTCTGGCACGTAATGCGTGTTCATATAGTTTTTAAAGTTATCGCGCTTAAAAGTCCCGATAGAATCTGCCGTGCCAAGTATCGACAAGCCCAGCGATCCGTTTTTGTATACCGCATATTGCAGAAGATCATGGACAATATCCTCTGGCGTATCTTCGTACATGTTAATTTCTTCCAAAATGACATTATGCTCTTTCCGAATATCCTCAGGGTCAAAGCGTGCGTTAAAAAACATGTCGGATAAAACGTCCAAGGCTACGTCAAAATGGCTGTCTAACGTGCGTGTGTAGTAGCAGGTGTATTCCTTTGATGTGTAGGCGTTTACCTGGCCGCCAATTTCGTCCATTGCGTCGGCAATTTCCTTTGCGCTACGCTTTGCGGTTCCTTTGAATAGCATATGCTCAATAAAATGTGAAATTCCGTTGGTACTTGCGTCCTCGTCCCGGGAGCCATTTTTAACCCATATGCCAAAGGACACAGACCGCACGAAAGGTATGTCCTCCATAACTACGCGCAGTCCGTTGTCGAATGTGATTATCTCTGGTAATCCTGTCATTTTCATTTATTATTCCTTCGGGAGCGCCGCTTTACGCGACAGATTTATGCGACCTTGGTCGTCAATTTCCATTACTTTTACGTCAACAATATCGCCAACATTAACGACATCGGCTACAGTTTTAACGCGCTCTTTAGCAAGCTGGGAAATGTGTACCAAGCCCTCTTTTTCCGGCGCTATTTCTACAAAGGCGCCAAAATTCATAAGTCGGGTAACTTTACCCGTATAGATTTTACCGATCTCCGGCGGATTAACAATAGCCAGAATAATATCAACAGCCCGGCGAACCTTTTCAATATCCTGGTCGCCCACGAAAATACGGCCATCGTCCTCGGTATCAATTTTCTCTACGCCGCTTTCTTCCAGAATCCGTTTAATAACCTTGCCGCGAGTACCAACAACCTCGCCAATTTGCTCTGGATTAATGCGTACTATCATTATCTTAGGCGCATAAGTTGAAATTTCCTCGCGTGGCTGTGGAATCGCCGGTATCATAATCTCGTTCAAAATAACCATACGGGCAGATTCCGTTTGTTCCAGCGAAGCCTTAATAATTTCTGGTGTAAGCCCATGAATCTTCATGTCCATTTGAATGGCGGTAATTCCGTCCTTAGTACCGGCAACTTTGAAGTCCATATCGCCAAAGAAGTCCTCAAGCCCCTGAATATCGGTCAGCAGAACAAAATCATTATCATTATCGCCAGTAACAAGCCCGACAGAAATACCCGCAACGGGTTTAGTTATCGGCACGCCAGCCGCCATCAAGGATAGCGTACTTGCGCAAACCGCGCCCTGTGAAGTAGAGCCGTTAGAGCTTAAAACTTCGGAAACCAGCCTGATAGAGTAAGGGAAATCGTCCTCATTAGGAAGCACAGGAACCAGCGCACGTTCTGCCAAAGCGCCGTGGCCAATTTCGCGGCGGCCAGGCCCACGGGAAGGGCGTGTTTCGCCCACAGAGTAGCTTGGGAAGTTATAGTGGTGCATATAGCGTTTATTTTCTTCCATAAGATCAAGGCCGTCCAAGCGCTGAGCGTCCCGCATAGAGCCTAGGGTCGTGACCGTAAGCACCTGAGTTTGACCGCGGCTAAACAAAGCCGAGCCATGAGTGCGCGGCAGAATATCCACATCCGCCTTAAGCTCACGAATAACATCAAGAGGCCGTCCGTCCGGGCGTTTATGCTCTTTTAGTATCATGCGGCGCACGGTTTCTTTTTCAAATTGGTAAATGGCATCGCCAAGAATTTCCCCGTATTGTTCTCTGTCGTCGTCGCTGTAGGAGGGGAGTAGATTTTCTATAAGATCGTCTGTTATTAGGCTAACGCGCTCTTCGCGTTCTTGTTTGAGGTCGGTAAAGACGGCCTCTTCCATACGTTTGTCTGTGATGTATGATTTAACTTTGTCGTAGAAATCTTTGGGCAAGCTATGCTCGGTATAGCTGTGCTTGGGTTTGCCGTGGGCTTCTACTATTTTATCTATTACAGTGATTATTTTCTTGTTTTCTTCGTGTGCCAGCATGATGGCTTCAAACATCAATTCGTTAGAGACTTCCTGTGCTTGCGCTTCTATCATCATAACTTTATCGCGGTTAGAGGTCACGGTCAGAAGCATTTCGCTTGCTTCCCGGTCGGCAGACATGGGGTTGACTATCAGCTTTCCGTTTACCAGCCCGATATTAACAGCGGCGGTAGGGCCATAAAAGGGAATATCGGAAATAGATAGCGCAATAGAAGCGCCTATCATAGCGGCTACTTCCGAGCTATTGTCTTGGTCTACTGATAGAACGGTAGCAACAACGGCTACATCGTTACGGTAATCTTCCGGGAACAGCGGGCGCAGAGGCCTGTCGATTAGTCGCGAGGTTAAAACGGCCTTTTCTGTAGGGCGGCCTTCGCGTTTGATGAAGCCGCCAGGAATTTTACCCACGGCGTATAAGCGTTCCTCGTAGTCTACGCTTAGCGGAAAGTAGTCTATGCCGCTTCTTGGCTTGGCTGAAGCTGTGGCGGTTACTAGTACCATGGTATCGCCGTAGCGCATCATTACAGCGCCGTTAGCTTGTTCTGCTACGCGCCCTATTTCTGCCGTCATTGTGCGGCCGGCCAGTTCGATTGTATAGGTCATATTCTTTTGTTCTCCTTAAAAGAAAACACGAACCTTGGAAGAAGGAAGAAAATTGACCCGCCCCAAGGATCGTGTTAAGTGTATTAGTATCTTTAAATTATTTACGAAGTCCTAACTCGCCGATAAGTTCACGATAGCGAACAACATCGCGTTGTGCAATATAATCCAGTAAGCCCCTGCGCTGGCCTACCAATTTAAGTAAGCCCCTACGGGAATGGAAATCTTTCTTGTGGGTACGCAAATGCTCTGTAAGGTGGTTAATACGGCCTGTTAATAGGGCTACTTGTACTTCCGGTGAACCGGTGTCTTTTTCATCTCTGCCATACTTGGCGATGATTTCTTTTTTGTCGATCATTTTGATCCTCCTAGTTTTTAGTCGCCGCGTGCTGAGAGTGGGTCGGAGCCGCCGGACTCTAAGCAACGGGTCGAATATTTGGTGCAGTTTAACATAGTTGTGGGAAGAATTCAATGTTTTTTTACCAACCCACACCCAAATCCCGGCCAAGATCAACCGTAAAATGCCATTCAATCACATCACCGGGCTCTAAAATATACAAAGACGAGCCGAAATTAGGAAACCAGCCATTAACGCTAAACTTCCAGCCGGACAGCGGGCCGGCATCGAATTCATATAGATTATTAATCGCTTCCACATAGGCAGAGTCAAACATAGGTGTAAACCGGGACGACATGTGTATACCAGCCTGGCGCATTTCCCGTTGAAGCACATCAAAGACGCTTTCGCCCTTTGCAGCTGTCACTTGGCTTGCCGGGAAAATCACAGCGTCGTCCGGTACAAGCTCGTGCATATCCCTGTGCAGTAACTGCATGTTGTAGACAAGCATATCTACCCGCACCTCTAGCGATACCATAAAGGCTTCTTCTGCTACGGTAGTTGGCGTTGGCCTACTTATATGGTATGTTAGCGCCAGTATTGTCAGTATTGCCACCGTAGCAATTATTCTATTCCGTGAAAGCATCGTACATATTATATAAAGCGGCCATTTCGTTCACAAGTCGCCAATAAGCAACCAGGGCGTATGCGGCCTGCTCTGTAGCCATTATATTTATTGGGTCGTTAAGGCTTGGCCTTCTAAACGCGCCCGTGTTCCTATCGAACCAGCTTAGCAACAAGTTGACGTAATACTGCGCTTCTTCGGCAAAATCAGGCCCCAGGGCAGTTAGGGCTACTATCATTTGCGCAGTGCTTTCCGGGTCTGGGAAAGTTTGTAAACGTAGCCAATCCAAGGCGCTATGTACTGCTTCTGTTACACGTTCGTCGCCATTATAATAGTACGGAGCCAAGGCTTGAAGAGCCATTGCCGTTGTATCTAAGCTAACGCCGCCCAGATTCCAAGTTCCGTTAGGGTTTTGCTCCGAAAGTATTAAATTTAAAAAACGGTCGTGGTTTCCTTCGTAGGGCATAGAGTTGAGCGCTATTAGGGCAAAGATGTCTGCATTTATCGTTTGGTTTAGGGCATGACGTTGTGATACTGGGATAAAATTTCTGTACATGACCGTTAGGTCGCGTCCGTTAAAGTCTGTTGCATCTATGCCAAGGGCAGTTAGGGCTAATGTTGCCCTTTGAAAATCTGTCCAGCGTCTCATATCACCTGGGAAGGTTCCCGCAGAGGGCGGATTTTGTATGTTATGGCCTGCGGCTTGCAGTCTGTCAACTTCTCTTAGGGTTCTTTCTAAATTTCTTTGCCAAATCCATATAGAACGGTCGTTTATTGTTACACGGCCGGCACGGGCTAGTGCTAGTACCGCCCATTCCCCGCCTACTGAGCCTACCGCGGGGGCGGGTCTTATGTTAGCTTGTAGCCAGTCTAATGAGGCCTCCATAGCGGCTTCCCAGCCAGGGGTTTCCGGCGACGCGGCGCTTAGGGAGCCGGGAATCATGATGCTTAACATGATTGTAAAAGCCAGTATAATTGAAATTATTTTCCGCATTTTTATGTTCTCCTTATTAAGTATATTTGAGAGATTATAGCACACACAAGAAGAGGGCGAAACCATTTATTGCGGTTTCGCCCTAGCTTATTATTGAAACATAATTTCAATCTTACTACGTATAAGCATTATATGCCAGTGTAACCAATGGCTACCATTTGTTTCTTCCACGGGGCTTGGGATAGTTCGTTCCCTTATCGTAAATACTGAAAAGTGTGTGGTAGTAAAGGTCATTTCCCCGCTTATGTGGGCTGTGTTTGCCATTTCGGTGGCTTGGCCGTAGTTGCTGACATGATACACAGTCAGTAAGCTATTGCTCACACTTGCACGCGGCAGATTAAATGGTACTCTTATTGTTACTATGCCATCAAAATCGCTTATTGCATATTCGTCCAGTAAAATTTTAAAGCTAAATACCGGGCTATTTGCAATAAACCTACGTTGCATAACTGTTAAACTGCCAATATCCTCTACATGCTCTGCAATAATTGTTATCGCTAGGTTGCTGTCTTTGCCGTATATAAGACCAGCTAGGGTTTCTATATCCAGCGTTATTACTGCTATGGCAGATTCTATTGTAAGGGATAGATTGCTGTTTACTATTAGATTGATAGCTTCTACCGACAGTACTGCCTCTACGCGGCTTGCATATTCCTCTGTTTCGATTGACAGCACAAGTTCTTCGGCATCGGGGTTTGCTTGTAGTAATTGGATGATGGTATCCCTTATTGTTTCAAGCTCAACAACAACCGGTCTGTACACTAGTGGCGGCAGTTCGCCTACAAGCACTCTGTTGTCAATTGCCAGGCGAAGTGCTTCTGCCGCTCTGTCTATAATATCTTGTGAAGCCGCCGTGGCATCGTACACATCTTCTGCATGTCTAAAGGCTTCAAGTATCGCCAGCCAAGACTCGCGGGTGTAGTTTGCCTCAACTAAATTAAGAGCATCAAAGCGGGCAATTTGATACCGCAGGGCATCTCTTACAGGCCCTATTGACCCGCTTACGCCGTATCCCAGGCTTCTGAGATATTCTACAAGATCGTTACCAAGGTCGCGGGTAAACAGCCATTTAAGATGATCGCCGCAATTAAGTGTGAATAGACCTGCGGAGAAATCCGGAAATCTGCCGTTTACAGCGTACAACCAGCCGGAAAGTGGCCCGTCGCTAAACTCGCCCCAGCCGTTTATGGCTGTAACGTATCTTGTTGCCGCTGTTGTTCCGGAGGAATATATTACCAAACCTAGCCTGTTAAGAAGTTCGTAGGCGGTTTCGCCTGGGTTGATCGCCTTTTGTATAGGAGCAAGGAAAGCCCTGCCATGTGGGTCTGTTACCCTTATGGTGACTGTGCGTACAAGTCCGTAAGGCTCTAGTGCTTCCAGAGCGTTTGTAAGATCGTTTGCCGCCGCATTAACTATGGATTGTGCCGCGCTTGCGTTGTTATTTACTGATACTGCATGTTGATACGCCGCCACTTTATTTGGCCAGTTGAATGGATTGTAGTTGCTTGCCACTCTTGTTCTGGCATCGGCGATAACTGCTCTTAGGGCTGTTTTATCGGCTAATACTGTACGGTTGGCATCAGACCTTGCAAGCCTGTATAGGCCAGAACCTAAAGTATCGTCCGTCCGGTAGTAGTTTGCTCTACTGATTCCAGAGAAGTCTGCAATTCTTCCGGGCGCTCTGCCCTGAGAATCAAAAAACGTTGTGTAGTATGCATCGCTTGGGTCTGTGTAGATTGTGTCTACTAGAGAAACCACACCGAGCCCGCTTAGCGCTTCTTCTGCAATATAAATGTTGTCGCTTATTACGTTGTTGCGGTTAAGAGAACGCACATAGCCGAACACAGCGCCAGACCTGCGTGAGCCTCTTCTACGTGTTTCCACGCGGCCTTCAAATCTGTTACGCTCTACAATATGCTGTGGGCCGCCTATTGCGCCTGTAGACCACATTTGGTTAGCAAACTCGCCGCCTACAATACCGCCTACATAGTCGTAGCCTATAATGGTAGCTGTAACAATTGTGTCGCTAATGTTTGCGCCGGGTGTGTTGGGGGCTCCCCACATGCCGCCAAGCTGTCCTGTTGGTGTAGCGTTGCGTGGGTTAGGGGCATCGTAGCCGCCGCCTAATATACCGCCTACGTGAAGGCTTTCCGGTGCTACAATTGTTCCGTGGAAGGCAGAGCTACTAATTTCAAAACTACGCATAGAATGTTGTTTGTAACCGACTAAGCCGCCTACGTTACGCACGTTCGGATGCCCGTAAACTGTGGCGTAGCTTACGCTGTTTTCGATAAAGCCGGCCAAGCCGCTTACAAAAGAGCCAAGGCCAGGCCCTGCACCGGCAGTGTTAGCAAAGTAGTTACGGTTTTGGTCAAAAGGCCCGTTGTAATGATCGCTCCAGCCGATCCTTACGCCCGGTTCTATGGTGCTGTTGGTGATGTGTAAATGTTGCGGCCTAAAGCCGTCTGTACCAGAAATACCTGATCCTCTGATAGTTGTACCGGAAAGTATCCGTATATTATCAATAGAGGGATATTGTGCTGTACCGAAAGGCACTTGCACGGTAACACCGGCTATAAGACCGTGGCCTGCTATATAAGGGCCGTAGATATTAAGGTTACGGATTTGTGCATGTTGCAAAATAGCACCAAACAAAGGCAAGGAGCCATGGGCAAAGCTTATAGTATGCCCTGCGCCGTCAAAGATGCCGTTAAATGAATTACCTTGGTGCGCGTTTGGGTTTACCCAGGCTCTGGCTATGAAGGGTGTGCCTATTGCTTCCCAACTATCATCTAGCTGAATGTCGGCGGTTAGTCTAAAGTGGGTATTGGCAAATACAGCGCCAAAGGGGCGTGTGGAATTTACCCTATAGGCCAGCAGTTCAAGCTGTGCGGCTGTAGCGATCAGATAAGGATCGGAGGCAGTGCCAGAGCCGCTCCACTCAATAATTTCGTTTACTACTGTAACTACTAAAGAGCTACTAAGCGTATCACCTTGTAAATCTTCTGCGTAGGAAGTTACTGTAACTGTAAGCTCGGTATTATGTGGAACACCGCTTACAGTAAGGAGTCCGTTAGCGTTTAAGAAGGCGGCGGGATGTCCGCTTACTTCCCATACGACATCCTGAGGAATGCCCAGCGGTAAAATTTCCGCAGAAAACTGCATGTATGAATCTGCCAACACAAAGTTGGAATCTGTATGTGTTGTAAGGTTAAGCGCTGTTGCAGGTGCGTGGTTTACAGTGATGTTTATTGAAAATTTTACATTAAGCGGATTATCACCTGCGCGGCTGTTAAGTTCTACTATATAAAAGTAGAAGTAAGCCGCAGAAACACCGCCATAATCGAAGGCATTAAAGTCTACGGGCTCTACAGCCTCAAATACTATGCCGGTGTCAGAGAATAATTCTTCAACTTGGCTTATTACAGCGTTTATTGCCATATTGCGTGTAACTGTGCTGTTACCCGCCCAGTTTTGCGTTATTGCATCAAAGTTGTGGTTTTCTAGCTTTTCAATAGCGGCGGGTGCTGTGGCTTCTGGTAATATAAAATCGGCATAGTAAAGCTCTAAGCCCTCCATTGCGGCAAGCAGATTGTGCTTTGCTGTGTCAAGCTCGGCTTGCGTGGCATCTTTGTCAGCTAAAGCCGCCATAGCCTGTGTAAGCGCCAACTGGAATACCGCCCAGCTTGAAGGGGTATAGTTGTACTCTACACGAGCTTGTGCTTCTTCTATAGCAAGGTTTAAAAGTTCTCTGTATGTAGGATCGGGCGATTGGTAAGATGAATAGTCTGGTAGTGGAAGCGGAAGCGGGAGCGGCGTGTATTCTACTACAGGCTTTTCTTCTTCTACTATAGGCTCTTCTTCTATTGGTTCTTCTTCCTCTTCTTTCTCTTCATTTTCAGTAACCGGTTCTTCTTTTTCTTCCTCAACCGCCGGTTTATCATCTTCAATTACCGGCTCATCAATTACTGGCTGGTAGACGTAATTATAATCGTAATTATAATAATAATCCTCCTCCACCGTCTGTGCCAATACATTTGTTGGCATTGTGCCAAAGGCCATCGCAAGTGCTAAAATCATTGCAACTAAGCGTGAATTGAATATCGCTTTCCTCAAAACAAAACTCCTCTCCAAACTAAAAACGACGAAAAAAAACGAAGTTCGCCAAACACCCGCAATCCAAATAAAATTAGATTACAGCCATCTAAGCGCCTCCGGTTCTTCCGTTCGTTTAGGCAACTTTTACAATTTAATTGATTTCTTAATCTCCTCGATATGGACCGGTATACCACCCTTTACAGTGACGACCAATTCCCCATAATCAAGATCTCGCAAAACTTCCAGTACCTTTGCCTCTTTTTCTGTAAGTGACAATTCCGGCCGCTTTACAGCTCCAATATGTACCCCTCCTCCCATAAAAAACACGCCCCGCTTATAGCAACGGAGCGTGTTAAAGGACAGGACATATTACCTGCAATAGTCTTTAACAACAAGCCTTAGCTCCGTTCGGGGAAGCTTCTTTTGAGGTATAAAGCATCATCTGCGTATCTGACTTATCGGCTGTAACATCTATCTATTACGCCGCATCACAGTGACCCGCTCGCAGGGATTTTCACCCTATTCCGCATTCGTATGACGCTATTTAATTCTACCTATGCATAGAGTTTACACTATGCCTGGGAACTTTGCAAGGGAAAATGAAAAGTCGTTATTTTTCATCATGCGGCTTTGTCCGAATAATTTACTACAGCAATTTCTGTAATGGACTTTCTTAAAGAATTAACGATTTCTTCTAACTGTTTTGTAACATCATTACTATAAGAAGCTTCTCCGCATTGACTGCACACCTGCGAAGGTACGTTTTTAACAATGATGATACATTTATCAATATCAACCATAAATGTTGTAGCTTTATCAACTAAGCTTCCTTTACACATAAAACACTTCATTGCGTTTTGATCTCCTTTCTGAATTTGAAGTCCGCAGTCCATTCATCGGGGTTTGGGTGGTAAGCTGTTACCAGCCATAACTCGCCTTTACCTAAACCACATACAGCATGAATTAAATCATTGTTAAGCGCACTTCCTAAAACCAAACAACTTGGGTAAGGGTAATCGCTGGGATATTGTTCTATTATTTCACCATTTTTCAAAGCGCAAACGACATCATCAGTACTTATATAACGTTGGAACAGCCTTACAAGAACATGATTTGTCCATCGTAATGCTTCTTTATCGCACAGTAATTTTACTTCATCAATGCTAATCATTTTTTACCCCATTCAATCCAGGCCAAGCTCCAAGGTGTTTTGTGCTAAGAATTATAGCACATACAAAACAAAAAAACACCCGCCGGGCAATTTAAAACAGCCCAACGGGTGCAGTATAAACACAATCGCCTACTTCTTAACAGCCGCCTTAATCTCAGCTTTAGCTGTCTCAAGTGAGCATTGCTCAAGAGCCTTGCCATTCACATAAAGTACCGGCCCTCTATTACAGCGTTTCTCGCAGAAGTTAGCTTTAAACTCTGTAGTATCGTCTATCTTTTCACTAGCCAGATACTCTGCCACGCCTTTATATAACTTCTGGGCGCCTTTTTCAAAGCAACTTCTACCAAGGCATATCTTCAAAGAGAGCTTCTTCTCTACTGTAGGATCAGTTTCGTCCAGCAAGAAGTCCTCTTGGGTAATAAGGCTTTGGCTTTCGTAGCTTGTATGTAGTAGCTTGTGAGCCTTATCATGAGTCAATTCGCCTTTGTACATTTCTTGCAGATGCGGATTTTCTGAGGAAACTTGGAAGCTCCGCGCTTTATCATCGTCAAACAGGCCATCAGTACGCTTAGCGACCGCACAACGATCTCCTGAAATCGGCTGGCCGCCGCCGTTTACGCAACCGCCTTTGCAAGCCATTACTTCTATTAGATCGTACTTAGCTTCACCGCTCTTTACGCGCTTCATCAGCTCTCTTGCATTGGCAAGTCCGCTTACAGCCGCCAGGCTCAGTTTTGTATCGCCTATCGTGATTTCTGAAACCCTAATCCCGTCCTCGCCGCGGAATTGCTTAAATTCCTGCTTAGAGCCGCTGTTAAGCGTTTCAGAAGCAAAACGTAACACTGCCTCGCTTACGCCGCCGGCCGCGCCAAAGATAACCGCCCCGCCGCTGGATTGTTTTCCAAAAGGATCGTCAAACTCTCCGGCTTCAAGATTATTAAAGTTGGTGCCGCTTTCTTTTATCATAAGAGAAAGCTCTGTGGTGGTGATAGAGAAGTCGGTATCCGGGTTGCCGTTTGTTTTAAACTGGTCGCGGTCTGCTTCTAGCTTTTTGGCTGTACATGGCGTGATGGAAACCATTACCAGATTATCACGCGGGATGTTCAGCTCTGATGTTAATTTATCTTTGCAGAGCGAGCTAAACATCTGTATTGGCGAGCGACAGCTAGATAAATTATCCATATACTCAGGATAATACTGCTCTACAAATTTAACCCAAGCAGAACAGCAAGAGGTAAACAAAGGCAGATTTTCACCTTTTTTCTTACGGTCTAAAAACTCTTTGCCTTCTTCAACCACAGTATAATCTGCGCCCGTACAAGTGTCGTACACACGGTCAAAACCCATGCGCCTAAGCGCTGTTATAATTTTATCCATGCTGGCTGTTCCGGCTTCTTTGCCAAACTGCTCGCCAAGTGCAACACGTACAGCCGGTGCAATCTGCACCACAACTGTTTTATTTTTATCCTGTAGCGCGTTCCAAACACCGTCAATCTGCGGATTAACTGTAAGTGCGCCTACCGGGCAATATTTGGCGCATTGGCCACAGCCCACGCACTCCACCTTGCCCATTCCGTTACCGTAAGCAGAGCCCACAACAGCGTTAGCGCCACGGAATGAAAAATCAAGCGCGCCCACAGACTGAATTTCCTGACATACCCTAACGCAATCGCCGCAAAGAATACATTTGCTAGGGTCATGCCTTATGGCCTTAGAAGTAAGATCAACAGGCTTAACGCTTCCCAGTTGCTTAAATCTAACATCAGTAACGCCCAACTGCCTTGCAATCATCAGCAAGCGGCAGTCGTCGCTTTTTGGGCAGGCGTAGCAGTTTTGGTCGTGGCTGGCCAACATAAGCTCCACGATCATTTTGCGCATTTCTCTTATCTGTTTGGTATTGGTTTCAATAACCATACCATCTTCCACTTTGGTGGAGCAGGCCGGTACAACGCCGCGCCCCTCCATTTCTACCAAACACATACGGCAAGAGCCGTAGACACTAATATCTGAATGGTAGCAGAATGTTGGCAGTTCAATCCCCGCACTGCGGCAAAGCTCAAGCAAGTTTGCTTCGCCATTGCAAGTAACTTTCATACGGTCAATGGTGACTGTACTCATCTACACACCTATCCTTTCACTATGGCATTAAATTTACAGCTAGGAACACAAGCGCCGCATTTTATGCATTTTTCTTGGTCGATTTCGTGAATCACCTTGCGTTCGCCTATAATAGCGTCTACCGGGCAGGCTTTTAAACAAAGCGTACAGCACTTACATTTATCCGGCAGAATTTTAAAGCTGGCAAAAGCTTCGCAAGCACCGGCAGGACAACGCCCCTCGTGTATATGCGCCATAACTTCGTCTTTAAAATAAGTTAGGGTAGAAAGTACCGGGTTAGGCGCTGTTTTACCCAAGGCGCACAAAGAGCCAACTTTAACTGTATGAGAAAGCTCTTCCAGTAAAGTGATGGTGTCGTCAGTAGCGCGGCCTTCTGTAATATCGTCAAGCAATGCCAGCATTTGGCGTGTACCTTCGCGACATACAGTACATTTACCGCAAGATTCATTTTGCGTAAACTGCATGAAGTATTTAGCAATTTTAACCATACAAGTAGACTGATTCATAACAACCAGCCCGCCAGAGCCTACCATTGCGCCTACTCTTTGCAGGTTATCGTAGTCAAGCGGCATATCCAGATGATCTTGTGTAAGACAGCCACCGGAAGGGCCGCCAATTTGAACGGCTTTGAAGTCGTGATGCACCTCGCAAAGGCTACCGTCGTCGTTAGTAACGCCGCCGCCTATTTCTGATACGATCTCACGCAGGGTGGTATCAAAGGCAACTTCAATAAGGCCGGTATTGGCAACATGGCCGGTAAGAGCAAATGTTTTTGTACCCTTAGCGGTTTCTGTGCCTAATTTAGCGTATTCGGAAGCGCCCATTCTCAAAATAACAGGGATAGATGCAAGGGTTTCAACGTTATTAACGGCGGTTGGTTTGCCAAACAGCCCTTTTTGTGCCGGGAACGGTGGTTTAAGGGTAGGCATACCGCGTTTACCTTCGATGGAAGCGATAAGAGCGGACTCTTCGCCACAAACGAAAGCGCCGGCGCCCTCTTTGATTTTTATATCGAAATTTTTGCCAGAGCCAAAGATGTTTTTGCCCAAAAAGCCGGCATCTTGAGCTTGTTTGATGGCAACACGTAAACGTCTAACGGCAAGGGGGTACTCCATGCGCACGTAAATATAACCGTAGGTCGCGTTAATGGCCATAGCGGCAACAATCATGCCTTCCAGCACAACATGCGGGTCGCCTTCAAGCAGACAGCGATCCATAAAAGCGCCTGGGTCACCTTCGTCACCGTTACAGATAACGTATTTAACATCACTTTCATTTTTACGTGTTAGGTCCCATTTAAGACCAGTGGGGAAACCAGCGCCACCGCGCCCTTTTAGGCCAGAGGCTAAAATTTCGTCACAAATCTCTTTATCGGCCATTTCCAGCACAGCTCTGCGCGCTTGGAAGTATCCGCCGTGATATATGTACTCATTCAAGTTTTGTACGTCAATTTTGCCGCAAAGTTCAAGGGTTAGGCGGTGTTGCCTTTCGTAGAAGGGAATTTTGTTCATTTCATGTATAGGGGCAGTTGTGCCGGGTTTTACGAAGAGTAGGCGGTCAATGTGTTCTTTTTGTAACAGTGTTTTTTCCACAATTTCTTCAACATCGTCCGGCTGAACCCTCATGTACAGTGTATGCTGTGGTTCCAGCGTAACCAGCGGGCCCATTTGACAAAAACCTTGACATCCGCTTTCTACCATAGCATAGTCGCCATGTTCTTTTTTAAGCGAAACGATGGCATCTAGCCCTTTTTTTTCTAAAACCTCTATGAAACGGTCGTATACTCTCATTGCGCCGCCGGCTACACAGCCTGTCCCTGCGCAAATGATAATGCGTGGCTTGGTGTTAGCTTCAGATTTCTCGAATAAGTCCTTACGTTGTTCAAGCGTTAATAAGTCAGGCATTAGCTAATTCCTCCTCCTCATATTTTTTAAGAAGAGCGCTCATTTTTTCGGTATCCATGGCTCCGTATACGTCCTCGTTAATCATGATAACAGGAGCAAGGCCACAGGCACCTATGCAAGCTACAACCTCCAATGTAAACATCAAATCTTCGGTAGTGTTTTTGCCGTCGCCAAGTTTTAGGTCTGTTTCTATCGTCTTAATGATGTCGCCAGACTTCTTAACGTGGCAGGCCGTACCGTCGCATACCTTTATTACATACTTGCCCTTCGGCTCCAGCGTAAAGTGCGCGTAAAACGTCGCCACGCCGAATATTGTGCCGGGCGGAATGTTCATAGCCGTGCCTATGTAGGTCATTATGTCCTTAGGCAGATAGGAATACACATCCTGCACCTCTTGCAAAATGGCAATCAAGTTTTGGTGGCTGTACTCGTATTTGTCCAAAATATCACAGACAGCGCCAAACTTTGTTCCAGCTACAACGCTCATACCAGTTCACTTCCTTTCACCCTTTGGTGTTATATTAAATTCGTTGATACCTTAGTTAAGCGCCGCGAAAAAACGAAAATAGCTACACTCTGTATTAATATGCCTTGCCGATACAGAGTATAGCTATTGATTTGGGTATTGTCAAATGGATTTTTTGGGGCTTCTTACTTATTCTTTCACATTTAGATTCATCTTCATGATATTCTGATACTTTGAACCAACAATCCGTTCTAGCCCAAAAGCATCTCCATCAAGAGTCTTATACTGATCCAAAAACTTTTTAATTTCCGCAATTTCGCCATCGTCAAGCTTAAAAGAAAATATCTTCTGGTTAGACTCAACATGCCGGCTGTTTCGCAAGCCAATAATCGCGGCGCCAACCCCGGCCTGGCTTAAAATATACTTAGTAGCCACATTCGAGATGCTAACATTATGGCCTTTTGCGATACGCTCAAGCATAGCAAGCAAGGCCTGATAGCCCTTTTCGCCTAGGGTATCTTCTATCACTTGCATATATTTCACCTGGGAACGGTTTTCCGGTTCATCAAAATTGCGCCCGAGCCATTTTTCTGACAGCAGACCTCCGGACAGCGTACCATAACATACTAAACAGATCTGTTTACTATGACAGTATTCGAGCAGTCCCTTCTCAGGCCGTCTGTCAAAAACCGAGTACTGCGATTGAACAGACACAATTGGGATGCCGCCCTCTACCAATTCTGCAAGATGCTTTTTATCAAAATTGGTGGCGGCGATATTGCGTATCTTCCCTTTGTCCTTAAGCTTAGTAAGGTATCCGGCTACTTCCAAACAGCCGGGTACATCATAATTCCACCAGTGAAACTGAACCAAATCCAGCACATCGCAACCCAGCCTTTGCAAGCTTCTGTCGATGATTTTTTCTGTGTAGGTGAAATCTACCTCGCTAAGGAAGTCGTTATCCGGAACAAATTTGGTATGGATTTGAATTTTATCTTTATCGGCGCGCTGTTTAAGAAATTTTCCTAAAAATTCCTCTACCCCGGTATATATATCCGCGCAGTCGAAGGTGGTAAAACCTTTTTCTACCAGCAGATTAAAGGCTCGCATAACATCTTGGGTATCTATCGCGCTTTTTAAGCTGTGCCCATTGGAGAGTTGCCAGCAGCCGTTTATTACACGGCTTATTGTATAATTTTCTGCTAACTTAAATCGCTCAACCATCGGCATTGTCTCCTTTATAGATGGGTTCTATGGTACAGGCGGCGTGGCTAAACTCGCGTTTGGCTACGCGGCTTATTTTAAATAAAGCGCCGCAATTGCGGTCTGGGCAAGCTATTAGACTGTCGGACAGCATCCAGTCGTTTTTATCCAGTGGCCGCTGTTTGGCCGGTAGCATCGGCAAAAGTGCGCTTAGCGCATACATAGAAAAATGGCTATCTTTTGAAAAGATCAGGTTTTCGCCAACCACAAGAAAGCTATCGCCTTCCTTGTGGCTACATACCATCGGCTTTTCTGTTGCCACTACCTCTACTTTTAGATCGTACAGCGTGAAGTTATCGCTCATAAGATCAAACGCCCATTGGCCTTTGGTGGTTAATCATGCTTGCCAAATATCCACCGCCGAAGCCGTTGTCGATGTTCATAGCGCAAACGCCGCTTGCGCAGGAATTTAACATTGTGAGTAATGCAGAAAGCCCGTTAAATGAAGCGCCATAGCCCACGCTGACCGGCACGGCAATAACAGGAACGTCCACCAGGCCGCCTACCACGCTCGGCAGGGCGCCTTCCATACCGGCCACGGCTACTATAACCTGAGCGCTCATAAGCTCTTCTAGCCTCGATAATAAGCGGTGAAGCCCGGCCACGCCTACATCGTACATGCGTATAACCTCGTTGCCTAACGCTTCCGCTGTAATGGCGGCTTCTTCCGCAACGGGTAAATCTGTCGTGCCGCCTGTGGCTACTACAATTTTACCGATTCCGTCCGGTTTTGGCATGTCGCCAAGCATTCCGATACGTGCCATTTCGTGATATGTTATCGGAATCTTCTTGGCTACTATCTCGGCATGTTCCTTAATAAGGCGTGTGATTACTATAACGCCCTGGCCTTTATCCATCATGGCAGAGGCTATTCCGATTATTTGCTCGGGAGTTTTGCCTTCGCCGTATATTATTTCTGGGATTCCGGTGCGCAACGCTCTATGATGATCTACTTTCGCGTAGCCCAAATCTTCAAAGGGTTGCAAGCGTAGCTTAAATAGCGCGTCCTCCGGTGACAGATTGCCTGCTTTAATTTCCTCCAAAATTTTAAGTGCGCCTTGCGAATTTAAAATTCCTTGGTTCTTCATGATAATCTACCGTCCTTCTAGGTCTAATAATATTGCCGGGAAATATTGTTTTATGGATTTGATAATTTCATCTTTTTTATTAATTGCTTGATCCATTTGCGATTGTGGGAACTGCAAACGTGCGGCGTCTGAGTATACGCGAACGCGAAAGTCGCTGAAGCCCAGCGAGAATAAGACATCTTCGGCCTTTTCAACGGCGTTTAGTAATTCCGCTGTTATTTTGCGGCCCGGGGGAACGCGAGTGGCTAAACAGGCGTAGGAGGGCTTGTCCCAAGTAAATAGGCCGGCTTCCTTGGAAAGGCGGCGTATCTCGTCTTTAGTAAGCCCGCTTTCGCGTAAAGGGGAACGGACTGACATTTCTTCCAGGGCTTTCATGCCGGGTCTGTCGTCCGCGTCGTCGGAAGCGTTTGTTCCGTCAATAAGTACATTATAGCCGTCTGCTAAGGCTTGTTTTTTTAATGTGCCAAAAATGGCTTGCTTGCAAGGGTAACAACGATCGGGCGGGTTAGCAGTAACTTCTTCGTTGGCTAGTACGTCAATTTCTAGCACTTTTACATTTGCGCCTATCAAATTTGCCAGCCTAAGCGCGTCATGCATTTCAAACTCTGGCTGAAAGGCCGATTTAACGTAGTAAGCTTGTACATTTGCGCCACTGCGCATTCCGGCAAATAATAAATATGAAGAATCTACACCACCAGAAAAACCGATTGCCACTTTCGGATTCTCTTCAAAAAACTTTTCTAATTTCATAAATACACCTCCACAAAAATAAAGTTATACTATCATAATTTGAATTCTATCACAAGCTAAAGCCGCTTGCCTTAGCTTTTCGGTTTCGCTACTGTTGTCAGAAAAGCTGTTTGTATCGGAATAATATGTGAGTTTGTCCTTATACGGAGCGCCGGAATATGGGCAGAACATCTCGCAGTTGCCGCATTCGTTGCACAGGGCGTCCATGTGAATAATTTGCCCCATAACAAGGACATTTGCACGGTTGGGGCAAACGTCCACACAATTTCCGCAGATGGTATTGCAGTGCAAGCATCTATTGGCTTCGTGGGTAGATTCGGACGAAAAACAGAGATAGCCTTTTTTGGCTTTTGTAGGGCTTAAATTTGCGCTTTGGGCGCCGCCTATTTCTTTTTGTAAAATATTTTGGACGCAAGTGATAGCGTCTGCAATGGCTTCCACGACTGTGGAGGGCCCTAAATGGGCGTCGCCTATTACATATGCGTTTTTGAAATTGTGACCCTCTGCGGAATCACCAATTGCCGCTATGATGCTGTCGGCTTGTATTGTTTGTTGCTCTCCTGTTGGGACGGGTTTATGTTCCTCGTTAAGTTGTACTTTTTCGCAGAGTAATTCGCCGTTTTCAAAGGAGATAGGCGATAGTAGCTCATGGAATTCTATGCCATCGGCTAAGACCGCGCAAAATTCTTCTTCGTCTGCGGGCATGTAGCGTTTGTTGCGGCGGTATACTATTGATACCTTTTTAACACCGCTAATGCGCTTTGCGGCGCGGGCGGCGTCCATGGCCGTGTTGCCGCCTCCTATTACAATAACGGTTTCGCCTAATTTTGCCGATGCCGGATTTTTTTTGATACCTTCCAAAAACTCCAAGGCATTTAAAGCCAGCCCTTTTTGCAGTTTAAGAATGCCAGGCTTCCAAGCGCCTGTCGCTACAATGATCTCGCTGTATTCGGCTAATTCTTCTTGGTTTTTAATTTCGCTGTTTAATTTAACCTCAATGCCGGTGGATAGGATAAATTCAATATCTTTATCGAGTGCCTTACTACTTATACGAAACTCTGGAATTACATGACGCACAATACCGCCTAGGCTGTCTCTTTTCTCGAAGATAGTGACGGGGCGTCCGGCCTTGGCTAGAAAGTAAGCCGCCGCCAGCCCCGCGGGCCCGCCGCCGATTATCGCAATTTTGTCGCCGCTTTTGGCTGTGGGACTGCTTGCCAGTAGCGCCTTTTCTGCCACTTCCAGCTTTACGGAACGGATATTGATGGCTTCCTCGTAAAAATTGCGTGTACAGCTATCTCGGCAGTGTTGCGGACAAATAGTACCGGTGGTAAAGGGCATAGGGTTACGCTCGGTGATGACCTGAAAGGCTTCGGTATATTTGCCTTCCCCGGCTAATTTTAGATATTTCGGAATATCCTGTGCAAGCGGACAACCCTCCCGGCAAGCCGCTATGGAGCAATCAAGCAAAGGCGCCTTATCTTTTAATTTGCGAATCGGCTTGGCCTTAATCGACTTCCTATACAAAGGGTTTTTGGCTAAATCGTCCAGCAGGGCTTGCAATTTTTGTGTATCGACTTTTGGCGGGGTGTCAATGTTTAGTAGCTCTGCCATTTGGCCAAGGCGCTCGTAGCCGCCGGGTTTTAGCAGGGTGGTGGCCACCGTAATAGGCCAAATGCCGGTTTCCAGCAATTGGGCTATATTATGAGCGTCCGCACCGCCAGAAAAGCTGATGCGTAACTGCCCGTCAAAGGCGTCGGATAGCTTTTTGCAAAGCGCCATAGTAAGCGGATACAATGCGCGGCCAGACATGTACATTTCCTCGCCCGGCAATTCATCAGTTATTTCTACCGGGAAGGTGTTGCTTAGCTTAACGCCAAAGATTAGCGATTTAGAAGCGGTAAGCTCGCGCAGTCTGCCTATCATTGGTACAGCGTCCTCAAATTGTAAATCTGCCTTAAAATGATGGTCGTCAAACTTCAAATAATCAAAGCCTAAATTATCGAGTGTGCTTCGGGTGTATTCGTAGCCCAGCAGTGTTGGGTTACATTTTACAAAGGTGTTTAACTTTTTTTCGCAGATAAGGTAACTAGAGATGCGCTCAATTTCATCAGGCGGGCATCCGTGTAGGGTGGAAAGCGTGATAGAATCACATATATATGGGGAAATTTTGTTTGTGTATTCCGGTTTATTTTTTTTGACCCAATCCAGGCAGATTTCCCAGCTTTCGGTGTTTTCCGCGTTTTTTAGACCTTCTATAAAATTGTCAATTTTTTCTGTTTGTATGCCCTTTAGATCGTAGCCCACGCTCATATTGAACATGAAATTACCCAAGCTTAGCTCCTGCTTTAAAATAGATAGGGCTACCCAGGCTTTTATATATTCGTCCATAGCTTGGGGGACGTATAGCTCTGTTGACCACTCCACATTATAGCCTTCGTCCGGAACTGCTATGCAAGGCTTTACGATAGGTAGATCTTCACCGTCTAAAACTTGTACGGTTTTTAACTCAAAAAAGCGGCCTCCGGCAACATAAGCCGCAATTATATTTTGGGCGAGCTGAGTATGAGGCCCGGCGGCTGGGCCCAGAAACGGCTTGCTTGGCGAAGATGCTCTTGATATATTTTTAATACCAAATATTTCGCCCCGTTCCTTATACTCGTCCATAAGCCAATTCATTAGTCTATCGAATGGTATTTGCTTCATTTTTGGCCTCCTATCTTGAATTTATCCGTTTTGCCAAATTTCCGGCGTGTTCCCGGCATTTTGTCATAATGGCTTCGCTATCTATGTTTATTAGCTCTCTGTCCTTCATCTTTACCACGCCGTTTATGATTGTCGTCACCACAGAGCGGCCACTCATTCCGAAGAGGATATGGCCGTCTATGTTATCTTTGTGCATGGGCGTTAGCGGGTCGTAGTCGGTGACGATTATATCTGCCGCCGCGCCTGCTTCCAATACGCCCAAAGGGGTACTAAAACTACGTTTAGCCATCAGCCTATTATTTTGAAACAGCATTTGCGGAACCTCACCCCAGGCAGCGCCGGGATCGCATAATACATGCTTGTGAATAATATTGGCCACCTTTTCAGATTCAAACATATCGTTGGTATAGCCGTCCGTGCCAAGCCCCAGCAGAATGTCACGCTTCATCATTTCCATGCAAGGGGGAATGCCCACCGCGTTGCCCATATTAGATTCCGGATTATGCACCACCATGGTATTAGTTTGCTTGATAATGTCCATTTCTGTGCCGTTTACGTGAATGCAGTGGCCGCATATAGTGTTCTCGCCTAAAATATCGTGGTCAAATAAGCGGTTTATTACCCGCTTGCCGTATTTTTTTAGACTGTCGTAAACATCGTCCATTCCTTCCGCTACGTGAATGTGGAAGCCGGTGCCGGCTGGTGTGTTTTCCCGGCATAAAGCCAGGCTTTTATCAGATAGGGTAAAGGAGGCGTGCAAGCCCATCATGGCTTTTAACATGTCATTATCTTTTGCGTGACGGATAAACTCGGCGTTTTCTGCAACAGCCTCTTTCATTTTAGCTTCGCCGTCCCGGTCAGATACCTCGTAGCAAAGGGAACTGCGCACCCCCAGCTCTTTAGCCGCGTCTGCGATGGCAAATAGACTGCCCTTAATGCCGCCGTAGCTGGCGTGATGGTCAAAGACAGTGGTACAGCCGTTTTTTATGCAGTCTAAATATGTAGCCATTGCGCTCCAATAGGTATCTTTTAATAGTAAATGCCTGTCGATAGTCCACCAAAGGCCGTCTAAAATTTCTAAAAAGTTTTTTGGGCTATGCCCCTCGATGGAAAGCCCGCGTGCAAAGGCGCTGTAGATATGGTTGTGGGCGTTAATAAGCCCCGGCATAATAACGCCGCCCTTGGCATCTATATATTCTGCGTTTGCGTACTTTTCGCGAAGTTTTGCTGTATTGCCTATTTCTTTTATTAGATGATCTTCTATGGCGACACAGCCGTCGTTAATAAGACTATTGTTTTCGCCACGCGTTATCAATGTTCCACCACCGATTAGTAACATAATAGCCCACCTTTGTAATTTTTGTGGTATTATAACACAATGTTGAATAGGGAGGGAAAATAATGAAGGCAATTGATCTGTATAAGCAATTAGAAAACGACTTCGTAAAACCAGAAATGGTGGAGGACTGGTATAACTATATGGCAGATATTGAAGCCTACATTTGCGATAACTTTAAAAATCGTAGCATGGGCTTACTGTGCGACTTTGCAACAGAAATAAACAAGGTATATACCGCAGTTTTTCCATCAGATAAAGTTTTGACAAAAGTTTTGGCAGACGGCACGACAGACGCAATGATTTTCTTACACCATCCGGAAGTTTGGGACACAAGCAAAGATCCAGAAAAAGCCTTTTATCATATGAATACAAAACTACTGGACAAGCTACGGGAACGGCGAATCTCGCTATTTAACTTCCACTACCCGCTGGATAATTATAGCGAATATTCCAACAGTAAAACCCTGGCAGAAGCAATGGGTATAACAATCGAAAAACCCTTCGACGAACTTTCCGGAGCCTTATGCGGAGTGATAGGTACAACAGCCTGTAAAAATATAAACGAGCTAAATGATAAATATTCGCAAACAGTAGGGCATGAAACGAAGCTGTATCAATATGGCGAAAGTGAAGTAAGTAAAGTTGCCGTTGTAGCGGGCGGTGGGAATGGTGTAGAAACGCTTGAACAGGTAATTGAAAATGGCGTTAAGGTTTTAATAACCGGCTTATCCTTAGAAAATAGCTACTCTAAAGAGGCGCATAAGTTGGAGAGGGAAAATGGAATAAATCTTCTAGGCGGCACGCATTATTCCTCTGAAAAATTTGGCTGTATTGCAATGTGCGGTTATTTTCAAAAACTGGGGCTAGAGGCAGAGTTTATACATGATAATCCCTGTATGTCGGATTTGTGATTGTTAAATTCCCGCTGGTTTGCTAAAATCAATAAATATACTTACCCAAAAGGAGGAACCAAAATGACAACCCAAGATCTAATGAACATTGCCCTAAAAACCGCCAAGCTAGACAAAATGCCAGCAGACTGCGGCATAGCAGTAGAAGGCAAAAACATCAAAAAGGTACTAATGGGCGTAGACATGGACACAGCAGAGCTAATGTTAGCCAAACAACTAGGCTACGACTGCGTAGTAACCCATCACCCCAGAAACACAGATGCCGACATCCTAAAAGTAATGGACGATCACATCATGAAGCTAGAAGCCCTGGGCGTACCACGCAACAAAAGCCAAAAATTACTGGAAGAACGCGTAGACGAACTAAGCTACATGTTCCACGTATCAAACTCCCGGCGGGCAGAAAGCGCCGCCAAGCTTCTAAAAATGCCATTCATAAGCATCCACACCCCGGCAGACGTAATAGGTGAGGCCATAGTCCAAAAATACATGGACAAAAAATTCCAAAACAAGCCGGAAACCACCGTACAAGACGTAGTAGAAGCCCTTGAGGGGATAGCGGAATACAAAAATTCCACAAGGAAGCCAAAAATACGTGCCGGTTCAAAAGAGAGCTATGCCGGTAAAATTTATGTCTTAATGTCTGGTCTAACAGGCCCCGGCCCTAAAATCACCAAGGAATACTTTGAAGCCGGCGTAGGTACACTAGTGCTAATGCATATTCCCGAAAAGGACGTAAAAGAAGTTAAAGAACAAGGCATAGGCAACGTAGTAGTGGCGGGGCATATGTCCAGCGATTCACTTGGCCTAAATAAAATCGCCAAGGAATGGGCAAAGAAAGGCGTAGAAACTACAATGATGTCTGGCATAGTTGAGATATAAAAAAGTTTTTTGTATAAAAAACAACAGAAATCATAGGAATTACCAAAGAAATTTAAAGAGCCTTGTGTTATTATTATTGAATTAATCAAATGGAGGATTCAATGTACCGTATCCTGAGTGATGTTAGCATCTCTGACGGAGAAATTTTTAAGGATAGGGAATATCTGGTAAAGGACGGCTGTATTATAGAGCATTCCACAGATACTTCCAAGGCGGAAGTTATAGACTTGCGCGGTTTGACTGTAATGCCCGGTTTTATAGATACCCATGTCCACGGTGCAATGGGTTATGATGTTATGGACGGTAACTACAAGGCTCTTGACGCAATTTCTACATATAAAATAGAAGAAGGTTGTACCTCCTTCTGCCCGGCTACCATAACGGCTCCGATGGATAAAACCATCACCGCCATAGCAAGCATCAAAAATGCCATGGAAAAAGGAGTAAAGGGCGCTTACATACTGGGAGCCTTCCTGGAAGGGCCATACATCAATCCAAAATACAAGGGTGCCCATCCGGAAGAGTATATTCGCCCGCCAAGCCAAAAGGAATTTGACGGAGATTGCTTGGCAAGCATAATAATCTCGCCAGAGCTTCCTGGCGCTACAGCGGCCATCAGGAAGTTTGTGGAAAGGGGGCTACAAGTACGTTTGGGGCATTCTGCCGCTACTATAGCGGAGGTGGAAGCCGCTGTGGCCGCCGGTGCCACCGTGGCGGTACACAGCTTTAACGCAATGAGCCCCCTACACCACCGGGAACCGGGTATGGTTGGCGCCATTCTCACAAACCCTCAACTAAAAGGCGAGCTTATTTGTGATTTGGTGCATGTGCATCCTAAAGCTTGCAAGCTACTTGCCAACTGCAAGGGCGGCGCTGGAATAATTTTAGTAACAGATTGCATGGCCGCCGGCGGCTTAGCGGACGGGAAATACAAAATAGGCGAGCTTGACGTAGAAGTACGCAAAGGAGAATCGCGTCTGCCGGACGGTACTCTTGCCGGTAGCACAACAACAATGCTTGACTGCGTGCGCAATATGCACCAGGAAGTAGGGGTATCCCTTGCAGAGGCTGTAGAAATGGCCACGGCAACACCGGCAAAATCGCTTGGTATCTTCAATAGAACAGGCTCTTTGGACATAGGGAAATCGGCAGACATTATTGCGCTTGATTTGGATTTTAATGTCCGTTTTGTCATGGTAAGGGGTTATTGTATGAAAAAACCACTTGAAAATTTGCCGTCGAAACTGTAGTATAGTAATCACGGCATAAATCTTAAAAAGTTAATGAAAAAATTTTGACAAGTATTGCAAGATGTTTTAGAATAGTTTTTATGTGAATTTGCCCTGTAGCTTATTTTGGTGTTTTTTAAACGAGGGGGTAGGGAAATGTCGTTTTTCGGAAAGATTAATGCTCAAGGAAGTATACTACGTACAGCGGCGCAAGGTCACGCCCTGCGTAATGAGGTTATTGCAAATAATATAGCTAACGCCGATGTTCCGGGCTTTACTGCAAGGCGTGTGGAATTTGAAAACTCCCTAAGGGCGGCTGTTTCAGATTTTCCGCGCAATCGTCTTGTTGATGTATCTGGTGTTAAGGCCACCGTACATTACCAAAACCCGGCCTTCCATAACCGCATAGACGGTAACAACGTAGACATAGAAGTAGAAATGGTAAACTTATATCAAAACCAAATGCGCTTTGACACAATACTCGCCAGCATACAAGCTAATTCCCAGCGTATGAGGTCAGTCTTGCAACAAGGTGGCGGCGGTTGATAATAAGGAGTGATACATAATGGCATTTATGAACGCTATGAATATTAGCGCCACAGGGCTTACCGCCCAAAGGCTGCGCATGGACGTAATTTCAGAAAACATAGCCAACGTAAATTCTACCCGTACCATACAGGGAGGACCTTACAGGCGAAAGACCGTAATATTCTCAGAAATACAGGAAACCCCCTTCGCCAGAGTTATGAGAGATACCCTCGATGACGACGGCGACGGAACAAGGCGCCGTGCGCCGCTTGGTATGGGTGTACGTGTATCCAACGTGGTACGCGATTACAGCCAGGGGCCCATGGTTTACGACCCGGCGCACCCAGATGCCAACGCAGAAGGTTATGTGGAAATGCCCAACATTAATATAGTAGAAGAGATGGTAAATATGATTTCTGCGGCAAGGTCGTACGAAGCCAATATTACCGCAATCAATACCTCAAAAGCAATGATGCAACGCACTCTCGAGTTAGCTCGGGGCTAGTATTTTAGGAGGTAAATTATGAACATACAAGGTATAACAAGTATGCGGGATATTGTCACCCCGACCTTTATACGAGAAGTTGGCGGCGACCCCAGTGAGCGTATGCTACAACGTAGCGTGAACATAGAAGAAGGAGGCCGTAGCGCCTTCGACCAGTTTTTAAGCGCCGCTATGAATGTTGTAAACGAAACCAACATTCGGCAAATAGAATCAGATATAGCCCAAATGGAATTTGCCACCGGGCAGTCTAACGATATGCTTTCCGTTATATTTGCGCAGGACAGAGCCGGTTCTTCTCTTAACTTTACCACCCAGGTCACAAACAGGATAATCGAAGCCTACCGCGAAATTATGAGGATGCAAGTTTGATTTTTCGATATGTAGATGAGGTGAATTGTTAGATGCAGGAACGGGTAATTGGTTTTTTTCAGTCAATTAGAGATAAATGGAACGCTCTTGAGCAGATGCAGAAGTATCGCATATTGGGCGCTATATTGGTTGTTATAATTGTATTGGCACTTTTTGTGTTTTTTACTACTCGCACAATATACCAGGTCGCCATGAGAGATTTGACTCATATTGACGCTATGCAAATAGCAACAATATTAGACGATAACGAGATAAGAAACCGAGTAATACCAGACGGGCTTGGCAACGCAATTGAAGTAGAGCAAGCCAGGCTACACGAAGCCCGTGTCTTAATAGACACCAGAGGCCTGGTATCAGACAGAGAATTTACATACGAAGATGCCCTAAACTTTAGCGGAATTGGCGCAACAGAGACTGTTACCCGCCAAAACTTATTGCGCGCCAGGCAAGGCGACCTGGAACGGGCAATATCCGCAATGGATAGCATTCTTTGGGCGCAGGTAGAGCTTAGCCTACCAGACGCTAATAGGTTCTTTATCCAAACGGCAGAGCCAGCGCGTGCCAGTGTGCTTGTAAGAAGCACAAGAAGGCTAACTAACGCCGAAGGCGCAGGTATAGCCCGCTTTGTTAGCCGTAGTGTAATGGGTCTTGAGCTTGAAAATATTGAGGTAATTGACACAGATTATAATATGCTATTCTCTGGGCAGGCCTTGGAAGAAGAGGATTCTCTACTGTCTGATTTGCAAGAACTTATGATAGCGGAACGCGTGAGAGTAACCCGTAATGTGGGCGATCTCTTTAGACATCTTTACGACACGGTGGAGGTAGCGGCTAACTTGGCTTATCCGCGGACTATGACTACCGCAGAACGTGTTCAATGGGCGGCACCAGATACAATGGAAGAAGCCGGCCTTGTTATTACCGAGCGTGCGCTTAACGCCAGCGCCCAGGGTACGCAAATGGGTTGGGAGCCCGGTTTGGTTCCTAATGCGGCGACTATCCCCACATATCCTTTCGGGGTAGGTGGCGATATGCGCGCCCAGCAGGCAGAGCATGACAGAGTTTTTGCCCTTGACGAACTGCGTGAGACTATAATAGAGTTACCTAGCGGCTTTATACCGGATTCTTCTAGCATTACGGTTAGTCTTGTAAACTTTGTGATACACGATCAAGAATCCATGATGCGCCGCCATAACGGCGAATTTACCGAGGATGATTGGCTCGATTTCCAGCAAAACACAAACCACCAGCTTATAGATAACGAAGCGCAAACTTTAGCCTACGCCCAAAGCATTAGCTCTGCGACGGGTATCCCTGTCGATAGAGTGACTGTGCTGGCCTGGAATGTGCCGCAATTTATAGATTATATACCGGAACCGACAGCTTGGCAGCATCTAGTAATGTACGCTATATTGGCCTTGTTGCTTGGTCTATTAGCCTTTGGCCTGATACGCAAAACTCAGGTTGAAGAGGAAGAAGAACTTGAACCGGAACTTTCTGTTGAGGACTTGCTTGTCAGTACCCAAATGGAAGAGGCCATTGACGAAGAAATGCTTGAAACAATCGGCTACGAAGAAGGTAGCGAAGCTAAGAAGAAGATTGACGAATTTGTTGACGATAAACCGGAGGCGGCGGCGTCCTTGTTGCGTCACTGGCTTAATGAAGCAGAATTTTAACAAAAAACTTCCAATTGAGGGGAGGTTCGCATAGGTATGGCTACCATGGCTGAACGTACCAGGGCAGACCTTAACGGCCGGGAGAAAGCGGCGATTCTACTTATCGCTATGGGCCCGGAGAAATCCGCTAAAATTTTCCAACATTTAAAAGAAGAAGAGATAGAAGCAGTCACGCTAGAAATCGCTAACACTACAACCGTCCGTCCAGAACTTAAGGACGAGGTATTGGACGAATTTTATCAGATCTGCTTAGCTCAACAATATATTACAGAGGGTGGTATCGGATACGCCCGCAATATTCTTGAACATGCCCTTGGTGAGGCTAAAGCCTTTGAAGTTATTAGTAAGCTTACCGTATCCTTGCAAGTGCGTCCCTTCGACTTTATCCGCAAAACAGATGCGGGTCAGATCATCAACTTTATACAAAATGAACATCCCCAGACAATTGCCCTTATTTTGTCTTATCTACGGCCTCAGCAGGCCGGTGAGGTGCTATCCTCACTGGCGCAAGATAAACAAGCTGACGTTGCCCGTAGGATAGCCATTATGGACAGAACATCGCCTGATGTTATCAAGGAAGTTGAAAAAGCGCTTGAGAAGAAACTCTCGCTACTTATGATGGACGACTACGCTACAGTTGGCGGTGTGGACTCTGTTGTTGAAATTCTTAACGCCGTTGACCGTGGTACAGAGCGTCATATCATGGAGACTCTTGATGTTGAAGATGTTGAGCTTTCCGAAGAGATTCGCCGTAAAATGTTCGTGTTTGAAGATATTCTTTCCCTTAGCAACAGGGACGTACAGCAGATATTACGCGAAGTTGACTCTAAAGAGCTTAGTATCGCCCTCAAGGGTTGTTCGGAAGAGCTTCAAAATCATATTTTTGCCAATATGTCCAAGCGTTTGGCCGCTATGACCAAAGAGGACATGGACTATATGGGCCCTGTACGCCGTACCGACGTTGAAGAAGCACAGCAGAAGATAGTTAATATAGTACGTAGATTGCAAGATGCCGGCGAAATTATTGTTGCCCGCGGTGGAGGAGATGAGGTTATTGCCTAAGATCTTAAAGGCTAATACTGTCTTTATCGACCAAGATAAAAAAGTTAAAATAAAGGCCAATCTCTTTGGCCAGCCTTTGGAAGATAATATTACTGATGACGAAAATGACAATACAGAGGAAGAGGCTGTTGACATTGTAAGACAAGCCGAGGACGAAGCGGCTTTTGTACGTAGGCGTGCGGAATCTAACGCGCAAGATATTATACAAAAGGCAGTGGAAGAAGCGGCAAGAATTACAGCCGAGGCTGAATTCAAAATAAACGAAGAAGCCAAAGAAATACGGAAGCGAAGCCATACCGAGGCCTACCAGCAGGGGATAGACGCCGCTGTAGCCGACGGGGACGCCATACGGGCAGAGGCAGAAGGAATTAAGGCAAAGGCTATGCAGGAACGGGATCAACTACGTTTAGACTCAGAGCCGGAAATGATCGCCTTAATTCTGTCTATAGTAGAAAAGCTGTTAGGGGACGCCATTTACGTAAACCCGGCAGTGGTGGTTTCACTAATACGACACGGCTTTGCAAGTGCCGGTTCTACATTATCTGGCAAGGTGGTTATACGGGTATCTGCCGACGATTACGAGCAAGTGCTTGAAAATAAAGACGAAATTTACGCCGCGGCCGGCGGTGCGGCAGATATTGAAATTATACGCGATACATCGCTAGGTCTACTAGATTGTGTTATAGATACGCCTTTCGGCGGGATAGATGTAAGCCTTACTCCCCAATACGAAGCGCTTAGGGAGAATCTAATCTTTTTGATGGAGCATCCATGATGACCTTAGATTTGTCTAGGTACCATGCTGTTTTAGATAAGAACTATATAAAAAAACTTGGCCGTGTTTCTCAGGTGGTGGGTCTTACTATTGAATCTACCGGGCCTGAGGTGAATATCGGTCAAACTTGCCGTATAAAAACGGCGAGCGGTGCAGAAGAAATTTTGGCCGAAGTTGTAGGCTTTAAAGGCAATAATATTCTGCTTATGCCCCTTGGTAGTATGGGCGGAATAGGCCCCGGCTCTGTAGTTGAAGCGCTAGAGAAGCCGATCACCGTTAGAGTGTCAGAAAATCTTCTGGGGCGCGTGCTGGACGGCTTAGGAAACCCCATGGACGGCCTGGGCGATATAATAGAAGGGGACGAGTTTTTTACCTCTAATCCGCCGCCCAACCCCCTTATGCGTAACCGCATAGTAGAGCCGCTTTCACTTGGCGTAAAAGCCATGGACGGGCTTCTTACCGTAGGTAAGGGGCAGCGCATCGGTATCTTTGCCGGTAGCGGCGTGGGCAAAAGTACCCTTATGGGTATGTTTGCCCGTAATACCAACGCTGACATTAACGTAATAGCCCTTATAGGAGAACGTGGCCGCGAGGTTCGCGAGTTTATTGAAAAAGATTTAGGCGAAGAAGGGCTAAAGCGTTCAGTTTTGGTGGTAGCTACTTCCGATAAACCGGCGCTTGTCCGCTTAAAAGCCGCCGAGGTCGCTACCAGTGTAGCGGAATATTTTAGGGAGCAGGGCAAAGATGTTATGCTACTTATGGACTCGCTAACCCGCTACGCAATGGCGCAAAGGGAGGTCGGGCTTGCCGCCGGGGAACCGCCGGTTTCCCGTGGATACACCCCTTCTGTATTTGCCGTTATGCCAAGACTATTAGAAAGAGCCGGACAGTCCGATAAAGGTAGTATAACAGGTTTATATACCGTGCTTGTTGACGGTGACGACCTAACAGAACCCGTAACGGATACCGCTAGGGGTATATTAGACGGGCATGTTGTGCTATCCAGGAAAATAGCCAACCGTAACCATTACCCGGCCATTGACGTACTGGCCAGTATTTCCAGGGTTATGTCAGATATTGTAGGCTCAGATCATAAGACCATGGCTAACGAAATAAAGAAATCTATGGCTGTTTACGCTAACTCTGAGGATTTGATTAATATAGGCGCATATGTTCGCGGTAGTAACCCGGAAATTGATTTGGCGATTTCTAAGCATGATGCCATTAACGATTTCCTGACACAGTTTACGGACGAAAAAATCTCCTTTGAAGATACGCTTGCTACAATGGACAGTATTGTGAATTTGCAAGGTGATGTAAATGGCTAGGTTTACCTTTCGGCTACAAAGCTACCTTAGCGTTAAGGAGCAGATGGAAGAACAAAAAAAATCTGAATACGGCCAGGCTATTATACGTCTTGAGGAAGAAAGGCAACGCCTGCTGGTACTGCAAAACGAACTAGAAGAGAACGTCCGGCTTTTTAAAAAAGCGCTTACCACGGCTATAGTGGCGGTGGAGATTCGCAGATACAATAACCGGCTTGAGCTTTTAAAGGTTTGGATAGTCGAGCAGGAAGCGAAAGTTATAGCGGCAGAGCAATACGTAGAAAAAAAGCGGCTTGAACTAGTTGAAGCCATGAAAGATAGAAAAGCACTAGAAACTGTCAAAGAGCGTAACTATGAGGAATATTTGATAGAAGAACAGCGGGCAGACCAGACTGTTGTTGATGGGATAGTGAGCTACAAATACGCAACAAGGGAGGGATAAACTATGGCGGCCAGAACCAGAGCAATTGACCCGGATTTAGACCCGGTTGACGATATAGACGAAGATTTAGACGATAAGCCCCGGAAGCGGGGCGGGCGCAAAGCGGCGCTTATTATATTTTTTGTTTTTCTTTTTATATTGATCGGCGGCTTTGTGGCTATTATTGCCCTTAACCTATTTGGTGTACGGGACGAGCATATATATCCAGCTTTGCGGAATGTTCCTTTTGTGGGGCAATTTATACCTTCGCAATATTACGAAATACAGCTAGTATATGACGAAGAATCTGGCGAATACGTTGAAGTGCGGGTTGCGGTAGACCCGCCTGTAGTTGAGGAAGTACCGGTAGATGTAGGCCCCACAGAAGAAGTATTAGAGCTTATGGCAGAAATTGAGGCTTTACAGGCCGCGCTTAGCCAGGCGCAATCTCTTAACGCTCAGTATGAAGAGACTGTACAAGTTTTGGCGACCTATCGCGATTTTATTACGGAATACCGGGAAAACCGGCAAAGGTTTGACGCGCAAGTAGCGCTGGGCGATCCTAATGCTTTTGCGGAATTTTACGAAACTGTTGACCCAGAGAACGCGGCGCGGCTTTTTTCATACATACGCGCCACCCAGCAAGAGGAACGGGATTTTAGACGCTATGCCTCAACTTATCATACGATGAATAGCTCTGAGGCGGCAGAGGTTTTTGCTATATTGCTGGCTACTGACGCGCCTTTGTTGGTGAGGATATTGAATACATTTAACCACTTACAAAGAGCAGAAACTTTTAATGAAATGGAACCCGCCGATGTAGCTGTTATTACAAGGCTTATGGTACCTGATACCCCGGTGCTTGAGCTATTCCCGTCCATACCGGTGTTTGCCGGCCCCGGCGCACCTATACCTCAGTTTACGCCTGATACACCGCCGGCAGCGGCAGAAGAGCCAGCGGCCGAGGAAGAAGCAGTGGAAGAGGAAGAGACGGCTCCAGAGGAAGAAGAGTAGATATAACCGCATTATTGCGTTTATATATAAAATTTTACTTATAGGAGGTGAAAAAATGATAAACGAAGTAAAAAAGACAGATTTGTTATCTGCTTTACTGCGACCTAATGTCAATAGCGGCGGCGCTAATGGCTTCGATCAGCTTATGACCGACATGGAAAACCGTAGCCGGGACGATCGCGAGCCTACAATTGAATCACGCGAAAGCCGAAACAACGATAACAGGCGCAGTGAGAGTAACGATCGCAGAGCTGACAGAGCCGAAAGAAGCCAGGAAGCCCCAAGGGCAGAACGGCGCGACGATAGCCGCCCTGTCCGTAGGCGCGATGTACTTTCTTCTGACGAAGCTCAAGAGTTTAACAGCAATGAAGGCGATGTTGCCGCTACTGATGTTGAGGCTGTTTCGCTAGAGACCCTTGCGGAGCCGGATGTGCAGTATAACTACGGCAATTCCGAGCTACAAGACGCTATCGTTATGTGCTTGGCAGAGGCTATTTATGTTCCGCCAAAGGCGCTTTACGAGCTACTTGTCAACCTTGAGATGGCACCGGAAGAATTAGCCGAGGCTCCTGTCGCCAATAAGCTTTTGCAAAATCTCTTAAAGGTGGAATCGCCCGTGGAGTTGCTTATGGTGCCGGAGTATAAGGACGTACTAACCGAGCTTACCGAGGCGGTTACAGAGGTTCTTGAATCGGCTACGCCAGCAGAGGCTAAGCCCGACCTACAGAAACTTGCAGGCCTTGTTGCCACCCTTGACGACGACGGAAATCTAGTAATAAGCCAAGATCAGCAAGTGGCAGAGCTTAACGCCGAGCTTAACGAGCAGACGCTAGTTATGCAGGAAGAGGCCGGCCAACAACAGCTTTCCGGCGGTAACGAACGGCGCAACAGTGATTCCACTGCCGAAGCGGCCACAACTCAAGAAGATTACGCAGCAGTAGTACAGGAAGCGCCAGAGGTTCTTTTAGCTAAGACTGGTGCCCAAGCTGCCGATGTTTCCGTTGCTCCTGTGGCTAATATTGCCACCCAAGCGGCTAGTGCAGTGCAAAGCGTGGCTGGTGTTGCATCTGCCGCACGTGTTGACCCTACGCATGTTATGCAACAGATTATCACTCAGGTTAAAAGCGTTTCAGCAGAAAACTTTGCCGAGCTTCGTATGACCCTGCGCCCGGAACATTTGGGCGACGTAACCATGCGGGTTGCCGTTCAAAATGGCATTGTTATCGCCATGTTTGTAGCAGAAAACCAGCGCGTTAAGGAAATTTTAGAATCTAATTTCCAACAGCTTAAAGACGCTTTGGAAGAACAGGGCATTGAAGTAAGCGAAATGTTTGTTTCTGTAGACAGCGAAAGCGCCGAAGAGCAGATGAATCAGTTCCTAAAAGCGCAACAAGAGGCCATAAGGCGTATGCAACGTGCCGCCGGGCTAGTAAGTGACGTTGAAGAGGTAGCAGAGGAAGAAAACGCCCCTATTGACCCTTCGATAGTACTGCAAAACACCGTTGATTTTTCAGCGTAATTATTTAAGGAAAGGATGATTTACATGTCTGGTTTGTGGATGCAAATACCGCCCAATGTTGAACCGGGAACCGGTACTGCAAACAACGTGCCAATTACCAACCAGCGTACAACACGTAATACCGGCGAGCTTGACCGGGACGCGTTTTTGATGCTACTGGTAACACAAATGCAACATCAAGACCCACTTAACCCCATGGACGACCGCGACTTTTTAGCACAAATGGCTCAGTTTAGCGCTCTTGAATCTCAACAGCACATGACACGCGCCATGGAACGCCATCAGGCACACGCCATGATAGGTAAGGACGTATTCGCCCAGTTCTTCTGCGAAACGGCTGAAATGTTCCGCGAAGTGCAAGGCCCTGTACTGACCGTTACCCACCGGGGCGACCGCGTATTTATGGGCGTTGAAACTATGGTTCCGCGCGTAGATGATGAAGGTAATCACATTTTTAACGATGCAGGACAATTGACCTACGATCTGCGGGTTATTGATACGCCCCTTGACAGAATCTCTTGGATTTCTGACGAAAACTTTATGAGCCGTCAGTTACAAGGAATTTTGGACGGCGTGGCTAACTCTCGTGACTTGCAATTGATTGGCAGTTATGTTCAGGCCATCATCATGGAGGACGGACAACCAAGCGAGTTTGTTGAAGGCGTTGTTGACTTTGTACGCTTCGATGCACGCGGTAACACAGTTCTTATGGTAAACGGTCGCGAAATTTTTGCCAACGAAGTGTTCTCGGTATCGGAAGAAGCCCTCGTTATTGGCCGCAATGTCCGCGGTGTGTCTATCGACACTGAAAATAATTCCATCGTAACAGCTAACGGCCCAATTGAAGAGATCCGTATTATAGGCGGCCGCGCACACGCTATTGTTGACGGCTACAGAATCCTAGTGAGGCAGATAGACGAATTAGTGGACGGCTTACAATTCTACGGTAGGCACATAGATATAGCTGTAGGCGGCGGTAGCTTTACCGGACGGGTTGACCAAATTTCTATCATAAACGGCTACGTACATCTGCACATAGGCGGCGAAGAACGCAGTCTGCAATACCTACGCGAAGCTGGCATCAGACAGATACGCCCACCAGCGCCAGTAGCCGACGACCCCGCAACAGACGACCCAGCAGACGCAAATAATGATGATTAGGTGATGACCATGGACGGACTGAATTTAAAAATCACCCGTGACACCAACACAAATGTAGCAAAGCCAGTATTCCCAAGCAGAAATGGTGCTAACTTCAACCAAGTGCTTGAAACGGCGCTACATAAACAGGAAAGCCTGACATTCTCAAAGCACGCAAACATGCGCCTAAGCGACAGACAAATAACCCTAACAGGCGAACAACTTAACCGCTTAGAAGCCGGCCTAAACAAGGCCTACGCAAAAGGAATAAGGGATTCCCTAGTATTGGTAGACGACGTAGCCCTAGTAGTAAACGTAAAAAGCAAGACCGTAATAACCGCTATGGAACAAGGGCAAGAAAACGTATTTAGTAACATAGACGGAGCCGTGATAGTGTAGCCGGACTTATTACAAGAAGCTACAGACTGGCCGAACGACAGAGGTTAGTCGCACGGTAAGATCAAGACCGTGGGGGGCGCCGCCCCCCACACCCCCGGTCACTTTTTTGAAAAAAAGTGACGCAAAAAACTTTAACAAAATTGCGCGTACGCGCAATTTTAGGAAGTTTTGATCAAACTTTTTCAAAAGTTTGCAGGGTTTGGGACGGAGTCCCAAGGTTTTAAGAAAAGGAGTTTTTCATTATGATGCGATCACTTTTTTCCGGGGTTTCCGGACTTCGGGTGCATCAAACGCGTATGGATGTAATTGGACATAATATTGCGAATGTTAATACGGTGGGCTTTAAGGCTGGGCGTATGACTTTTGCTGATGCTATGAGCCAGCGGATAGCCGGTGCTACTGGTGATAATCCGGATAGGGGCCGGGCTGGTACTAACCCTATGCAGATTGGCTTGGGGGTTAATGTTGGCGGTATTGATAGTATGATGCAACAGGGTGCCGCCCAGCGGACGGATCGTGCTACTGATATTACTATTCAGGGCGAAGGGTTTTTTATTGTTTCTGATGTCAATGGTACGTATTTTACGCGTGCTGGTAATATTGACTGGAACGGTAATAATTTTTCGATAGGTGGTAGGATGCTTATGGGATGGGGCGCGGTGGAAGATGCGCGCAGGCCTGGCAGTTTTGTTATTCAGCAGGGGCAGGTACAGCCGTTGCTTACACCGCCAGAGACTCATTTTATGGATCCGACACAGACCACTATGGTGGATGTAATCGGTAACTTGAATGTTAATAACTTGGTGGACGGTAGTATTGTGCGTCAGGTGCAGTTTTATGATAGCTTGGGGAATTTGTATACGGCAGACGCTCGTTTTACTTGGCATCCTCCGGCTAATCATCCAGATGCTGACCCGGATTCTAACGTGTTTTCGGATAATACCAGAAGTATTTGGGATTTTGAATTGCTACCGGGCGGTGCGGGCAGTACTGCGGGTAATACAGCAGTTACGCTTTTTCCGGGAGGTAACAGGGATCATCCGATAAGTGTGGATTTGCAATTTGGATGGCCGCCTGATTTGGTGGACGGCGATACTGCAAGAGGCCACGGCGGCAGAATTTCATTTTGCCCGAACAGAGGCCGCATAAACGGCTTTACGCTACTGACCGATACCCCGGGCGAGCCTGGTGTGATTGAACGGCCGGAATTCGGCTTGTTCTTTAGCGTGCCAGCGCTTGCGCCTCCGTCTGTGGTGGGTGAGGACGCTGTGGTGGACACTCCGCCGGAGTTTAATACCGGTATGATACGCTTTAACTTTGCCGATATTCGTCAGCAGATGGGTATGCAAACAACCCTTAGGCTGGATTATGTGGATGGCAATA